>Ga0079037_100001090_pt1 | contig 13609 bp, 9 predicted proteins | sample Mud3Dept4metaG_FD_71479 | JGI IMG/M metagenome (GOLD analysis project Ga0079037, IMG submission 71479) | Freshwater wetland microbial communities from Ohio, USA, analyzing the effect of biotic and abiotic controls - Mud 3 Core 4 Depth 4 metaG | ecosystem: Environmental > Aquatic > Freshwater >... | reverse complement strand
TTTAGCCCCGCTTTATCGCGAATAAGCGGCTTCATAGCGCCGCCGCTGAAGATGAGTAGCTCTTAAATGCAAAAACGAGTGGCGAAAATCGAGCCTGAGCCCGGTTTTTGAACTCAATATTACGACATCACCATGAGCCGATTCGGGTTGCTTCGGTTCGACCCAATGCCGGCACTGCCCTCCCCTGCCCTCAGACCGCCTTGGCGATGATCAGAGTGATGTCGTCGTGCTGCTTCAGGCTTCCCTGCCACTGACGTACGCGGGTTACGACCTGCCGGTAAATGGCCTCCGGTTCGTGGGATTTGTATTCTTGCAGGGTTTCGATCAGCCGGGTCTCGCCGAACTCTTCATCTGCGCTGTTGACCGCTTCGGTCACGCCGTCCGTATAGACCGCCAGCAGCGCGCCGGAACCAAGCTCGACCGTCCGCGCCTCGTAGGTCTGATCGGGCAACAGGCCCAGGACCGTGCCAGTCGCCTCGAGGCGGCTTACTTCGGATCCGTTGATCAGGATCGAGGCCGGATGCCCGGCGTTACTATAGCTAAAGCGCCGGTTTTCCGCGTCGTAGCGACCGGCAAACAGGGTCGCATACTTCTCAGGCGGGCTGTTGAGATAGATCTGCTGGTTCAGGTGTGTCATGACCGCGGCGAGGCTCTTTTCGATTTCGGAGGGTAGCGCGGATTTCACCGCGAGGAGCTGGCTGCGCATCGCCGCCTGCAGGTTCGCCATGAGCAGCGCGGCCGAAATCCCCTTGCCGCTGATGTCGCCGATTACGATATGCAGCCGCGCTTCATCTTCCACGATGAAATCATAATAGTCCCCGCTCACCGTGCGTGCCGGTTCGCAGCCGCCGAAAACGGCCATGCCGCGCGGGTGCGGCAGCTGCTTCGGGAAAAGAGTGGCCTGGACGTCCCGGGCGATCTCCAGTTCCTGCTCCAGCCGCTTCTTCTCGCTCACCTCCTCCAACAGCCGGGTGATCGCTTCGCTCATTTGATTGAAACTCTGGGCCAGATGGCCGAGCTGATCCTTGCGCCGCACCGGGATCCGATACTGTAGGTCACCGCTCTGAAGCGCTAATGTGCCCTGTACCATGTCGTGCACGGAACGGGTTACGCGCCTGCTGATCGTAATGCCGATGATGAGCGAGATAATCTCGACGAACACGAACACACCGGCAAGCACATACACCGCCTTGAGGATGAACTGACCCTGGAAGTCACTTGGCGAGAGAAAGTTATGGTAGAGGACAGCGAGCGGAACACGCAGCAGGACCAGAGCGGCATAACCCTTCTCACCCGTGCCGTATTTCAGACCATCCAGCACTGTGCCGAAGGCAATCATCCATCGCGTATCTTTGCTGCTTGACGCTACCATTTCCCGGACCAGCCGTTCAGCCTCCGTATTCGCCTCCGCCTGCCTGGCCGGATCGTCATCCTGAATATCTACCTTAACAGCGGTCCCCGTAATCCGGACCGTCGTGTTGCCCCTTCCCAGGATCGCCAGATAGAGGGATTTCTCCCTCGCGAGCCTCTGCTCGAGCACAACATCCAACGGGACGGTTACCTCGAGGTAATATCCCGGCTCCTGCCGGACCGGCTTCAGGCTGGTGATCAGGACCTTCTGTTCGTCCACCAGAACGCCGTCGAAATCATGATTGCCGCCAAGCCAGAGGCCCGCAGGAACCGGGCCTTCCTTTTTCACGACGCCTGTCGGATCAGACACTTCCACGATCTCAAACAGCGGGCCGGCGCCTGATTTCAACAGCCTGGCCGCGGCGCGTGGGAATAGATCCGCGTGCGCGCTGAGAATTCGCGCGGCGTCCGATGCGAACGAAACAGGAGGCGGGCCGGAAGGAAGGAAGCCTGCAATCTCGCCATTGATCTTGGAAACCTCCCCCTGCAGCTCCCGGAGGGAGGTGAAAAAATAGGTCGCTGCCAGCTGGCCGAGCAGAATGTATGACGACAGGAACACAAGCCAGAAAAGTACGACAATAGGAATCAGGCCTACGAAAACAAAGGACGCAAGCAGCCGGTTCCGGACGCGCCAGAAAAGCCTGTCCCGAAGGTACCTCCCCGCAAAAAAGAGGAGGTTCGCGATCGCCGCAATGCCCCACAGGTAGCAGATGGCGATTACGATCCCCGGCAGCCGGGAACGCAACAGGACCGCCGCCGCGAAAAGAGCCAATCCGATCCACTTCCAGCGGCGCCAGAACGGCTTCGCAGGCTTTCGCGATCCGGGAAGGAGTGAATGTCGGGTCATGGCGAGGGCGAATTATAGCACCTCCGCACCCCTGTTGCTGCTACAAGCCGGTTGCATTCGCCCGGCAATCATCCGAGAATGCAATGAGGTGCTTAGGAATCCACTTCCGACACGGAGGGGCAAATGACCGTCAACAGGCGCATCGGGAAGATCCTGAGAAGCAGGGCAACACGAGAGGGAGCCGGAGTCCACCTCAAGAGGGGGTTTGGTTTCCACGAGGTTCCGCAGCTGGACCCGTTCCTGCTTTTCGACGATTTCCACTCCGGCAATCCCGCGGAATACCTGCCGGGATTCCCATGGCATCCGCACCGGGGGATTGAGACCATCACTTATGTCCTGAACGGGGAGGTGGATCACGGCGACAGCATGGGTAACAGCGGCGTGATCCGCTCGGGGGACGTGCAGTGGATGACGGCGGGCAGCGGCATCATCCATCAGGAGATGCCCCGGGGGGATGAACAGAACCGGCTGTGGGGTTTCCAGCTCTGGGCAAACCTGCCCGCTTCCCAGAAGATGATGGAGCCGCGGTACCGGGAAGTGGAGGGGCGCCAGATTCCCGAAATCCCCCTCCCCGAAGGGGCCAGAGCCCGAATCATCTGCGGTAAAATCAACGACGTGCAAGGTCCCGTGCAGGACATCGTCACGGATCCCGAGTATGTGGATATATCCATTCCCGCCAACTCGAGCTTCCGGCACCCTGTGAAGGCAGGATATACCGTCTTCACCTATGTCACCGAGGGCAAGGCGTATTTCGACGAAGAGCGAAACGCCTACAAACATGATGTCGTCGGAGCCGGGTATTTTGATTTCAAGCGGGAATGCCAGATCGGCCCGGAAAACGTCGTATTGTATGAGCGCGAGGGCGATCATATCCTGGTCACTACAAAGGAGAGCGCGGTTCGTTTCCTCCTGGTCGCGGGCAAGCCCCTCGGCGAGCCGGTGGCATGGTACGGCCCGATCGTTATGAACACGCAGGAGGAACTGGAAGTCGCGTTCGAGGAATATCGAAAAGGCACGTTCCTGAAACACGACTGAGGACACCGCGGGTTGCCCCATTCGGGAACGCGCGCCTCCGGAGGGCGGGAGTTTCAATCCCGCGATGCGCAGGCGAGAATCGCCTCGATCAGGATCTCCGGCGGTACGGTTTTGTGCAGGTATCGCACAGCCCCGGCTGAAATCATGGCTCCGACTTTCTCGCCTTCCGAGAAGTTGGAGAGACCCATCACTTTCACCCTCGGATGCTCGCGCGTGATGTGCCTCGTGACCTCGATTCCCTTCATGCCGGGCATGCCGATATCCATGATTGCCACGTCCGGCTGGGTAGTGCGTGTCATCGCCAGCGCCGTTTCACCGTCGCCGGCTTCGCCTACCAGATCGATTCGAGGGGAGAAAAGCAGCAGGAATTCCGCCAATGCCCGACGCACGTATTCGTGGTCGTCCACCAGCAGGACGCGAACCGTAAGCGATTGTTGCTTGATCGAGGGCATATCGGAGGACTGCGATGGATTCGCAGAATCCGCCGCGGGTTTATTCGCAAGCACGTGCCGGTCGTCCACACAACCCGCGTACCGCAATAAAGAGATGGCGCAAGAGGGATTTGGGGGGTGAGGACGGGCTTTGGCCCGTCCACTTTTGACTCATGAGATGCCGGGCTTAAAGCGCGCGGGGCAAAGCCCGCGTTTACGGATGGGCCCGCGCTTACCGATCGGCACCCGCTCACCGTACGGAATAGAGGATGGCTTTGTGAAGAAATCAAGTTCAGGGAGTCGGGCAGAAGGTTGCGCGATATGGTGGGTGCGGAGGGACCTGCGCCTTCATGACAACCGGGCATTGCAGGAGGCCCTGACACGGGGAGCAGGAGTGATCCCTCTCTTCATCCTGGATCCGGCCATATTGGAATCGGCGTCACACCGGAGGGCGCTGCGAAGAAAAGCATTCCTGTTCGGCGGCCTGCGCGCCCTGGACGGCGATTTGCGCGCCAGTGGCGGCAGGTTGATCGTCCGCCGGGGTTCCCCTGAAAGCGTCCTCGCCGCGGTTGTCCAGGAAAGCGGTGCGGCAGTGATTTGCGCTGAGGAGGATTACAGCCCTTATGCGCGCCGCCGCGATGCCGGGGTGGGAGCACACCTGCCTTTACGACTCTGCCCGGGAGTGACGGTCCATCACCCCGCAAGCGTGTGCAAGTCCGACGGCAAGCCTTACACCATCTTCACCCCCTTCAGCAGAACATGGAAATCGCTCGCATGGCCCGTACTTCGGGAGGCCCTGCCGGCCCCGAGAAGGCTCGAAATGCCCGAGCGCCTTCCTTCCGAAGGCGTTCCTGAAGCCGAAGAACCCTGCGACTTTGCTCCCGGCGAAAGCGAAGCGCGCCGGCGATTGAAAAAATTCATGGCGGGCCCTATCTTCGCGTATGCGGCCGGGCGCGACCGAATGGACGAGTCAGGGACTTCGATGCTTTCCCCCTATTTCAGGTTCGGGATGGTTTCCGTCCGGGAGGCGCTGGCGCTCGCGAGCACGACAATGGAGTCCGCCGCCCCAGGCACAAGCGCGGGGAAGGGTGCAGAGACATGGATCAACGAGTTGATCTGGCGTGAGTTCTACATGGCGGTTCTCTTTCACTTCCCGCATGTGCTGCAGACTGCCTTTCGCCCGGCATTTCGAGGCATTCGATGGCGCAGAGACGCTGCGAGTCTGAAAGCGTGGCAGCAGGGCCTGACGGGATATCCGGTCGTGGATGCGGGCATGCGTCAACTCTTGCACACCGGCTGGATGCACAACCGGGCACGGATGATCGTCGCCTCGTTTCTGGTCAAGGACCTGCTGATCGACTGGAGGGAGGGAGAGCGATGGTTCATGCAGCAGCTTGTGGACGGGGACCCCGCGGCCAACAACGGGGGATGGCAATGGTCGGCCGGAGTGGGAACCGACGCAGCCCCTTATTTCCGCATCTTCAATCCGGTCGGGCAGGGGGAGAAGCATGATCCCGGCGGGGATTACATCCGCCGCTGGGTTCCCGAATTGGCGCGCCTGCCGGCGAGATGGATTCACCGGCCATGGGATGCGCCATCCGGCATCCTGGCAGATTCCGGCATCCGGCTTGGGCGCGATTATCCGGATCCGGTCGTCAACCACGCCGAAGCGCGCCGGCGCGCGCTCGCGGTCATGAGTAAGAAGAGGAGGCGAGAATGAAGCTCAACCTGAGGAATTGCGTCCGGGCCGTCTCGGTGCTGTTGCTTGCATGCCAGTGCGCATCCTTTGATCTGCGCTCCGGCAGCCCTGCGCCGGGTTCTGCAGCACCTCCGGCGCGGACGCACCTGGATTTCGATGCCGATTGGCTCTTCAGCCGCGGAGATTTCGCCTCCGCCGCCATGCCGTCCTTCGACGACTCGCATTGGCGGCGGCTGAATGTACCGCACGACTGGAGCATCGAAGGGCCCTTCAGCGCCGAATACGGCAGCGGCAACGGCTACGCCCCGGGCGGCCTCGGCTGGTATCGCAAACATTTCCGCCTGGACCCCGCGCGCAAAGGCAAGTCCGTCGCCATCGAGTTCGACGGCGTCTACGCCTATGCCGAGGTCTGGGTCAATGGGCATTTCGTCGGGGGACGGCCCTTCGGATATTCGAGTTTCGAGTGCAAGCTGACACCGCACGTGCGATTCGGTTCCGAGGACAACGTCGTGGCCGTCCGCGTCGATCACACCCGGTTCGCCGACTCCCGCTGGTACACCGGATCAGGCATTTACCGCCACGTGCGCCTGCGCATCACTGATCCGCTATGCATTCCCCTCTGGGGCACCTATGTCACCACCCCCGAGATCGAACGGAACTCCGCGGTGGTCCGGGTGGAAACCACAATCGAAAACGGTTCGGGGCGAAGCCGTGAGTTTGCTCTTCAATCGGATATTGTCGCAGCCGATGGGCGCATCGCGGGGACCCTGACCACGCCGGGGTCCGCGGAAGCGGATGTGCCGAAGACTCTGGTCCAGGAAATCCGAATCGTTGATCCGCTGCTGTGGTCGATCGAATCGCCCGCGCTGTACACGGTCCGAAGCCGGCTCAACGCCGGTCCCCTGCCGGTAGACGAGACATCCACTCGCTTCGGAATCCGGACAATCCGGTTCGATCCAGACAAGGGCTTTTTCCTCAATGGCATCCCGCTCAAACTCAAGGGCGTCTGCGTTCATCACGACGCCGGAAGCCTGGGCGCCGCCGTGCCGGACAAGGTCTGGGAACGGCGCCTGCGCGCGCTGAAGGACCTGGGAGTCAACGCCATCCGCACCAGCCACAACCCGCCAGCCCCAGAGCTGCTGGATCTGTGCGACAGCATCGGCCTGCTCGTGAAAGACGAAGCCTTCGACGAATTCACTCCTCCCAAAAACAAGTGGGTCAGCGGCTGGAATGCGGGGATCCCCAGCCGGTTTGGATATGGAGAAATCTTCGCCGACTGGGCCGTCACCGATATCCGCGACATGGTGCGCCGCGACCGGAATCACCCCAGCGTGATCCTATGGAGCATCGGCAACGAGATCGATTACCCCAACGACCCGTTCTCCCACCCGGTGCTCGAAAAGGGCTACCGGCCGGAGAATCCGCCCGCGCAGAACTTGGTCAAATACGCAGGACCGCTGATCGACGCCGTAAAAAAAATGGACGGCACCCGTCCTGTGACCGCTGGCTTGGCGAGCCTGGCGATGTCGGATGCGGTCGGACTGGCGGAAATGCTCGACGCCGTCGGATACAACTATCAGGAATCCCGCTACTCCCAGGATCACGAGCGCTATCCGCGCCGGTTCATCTTCGGCAGCGAAAACGGCCACCAGTTCGGAAACTGGGCGGTTGTGCGCGACAACGACTATGTGGCCGGGCAGTTCCTCTGGACCGGGATCGACTATCTCGGTGAAGCGCGTGCTTTCCCGAACCGTGCCAACGGCGCGGGCCTCCTGGATCTGTGCGGATATAAGAAGCCCGGCGCCTGGTTCCGGCAAAGCCTGTGGAGTGAAACACCGATGGCCTACCTCTGCGCGGCGCCCGGCGGCGGAGGCGCCAGGCCTCGCGGCCCAAGAGCGGAGGAACACTGGAACTGGACGGCGAATGCGGCCATTGCCGTCTCCTGCTATACGAACTGCCAGGAAGTGCAGTTGATGCTCAACGAAAGGGCCGTCGGCACCCGTCGCCTCACGGACGCCACCGAGGGTGTCCTGACCTGGGAGATCCCCTTTGAACCCGGAACGCTGAAGGCGGTGGGGTACCGAAACGGCAAGCCTGCGGCAGAGTTTGTCCTAAAAACAGCCGCTGAAGCGCACCGGATCGAACTGCATGCCGACGTGACCGAACTGCAGGCGAACGGGAAGGACATCAGCCACATCGAATTCAGGATCGTGGACGCGCAGGGCGTACGGGTTGCAAACGCCGATTTGCCGGTGACATTCGAAGTTCAAGGGCCGGCGATCATCCTGGGCCTGGGCAACGGCGATCTCAACAGTACGGAAGACTGCAAGGACGCCGTGCACAAGGCCTACCAGGGACGCGGCCTCGCCATTTTGCAGGCGACGGCGGCCGCGGGGAAGATATCGGTAAAAGCCACGGCTCCCGGCTTGAGTGCGGCCGAGCTGAGCCTGACCGCGCGCTGAGGACCGGGGTCAATACAACAGCGCGTTGAACAGCAGCTTAAACGTGGCGTGCGCCTGCCCCCGATTGTGAAAGTTGAATCCAGGCAGGATGATTCGCCCTTTTTCGTACGACACATCGAGGACAGTCGGTTTGCCTCGCACGAGCTCGTCGTGCTCCATGTACCCGCTGAGAAGCAACGGCTCGTCGGGATACCGAGCGACCACGCGGACGCCGGAGGCCGAAGGGCCGATTTCGAACAGCATTCCCCCGGATATGAACGCCGCGCCGTTTTCTCTCATGCCGTAGGCGACCGGCTGCGAAATATCGTAGTTCATCCTGACCAGTGATCCGGCGACATAAAACCCCTTTTTAACGGCAGCCGGCCGGGCATTTTCCACCGGCAGGCTGAAAATCTGGATCGCGAGCTCACAGGAACTGCTGTTGCAGATCAGGGTGCCGCCCGCGGCGACAAATTCCCTCAGGTTCCGGACTCCTGCTTCCGTCATGCCTCCCACGTATTCAGGCGGCATGGAACCTTCCTGGTTGCCGTTTAGGATCGAGCGGGCGCTGATGTCTGCGAGGATGATGATATCGGCCTTGGCGTTCAGCTTGCCTTCCCGAAAATCCGCATCGTGCAGGGATCGATAGGGGAATTCGTACTGCTCGAGCAGCCACCGGATCCAGCCTTCATCCATGCTCGCCGTCCAGGGCTTGTAGTGGCCGATGCGCGGCGCTTTCACCTCCCGGGTTTTCGTCGGCACGTTTGCTCGCATCATCGATACATGTGTGCCGCGAGCGATGCCGGCCATCCTGTCGGGAGTGAGCCCGCCGGCGATAAAATCGCCTGCCGGAACGATCATGCCGCCTGCGCGGAAGGTCTCGACGGCGCGGCTCATTTTTCCGCCGGCTGCCAGGATGCGGTTTGCTGCGATAAAGCAGTTGCTGTCGGCCGCGCTGAAGATCCAGGAGGAACCTTCCGTCCCGGAAACGATTCCCTGGGAGGACTGCACTGCCGAAAGCTGCTCGGTCTGGAAGCCGGCGGGCTGCTTCAGCTCTTGGCAGTCCACTCCCATCTGGATCGGCATGGTCCACCCTGCGACATCGTAGGGACGAAGCGGAGCGGTGTCGACCCTGACCGGGCTCGGGATTCCCTGCCAGAGGGCAGGATATTTGCGCAGGTCCGGATAGTTCTGTGTTTCCAGCATCGTTTTCACGTACATGCCGAAGGGCTGGCTTACCGGGATGAAATAGGTGTCTGCAGGGTACTGTCTGCCTTCGTGGGAGACCGGCTCGCGCGTTGCGTACACCTCGACGCCGAGGAGCATCAGTTTTTCCAGCATCCGGATTGTTGCCCCGCTGTCCGCCTGTTCTCGCGGAACGATCCAGCCGAACGGCGGTTCGCTCCTGTATTTTGCGATGATGCCCGATGCAATTTTGTATTTGCTCAGGAGAAGGTCGCGGCGGTAGCGCGCCGAGACATCAAGCACCGCCTTGGACGCGGTCAGGCAGTAATCGACCGCATCGCCGAGCCGCCACCAGCCCCCTTTCCACGGATTCGGGTAAAAAGCGGACTTGGTGAGATCACGATAGGCCTCGGGAAAATCCGCGAGCTTGTACTCCCGGGGCGTCGCATAACGATACAGAGCTGTTTCCGTCAGGATCGATGGTATGTTGTGCGTGGTCACGACCTGGGTCATGAAGCCCGGATACCACGCATCGAAGGAAGCACGGGAAATGGCGCCCGGCTTGTCCGCCTCATCGAATGCTTTTCCCATGGCCGCACCGATGAGGTTTTCCCAGCGGATCACCAGCGCGGGCTTGTTGGGATTGGCCGGCTCACCATAGGGAGGGATCCAGATGCGGGTCGGAAAGGGTGCTGTCTGGTGATGGTTGTATACGACCTCGGGAAACCACTCGTGATTCTGGGCACGGCTGATGTTCTGCGTTTCCAGTTGGCTGGCGTTGTAGGAGTCGCGGTTGTTGTCGTGTCCGATGTATTTGTTGTAGAGCCACGGCAGAGAGCTGGTTTCATACTTCGTGCCGACATTCTTTATGTACCATTCGGCCACCAGATCCATACCGTCGGGATTCGGGAACACCAGCAGCGCGATGACATTTCCGCGGATGCGCCGGGTGGTTTCGTCTTCTCCCGCAACCAGGTCGTACGCCAGCTGAATCAGGTGCTGCGCCGGGGCGCATTCAGTGGCGTGCAGGCCGCCGTCGATCCACACGATCGCCTTGCCATCGGCGGCCAGGCGTTCCGCCTCGGCAGGCCGGACGCCGCGCGCAAGACTCAGCTTCGCAGCGATTTCCTTGTAGCGGTCCAGGTCCTTGATGTTTTCCTCTGCAGATATGACGGCATACCTCATTCGCTTTCCCATGGGAGTGGGTCCCATATCGAAGACCCGCATCCGGCCGGTCTGGGAAGCGAGGTGATCGAAATAGGCGGCGGCCTGGACATAGCTGGCGAGTTTGTAGTCTGCGCCGGGCTTGAATCCCAGGAATTTTTCCGGCGCCGTCAACTGCGCGGTGGCCATCTTCGGGCAGGCAATGAGTGCTAAAAGGACCAGCGCCAGGACGAATAAGACGTGGTGAACGGGGCATAGGCGTCTCACGGTTTCCCCCCCTTTTTCGAGTGAACAGCCGTAAATATGGGACATGGGTACCACAGCGCGGCCGATGGCCGCAACCAAAGAACAGGACTGCAATGGAAAAACGTCTCGATTTGACCAGGCCCTCGGTAACGGGATTGGTATCGCAGTCGGGGTCGATTTTTCTATCCTCATGCCGGGCTGACGGTCGGGCCTACCCGCTGGCGGCCCGTCAGCCCCGATGAAGAATCAATCCGGCTGATTAATCACCAGATCCATCCTGGATTCTTCTCACCAAATACTATGCGGCAATGGGCGTACCCCCCCCAAGCAAAGCCCGCTTTTGTCGCATATCCTTCGGCCGCCTCTCAGCATCTCTCAGCCGACAAGGAAACATCCCGGGTGATGAGCTATAGATTCCCGGATCTGGCGGCGCAGTTCGTCGAGCACGGCCATGTTGCCGAGGGAATCGGATTCGGGGATGGCGGGATCTGCGCCATCCAGGACTGCTGCGGCCATATCGTCGGCTTCCAGCGAGTACAAAGACCCCGGAGCATCCACCGTACGGACATGCCTGGGAGTCGAACCCGGCAGCCCGACGGCCAGTTTTGCCCTGGCATCCATCTGCGGAGGAACCGATGTCGACAGAACGTAGGTTGCTCCATGCATCGGCGGTTTCCACGGCACCGGCACTTCGATATAGCCGCGGGTGCCGCAGATCGACGCGGTATTGTCCGCATGCACCGTCATCCCACAACTGAAAGAGGCTATGAGACCGCCGGCAAACCGCAGCGTACCGGATGCTATCTCGTCGATGGAGTTCTCGGACAGCTTTGCGCTTACCGTCACTGAAATCGGTTCAGCGTTGGCTACGAGCCGTGACAGGTTGATGCAGTAGCATCCGACATCCATCAGCGCGCCGCCGGCCAGTGCCGGATTGAAGCGGATGTTCCCTTCCGTCTGGCGTGTGCAGAAGCAGAAGCTGGAGCGGACCAGGAGCGGCTCGCCGATCGCGCCGCCACGGACTTCCTCGAGCCAGGCGGCAGTCAGCGGGTGCGACCGGTACATGAAAGCCTCGACCAGAATTCGCCCGCTCTTGCGTGCCACGGCGAACATTTCCGCGGCCTCTTCCCGGGTTGCCGCGATGGGCTTTTCACACAGCACGTGCTTCCCGGCGCGCAGCGCCCGGATCGTCCACTCGTGGTGCATCGCATTCGGCAGGGAAACATACACGACGTCGATGCCGCCGTCGGCGATGACCTCCTCGTAGGAGCCATAGAATCGAGGTACAGTGTTCTCCTCTGCAAAGGCCTGTGCTGAATACCGGGATCGCGAGCCAACGGCAGCCAATTCGCATCGTTTTGCCGAAGTCATCCCCTGTGCGAACTGACGCGCAATGTTTCCGGTTCCCAGAATGCCCCAACGCAGCCTTGTCCCCATCCCGGCCTCCCGGCATGCATGATGCCGCTATTATAGGTCACCAGCAACCCCCCGCATACTTTCTCCCACGAGTGGCAGCGATGCAGAGCGTCGGATGCGTTACAGGCAGCATCCCGCTGAGGGGTTAGCTCGTTCGAGGTTACATGGAGAAGTAAAGGCGAAGCCCCGGAATATCGGCAAAATCACCAGAGTTCAGAGTCCACAGATCTGCATCTCTCGAAATTGCCACCGCAGCGATGGCGATGTCGATTTCGCGGCCCCGGGTCCGCGAAATAGCCCGGTACAGACGGGATGCCACGATTGCCTCCGCGACTCCAAAAGGCGCCGCGGCTTTTGCGGGAAACAACGCTTCCTGCGCCTCGAGTTCCGATGTCAGGCGCGGCCCTCGAAGCCATTCATACAGAACCAGCGACGGGAGCAGCAGACGTTCCCCTTTTTCGATCGCCATCCGCAGCATGGGTGCAGACCGTTTCGGCCCGGTGAGAGCGTCTATCAGAACCGAGGTATCCACGACGATCAAAGGGGGTGCCTCTCCGTGCTCTTGCGGCCGCCGCATCGCCGGGCTTTTGTTATCCCGGCAAGTTCCCTTTTCACCTGCTCCAGAGGGCGGAGGGGGATCTTCGGTACGAGCCGGTCAAAATCAGCCAGCATGCGCCGGCGCTCGACCTCGCTCATCTTCCCGATGCGGGCGTGGTAATCTCCTATGGCTTCGCGCACCACTGCACTCTTGGGAATCCCCAGGCGTTGGGCCGAATCATTTAGCCGGGCAATGGTCTGTTCATCCAAAGTAAAAGTAATCTTGGTTTTTGTTACCATACTGATGCAATACTACCATATCTACCCGTCGGAAGTGATGAAAACGTTTCCAGCTCGATCTTATCGGGTACCGGCGCACCTCCACCGCATATTCCCCGGACAGGCCATGCGACTCCCGGGCGCTCGCGCACCGGGCTTCCAGGTTGACGTGCAATCCCGGAGTTGCGTAGCCTGATCCCGAATTCCGTGATACTCTCAAGGTGGAGAGCAAGCGCATCGTACGTTGCAGTCATGTTTCGTCCGGAACTCCCCGGCTTTCCGAAAGGAGACAAACAACCGTGTTCACCACCGGTCGCAAGATCATCCCGATCGCCATCCTGGCGCTGGCCTGCTGCGCCGCGGTCCAGAAGCCGCCGGCAGCCGGCCCCGGCGCCGGGGCCGCTGTGATCCGGATCCCGTTTGAAACCTATACGCTCCCCAACGGCCTGACTGTAATCCTGTCGGTCGATCGCACCACGCCGACGGTAGCGGTCAATGTCTGGTACCACGTTGGGTCCAAAAACGAACTGCCTGGCCGCACCGGCTTCGCCCACCTGTTTGAGCACATCATGTTCACCGGCTCGGGCCACGTGCCCTACGGCCTGCACGACAAGCTGACCGAGGGGGTGGGCGGCAGCAACAACGGCACGACCTCCAACGACCGCACCACCTACTTCGAGATTGTGCCCTCCAACTACCTCGAGTCGGCGCTGTGGCTGGAGTCGGACAGGATGGGATTCCTGCTCGACAAGCTCGACATCGTCAAGCTCAACGCGCAGCGGGACATCGTCAAAAACGAACGCCGCCAGGGCGTGGATAACCAGCCGTACGGCCGGGTCAACGAGATCCTGTCGCAGACGACTTATCCTGCTTCCCACCCGTATTCCTGGGATGTGATCGGCAGCATGGCCGATCTCTC
>Ga0079037_100001089_pt1 | contig 13614 bp, 12 predicted proteins | sample Mud3Dept4metaG_FD_71479 | JGI IMG/M metagenome (GOLD analysis project Ga0079037, IMG submission 71479) | Freshwater wetland microbial communities from Ohio, USA, analyzing the effect of biotic and abiotic controls - Mud 3 Core 4 Depth 4 metaG | ecosystem: Environmental > Aquatic > Freshwater >... | reverse complement strand
CAGGACCAGCAGCCCGAAGACGAACAGCCCGACGGCGTCCGTCTGTTGCAGGAAGTTGGCGAAACTCATCGTGGTCAGTGCTTCGGTGGGACGCATGGCTGGATCCTGTGTTCAGTCTGCCAACGAGAACGTGATGGGGACGATGCACCAGGCGCGCATAGGGACGCCGTCGCGCTTCGCCGGCTCGAATCGCCAGTTGCGCACGGCATCGAGGGCCGCCTGGTCGAGGCCCGCGTCGCCGCTGCTGGTGCGAACTGCCGCGTCCTGGGGCCGCCCATCCTCACCGACGAGCACCCGCAGGCGCACCGTGCCCTCGATCCCCATGCGCAGACAGCGCGGCGGATAAACCGGCGGCTTCATATCGAGCAGCTTCATCTTCCAGTACACGGGGGTCTGCTCGACCGGGGCGGCCTCAGTCGACTCGCCGTCCATCGTTCCCTCGGGCATCGGCGGGCCGGGCTCGCCGGGCAGCAGTTCGTCGCCCAGTTCGTAACGTTTGACCTGCGTGTCGGGCGGGACCGGATCCGTGGTGGGTGTGTCCACGAGGATCGGCACCGGGCGCGTCACCCTGGGCCGTTCCTGCTTGACCGCGTCGGTCGTGGTGTCCGGCGCCTGCTGCACCTCGGGTGGCAGGCGTGGCGGCGGCAGCTTGAGCAGGCTCACCTGGAAGATGGGCGGCGGCAGCTCGTCCTGCTGGGGCTCGAGCTGGGTCATCAGGAGTCGCCCGATGCCAGCAGCGTGCAGTGCGGTGACGACCAGCAATACCGACGCGGCGCCCCACGTCAGGCGTTCGTCGTGAACGTATCGGTCGATCCGCATCCGGTGCCAGGGACGTGCCGCGCCCCGTTGATCCGTAGCTGTGACTGGATCGAATGTACTGGAAGAAAGCTCAGCCCGCGGCCTCGCAGCCTCAGCGGAAATGCCTATTTGGTGGTGGAATTGCCGAAGATGGGCTGCTACCAGCCGCAGGTCTCGCCCTTGTTCTGTTCCCTGAGCCAGCCCTGCAACGGCTTGAAGTATTCGATGATCGCCGAGCCGTCCATCTGCCGCGTGCCGGTCAGCTCGTACAGCGTGTCCTGCCACGGCTGGCTTGCGCCCTTGGCCAGCATCGCGCTGAACCTCCTGCCAGCTTCCTCGTTGCCGAAAATCGAGCACTCCGACAGCGGGCCCTTGAACCCAGCCGCTTCGCACAGCGCTTTCTGGAACTGGAACTGCATGATGAACGACAGGAAGTAGCGCGTGTACGGCGTGTTGCCCGGGATGTGGTACTTGGCGCCCGGGTCGAAGTCGGCTTCGGTGCGCTCGACCGGCGGGCGGATGCCCTGGTACTTCTCGCGCAGCGCCCACCACGCGGCATTGTAGTTCTCCGGCTTCACCTGGCCCGAGAACACCTGCCAGCGCCACTCGTCGATCATCTTGCCGAACGGCAGGAACGCGACCTTCTCCAGCGCCATCTTCATCTGCTGGTTGATGATTGCTTCCTTGCTGGGCTTCGATTCGGGCACCAGGCCGATCTGCGCGAGGTACGCGGGTGTCATCGACAGCGTGACCGTGTCGCCGATGGCTTCGTGGAAGCCGTCGTGCGCGCCGTTCTGGAACATGACCGGCTGGTCCTTGTACCCGAGGAAGTAATAGACGTGACCCATCTCGTGATAGATGGTCTTCAACTCCTCGAGCGTCGGTCGCGTGCACATCTTGATGCGCACGTCGTCCTTGCCGTCCATGTGCCACGCGCTCGCGTGGCATTGCACGTTGCGGTCACGCGGCTGCGACAGCATCGAGCGTTCCCAGAACGTCGCCGGCAACGCCGGGAACGCGATCGACTGGTAGAACGCCTCGGCCGATTTCGCCATGCGCACCGAGTCGTACTTCTGCGCAACGAGTGCGGAATCGGCGTCGAGCGGGCTCACGCCCGGATACGGCTCGAACAGGTCGTAGGCGGCATCCCATTGCTGGGCCCACATGTTGCCGAACAGGTGCGCAGGGATGGGCTTGCCCGCCGGCACCTTGTCCTCGCCGTACTTCGCCGCGAGCCGTCCGCGCGCGTAACACTGCAGGTCCCTGTAGAGCGGCTCGACCTGCTGGTAGAGGCGTGCAGCCTCCCTGGTGAAGTCGTCCGCGGGCATGTCGTAACCCGAGCGCCACATCGCGCCCAGGTCCTTGTAGCCCAGCGTGTGTGCGCCTTCGTTCGCCAGTTCAGTGAAGCGGACGTAGTCGGAGCGCAGCCCGCGGGCCTGGTCGTGCCAGCCCTTCCACGCCTCGAGCAGCTCGTCGTAATTGCGGCTATCCTCGAGTACGGTCTTGAGCTGCACTTCGTCGCGGCAGTCCTTGCCGCCTTCCTTGCAGTACCTGGCCTCGCCGTACTTCGCTTCCATGCCCGCCATGATCGTCGCGAGTTCGGCGCGCTTGGCGGGGTCATCGGGCGCGGGCGCCGACACGCCCTGCCGCAACAGGTCGATGGCGCGGCGCGATGCAGCGCTCATCGGCTTGCCGTCGAACTGCTTCGATTCCTCGACCGCCTTGCTGAAGGCGGCGAGGAAACGCTCGTTGGCTCGCGCGCTCAGCCACTGCGTGTCGACCGTGATGTAGGTTGCCTGCGTCCAGCCGGCGGCATTGAGCTCGCGGTAGATGTCGGCGAATTCCCCGTTGAGTCGCGCGACGAACTCGTCGGCGGTTTCGGCCGAGGCGACGCCGAGCGGCGCGAGCGCGCAGAGCGCGATGGCCACGCCCGCAGCCAGGCGGCTGCGCAGCTCACGGGGCAGGGAAAGCGGGGCGATACCGCCGGTGCGGGTCGAGGTCATTGCGGTCTCCGGCAAAGGGTTGCGCAGGACGGCGAACCGCCACGCGCGGAGGGTGGCAAGACTACCAAGAAACCGACGTCGTGCGTGCGGCCGGATGTACCGGATTCAGTCCAGGCCGACCTTCGTTTCGACGCGGTAACTGAAGAGGTCCGAGTTGTAGCGGGCCACGAGGTGGTCCTGCAGCTGACCTTGCGCGTCGTAGGAAAAGCGGACGAGCTTGAGCAGCGGCTTGCCGCTCGGGACGTCGAGGGCGCGGGCAACGTCGGGCGCAGCGCCTTCCGCGCTGAGGAAGCGCTCCATGCGCGCGATCTTGAGCCCGTAGCGTTCGAACAGCGTCAGTCGGCTCGCGCCCTCGAACTCTTTCTTCGGCATCGAGGCCGAGAATTTGGGCGTCCACGAGACGTAGTGCGCGAATGGCCGGCCACTGGCGCTGCGCACCCGCACGAGCTGACACACCCGGGCACCTGCACCGAGATCGAATGCGGTCTGCAGTTCCGGCGGCGGTACCGCCATGCGCTTGAACAGGACCGTGAGCGTCGTACCGCGGCCGAGGTCGCCAAGGCTTTCCGCGTTGGAGCCGAGCGGCGCGACGATCGGCACGGGACGGTCTGCGTGACTGACGAACGTGCCCTTGCCACGGTGCCGGACCACGAGACCCTTGGCTGCGAGTTCAACGAGCGTGCGCCGCGCAGTGATGCGCGAGACGTCGAAACCGTCCGAGAGTTCCTTCTCGGACGGCATGCGCGACCCGTTCGGCAGCAAGCCCTTCACGATGGCGTCGTGCAGGACCGTATACAGCTGGAAATACAGCGGCGAGGGCGACTCGGCGTCGATCAGCTCCCGGTCGAGCAGGGCGAGCGCCGCCGCTCCATCGGTTTTTCTCATGCAGCCGCTCCGCCGCCGTGTGCCATCAGTGCTTGATGTCTTCGGCGCCGTGCATCCACCGCACGAGCGTGCCGGACAGCGTCCAGAGCACGATCGCAAAGAAGAAAAGCGTTCCGGCCAGGCCGCCGAAGATCGACAGTTCGCCGAGCGATTCGGCGTACGAGCCGATGATCCCCGCCAGCCAGTTCGCAACGAAGTTGATGAGGAACCAGACGCCCATCATCAGCGAGGCGAGGCGCAGTGGCGCGAGCTTCGTGACCATCGAGAGCCCGACCGGCGAGATGCAGAGTTCGCCCGTCGTGTGGAAGAAGTAGGCGATCACGAGCCACCACATGCTGGCCTTGGCATCGCCGCCGTGCGACTCGAGTGCCGCGGCGACCATCGCGAGGAAGCCGATGCCAGTCAGCACGAGGCCCATCGTCATTTTCTTCGGCGTCGCGGGATTTTGGCCCATCTCGCCGAGCTTGCTCCAGGCGACCGAGAACAGTGGCGCCAGCAGCACGATGAAGAGCGGGTTCAGTGACTGGAACCAGCCCGCTGGCACTTCGAACGTACCGATCATGCGGTCGGTCTTCTCTGCGGCGTACAGGTTCATGAGGCCGCCGGCCTGCTCGAACGCGGCCCAGAACAGCACGATGAACACGAACAGCATGAAGATGACGCGCAGGCGATCGACTTCGTCTGGAGTGAGCGGTTTCTTCTCGCCACCCGCGAGCGCCGCAGCCCGGTGCGCGGCCGGCACCACGCCAATCTCGCCCAGGTACTTGCGCGCCAGCAGCAGCTGGATGATGACGGACAGGATCATGCCGACACCGGCGGCGAAGTAGCCGTACGCCCAACCCCTGGCCGGGTCTTCGCCGAGCGTCGAGCAGATGAGCGGCGCCAGGAACGCGCCCGCGTTGATACCCATGTAGAAGATCGTGAACGCGCCGTCGCGACGTGCATCGCCTTCGGGGTACAGGTCGCCGACCATTGTCGAGATATTCGGCTTGAAGAAGCCGTTGCCGAGGACGAGCAGGATCAGGCCAATGTAGAAAAGCTGCAGGTTGCCCGGAATAGCAGCCGCCAGCGTGAACTGGCCCGCGGCCATGACCAGTCCGCCGATGATCACTGACTTGCGCTGGCCGAGGTAGTTGTCGGCGAGCCAGCCGCCAATCAGGGGCGTGAAGTAGACGAAGCCGGTGAAGAGGCCGTACAGCTTGAGCGCTTCGGCCTGCGTCCAGCCGAAACCGGGATTCGCAGTCTCGACGCCTGCCACGAGCGACAGCACCAGCAGCGCGCGCATGCCGTAGTAGCTGAAGCGTTCCCACATCTCCGTCGCGAAGAGCAGGAACAGTCCTTTCGGGTGGCCGAGCCAGGTGCCGTCGGGCACGCCGGGTACTGCTGTGCTGGACATTATTTTTCGCTATTCCAATGGGTTGCGCCAACGGGCGCGAAGCTGCAGAGTCTGGTGGATTTTGCGGTGCGAGAGCAAGCCGTGAAAACGGGAATAGGGGACGTGCACCTATTTCCGTCAGGAAATAGGTGCACGTCCCCTACTTCCTCTATTCCTATTCGCTACCTGATGCCGCCAGCCAGCCGCTGCACACGGCTGGCGATCAGGAGCAGGGCGGCGCCCGCGACCAGCGAGACGAGCGCAATCTTCAGGTACTGGCCGGGCATCGACGCGACGTCTTGTGCATCGAACCCACCTGCGACGAGACCGGCGAGCAACAGGCCGAGCGACGTGGCCAGAAACCACAGTCCCATCATCTGGCCGACCAGGCGAGGAGGTGCGAGTTTCGTCACCGAACTGAGACCCACGGGGCTCAGGCACAACTCGCCGAAGCAATGCAGCAGGTAGGCCAGCAGCAGCCATTGCGGACCTGCGAGCCGGCCGCTGGCGACCACGGTGGCTGCGCCCACCATCACCAGGAATCCCAGGCCGAGCAGCAGCAGGCCGAATGCGAACTTGGCGGGAGCCGACGGGTCGAGGTTGCGCCGGCCGAGGTGGATCCAGAGTGCCGAGAACGCCGGCGCGAACAGCAGGATATAGAGCGCACTCGGCGCCTGGAACCAGCCCGCGGGAATCTCGAAGCCGCCAACCATGCGATCGGTGAACCGTTCCGCGAACAGGTTCAACGAGGAGCCGGCTTGTTCGTAGCCGGCCCAGAACAGCGCGGATGAAACGAAGAGCGCGAGCACGACCAGCACGCGTCGACGCTCGGTGCGGTCGAGACCGGCAAACGTGAGCAAATAGAAGAAATATCCCACGGTCACGACGAGGATCGCAGCGGCGGTCCAGCGTGCGACATGCGTCGGGTCGAGCGTGATGATGCCGGCCGCAATCAGCGTCGTGACGGTAACGACGGCGCCCAGCACGGCCACGACTCCGCGCCACTGCCGTTGGTCGGCGGCGAGCAGGGCTGGATGCGTGGGACGCACACGTTTTCCAGCATCACCCAGGTGATGACGCGTAAGCTGAAACTGCACCAGCCCCAGAGCCATCGCGACGGCGGCGCCCGCAAAGCCGGCGCGCCAGCCGTACTGCTGCGCGAGCCAGGGCGTCGCCAGTGAGCCGATCAATGCGCCGACGTTGATGCCCAGGTAAAAGAGGGTAAAGCCTGCGTCACGCGCGGCGCCGCCTTCCGGATACAGCTGTGCAACCATCGCACTGATGTTCGGCTTCAGCAGGCCGACGCCGAGCACGACCACCAGGCAACCGGTATAGAAAAGCGTGGGGCCCGCTGGAATCGCCAGCATCGTGTTGCCGACGAGAATCAGCGCGGCTCCCCACAAGACCGCACGCTGGGCACCGAGCAGGCGGTCGGCGAGCCAGCCGCCGGGCAGGGCCATCAGGTACGTCGCCGTGGTGTAGAGGCCGTAGATCGCGGTGGCCTTGCGATCGTCGAGCCCGAAGCCGCCGGTCGCGACGGCGTCGACCAGGAACAGGATCAGGATCCCGCGCATCCCGTAATAGGTGAAGCGCTCCCACATCTCCGTCATGAAGAGTGTGGCGAGTCCCCGCGGATGCCCGAACCACTGATCCCGAATGGCGCGTCCCCCCAGGTCTTGCGGCCTACTGCTTGTACACGGTTCCCTGCTTCATGACGAACTCGATGTTGTCCAGCGAGTGGATATCGTCGAGCGGGTTGCGTGTCACCGCCACGATGTCGGCCGCGTAGCCGGGAGCAATTTGTCCCACCTCGGCTTCGATGCCGAGCGCCTCGGCGCCGACCTTCGTCGCCGCCTGGATCGCCTGCATCGGCGTCATCCCGTACTGCACCATGTACGCGAGCTGCTTCGGCGCATCCTTGTGCGGATGCACGCCGGTGTCGGTCCCCATCGTGAGCTTGATGCCCATCTGCACGGCCTTGCTGAAGTTGTCGCGCTGCGCCTGCGCCACTTCGCGGTCCTTGCGCAGGAACTCCTCCATCTCACCGCGCTTGGGGCCTTCGGACTGCGTGTATTCGGTATTGAAGATGTCCATCGACAGGAACGCACCGGTCTTCTTCGCGAGATCGAGGCCTTCCTGGTCGATCAGGCTCGCATGCTCGATCGTGTCGACGCCTGCCTTGAGCGCGACCTTGATGCCATTGGCGCCGTGCGCATGCACAGCCACCCTGCGGCCGTGCATGTGGGCTTCGTCGACGATCGCGGCGACTTCTTCCGGCGTGTATTGCTGCGCGCCGACGCGCGTGCCCTTGGAGAACACGCCGCCGGTGCCGCAATACTTGATCACGTCCGCGCCGTATTTGACGTTCTTGCGCACCATTGCGCGCACTGCGTCGACTCCGTCGGCCACGCCCTCGCCGCGTTCGTCGTATTCGGGTGCGAGCATGTTGCTGTCGCAATGGCCGCCCGTGATGCCCAGCGCCGGGCCCGACGCCAGGATGCGGGGCCCGATGACGTCGCCGGCGTTGATGGCATCGCGCAGCGCGATGTCCGAGTAGCCGCTGGCGCCGACGTTGCGGATCGTAGTCACGCCGGACAGCAGCGTCTCGCGGCCAAAGCGCGCGCCCATCAGCGCCTCGCGCGGAATGGAAATGCCGTACCCGTGATACGGCGGCGTCGTCGGGTCGCCCGTCACGTGCGTGTGTGTGTCGATCAGGCCCGGCAGCACCGTCTTGCTCGAGAGGTCGATGACCGTGGCACCCGGCGGCACCACCGTCACCCCGGTGGCTCCGACTGCGCTGATCTTGCCGCCCTGCACGATGATCACCTGGTCATTGCGCACCCGGCCGGTCGCCACGTCGATGAGTTGGCCGGCCTTGATGACCGTGACGGGTTCGGGGCTCGCAGTCGACGGCACATCGGCGGCAAAGGCGGTCGGGATCGCACACGCTGCGAAGGCAGCGAACGCACGGCGGACGGACAGGCGCAGGGTCGAAGGCATGAGGACTCCAGTCTCGGGACGATCAATGAAAGCGGGTGACGTCTCAGCGGACGTTGCCCATCAGCCGCGCGAGTGGGCGGCTGATGAGCAGCAGGAACACGCCGATGCCGCAGGCGTAGAGCACGATGCCCATGAAGCGATCAGGCATCGCGGCCAGATTGTTGGCGTCGAAGCCGCCGGCGATGAGGCCTGCCATGAGCTTGCCGAGCGAGCTGCCGAGGAACCAGACGCCCATCATCTGCCCGACCAGTCGCGCCGGCGCGAGCTTGGTCACGGTCGAGAGGCCGACTGGGCTGACGCAGAGTTCGCCGAACACGGTTAGCAGGTAAGTGAGGATCAACAGGTAGGCCGGAGCGCTCGCGCCACCCGCTACGATGTTGGCCGCGGCAACCATGAACAGGAAGCCGAGGCCCATCAGCAGCAGGCCGAACGCGAACTTGAGCGGCGCAGCAGGATCCATCTGGCGTCGCGCGAGCTGCACCCACAGAGCCGAGAAGGCCGGTGCGAACAGGATGACGAACGCCGGCTGCACCGACTGGAACCAGCCCGCCGGAATCTCGAAGCCACCGACCATCCGATCGATGTAGCGTTTGGCGAAGAGGTTGAGCGAGGAGCCCGCCTGCTCGTACCCCGACCAGAACGACGCGACCCCCAGGAACATCACGAGCACGACGACCATGCGCTTGCGTTCGACCGGGTCGAGCCCCGCGCCGAAGAACAGGTACAGGAAGTACAGCGCGGCCATGCCGACCAGCACGTAGGCGGCGCTTTTAGCGAGTCGTGCCGGGTCGAGGTGCACGGTCCCGGAGAACAACAGGGCCGCAACCGCAGCGAATACCGCCAGTGCGACCCAGAGCCGGCGCCAATCGGTCGCGAGCCCTGCGCCGCCGTCGTTGCGGCTCGGTTGCGCGCCGGCGCCGTTGAACAGCCGGCGTGACAGCCAGAATTGCAGCAATCCGAAGGGCAGGCCGATCGCCGCCGCAAGAAAACCGATGCGCCATCCGTAACGCTGCGCCAGCCAGCCCGCGATCAACGGGCCAATGAACGCGCCGAGGTTGATCCCCATGTAGAAGATCGTGAAACCTGCGTCACGCCGGCCGCCACCTTCGGGGTAGAGGTCGGCGACGAGCGTGGAAACGTTCGGTTTCAGCAGGCCGACGCCGAGGATGATCACCACGAGCCCGCCGAAGAAGAGCTGCTTCGGGCCGGGGATCGTCAGCATCAGGGTGCCGAGCGTCATCAGCGTGCCGCCGACCATGACTGCGCGTTGCGCGCCGATCAGCCGGTCGGCGATCCAGCCGCCCGGCAGCGCCGCCATGAAGACCGCTGCCGTGTAGAGACCGTAAATCGCAGTCGCAGTCTTGTCGTCGAAGCCATAGCCGCCGCTCTCGACCGCATCGACCAGGAACAGCACGAGCAGGGCGCGCATGCCGTAGAACGTGAAGCGCTCCCACATCTCCGTGAAGAAGAGCGTCGACAGCGCGCGTGGATGTCCCCCCAGCACTCTTCGGCTCAGCTTTCGGTCGCGGTCGCCGGGGTGGCCCGGCTTTTCTGGATCATGCGCGCGAACAGGATGCCCAGTTCATACAGCAGGTACATCGGCACGGCCATGAAACTCTGCGACACCGCGTCCGGTGGCGTCAGGAACGCCGCGATGATGAAGATACCGAGGATGACGTAGCCGCGGTTCCGCGTCAGCACATCTAGCTTGACGAGTCCCGTTACTACCAGCAGCACCACTGCCACCGGCATTTCGAACGCGATGCCGAACGCCATGAACAGCAGCAGCACGAAGTCCAGGTAGTTGGCGATGTCCGTCATCATCTTCACGCCCGCCGGCGTGGTCGACGCGAGGAACTGGAACATCAGCGGGAAGACGACGTAGTAGGCGAACGCAACGCCCACGTAGAACAGCACGATGCTCGAGACGAGCAGGGGCGCCGCGAAGCGCCGCTCGCGCTTGTAGAGCCCCGGCGCGACGAAGCCCCAGATCTGGAACAGGATGTACGGCATCGCCAGGAAGATCGCGCCCATCAGGGAGAGCTTCAGTGGGGCCATGAAGGGCGACACCACGCTCGTTGCGATCAGCGAAGTGCCGGCCGGCAGCTTGTCGATCAGCGGCCGCGCGACCACTGTGAACAGTTCGTTCTGGAAGAATGCGAGCGGCACGAAACAGATGACGACTGCGATGACGGAGCGCAGCAGCCTGTCCCGCAGCTCGAGGAGGTGCGAGACGAGCGTGCCTTCGGCCAGCGGCTCCCCCTCACCCGGGCTTTGGCTCATCAGCGATCGTCTCGGCCGGTGAAGAGTGGGCGGGTGGTGTGGCCGCAGCGAACTGTGCCGGCGTGGCGCGGGATTCCTCGCTCGATGTGCCGGACGACGTATCGGGCACCGTGTTCGGTGCCGGCGCGGTTGCCGGGGTGTGAATCGTGTTCGATGGCGCAGGAGCCGTCGGCTTGGTGTCTGCAAGCGGATCGAAATGCGTTTCCTGCTCGAGCTGGTTGCGGAGCTGGCGCGCCATCGATCGTGCCCGGCCTGCCCACCGACCGATGTCGGCAGCGAGCTTCGGCAGCCGCTCCGGCCCGAGCACGAGCAGCGCAATGCCGAAGATCAGGATGATCTCGGTGAAGCCGACCTCGAACATGCGGCTGGATCAGCCCGATTTGCCGTCCGTCTTGGACGTGGACGACGTGGGCTCCTGGAAGCTGGCGTCCTTGGGGCCGCTGCCCGTCAGGTCCGAGAGCTGCTTGTTCTGCTCATCCTCGCCTTCGTTCATCGCCTTCTTGAAGCCGCGCACGGCCCCGCCGAGGTCCGAGCCGATGTTCTTCAGCTTCTTGGCCCCGAACAGGACGAGTGCAATCGCCAGGATGATGAGCAGTTCGCGAAAACCGATACCCATGGAGTTCTCCGGGGCCCGCAAAAACGGGGGCCGTCATCATACGACAATCGCTATCGCGACTCGTTTGCCGTGCCTGTGGAAAACCGCAACCAGAACGTGACGGGGCCATCGTTCACGAGCGAGACCTTCATGTCGGCGCCAAAGCGGCCCGTGGCAACCTTGCCTGGCAGCGCTGCACGGGCGTATTCGACGACCCGCTCGAACAGTTGTCGGCCGAGTTCGGGCGGCGCGGCCGCCGTGAAGCTCGGGCGCAGCCCTTTGCGGGTGTCGGCCGCGAGCGTGAACTGGGAAACAAGCAGCAGTTCGCCACCGGTGTCGGCGAGGCTCAGGTTCATGCGCCCGGCGTCGTCACCAAACACGCGGTAGTTCACGGCTCGGTCGACCAAGCGTCGGGCGGTCGTGTCGTCGTCACCGGGCTCGACGGCCACGAACGCCAACAGGCCTGAACCAATCTGACCCACGGTATCGTCATCAACGCGAACATTTGCTTCAGATACGCGTTGTATCAGCAGAATCATTGTGCGTTTTCGGTCAAAATTTCCCACATTCTTCTAAATTGCCCAATAAATAGCCAATCGTCCGTGGAAATATTCATAAGTGGGGCAGTTCGATGAGAAATCTTCTGAAAATGCAACAAAGTGACTGACATGGTCACTGAGTTCCGAGCTCCTGAGCTTTCTCGAGCGCTTCCTGTGCCTGGGGATTCTTGCCGCGTGCCTGCAGCGAATCGGCGATCAGCTGCCACGCAGCCGATTGCGTGCGGTTGTCACCTACCGCCATCGACAGCGCCTTGCGGCCCATCGATTCCGCCTGCGCGTAGTTGCGCTGGTCCATTCGCAACCGGCCCATTTCGATCCACAGCAGCGGATTGCTGGGCTCGATGCGCAGCGCGCGGTCGAGCGATCCGGCCGCACCGGGCAGGTCGCCTTTCTTGCGCTGTGTCTGCGCCTGCGAGACCAACGCCTTGCTGGCCGGGCTGAGGGTGGCTGGCGCCACTTTCGGGCGCTCGCGGGGCACCGGTATCGACGGCGCCGGTCCCTGGATCACTGGTTCCGCGGACATGGTCGACGTGACCGTGGGCGGCTCGGCAATCACCGGCCCGCTGCCACCCTGGGGCGCGGGCCTGGTCGAGGTCGGCGGCTGCGTGTGGAATGGCTGCAGCGAGCAACCCGCGGCTGCAAGCAAGGCGACGGCAACGAACGTTCGCGACAGCGGGAGCATGGAAATACCTCGGCCGCGATTGTCCGGCCCCCCCGCGGACCAGATCAAGGAGGATTGCTGGTCGGCGGTGCTGCGTCAGCCGGCATCGTGACGCCTTCCACGTTCGGTGCGTCCTGCAGCAGGGGCTGCATCAGCGCGGCCTCCTCGGGCGTGGTGCTCGGCGGGCAGGCGGGGTTCGGGTTCAGCACCGTCCCCAGTTCGAACGGCATTCTGACGGCCGAGCCGGAACAATACGGCGACGTCTCCAGCCCGGAGTAGAACTCGATCCAGCGATCTTCGACCGCTTCGGGCATCAGCGGGTCGAACGAGATCGTCGAGATCGAGGCCATCAGCCGTGTCCACGCCTGCAATGCGCCGGTCGTGCCGGTGAGGCCGGTGGTGGCGTTGTCGTCGTGACCCATCCACACCACGATCACATGACCGCCCGAGAAGCCGGCGAACCAGCTGTCGCGGTAATCGTTCGACGTTCCGGTCTTGCCCGCAACGACCAGGCCCGGCGGCAGCGCCTTCTTCGCGGGCCGCGCCGTTCCGCGCTCGAAAACCTCGATCAGCATGCGATTGAGCGTGTACACCGCTTCCGCCGGCGCTGCCTCGGTGACCTCGAGCTCCGGCGCCTTGAGCGCCTTGCCCTGCTCGTCGATCACCGCGCGCACGGCCCGCAACGGCGAGCGGAAGCCGCCGTTCGCCAGCGTGTTGTACATCTGCGCGACTTCGACCGGGTTCAGTTGCGCCGTGCCGAGCAGGATCGACGCGTACTTCGGCGGCGCCTCGTCGAGCCCAAGCTGCACGTAGGTCTTCGCGACCGGCCCGAGACCCACGTCCAGCCCCAGGTTCACGGTCGCAAGGTTGTACGACTGCGTGAGTCCGCGCACGAGCGTGACCGGTCCGTGGACCTTCTTGTCGTAGTTGTTGGGCTTCCAGACGTCGCCGCTTTCGAGCTTGTACTCGATCGGTTCGTCCATCACGACCGACGCCGGCGTGTACCGGCCCGACTGCAGCGCGGCCAGGTAGACCATCGGCTTGGCCAGCGAACCGATCGGCCGCTTCATGTCGAGCGCGCGGTTGAAGCCGTCGAACGACGCACGACGCCCGCCGACCATGGCGACGACTTCACCGGTTTGCGGTGTCGTCACGACCATGGCGCCTTCGAGACCTTGCGCTGCCTTGCGGCCACCCTTGTCCTGCCGGGCAAGCTCGTCGCTCAGCGCGATCTCCGCCTTTTCCTGCAGCAGGGGATCGAGCGTGCTGAAGACGGTGAGTCCGGTCTCGGTGAGCGCCTGTTCCTGGTAGTCCTCGCGCAGCCGGCGCCGGACGAGGTCGAGGAAAGCCGGGAAGTAATTGGCGGAGCGGCCTACATTGTCGGTGATGCCGAGCGGCGCCTTCATGGCGCGCTCGGCTTCCTCGGGTTTTACGACGCCCTGCTCGGCGAGCAC
>Ga0079037_100001088_pt1 | contig 13624 bp, 6 predicted proteins | sample Mud3Dept4metaG_FD_71479 | JGI IMG/M metagenome (GOLD analysis project Ga0079037, IMG submission 71479) | Freshwater wetland microbial communities from Ohio, USA, analyzing the effect of biotic and abiotic controls - Mud 3 Core 4 Depth 4 metaG | ecosystem: Environmental > Aquatic > Freshwater >... | reverse complement strand
CGTCGGGCTTGAGCTCGACGATGACGTCCGCGAGCTGGTAGAGCGTGCGCACCTGCCGGTCGTCGTGCAGCTCGGCCTCTATCATGAACATGGAGCTCGCGCGGAAGCCCTTGACCTTGGCGCGCAGGTAGGACAGGAAGCGGTAGACGCCCTGGGCGGACACGTACATGAGCATGGTGTCGATGGAGTCGAACACCAGGCGCTGGTTGTCGGTCCCGCGGGCCAGGTACTCGGACATCGACGAGACGATGGCGTTGGTGAGGCGCGCGAAGTCCGCGACCGACGCCACGTACTTGACCTCGTCCGTGTCCTTGAGCGAGGGGTCGGACTGCGGGGAGTAGGCGTCGATGAACACGTAGCGGCCCGCGTGCGGCTGGAGCAGCCACCGCTTGTCCTCCATGAGCGCCACGATGTCCTCGGTGAAGTTCTTGGTCGTCACGTACATCGAGGCCCCGCCCTCCTCGAGCCCCTGGTGGAAGTAGCCCCTCGCGAGCGTGCCGCGGCCCGACATGGACGGTCCCGTGAGCAGGCACAGGGCGCCGGGCCTCAGGCCCCCGTTGAGCAGCTCGTCCAGGCCGTCTATGCCCGTCTTGTGCCTGCGCGCGCCCCCGGCGGGGGCCGGCCGCTCACTGTTCGTCCGCTGCATTCTCCTCCACCCCCGGTCTCCCGGATTCGGTCTCGAGCCTTGCCAGCCTCTCGTCCCTCAGCAGGAGCGCGAACAGGGCCTCCAGCAGCTCGTCCGCGCCCGCCTTCCTCGTGGCGATGATGGGCACGACCGGCGTCTCGGGCGCCAGGCCGAGCCGGTCGCGCACCTCGTCGGGCGCCAGCGCCTCGGGCAGGTCCGAGAAGTTCGCCGCCACCACGAGGGGCAGGGCGTACCCCTTGGTGAGCTGCAGCATCCTGCGCGCCCGCGGGAACGTCTCGGGCTTGGTCGCGTCGACGACCAGGATGACGGCCACGGCCTCCTCGGCCAGGAACTCGAGTATGGGGTCGAAGAGCTCCTGGCCAGGGGTCCCGTAGAGGTCCGCCGCGAACCCCCGGTAGTCCAAGTACCCGTGGTCCATGGCGATGGTCGTGCCCATCCGGTCCACGGACACCGAGGACGTGGAGATGGCCTGCACGATCGTGGACTTGCCCGAGTGGTAGGGGCCGGTGACGAGGATCTTCGGGAAGAACACGCGCACGCCGCCCGGCCGCATCACCTTGATGGGGACCACGAGGTCGGACGTGGCCTTGCCGTCTATCTTCTCGGCGCGCAGGAACTGGCGCACTATGGCGATGCGCTCGACGGGCTGGAGCGCGAGCACCGTGTCGAAGGTGGACCGCAGCTGCGCCACGTGCGCGGGCTCGTAGCCCCACGTCGAGAGCAGGCCCACCAGGTGCCGCCCGTCGCAGACCGAGGCGATGAGCGCGAGGATGCGCCGCACGCCCTCGTCCTCGCCCCCGTCGCACATGTCGATGTAGGACGAGATGCTGTCGAGCACCACGACTCCATCCTTGGGCGTGTTCTCGCACGCGGCCCTCACCACGGAGCGCACCTCCTGGGGGGCGTCGACGCGGTAGGCCTCCTCGGAGGGGATGCTCATGTAGGCGGTGAAGCTGTCGAGGATGCGCAGCTGCCCCGTCATCTCCCAGTCGTCGAGGTCGAACCCCATGATGTCGGCGATGGCGCGGATGGCGTCGGCGGGCTTGTTGTTCACGATGTAGGTCACGCGCGCGCCCTCGCGCAGCGCGGCCACGGCCGCGTTGACGCCGTAGGGCGCGGGGTCGATGCCGGGCGAGGAGATGAACAGCGCCCGGAACGGGCCAGTGCCGAGCCTGAGACGCTCGTCGACCAGCCGTATGCCCACGCGGAACGTGCTCAAGCGAGTGACCCCTGGATTTCGCCCGGGCGACCTTCCTGCCCACTTCCCCGGCCGTGGGGTTACGCCTACCTCAGGCCCGGCTGCACGATGAAGCCGGACTTGTCTATGTCGACCGACTGCTCGCCGGTGAGGTGCTTGGTCCCCCTCATCTTGAGCACCTCGATGTACTTGCGCCGGGAGTTCTCCTCCTTGGGGTACGACAGCAGCAGTATGCAGTCGACCATGTAGCCCTCCATCGCAGAGGTGATGGAGTTGTAGTCGAACTCTGCGGTGAGGTAAGTGACGCAGTTGAACGCCTTCATGTAGGTGATCATGTCGTGCAGGAACTCGCGGTACTTGCGGTCGTCGTGGATGGCGATGCGCATGACCGACACGGGGTCGAGGACCAGCCTGTTGGGCGAGTACCGGTCCACCTCGGACTGGATGGACTGCAGCACGCCGCCGGGGTTGTCGCGAAGCGCCTCCCCGACGTCCACGAAAATGACGCGGCCCTGGTCGATGAGGGACTGGTCGAAGAACGAGAAGGTGGAGAGGAACCGCTGGACGACCCAGTTGGGCTCGGAGATGGCGGTGATGAACATGCAAGTCTCGCCGCGCTTGGCCCCGTAGAACAGGCTCTGAACGGCGAGGGTGGTCTTGCCCGTGCCTGGCGCGCCCGCGATGAGCACCGCCGACGGGACTATGAATCCGCCCTCGATCATCTCGTCCAGCCCTGGAATGCCGGACTCAACTCGGTCCATCATCTCGCCCCACCTGCCTCACGGTACACGCGCGAATAGCCGGTGCGCCTTTATATAGCTAACCGTACCTTTCTCGCCACCGGGTCGCAGGCCTGGTGGCGGTCGGGACGGGCCCGGGGGGCGCGGGCCGCCTATGGCTTGCCGTGGGGCTCGAGCTCGACCTCGACCTCCTCCATCTTGGGCGCGCTGGAGCCCTTGGGGGGCGAGATGAGCTCCTCGAGCTCGTCGAGGGGCTCGATGGCCTCCCCGCCCTTGGGCTTGGCGGCCTCCTCCACCTCCGGCTCCAAGACCGCCTCCATCCTCTCCTTCCGCCGGCGCATGAGGACCAGCATCGCGACCAGGATGACGAACACGACCAGGATGAGTATGGCCACCCACGCGTAGTCGGGGTTGGCCACGTCGATGGTCGCGGAGACGTCCTCGCTGTTGCCCAGGGAGTCGGTCAGGCGGACGGTGTACACCAGCCCGTCCTCGTTGTCGCTCACGGTCGTCGTCCAGGTGTGGAGCCACATGCCCGATTCCTGCCGGGTCATGGCCACCCACGGGCCCGAGCCGATGCGTATCTGCGCCGACTCCACGCCGGTCGCGTCCGTGGCGTCGACCTTGAACACGACGTCCCCCTTCACGGACGCGCCCGTGGCGGGCGACATGGCCGCGAGGGCGGGGGCCGAGTTGTCCACCACGACGGTCCACGAGAGCGTCGCGTTGTGCGCGGCCGTGTCGGTGGCGACGAACGTCACGCCGAGCTCGCCGTCGGCGTAGGCCGCGGAGGGCAGCGCCCACTCGTAGAAGCCCGATGCGGGGCTCAGGTAGACGTCGTAGACGTCCGCGCCGACGCGGGCCTTGACGGAGGCGACGGCGACCGCGTCCTTGACGAACAGCGCGAAGGGCACGTCGCCCGCCACGTGCTCGCCGGGGGAGGGGAAGCTGGCGACCGACATCGCGGGCGCGTTGTTGTCCAGTGTCACGGGGGACGAGGCGTGGACCTCCTTGCCGGAGCCGTCGATGGCGCGCACGATTATGGTGTGAGGGCCGTCCGCGAACACCGAGGAGCTGAACGAGCCCCTGCCGCCCACCATGTCCACCCAGCCCACGCCGTCTACCGAGAACTGCAGCGTGTCGATGAATGTGTCCCGCACGGTGGCGGTGACCGTCACCATGCCCTCCAGGACGTCGCCCGGGAGGGGGTCGTCGAGCGAAAGCTCCGGCTCGTTGTTGTCGACCTGGAACACGACGACGACCGTGGAGGTCCGGCCCGACGTGTCGAGGGCGCTGGCCACGAGCGTGTAGTTGCCGTCCGCGAGGGTGGTGGTGTCGAGCGTGTACTCGTAGTAGTTGGAGGCGGCGTTGAGCGTGGCCACGACGGGGTCGGCGTCCGACCAGCCGAGCGTGACCTCCACAATGCCCCGCGCGTCCGACGCGGCCACCTTGAACAGCAGCACGCCGGAGGCGAACTGGCCCTCGGTGGGCGCGACCACCCCGAGCGTCGGGTCGTGGTTGTCGACGATGACGTTGATGCGGTCCTCCGTGACATGGCCGGCCGCGTCGGTCACCCTGGCCGAGAGCAGGTGCCATGCGTCCGGGAGGGTCGACGTGTCCCACAGCCACCAGAAATCGCCCTCCCCGAGTGGCACCGGCATCCAGCCGCCGCCGTCGACGCTGAGCTCGACGTCGCCCGCCGCGAGCTTGAAGGGCGCGTCCGATGTGAGCAGCAGCACCTCCATCTCGCCCGTGGTGATGACCTCGCCCGCGGACGGGGTGCCGAACGCGAGCTCGGGGGGGGCGTTGTCTATGGTGAAGTCGACCGGGCCGTAGATGGCGGACCATCTGCCCGAGGAGTCCATCGCGCGCGCCGACACCTCGGCAAGCGCGTCGGCGAGAGTCGTGGTGTCGATGAGGAACTCCCAGTAGCCCGAGGCCGGGTTGTAGGTGGACATGACCCTGGTGAGGCCCTCGACGCCCGTGAACACGAGCTCGACGCCCGAGATGCCCAGCCTGTCCGACGCGGCGACACGGAAGTGGTACACGCCCATCGCGAACTCGCCCGGGGCCGGGGAGACCACGCGGCACGTCGGGTCTATGTTGTCGACCGTGAAGCCGACCGTCGTCGACGTCACGTGGCCGGCCCCGTCGGTGACCCGGACCTCGACGCTCCCCAGCCCATCGGGCAGCAGCGCCCAGTCGAGCTCGATGGAGAAGGACGAGGGATTGGCGAGGTCCTGCTTCAGGCTCTTCCAGCCGACGCCGTCGAGGTTGTACTCGACGTCGCCCGTGCCCAGGTCGAAGCCCGCGTCTGTGGCGGTCACGGTGATGTTGAGAGCGCCATCCAGGATGACCTCGCCCGGGGCCGGGCTCACGAGGGTGAGCCGCGGCGCTGCGTTGTCCACCGCGAAGGGTATGAGCTCCGTCGTTCTCGTCCTGCCGGACATGTCGACGGCCACCAGCACTATGCTCGCCGGGCCGTCCGGCAGCGTGGTGGTGTCGACCGTGAGCTCCCAGAAGCCCGTCGAGGGGTCGTAGGTCGCGTCGGCGTCCTCGAGCGGGCCCGGCTCGGTGAAGCCGAAGTGCATCTCCACGGACCACACGCCCAGCAGGTCGGCCGCGCGCGCGGTGAACGTGTAAGTCCCGCCCACGTGCTCGGCCTCGGACGGTGTCACGAGCGCGACCTCGGGGTCGTGGTTGTCGACCGTGACGGTGACGGTCCTCTCCGTGACCTTGAGCGCCAGGTCGGTCGCCCTGAAGGTCAGCGTGTGCGTCCCGTCGGCGACCTCGGTCGTGTCCCAGGTGATGGACCACGCCGGGGAGGCCCCGGCGTTCATCGTGCGCCAGTTGCCGTCGTCCACGCGGTACTCGACCGCGGCCGCGGCCACGCTGAAGGGGCCGTCGGTCGCGGTGATGGCGACGACGTAGGACCGCGACACGATGATCTCGCCGTCGCGGGGTGCGGAGACGGTGATGCCGGGAGGGCTGTTGTCCACATAGAAGTCGACCCATTCGGTAATCGGGCCGATACGACCCGTGAGCTCGGTGGCGAAGGGCATGATGGAGTAGTTGCCGTCGGGCCACAGCGTGGTGTCCGCGGTCCACTCGTAGTAACCTGAGGCCGCGTTGTAGCCCAGCGTCACCCAGATCGTCCAGGACGGGCCCATGATGGCCACGGTCACATCGCGCAGTCCGATGTTGTCGATGGCGCTGACCGCGAAGACCATGGTGCCGCTGACGTGGTCGTCCGGTAGGGGCGCGACCACATCGACGTTGGGGTCGGTGTTGTCCACGTAGACCGTGACGGCGCGGGCGGCGTAATTGCCCGCGTCGTCGAGCGCGACGATGGTGAGGGTGTGGGCGCCGTCGGCGACGCCTGTGGTGTCCCACGCGACGGACCATGCGCCCCCCGACGGCGCGAGAGCGACCCAGTCGCCGCCGTCCACGCTCATGAACACGCCGCCGATGTCGAAGCCAGCGCCCGCGTCGGACGCCGAGGCGCTCACGGTGTAGGTGCCGACCACGTACGCCCCGTTCACGGGCGACGAGATGGCGAGGACGGGCTCGGCGTTGTCGACCGTGACGACCGCGAGCGGGGTGGTCGCGACGCGGCCGGCCTCGTCGGTCGCGGCCACGGCGATGCCCCACGAGCCGTCGTGCAGCGTCTTGGTGTCCACCGCGAGCTCGTAGTAGCCAGTGGCGGGGTTGAGCTCGGCCTCGAGCGCGTAGGTGATGGTCCCGTCGCTGATGTAGACCATCACGGACAAGAGCTGCTCCGCGTCGTCGGCGTCGACGCGGATGGTGACAACGTCCCCCACGTCGGAGCCGTCGGTCGGGCCCACCAGCGTCACGGTGGGGTCGTTCGCGTCGCCGATGACGTTGACCCCCGTGGTGGGGCCCCAGTTACCCGCGGGGTCCTGGCCGCGCACGCTCAGCACGTGCGCGCCCCCGCCCGGCGCGCCCACGCTGGCGCTCCAGACGCCCAGGGAGGCCGAGTAGCTCATGGCGACCCAGATGCCGCCGTCGATGCAGGCCCACATCGAGGTTGTGCCGGTAAGGTCGGCCGCGACCGCGTAGACCGTGAGCGCGGACGAGGCGTCGACGTAGCGCCCGTCCTCGGGCCACACGATGTAGGGCGTGGGGCCGGTGTTGTCGACCGTCACGATGAGCTGCGCCGAGCCCACGTTGTAGACGTTGTCCCATATCTGGACGAGGAGCCTGTGCTCGCCGTCCGCTAGGGTGGTCGTGTCGAGGTCGCAGGTGAAGGCGGTGCCGTCCCAGGTCATCTGCTTGGACCCCGACCCGTAGTCCCAGGAGAGCTGGGCCCAGGTGGTGCCGACCCCGGACTGCGCGTCCGAGGCCGTGGCCCGCACGAGGGCCGTGCCCGAGAGCACGTCGTAGGGCGAGGGCGTGGAGATGCCAACGCCCGGCGCGGTGGTGTCGAGCGTGTAGCTCAGGCTCGTGGTCGCCGAGTTGCCCGCGCGGTCGTACATGGTGATGGTCGCGGGGGAGTCCGCGGCCGTGTCCCACGACTCGATGCTGTACGAGCCCTGGTACACCGACGACGTGTCGCGCGTGCCGCCGCTGCCCAGGCTGCCCTCGTAGGAGAACTCCGCGTAGTACACCCCGGAGCCGCCCGCGTTGTCGCTCGCCAGGGCGTTCGCGGTGGCGGTGCTGGTGCCCGTGGACACGTGCGAGAACCAGAGCGCGCTGCCGATGGCGTGCAGGTACGACGACGACTCGGACCAGTAGGCGGAGGTGATGGAGGGCGCGACGGTGTCGGCGCGGTACGACGACCAGTCGTTGTTGCCCGCCTCCGGGGTGAGGTAGTTCTGGTCCGAGGGCACGGGAGTGCCGTCGACGCGCAGCACGTTCTCGTCGGCCCAGATGGTGAAAGCGTCGTTGTTCGCGATGGTCGCGGATGTGCGCACGACGATGAAGTACTCGTAGCTGCCCGTCGGGGTGTTGGGGACGGGCGCGGCGTTGATGTCGAGGTCTACGGTGAGCGCCCCGCCGTTGACCACGACCGCCGAGAGCACGAGCCCCGTGTCCGAGGCGTCCCACGAGTCGTCGGACGTGCCGTCGTCGCGGTAGACGGCGACGCCCGAGGTCGCGGGGTTCACGCCGATGGCGGCGAGGTCGTTGAAGTCGAACCCGCCGTCGTTCTGGAAACGGAGCGAGAGGTAGTCGAGTGCGTCGTAGGACCCACCGTCCACGATGGTGAGGCTCAGGGCGGCCTGCGCGAGGCTGCGGCCGATGAAGCCCGTGCCGATGTCGTAGAACCTGGACTCGCGCACGTCGATGGTCGACCCGCCGATGTTGAAGGCGGGCTGGGAGGAGCCGTCCGAGAACTGGATGCCGCCCGCGTTGATCCACGTGCGGACCTCGTCGTTGTCGTCGATGTCCGTGTCGGTGCGGATGACGATGAACCAGTGGTATTCGCCAGTGATGGCGATGGGCACGAGCTCGTTGGCCGCCGCGTTGAGGTTGAGCTGGCAGTAGTCGTAGGGCCAGTTCCAGAGCCAGGCGAGGTTGGTGACGGTGATGGCAGGGTCGTTCGCGTCGAGCACGTCGTCGACGGCGCCCGTGTCGCGGAACAGGCCCACGCCCGAGATGCCGCCGTTGACGTTGAGGTTCTTGAGCTCGCCGGTGTTCAGGTTGGTGTTCCACGTGTCGAACCACACCTCGACCCGGCTCAGGCGGTCGAGCCCGTTGTTCGACGTCGCCCCGAAGCCCCAGATGGGGACCGCGGTCGAGTCGTCCCTGATGTACGGCGACCCGGTCGGCACCACGTCGACGGTCTTGCCCACCGTCACGGCGGCCGCGGCGACCGGCGCGAGCCCCACGGCGACAAAGAGCGACGCCATCAGCAGCATGGCGACGACGGTCAGACTGACGAGCCTACGGCTAGGGTTCTCACTTGGCATTGTCCTCCGCTCCATCCGGGCGTGCATCCCTGCTCCACCAGGCCCGGTCAGGCATAGATGCAGTCCGTCCATATTTATAGATTGGCCAGTAGGTTCCACGCGGCGGGTCGGTGCGGCCCCCACTTCCCGTACCGCCCCGTCGAACACCCAATAGCATAACCATTTTCTACCGCGCAGGCCCTTGGCGCGCAGGAGGCCCATGAGCGAGTTCGAGAGGAGCATAGCCCCGGTGGCAGCGGGAGGCCTGCTCGCCGACGGGATAGCCACGATGCAGCTCAACGTCGGCCTCAGGTGCAACCAGGCGTGCCATCACTGCCACCTCGGTGCCGGGCCGGACCGCACCGAGGAGATGGGATGGCCCACGATGGAGCTCGCGCTCGGCGCGACGCGGCGTTCGGGCGCGACGGTCGTGGACATCACGGGCGGCGCCCCCGAGCTCAATCCCAACCTCCCGCGCCTCCTGGAAGCACTGGACGGCGAGGGCCTGCACGTCATGGTGAGGACCAACCTCACGGTGCTGACGCGGCCAGAGGGCGCGCGGTTCCCGGCCGTCTACAGGGACCACGGCGTGCACCTCATCGCCTCGTTCCCATGCTTCTTGGAGGAGCGCGTGTGCCGGCAGCGGGGCCCCGGCGTCCTCGACGCGAGCGTCGAGGGCATGCGCCTGCTCAACCGGGAGGGCTACGGCACCGAGGCGGGGCTCGTGCTCGACCTCATCCAGAACCCCATCGGCGCCAGGCTACCCCCCCCGACGCGGCTCGTGCAGCAGGAGTACGAGCACGAGCTCGGCTCGAGGTGGGGGCTCAGTTTCAACAGCGTGCTCACCATCGCCAACATGCCCGTGGGGAGGTTCCGCGAGGAGCTGGTGCGCTGCGGCGAGCTCGAGGGCTACATGGGGCTGCTCAGGTCCTCCTTGAACCTTGACACGGTGCCGAGGGTGATGTGCCGCACGCAGGTCAACGTCGGTTGGGACGGCACGCTCTACGACTGCGACTTCAACCAGGCCGTGCGCCTCCCGATCGATCACGGCGCGCCGTCGCACCTGCGCGACTTCGAGCCTGCCGCGCTCGCGCGCAGACGCATCGTCACGGCCGACCACTGCTTCGGCTGCACAGCGGGCGCGGGCTCGTCGTGCACGGGCGCGCTGCAGTGAGAGGGCGGTGGAGGGCGCGGGCGCGCGAGGGGCAGGGGGCTGGGCTGGTATGGCTTGCGGGGGAGGTGCCGGCGGCGCGTGCGTGCTGCTCATGGCCAAGCACCCCTCGGGGGGCCACGTCAAGACGCGCCTCGCCGCCGACGTTGGGCAGCAGGCGGCCGAGGACCTGCACCGTGCGTTCGTCCGACTCGAGCTGCGGACCGTCTCCTCCCTGGATGTCGACCGCCGCGTCTGCGTGGAGCCCTTGCCCCCCTCCGAAGAGCTGCGCCGATGGCTCGGCGGCGACCACCAGGCGGCGCCGCAGCGGGGCGACGGCCTGGGGGCCCGCCTCCACGCCGCGCTCGAGGATGCCCTCTCTGGTGGCTACGGCAAGGCCATTGCGCTCGCGAGCGACGTGCCCGACCTGCCAGCCTGGCACCTGTCGCAGGCCGTGCGCGCGCTGGACACCCACGACACGGTGCTCGGGCCCTCCGCGGACGGGGGGTACAATTACATCGGGTTCCGCGCCGGCACGCTCACGCGCGCGGCGTTCGACGGCGTCCGGATGGGGACGGGGGCCGCCCTCTCTGACACGATGTTGCGGCTCGAGGCCGGGGGCCGGCGCGCCCTTCTCATGCCCCCGTGGCCCGATGTCGACGACCGCCGGGGCCTGCAGGCGCTCTGGTGGCGGCTCGAGGGCGCGAGGAGGCGGGGAAGGACGCCCGAGGGCGCCGGCGGGTTGCTCGACCTCCTGGGCGCGCTCGCGCCCTCGTGGCGAAGGGACACGCTCTCCGTCATCATCCCCGCGCTCCACGAGGCCGAGGGCATCGGCAGACTGCTGGCCCACCTGCGCTCGATGGCGTGCCCCGTCGACCTCGAGCCCGTGGTGGTGGACGGGGCTCCCGAGCGCGACACGCTCGCCGCCATGGGGGACCCAGGCGCCCTCGCGGTCCCCTCGACCCGCGGCCGCGCGCGGCAGATGAACGCGGGCGCGGCCGCCGCCTCCGGGGACGTGCTGCTCTTCCTGCACGCGGACACCCTGCTGCCGGAGGGCGGCCTCGCCGACGCATGGAGCATGGCGTCGACGGGGCGGTGCCAGGTCGGTGCGTTCCGGCACGGCTTCGACGACGAGCGCGCGCTCCACGACCTGGTGTCACGCATCAACGACCTACGCGCGCAGGGCATGCGCGCGCCGTGGGGCGACCAGGCCATCTTCGCGCGCCGCGACGCGTTCGAGGCGCTGGGGGGCTACCCCGAGGTGGAGGTGATGGAGGACATCGCCCTCATGGCCGAGGTAAGGCGCGCCCGCATGCGCGTCGCGTTCGTGCCGAAGCGCGTTCGCACCTCGACCAGGAGGTTCGATGCCGAGGGCGGCATTCTCCTGGGGGTAGCGCGCGACCTCGCGATCGTAACGCTCTACTGGCTCGGCGCGCCCCAGGGGGCATTGACCGCCCTGTACCGGTATCCGCACGGCCGGCCTCCCCGACAATGAGCCCCAGCGGGCAGCAATGCTTATCTATGGACCGCCCATTCCCGGCCCCTTGCCCAGGAGGCCCACGGATGCCCCACACGCCCCCGCCAGAGCCGTTCCGCATCAAGGTCGTCGAGCCCATCAAGCTGCTACCGCCCCAGGACCGCGCGCGCGTGATGAGGGAGTCGGGCTACAACGTCTTCCGCCTGCGGTCCGAGGACGTGTTCATCGACCTGCTCACCGACTCGGGCACGTCGGCCATGTCGGCTCGGCAGTGGGCGGGCCTCATGGAGGGGGACGAGTCCTACGCGCAGTGCCGCAACTTCTACCACCTGGCCGACACCATCCGCGACGTGTTCGGCTTCGAGCACTTCGTGCCCACACACCAGGGCCGTGCGGCCGAGAGCGTGCTGTTCACGACCATCTGCAAGCCTGGTGACGTCGTGCTCAACAACATGCACTTCGACACCACTCGCGCGAACGTCGAGGCGACGGGCGCGGAGGCCCGCAACCTGCCGACCCCGGAGCTCTTCAACATCCAGTCCGACTCCCCGTTCAAGGGCAACATGGACGTGGAGAAGCTCAGGCACACGATCGAGTACGTGGGCGAGTCGCGCATCCCAGCCATCTTCCTGACCATCACCAGCAACTCGGGCGGGGGCCAGCCCGTCTCGATGGCGAACATTAAATCGGTGTCAAAGGTCGCCAAGAAGCACGGCATCCCGATGTTCTTCGACGCGTGCCGGTTCGCGGAGAACGCCTGGCTCATCAAGATGCGCGAGCCGGGGTACGCCGACAGGCCCATCGTGGACATCGTCCACGAGATGTTCTCGCACGTCGACGGCTGCACCATGTCCGCCAAGAAGGACGGGCTCGTCAACATGGGCGGGTTCCTCGCGGTGCGGGACCCGGAGCTCTTCGAGCGCGTCTCCCAGAGGCTCATCCTCACCGAGGGGTTCCCGACCTACGGGGGATTAGCGGGGCGCGACCTCGAGGGCATGGCCATCGGCCTCCGGGAGGTCCTGGACGAGGGGTATCTGGCCTATCGCTACAACCACACCAAGTACCTGGCGGACTGCCTCCAGGAGCGCGGGGTGCCCATCATGACACCCGTGGGCTGCCACGCGGTGTACATCGACGCCAAGCGCATGCTCCCCCACATACCCCAGGACCTGTTCCCGGGCCAGAGCATCACGGTCGAGCTCTACCTCAGGGGCGGCATCCGCGCGGTCGAGATAGGCTCGCTCATGTTCGCGGCCCCGGACCCCGCCACGGGCGAGATGAACTTCCCGGAGCTGGAGCTCGTGAGGCTCGCCGTACCCAGGCGCGTCTACACGGTCTCGCAGCTCGAGTACGTGGCCGACATAGCGGGCGGGATCATGAAGGACGCGGGCAAGCTCCCCGGCTACCGCATCGTGCAGGCCCCCAAGGTGCTGCGCCACTTCACCTGCGAGCTCGAGCCAGTCTCGTGAGGGCGGGGTCGGCACGCGAGGGGCGCGAGCTCGCCCACAGGCCCCATCGGCGCGGTGGCCAGCCCGGGGCACATACCAAAAGGTCTTTTTAGCATCAATCCGTTTGCCCCCCCGTCCTTCAGCGAGGAGCAAACGAGCCAGTCTGTGGAATCGGAGGATAAACGCATGGCCAAGCGACAGATACAGTACAACCTGGGCGTGGACGACATCCCGAACAAATGGTACAACATAGCACCCGACCTGCCGCACGGCCTCCCGCCGCCCATCGACCCCCCTGACGGGCCCTCGCGCGTCAAGATGCTCCCCGAGATGCTCCTGGGCGAGTGCCTGAGGCAGGAGATGTCCACGGACAGCTGGATACCCATCCCCGAGGGCGTCATGGAGCTCTACCGGCAGGCCGGCCGCCCGCGCCCGCTCTTCCGCGCCCTCCGCCTCGAGGAGAGGCTCAAGACCCCGGCCAAGCTCTACTACAAGTCCGAGTTCTACAGCCCGACCGGCTCGCACAAGGTCAACACCGCCCTCGCGCAGGCCTACTACGCGCAGAAGGAGGGCTACGAGCGCATGACGACCGAGACGGGCGCCGGCCAGTGGGGCACTGCCCTCGCCTACGCCACCTCGGTCGTGGGCCTCAAGCTCACGGTGTACTGGGTGCGCGCCGTCCACAGCTGGAAGAAGGACCGGCTCAACTTCATGCGCCTCTACGGCGCGGACGTGAACGCCTCCCCGAGCCCCAAGACGAAGGTCGGCAAGGCGCTCTACGACAAGAACCCCAACGACCCCGGCTCGCTCGCCATCGCCATCTCCGAGGGCCTCGAGGACGCCATCGAGCACGACAACGCCATATACTCCCTCGGCTCGGTGCTCAACCACGTGCTCACGCACCAGACCATCATCGGCCAGGAGACGCTCAAGCAGTTCGAGCTCGCCGACGACTACCCGGACGTCATGTTCTCCTGCCTTGGCGGCGGCAGCAACTTCGGCGGCTTCATCATCCCGTTCGCGGGGGAGAACATCAAGAAGGGGAAGAAGACGAAG
>Ga0079037_100001087_pt1 | contig 13629 bp, 15 predicted proteins | sample Mud3Dept4metaG_FD_71479 | JGI IMG/M metagenome (GOLD analysis project Ga0079037, IMG submission 71479) | Freshwater wetland microbial communities from Ohio, USA, analyzing the effect of biotic and abiotic controls - Mud 3 Core 4 Depth 4 metaG | ecosystem: Environmental > Aquatic > Freshwater >... | reverse complement strand
CTCAACCTGCTGCTCAAGGCCTACGGCATCGGCGTGCCCACGGCCGAGCACCCGGATCCGCTGATCGCCCCGCAGGCGACGCTGATGGCCTCGGTCGCAAAAGGCATGTTCGGCGGGCACCTGCCGTGGGGGATGATTTCGATCGGCGCAGGCATCGGCGCCGCGGTGATCGCCTGGGACCTTTGGCTCAAGCAGCGCGGCTCCGAGTTCCGCGCCCCGGTTCTCGCCGTGGCGGTCGGCATCTACCTGCCGCTCGAACTCGCCGTGCCGATCTTCGCCGGCGGCTTGCTCGCGTGGCTGGTCGAGAAGAAGCTCGGCGTGCACGGTGAGACGCCGGAGGCAGAGCGCGCCAAGCGCAACGGCATGCTGTTCGCCGCGGGCCTGATCACCGGCGAGGCGCTGATGGGCATCTTCATCGCCATCCCGATCGTCACCTCAGGCCGCGCCGATGTGCTCGCGCTGCCGGCGGGGCTGCAGTTCGGTGGCTGGCTGGGCTTGGCTGTCGTTGGCTGGCTCGCGGTGATGCTCTACCGGGTGGGCACGCGCCGCACGTGACCAGCGCCCCCCCTGCGCCGGCCGACCCGCGGCTCCGGCTCAAGATCGTCGCGGCGTTCGCGACGATCTACCTCGTCTGGGGCTCGACGTTCCTCGCCATCCGCATCGGCGTCCGCCAGCTGCCGCCGTTGCTGTTCGGCGGCTTCCGCTTCCTCGTTGCCGGCGCACTCCTCACCGTCGTGGCGCTGCTGCTGCGCGAACGCTTCCCGGGCGGGGCCCGCGAATGGCGGTGGATGCTGCTGTTCTCCCTGTTGATGATCACGTTCAGCAACGGCATCAGCACCGTGGCGCTGCAGCACGTCGCGTCGAACCAGGGCGCGCTGCTCGCCTCCAGCTCGGCGCTGTGGATCGCGGCACTCGGGGCGCTGGGGCCCAAGGGCCACGCCCTCACGGTGCGCGGCTCGCTCGGCCTGCTGTGCGGCTTCGTCGGCGTCGCGCTGCTCGTCTGGCCGCGCGGCCCGGTGTCGCTCGGTCACCTGGGCGCGCAGGGACTGATCCTGGTCGGCAGCTTCTCCTGGGCCATCGGCACGATCCTGTATCGCGACACGGCGCTCGCGGTCGGCCCGGTGGCGTTCAACGCGGTGATGATGCTGCTGGGCGGCTCGTGGCTCGCGCTGGGCGGGCTCGCAATGGGCGAGCTGCCGCGCTGGGAATGGCAGTCCGGCGGACTCGTCGCGATGCTGTACCTCGCCGTGTTCGGCTCGGCGCTCGCCTACACGGCGTATTCGTGGCTGCTGAAGCGGGTGCCGGCCGACCGCGTGGGCACGTTCGCCTACGTGAACCCGGCGGTCGCGACGGCGCTCGGCTGGGCGGTGCTCGGCGAGTCGCTTGGGGACCTGCAGATCGCCGGCATGGTGGTTGTGCTGCTCGGCGTGGCGCTCGTGACCCTGCCGAGCAAGCTCGTGTGACGGCGCGGATCACCGCCTGGCGGTGAATATCTCGATCTTGCCGTTCGAGCCAATGACGCTCGAGGCCGCCCACGACACGAGGCTGACGACCAGCGCCGCACCCACTGCGGTCCAGAATCCAGAGATCTGGAAGCCGGGCACCAGCCAGGCCACGAGCGCGACCATGCCCGCGTTCAGCACCAGCAGGAACAGGCCGAGCGTCACGACCGTGATCGGCAGCGTGAGGATGAACGCGAGGGGACGCACGAAGGCGTTGACCACGCCGAGCACGATCGCCGCAACGAGCAGCTTCGACGTCGAATCAAAGGTCAGGCCGGACAGCAGCTCGCTCGCGACCCACAGGCCGAGGGCGGTGATCGCGGCGCGTAACAGGAAGCCCACCATGGTTCTCTCTCCAGCTCCGGCCGCTGACGCGGGCCGTTGACGTGCGGATCATGGTAAAGGAATCTCCGCAGCACACCAATTTCAACGAGGTATCCGCATGGAGTTCGTCGCCTTCGTGATCGCGCTGGCCCTGCTCGAGTACGCGACCTTCGGCATGCTCGTCGGCTGGGCGCGCGGCAAGTATCGCGTGCCGGCGCCGGCCATCGGCGGCCACCCGGTCTTCGAGCGCTATTTCCGCGTGCACCAGAACACGCTCGAGCAGCTCATGGCATTCGTGCCGGCGATGTGGCTGTTCGGCACGTATGTGAACCCGACCTGGGCGGCATGGCTCGGACTGGTGTTCGTCGTGGGCCGCGTCGTCTACCTGATCGGTTACGTCGCGGACCCGGCCAAGCGCGAGATCGGTTTCGCACTGACCGCGCTGCCCGTAGTGATCCTGCTGATCGGGGCCCTGTGGGGCGCAGGCAAGGCGCTGCTCTGACTAGCCTTTTGCCGGCATCTGCAGCTTCTCCTGCACGCGCCGGCGCGCTTGCGCACCTTCGAGCACCTCAATGAGCGCGAGGCCGAACTCCATGGCCGTGCCGGCACCGCGCGAGGTTGCCACTTTACCGTCGATGACCACCGCCGCGTCGCTCAGGCGAATGCCCGGGGCTGAATCAGGACCCAGGAAACCCGGATAGCTCGTGGCGGCGCGCCCCCCGAGCAGACCTGCGTGCGCCAGCACTCCGGGCGCGGCACAAATCGCCGCTGTGTAGCGATCGGCGGCTGCGAACGCGCGCAGCAGCGCTATCACGCGGGAGTCGGCCTTGAGATGATCGGCGCCGGGAAGGCCGCCGGGCAGCGCGATCATGTCGTAGTCGGCAACACGCGCGTCGTCGAGCCCGATGTCGCTGGTCACGGTGATGCCGTGCGAGCCAGTCACCGCGCGGCCGGCCAAGGCCGCTGTGTGCACTTCGATGCCGGCACGTCGCAGCAGGTCCACGATCGTGACGGCCTCGATCTCCTCGAATCCCTCGGCCAGCGGAACCAGTACGCGTGACATGGAGCCAGCCTCCCGCCCGCGGTGCGGGGCGATCAGGGACTGCCGACGAGCGCGACCTGCGTGCCGAGGCTGCGGTCGCGCAGGTACTGCAGCGCGGCCTGCACGGCCGGGTCCGACGCCGCATCGCGCGGCGCGGGCGACGGCTGCCGTGCCGCTGCCAGTGAGACATCGGGCTCGATGCCGCGATCGTGGATCGAGGCGCCCGACGGCGTGACATAACGCGAGGTGGTGAGCTTGAGCGCCTGCCCGTTGCTCAGCGGCATCACGGTCTGCACCGAGCCCTTGCCGAAGGTGCGTTCGCCCATGAGCGTCGCCCGGCGGTGATCACGCAACGCCCCTGCGACGATCTCGGCGCCGGACGCCGAGCCGCGGTCCACCAGCACGACCAGCGGCGCGTGGCGGAGCAGGTCGCCGTCGGTTGCGCGCATCTCGAAGCGCGAATCGGCCGTACGGCCCTCGGCGCGCACGATGACGCCGGATTCGAGGAAGTCGTCGGCCACGCTGACGGCTGACTCGAGGACGCCACCGGGATTGCCGCGCAGGTCGAGCACCAGCCCCGCCAGCGGCGCCGCTTCCTGCAGCTGGCTCAGTTGGCGGTCCAGTTCGCGCGGCGTCGCGTCATTGAAGTGCGTGATGCGCACGTAACCGTACCGGCCCGGCAGTGGTTCGGCGCGGACCGTGCGCACGTGCACGTCCGAGCGCTCGAGCTGGAACTGCAGCGGCTCGGGTTCGCCCCCCCGGGCAACGGACAGGCGCACGTACGAGCCGACGAAGCCGCGCATGCGCTCGATCGCCTCGTTCAGCCGCCCGTGCTCGACCGGCCGGCCGTCGATCTCGAGCAGCACGTCGCCTGCCCGCACACCCGCCCGCTCCGCCGGCGAACCGTCGATCGGCGTGACGACCACGACCTTGCCGTCCTGTTCCGCCACTTCGATGCCGACGCCGGAGTAGTGCCCGGTCGTGCTGACGCGCATCGCTTCGTATTCGGCGGCGTCGAGGAACGCGGAATGCGGGTCGAGGCTGGCGACCATGCCATCCACGGCCGCGATGTCGAGCTGGTCACCGCTCACCGCCTCCACGTACTCGCTGCGTACGCGCCCCGCCACCTCGTCGAGCAGCGAATGGGTGGTGCGAGCGACCGGTGCGGGTGCCGGCTCAGGCTCGCGGCTGGCAGACACGCCGCGCGCCAGCATGAGTCCGGCGCCGAGCACGGCCCCGGCGGCAACGGCGAGCAGAGTGTGGATGCCCTTGGGCACCGGCAGCCTCGAGTCGGGAAAGGGCCTCAGATAGTAGCGCCGAGCACGGCCCGGATCACCTGGTCGAGCGGCGCGGGCCGTCCGAGCGAGAATCCCTGGCCGAATTCCACGCCCAGCTGGCGGGTGATGTCGCGAATCTGGTCGCTCTCGACGCACTCGGCGACGGTCCTCAGGCCCATGGCCTGGGCGAGACGCACGATGGCGCTCAACATGGCCTGCGAGCGGTCGTCGCCCACCACGTCGCGGACGAAGGTACCGTCGATCTTGAGGCAGGTGACGGGCAGCGTCTTCAGGTAGGTAAGTGAGCTCAACCCCCGCCCGAAATCATCGAGCGCAACGTCGAAACCGAGTTCGCGCAGGCGACGCATGAGCGCCTCGGCACGAACGATATTGGCGACCGCTGCCGTCTCGGTCAGCTCGAACGACAGCAGCGCCGGCGGCAGACCGCTGTCGCGCAAGGCTCCTTCGAGGAACGCGCAGAAATCGGCATCGCCGACCGACTGCCCGGAGATGTTCACCGCAAAGCAGGCGCGACGGCGTTGCAGTGCCGCAGCATGCGGCTGCAGCGTCTGCAGCACCCGACGCACCACCCAGCGATCGATGGCCGGTGCGAGCTGGTAGCGCTCGGCCGCGGAGAGGAACTTCTCGGGGGAGACGCCCTGCCCGCTTTCGTCGGTCATGCGCAGCAGCAACTCGTACTTCGGTCCGACGAGCGCGCCATTCAGCGGCACGATGGTCTGTGCTTCGAGGCGGAATTGGTCCTGGGCCAACGCATAGCGCAGCGTGCCAACCAGCGTGACGTCCGTGTAGCGGCGCACGATGCTCTGGTCGGACTCCTCGTAGATCTCGACGCGGTCACGGCCGCGGTCCTTGGCGGCCTTGCATGCGATCTCGGCAGCGGCCAGGGCGTGGGACAGCGGATGCTTGCCGTCCACGACGCGCGCGACACCGAAACTGGCCGAGACGTCGACGGTCCGCGAACCGGCGACGAACCCCAGCCGCGCCAGTCCGTCACGCAGGTTCTCGGCGATCGTCTGGGCCGCGTCGAATGGCGTGTCCGCGGCAAAGACTGCGAAGCGGTCGCCGGAGATGCGTGCCGCGAGCATCCGGGGCGTCAGGTGACGGCGGATGACTTCGGCGACCCGCGCGATGACCTCGTCGCCCACGTGCATGCCGAGGTTCTCGTTGAGCACGTGCAGCCGGTCGATGTCGACATAGATCACGCAGTGGCTGCCCACCGAAGCGTCGTGCCCGAGCAGCGACTGGGCGCGCTTCTCGAACGCCGGGCGCGTGAGCAGCCCGGTGCTCGGATCATAGGCATTGAGCAGGATGTAGGCGACGCGGCGCGCCAGCAGCTCGACGATGCGCACCTGGCGCAGGTCGAAGTCCGGCGCGCCGGCCGGCTTGAACAGCACCAGCACGCCGAGCACTCGTTGCGCACCATGCATGACCGGGCACGACAGCACCTTGTACGGCAGCGGTCCGAGCGCGCCTGCCTCGACCGGGCGGTTGGCTGTCATGGTCTGGCGATGCAGCTGCGTCCAGGCGAGCAGTTGCCGGTGCGTACGGGTGAGCACTTCGGCGCCGACGCGCGGTGGCGTGCCCGCGCCGGTGCGGCACACGGCGATGTTCTTGTCGGGGATGATCAGTGCGCCGATGCCGCAGCCCAAGTGGTTCACGCAGCCCTGCACGAGTTGCGCGAAGTCGTCGACGGACTCTCCGCCCGCAGCCTCGTCCTGCGCGGCACCGAGCAGCAGCTCGAGGTCGCGGTCGCGCACCATCAGGCTGCGCTGCAGATCGCCGATGCTGCACTGCGCGACCAGCTCACGCTGCAGGCACTCCAGTGCCGGCCGCAGCAGGCTCTGCACCATCGGAAACGGCCGGGGGTCACCGCCCTGTCGCGACTCGCGACAGACGATGCCGACGGCACCGATCAGTTGCAAGTCCGTATCACGCAGCAGGAACACGTACGCGCAATGGTCCCGGTCCACGGGCTCGGCGAATCCTTCGCCCGCGTTCTCGGGACCCAGTTCCTGCGCCAGCGTCTCCTGCAGAATGCGATGCAGCTCCGGCGAATCGAGGCTGTCGTTCAGCCAGACTGGCAGGCCCATGCGATCGTAGATCGCGATCGACTGCGCACGCGGCAGCAGCATCTTGACGAGCTGGCCGTACGGATCGAGCGACGTTGCGCCTATCGGCGCCGGCGCGTCATCCAGCGCCACTGCGAGCTGCATCAAGGGATCCTTGTGGGTCTTGGGCCCGAGACAATTCAGGCTGGATCTTCATTGATCCTGCGCGCCGCATTCCTAGACGCGCCCCACAGTCTCGGCGCTGCCACCAGCCGCCGGTCGACTGGCGGACAGGCCGATTTGACATAACCGGCCGACTTAGCGCCGCTGCAGCCAGTTCTCCGGGTTGACCGGCTCGCGGCCCCTGCGCACCTCGAAGTACAGCGCCGGCTGGTTGTGGCCGCCCGTATCGCCGACCGCACCGATCACGTCACCGGCGGTGACCGGGTCGCCGACCTTCTTGAACACTTCCTCGTTGTGGCCGTAGAGGCTCAAGTAGCCCCCGCCGTGGTCGAGCACGATCATCAGGCCCATGCCGGGCAGCCAGTCGGCATAAGCCACCCGCCCGGCAAACGGGGCGCGTACCCGTGCTCCCCGGTCGGTGCCGATCAGCATGCCCTGCCAGCGCAGCGAGCCCCCGGCGCGCGGCTGGCCGAAGCGCGCCAGCACCTTGCCCTGCTGGACCGGCCACGGCAGCTTGCCGCGCAGCGGCTCGAACGGCGCTTGCCTGGCGACGGGACCGCGCTCGAGCGCCTTGCGCAAGTCGGCGATCAGCTTCTCCAGGCTGCGCGCCTGCGACTCGAGCCGCTTGATTTCCCCGCCCCGGGTCTTGATCTGCGAGTCGATGGCTGCGACTGCCTTGGTGCGCTTCTCCTGCGCGCCCTTGAGCGCGGCCACTTCCTGCGCCTGGCGCGACTCCAGTTCCTCAAGGCGCTGCCCCTCCGCCGCGATCTTCTCGCGCAGCAGCGCCAGGTGCTCGAGCTTGTCGTGGATGCTGGCGATGCGCTCGGCGCGCGCCCGCCCGAAATAGCCGTAATAAGTCAGCATGCGACCGAAGGACGCCGGATCCTGCTGGTTCAGCAGCAGCTTCAGCTGTTCCTCGCGGCCATTCACGTACGCCGTACGCAGCTCCCCGGCGAGCGCTCCGCGTTCCGCGGCCAGTTCGTTCTCCCGCTGCGCCTGTTCGCGTCCGAGATCCTCGAGCCGGGCCTCGGTGGCGATGCGCTGGGCCCGCAATTCCTCGAGCTGCTTGCGCGCCGACTGCACGCCGAGCTCCGCGTCGCGCAGCTGCGCGCTCAGCTTGTCGCGCTTCTCGATGTCCGCGTTGACGGTCTTGCGCACGTTCTCGATGCGCGCGTTGACCTTCTTGAGTTCGGCCTCCTTCTGCGCGGGAGTCGGCTTGCGGGCGGTCTGGGCCCAGCCGTCCGGGGCCGGCAGGCCCGCGAGCACCAGCAGCCCGACGGCAGCCGCGAGCCAGCCGCGCTGCGGCGTGCGGCGCGGCCTGGCGTCCATGCGGGGTGAGGGGGTCGGCATGCCTGAGTGGGCGGGCGTGGGGCGGGTGGAAAGCGCACAAGTCTAGCCTGTCGGCGGGACTGCTATAATCCGCGACCCTTTTTTGTCCGGCCGCCCTCATGGAGCGCTTGCTCGAATACATCACCCGGCACCCCTTCCTCGCGGGAGGAACGGCCGCGCTCGCCCTGGCCTTGCTCGCCTATGAGCTGAGCCGTGCCCGCAGCGGCAGCCAGTCGGTCGGTCCGATGGATGCCGTGCGGCTGCTCAACCAGGGCGCGCTGCTGCTCGACGTGCGCACGCAGGCCGAATTCGACTCCGGCCACATCCTCGACGCCAGGCACGTCCCGCAGGACCAGCTGGCGGGCAGCGCCGAGACGCTGAAGAAGTACAAGGACAAGGTCGTGATCGCGTGCTGCGAGAGCGGCATGCGCTCCGGCGCCGCCGCGCGGGTGCTGCAGGCACAGGGCTTCGCCAAGGTCGTGAACCTGAAAGGCGGGCTGCAGGCCTGGCGGGCGGAGAACCTGCCGCTCGTGAAGCCCGGCGCCAGGGGCAAGTGAGCCCTGCCGGCATGAGCACGACGCCCGACATCGTCATTTACTCCACTGGCTGGTGCCCGTACTGCGAGCGGGCGCGCGCCCTGCTGCAGCGCAAGGGCCTGGCCTTCCGCGAGATCAAGGTGGACGAGGACCCCTCCGAGCGCGACGCGATGCTCGCCCGCAGCGGCGGCCGCCGCACCGTGCCGCAGATCTTCGTCGGCGACCACCACGTCGGTGGCTTCGACGAGCTCTATGCCCTCGAGAAGGCGGGCAGGCTCGACGAGCTCACCGGGCGCGCCTGAGCGCGGCTGGCGGGCCCCAATTATTTCTCTGAGGACGACATCACCATGACCGAGCAGACCACCCCGACCCAGCCGGCCGCCGATCCGAACGCGCCCGTCGTGACCCCCCAGGCGGTTTACATCAAGGATTGCTCCTTCGAGGCGCCGAACGGCCCGTTCATGACCGGCGTACAGAGCAACCCGTCGGTGAACCTGAACATCTCGACGCGCGCGACCGCGCTCGCGCCGGACCTGCACGAGATCGTGCTGCAGGTGAACCTCGAGGCGAAGGCGGGTGACAAGGTCGTATGGCTGCTCGAACTGCAGCAGGCTGGCGCGTTCTTGATCCGCAACCTGTCTGCCGCCGACCTGGCCCAGGTGGTGAACATCATGGCGCCGAATTACCTGATGGCGTTCGCGCGCGCGACCGTGTCGGAGCTGATCACCAAAGGCGGCTTCCCGCCGTTCCTGCTGCCGCTCGTGACGTTCGAAGCGCTGCACGCCCGCGCCCAGCAGCAGGCGGCTGCGGCCAGCTCCGTCAACTGAGGCGGTTCCCGGCGTGACGGCCCGCAGCGATCACGAGCCAGAGCCGTCCGTCGCCGTGCTCGGCTCGGGCTCGTGGGGCACGGCGCTCGCCGTCCACCTCGCACGTACGGGCCACCGCGCCATCCTGTGGGGCATCGAGACGGACGAGCTCACGGCCATGGCCCGCGACCGGGTCAACAGCCGTTACCTGCCCGGCGTCACGCTGCCCGCGGGCCTGGAAATCGAGCACGACTTCGCCCGCGCCATCGCGCAGGCCGAACAGTTGCTGGTCGTCGTGCCGAGCCACGCGTTCCGCGAGGTGCTCGAGCGCGCCAAGCCGCTGCTGCGGCCGGGGCAGCGCGTCGCCTGGGCCACCAAAGGCCTGGAACTCGCTACCGGCAAGCTGCCTCACGAAGTCGCCGACGAGGTGCTCGGTCGCGATGTGCCCACCGCGGTGCTGTCCGGGCCGACCTTTGCCAGGGAAGTGGGTGCCGGCCTGCCGAGCGCGATGACCGTCGCGTCGCGCGACAGCGACTACGCGATGGCACTGGCCCGCAGCCTGTCCGACGAGAACTTCCGCGCCTACGCCTCGAGCGACATGGCGGGCGTCGAGGTCGGCGGCGCCGTCAAGAACGTGCTCGCGATCGGCGCCGGCGTTTCGGACGGCCTAGGCTTCGGCGCCAACACGCGCGTGGCCCTGATCACGCGCGGTCTCGCTGAAATGATGCGCCTGGGCGTGGCGCTCGGTGCCAAGCGGGAAACGTTCATGGGCCTCGCGGGCCTCGGCGACCTCGTCCTGACCTGCACGGACAACCAGTCGCGCAACCGCCGCTTCGGCCTGCTGCTCGCAGCCGGCAAGACGCCCGAGCAGGCGCAGTCCGAGATCGGGCAGGTGGTCGAAGGCGTGCTCGCTGCGCGCGCCGTGCACGACGTCGCCCTGCGCCACGGCGTGGTGATGCCGATCAGCGAGCAGATCTACCGCGTGCTCTACGAGGGCGCGCCGGCGAGAGAAGCCGTCCATGCGCTGATGGTGCGGACGATCAAGGCCGAGACGGCCTAGCGAAATCCTGCCTGCCGCCACGCCTCATAGACCGCGACGGCCACCGCATTCGACAGATTGAGGCTGCGCGCGCCCGCCAGCATCGGGATGCGCACGCGGCGCAGCGCCGGGCATATCTCCAGCACGTCTGCAGGCAGGCCGCGGGTTTCCGGGCCGAACACCAGCGCGTCGCGGTCCGCGAACGCCACCTCGTCGTGACGCACGCCACCACGCGTCGTGAACGCAAACCACCGTGGCTGGCCCAGGCTCTCGAGGCACGCCTCCAGGTTCGCGTGCTCCCGGAGGTCGGCCAGCTCACGGTAGTCGAGCCCGGCCCGCCGCACTGCCTTGGCGTCCAGCCGGAAACCGAGCGGCCGGATCAGGTGCAGCCGTGCACCGGTGGTGGCGCACAGCCGGATGATGTTGCCGGTGTTGGGCGGGATCTCGGGCTCGAACAGGACGACGTTCACTGGCATAGAATCGGGAGCTCCGGCGCAACGTCCAAGGGGATCCAGCCATGCTGCGCGTCAAGCACCTGCTCGCCCGCAAGGGGAACGACCTCTGGTCCGTCGACGCCGAGGAACCGGTGGTCGAAGCGATCCAGATCATGGCCGACCGGCACGTCGGCGCGCTACCCGTGCTGCGCGACGGCAAGCTGGTGGGCGTCGTGTCGGAGCGCGACTACGCCCGCAAGGTCATCCTGCTCGGCCGCTCCTCCGCCGAAACGCCGGTTTGGCAGATCATGAGTGCGCCCGTGATTACCGTCGGTGCCGAGGAAAGCGTGCGGCGGTGCATGGAGGTCATGACCGAGCGCCGCATCCGTCATCTCCCCGTCGTGGACCAGAGCGGCGCCATGGTGGGCATGATCTCCATCGGCGACCTGGTGCGGGCCGTCATCGAGGAGCAGCAGGAGACGATCGAGCAGCTGGAGAAGTTCATCTCTGGCTGACGCGCCCTGGGCGCCGACGGCTGTCCGCTGGTCACTTCCCTTACAATACGCGCATGTCTGCCACCGCGCTCCCCTCCGCTCTCGCCGTCGATTTCTGCGGCCTGCGGCTCGCCTCGCCGATCGTGCTGCTGTCTGGCTGCGTCGGCTTCGGAGAGGAGTACACGCGGGTCGACGGCTTCTCGAACACCGACGTCGGCGCGATCGTCCTCAAGGGCACGACGCGCGAGCCGCGCCTCGGCAATCCGCCGCATCGCGTGTACGAGACACCGATGGGCATGCTGAACGCCATCGGCCTGCAGAATCCCGGCGTGGACAAGGTGGTGGACGAGATCCTGCCCACGCTCGACCGCGGCGAGACGCGCTTCTTCGCCAACGTCTGCGGCTCGACCATCGAGGACTACGTCGAGACCACACGCCGCTTCGAGGATTCCTCGATCGACGGCATCGAGATCAACATCTCCTGCCCGAACATCAAGGAGGGCGGCGTGCAGTTCGGCAACGTGCCCGAGATGTCGGCGCGCGTGGTGGCGGCCTGCCGTGCGGTGACGAAGAAGCCGCTCATCACCAAGCTCTCGCCGAACCAGACCGACATCAAGGAGAACGCGCGCCGCTGCATCGAAGCAGGCAGCGACGGACTCGCCGTGATCAACACGATCATGGGCATGGCGATCGACGTCAGGACCCGCCGCCCCGTCATCGGCAACATCCAGGGCGGACTGTCGGGCCCGGCGATCAAGCCGATCGCGCTGCTGAAGGTGATGCAGGTGGCCGAGGTCGCCCGCCCGCTCGGCGTGCCGATCATCGGCCAGGGCGGCATCTGCACGGCGCAGGATGCGCTCGAGTTCATCATCGCCGGTGCCACGACCGTAGGCGTCGGCACCTCGCTGTTCTACGACCCGCTCGTCTGCCGGAAGATCAACGCCGGCATTGCCGAGTACCTCGCCACGAACGGCATGGCCTCCGTGGGCGAGCTGGTGGGTACGCTCGACGCGCCGAAGAAGAAGGTCGAGGCCTGCGCCTGCTGATTCATTCGTACCGCAGCGCGGCAATGGGATCGAGCGCCGCGGCACGTTGCGCGGGCCACAGGCCGAACACGAGCCCGACCGCGGCGCTGAAGGCAAACGCCAGTAACAGCGAATCGAGCGTTACGTAGGTCTGCCAGCCGGCGAACCTCGCGAGCGCACGCGCAGCTGCCGTCCCGAGCAGCATCCCGAGCAGTCCACCGAGCACGCACAGCACCACGCTCTCCGCCAGGAATTGCGTGAGGATGTCGAACCGCGTCGCCCCGAGCGCCTTGCGGATGCCGATCTCGCGCGTCCGCTCGGTCACGGTGACGAGCATGATGTTCATGATGCCGATCCCGCCGACCACCAGGCTCACACCGGCGATGCCCGCCAGCAGGAACCCGAGGATCTGCGTGGTCTGCTGCTGCGTCGCGAGGAACTGCTTGCGGTCGACGACCGCGAAGTCGTTGTCCGCGCCGGGCGCAAGGCCGTGCTCGCGCCGGATGACGCGCTCGATCTCCACCATCGCCTGGGCGAGCTCGACCCCCGGCGCGACCTGCACCGAGATGTTCTGCACACGATCGTTGCCCGTCACGCGGTAACGCGACGTACCGATCGGCACGTACACGTCATCGTCGGGATTGCCCGGGCCCACCGCACCCTTCTTGCGATAGACACCCACGACCTCGAACGGCAGCGACTTGATCAGGATGGTGCGGCCGAGCAGCGCGTCGGCCGGCAGACCCAGCTGCTCCGGCACCTCGCCCCCCAGCACGGCGACGCGCCGACGGCTCGAGTCGTCGAGTGCCGTGAGCATCCTGCCCGCCTCGAGCTCGAAGCCGTTCACGACGGAGTGATCGTGCGTCGTGCCGATCACGCTGACGTTGAGATTGCGATTGCCGAGCTTCACCTGCTGGCGCGAACTCTGCTCGGGCGATACCGCGACGATGTGGCGCGCGTCGAGCCGCACCGCTTCGGCGTCGTCGGTCGTGAGGGCCTGTTGCTCGCGCGCGATGCCCTGTGCGAAGCGCATGCCCGTCGTCACGGTGATGACGTTGGCGCCGAGCTGCTCGAGTTGCTCTTCGACCGCCCGTTGTGCGCCGGTGCCGAGCGCCAGCATGGTGATCACCGCGGCGACACCGATGATCACGCCGAGCATCGTGAGCGAGGCGCGGAACAGGTTGCCGCGAATGGAGGTGAACGCGACCCGCAGGACCTCGAACATGGCGGCTGACCTCAGTGTCCCGGCCCTGCGGCGGGAAGCGCGCCGGCGTTACGCGCCCGCCCCTGCTGCGCCGGGCCGCTCGGCGAGTCCGGGGACTGCTGCGATGTCTGGGTGATGCCCGGGATGCCGCCGCGGCTGCGCATGAAGTTCTGCAGGCGCTCCTGTGTCTCGAGCAGGCTCGAACTTGGCAGGACCAGCACCACGTCACCCTCGGCAAGGCCGCTCGCCACCTCTACGCGGTCCAGATCCGTCACCCCGGTGGCGACGGGAACGGTCTCGAGGACGCCCTGGCGACTGGCGACGACCCAGAAGCCGCCGCGCAGGCTGGCGGCGCTTTCGCGCGC
>Ga0079037_100001086_pt1 | contig 13631 bp, 10 predicted proteins | sample Mud3Dept4metaG_FD_71479 | JGI IMG/M metagenome (GOLD analysis project Ga0079037, IMG submission 71479) | Freshwater wetland microbial communities from Ohio, USA, analyzing the effect of biotic and abiotic controls - Mud 3 Core 4 Depth 4 metaG | ecosystem: Environmental > Aquatic > Freshwater >... | reverse complement strand
CGCATTTCAGGGCAGGGTCCCCTTCGGTATCCCTCAACACATATCCGGTATCTTGCATTTCAATCGACATATCAGTCGGATGTTAACTGGAGAAAACGTGAAAGAGCGGTGATCAGTCACGAGTCGGATTTCTCTTTCAAACAAAAAACACTTGAAATATTCAGCAAGCCCCATCTGCTGGATCTTCCGGATGTCTTTGAAAATGACAAACACATTATGTATGCTTTTGTTGAGAGTATGAATGAGAGGCTAAAGAACATGGTCGACCAGATAGGATATGAATATATCAGATCATTCCTTACTGTAGCATTCAGCCGATTCTCACCAAAACCTGATCCCCGGGTTTCAATCATTTCTGAAGCTGAAAAGCCCGGAATGGAAAAGCTCCTTCTCGATTACTACAGGAACTATTCATTCTTCACAACTGAATATTCATTTTACGGGAACCGGTATTATGTACTTAAAGAGGGTGATGATATCATTGCAGGTGTTTGTGCCATACCTTCATCCAATAAGGTTTATGAAATCCCCGGAGTCTGGGGATGGGTAATGATGAAGATTCTTCCTGATGCACCATATTTCAGGAGGTTGTTCCATCCCGGAGAATTCAGATTCATCGCTTTTGATTCAATTTATTGCAGGGAAGGCAGGGAGGCTGTTCTGGCCGATCTTTTTGAATCAGCCTGTGCCCTGGAAGGATTCAATACCGGGCTGATGTGGCTTGATGACCGCAGTAAGCTTTTTGATAAAATACGCACAGGAGTTAAAATGGGTGCTCTGAACAGGATGCTGAATGCCAAGCCCGGACTCGTTTATACGAAGTTCATTAACCTGACCGGAGAAGAAAAGAACCGTTTCTATGATGCCCCGGCTTATATCTCCGGGTTTGATTTCTCGTAAAGAGCATAAAAATTTATTTTCCTTTTCTGTAAGAATCGCGGTATACTTTATTAATACCGTCAGCGCGGTAAGAACCACTTTGAAAGATAGATGATCTGGCATTGTTTACAGAGTCACTGTAAGCCGGGCACACCTTCCTGTTGCACGAAGCAAGCAATATCAGAGCAAAAAGAAGCAGCAAAACCTTTTTCATAAGGAGTTATCGATTAAATATCAGTGTTCAATCCTGAATTCTGTAAAGTTAGCGGTAGGACAGATATCAACGCTTACATCATCAACATAGCCCACACCCGGCCCCTTCCGGCACCATTCAACAAATCCATCAAGCTGTTCCCTCGATCCTTCAGCCTCGATGTATACGCTGCCGTCAGGATTGTTTCTGACAAGGCCTGTGATCCCACGTTCCTTGGCTTCATTTGCGGCGCTCCACCTGAATCCTACTCCCTGAACCCATCCTGTTATACGTATCTTATAAAGAAGTTTCCGGATCATTTATTCCTGGTAACGAACATAAAGGTAGCTTAATTAATAATACTTTTCTAACTTTATCAGGACAGACAAAGAAAGGATAATTTTCCCTGGAAACCCAAATTGTTCATTTAAACAGACTGTTAAATGAAAACTATATTCCGTAAAAACAGGAGTGCAGAAAAAGCCCTGTACCGGCCAGTTCTGGCTGCAGTAGCTATATCATTTACATTTTTTACATGCCAGGCACAGGACGCGAATGACTTAAAGCTGAAAGACTACCGTCCGGTGTCGATATATAAGATCCCTGTGACAAATGTGACCAGGGCAAAGTATCCGGCGATTGATATGCATACACATGTATACGGAAAGAACGATCAGTCCATTGCTCAATGGATCAAAGCCATGGATGCCTGTGGTGTTGAAAAGGCCATTGTATTTACCGGTGCTGCAGGACCAAGATTCGATACACTGGTGAAAATGTACTCAAAATATGGAGATCGGTTTGAACTGTGGTGCGGATTTGATTATACAGGCTATGATCAGCCCGGCTACGGACCTGCTGCTGTAAGAGAGCTGGAAAGGTGCTTCAGAAGCGGTGCAAAAGGAGTAGGAGAGGTTATGTTCAAAGGAAAAGGAATTGCACCCTCTGCCAAAACAAGAGGCATTATGCTGCCGGATGATCCGCGTATGGATCCTCTCTTTGAAAAATGTGCGGAGCTCAGACTGCCGGTTAATCTCCACATATCTGAGGATAAATGGATGTATGAAAGGATGGATTCGACGAATGATGGTCTCATGAATGCCTCAAAATGGGAAGTCAGGATTGAAAACGGAGCTAAAACCCATGAGGAAATGCTGGAAAGACTTGAGAATACACTGAAAAAGCATCCCCGGACGATCTTTGTTGCCGCTCATCTTGCCAACTGTTGTGCAGATCTATCTGTCCTGGCGGATTACTTCGATAAATATCCGAATTTATATGCTGATATTTCTGCCCGGTTCGGGGAGATAGCTCCCATTCCGAAATTTGTGCATGATTTCATAGAAAAATACCAGGACAGGATAGTTTATGGCACTGATATGTCATTCAGCGAAAGGATTTACCGTATCACTTTCAGGATCCTTGAAACCGCCGATGAGCATTTTTATGAGATAAATACTTTTGGGTATCACTGGCCTCTGTACGGCCTCTTCCTCAGCGATAAAGCCTTAAAGAAAGTATACCGTGACAATGCTTTGAAGATCATCAACAGGCAATGAAAGGAGTAGTTTGGTACTTTATTGATCGCCATCTTTTTATTCCGTGAAAAGTCGCCTTTGCTTAAGCTCCAGCGGACACAGTGGGGCGTGACAGAATCGAACTGTCGACCTCTTGCCTGTCATCCGCCAGCTGGCGGACTGAACCAACTGAACTATTTTTGGATTAGGGATCTTATGAATTCTCTTCCTTTATGTGACTTTAGTTGCCTTTCTCTTCGGAGGGCTTTTTGTTTTGATGGTAGAATTTCGGAATAGATTATGGTCCACGGCTGGAATTTAGCAGTCCATCCACGGTTTATTTTGCTGTTGTGTGCTTCTAATCTTGCAGTCAGGTTGACGATGAGCCCACATAAATACGATTAAACTCCTTAGATAATAAAGCATAAACATAATACATAGGACAGATCTTAACAACGAGGACATTGTGGGTTGTACTGGATTCGAACCAGTGACCCCTACCCTGTCAAGGTAATGCTCTAAACCAACTGAGCTAACAACCCTTATGCTGCAAAAATAATGAAATATATTTTCCCGCCCTCACTACTCACCACTCACCACTCACTACTTGCCTTTCAAAGTTCCCTTATCTTGATATTCCTGAACCAAACGGCATATCCGTGGTCCTGCAGCCCTATATAACCTTCTTTCGAGATTCCCTCTGTAAATCCCGGGAATGCCTTGAACTTGCTGTTCGCCACGAGGGCATCCCATTCAGGAGTCCAGAGAGTGTATTCAACAACTTTTACTCCGTTCTGGGTATGTGTAACCTTTCCATCCTGAACCCTGATTACTATAGTATTCCACTCACCGGCAGGCTTAACGGTTTTCGGATCTGCAGGGAGCATGTCATATAATGATCCTGCAAGATGGCTTGCCAGCTTATTGTCGGTAGCTTTTACGTTGTCGAGCACCTGGACTTCGGGTGCCGCATAATATATGGCTTGTTTGGGAACTTCGCGGACATTGTAGAAAATCCCGGAGTTGGCCATCTCAGATGCTTTCCAGTCGATGGACAATTCGAAATTCCTGAACTTTTTGGCGCCATAGACAATATCGCCGTTGGCACCCTGACCCGGCTTCCTGCCTTCACCGGTGAAAACCTTCATTGCATTTTCCTCAATTATCCAGTTTTTTGGCATTTCCGTGCCGTTGCACTGCCTCCAGCCTGTGAAATCCTTACCATTAAACAGCAGGACCCAACCTGCTTTTTTCTCTTTACCCGTAAGCTTGTTGACCTTCTGTCCCATGGAGGGTACTGAAATAAGCATTATGGCAACAGTTGCCAGAGTTAACAAAGTATTACTTTTCATATAATGATTTTTTTAGTTCCTCATGCAAATTAATAAAAATTTCATCAGCACAACTTTATATTAATGGTATGTTGCTTTTCAGACCGGATGTTTCTGTTTATGCCTGATATACAAATGATATGGAAAACCTGATCGCATCAACAATTGTAATCATTCTTTCTTCCGGTACAATATTTTTGGGTGAAGAAAAAACTAAAAGAGGAAAATTCCTGCCCAGGGATCAGGCAAATCTATCCGATGTCTCAGTATAAATCAGAATAACAGTACAGCATGATACATGACTAAATAGATAGTCAGATTAACTAAGAAATATTTGTATGACTAATAAAATAGTCATATATTTGTACAAGTAAAAAGGCAGAATGTTTCTGGTTGCAGGTGACAGGAAAAATTTTCATTTAAGGTCATTTAGCCTGCACCCACAGCCTTCTGTTCCTGGAATAAGAAAACATCATAAATAAAAGACTATGCAACTCACAAAAGCAGAGGAACAGGTAATGCAGATACTGTGGAAACTTGGAGAAGGACTGGTTAAAGATATCCGTGACCAGTTCGAAGATCCCAGACCTGCCAGAAATACAGTCTCAACAGTACTGAGGATCCTTGAAAAGAAAGGATATGTGGGACACAAAGTTTATGGAAACACATATCTTTACCGTCCTCTCATTTCGAAGAAGGAATATTCCGGAAACCTGCTTTTCGGGATAATTGAGAATTATTTCAACAACTCTTTCCCGGCAATGGCATCATTCTTTGCCCTTGAAAAGGATCTTTCAATCAGAGAGCTTGACAGGCTTCTTGATGAGACAATGAAACAGCACAGGAAAAATAAAAAAAGAAAATAATGGAAGCATTTGCTATATACCTGTTAAAGTCAGTTATCTGGCTTACAGGATTTTCACTGGTTTATTTATTATTCCTGAGGAACGAACGTTTTTTCGGACTCAAAAGATATTATCTGATTTCAGGCCTTATTGTCTCAATTCTGTTCCCGCTTATTTCAGTACATTATCAGGTTGAGATTACAAGGCCCTTTGTTGATCCTGCTAATTTCACCCCGGCAGGTAATTCGGCTGGCCCTACAGTCAATCTGAGAGATTCAAGCCATGCTATTAACTACATATATCTGCTGTTTGTCGTTTACCTGTCGGTAGTGCTGGTTCTCTTATTCACGGTGATCAGACATTTAAGTTCTTTTTACAAAACAATAAGAAGATCTGTCATAAGTAAAAGAGGACCAGTGAAGCTTATAAGAGCCATAGGATTTCCGGGTTCATTCTCAATCTTTAACTATGTGTTCGTTCATCCCTCCGTAAGCGATAAGGAGTTGGAAGAGATTATGAACCACGAAGTTGTGCATGTGCGGCAAAAACACTGGATAGATCTTCTCATAATGGAGATGCTTCGTTTGTTACAATGGGTAAATCCTTTTGCATGGATTTACACAGGTTTTATAAGGCTGAACCATGAATATCTTGCTGATAAGATAGCCCTGGAACATACATCAAATCCGGCAAATTACAGGGCTGCTCTTATTAACCAGCTTTTCAGTTCTCCGGTCATCAGCCTTACCAATTCATTTAATTATTCGCTTAACAAAAAACGGTTTGAAATGATGAAAACAACAATTACTTCACCTTACAGGAAACTAAAGGTATTGTCTGTTCTGCCCGTTTTCGCAATAGTTTTTTATGCATTTGCAACGCCGGAATATCATTATTCCGTATCGGCAGAGAATACAATCAATATTTCAACAACACCCGGAATGAATGCCGGGACTGTCAAAGGAATTGTACTTAATGAAGAATATATGCCAATGTTCGGAGTAACTATCACCATTTCCGGGAAATCCACAGGAGTCTATACTGGTCAGGATGGGCGTTTCACAATAGGAAATGTTACCGAGGGTTCATCACTTATATTTACCAGCACAGGTTACAAAGCACTTACAATTAAGCCGGATTTCATGCAGGAGATGACAATAAGAATGATAAGAGATACAGAGAGCCCACCCCCGGCAGGATTAAAAGTGGTGCCGACACCAATTACAATACCCGGACAAACTCCTCCCGCGCACCCTTTGTGGATAATCGACGGCGTAATACGCGAAGATGAGGGGAGATTTTTTAATGTGGAAGAAATAAGGGCAATCAATATAATTAAGGATAAAGCGGCAATGGATAAATATGGAGAGAAAGGTAAGAATGGAGTTGTTGAGGTATCCTTGATACGGCCAAAACCTGAAATCGGTGAAAAAACTGCAAAAGGGATTGTTCTGAAAGAAAATGGCTCTCCGTTAACCGGGGTAAGGGTTGTTATCTCAGGTACTTTAAGAGGTGTTATTACAGATGCTGATGGCAGGTTTGCAATCAGCAGGATTCCCGATGGCTCTTCTCTTATATTTTCATGTAAAGGGTATAAGACCTATATACTTCCACCGCTTTTGTCTTCGAATCTTGCTTTGCGTGTTAAGATGGTAAAAGATCCGGAATATAAGGAGGAAATAAAAGTTATTGAACAGAAAGGCGACACGACGGCAACTGTTAATGTAAAGCCTAACGATGTACTGGTTGTTATCGACGGTGTTGAAGGCGACAGGAAACTTCTGGAGCAAATAAACGTTACTGACATTGCCTCTTTAACTGTACTCAAAGGTTTATCAGCTACAAAAGTTTACGGCCGTAAAGGGAAGAATGGGGTTATTGTAATTACGACAAAGAAAAAGGACTTTTTGCAATAGGAAAAGTATCCGTAACCGCTACGAGGTATAAAAACAGACTGTAACATTAATTTCTACTATATCATATGCCCTACGGGCAATGGAAATCAACCTCTTTCTGCCTCTGTATACAGACCTCTTCCGTTTCATGGGGTCCCTCCTCGAGGGGGGGATGGGACTGGTCAGTCGTCAGTTCCGGTGGTGAGGAATGCAGCCCGTACAGTCGGGGGGCAGGGAGAATCAAGGCCTTTCACTGCTCTCCATATCACTTCATTGAAATCATAGTCATTAACCCTGTCCTCTATGCTGAAGTCGAATGTCTCTCTCAGGGCCTGCCATTTATTCTCTCCTGTGTTCTTATCGTTCAGGTTCACATTACAGGGGCGTACATTATAGGGAGGGTGGTCAGATGTACCATCAAAGCATCGCCACAGGGAGTTTGCAGCGGCATCGTGCTGCGTCATTGGGGGCAGTCCGAGGATAAGCTCCATTGTACGCAGAAGGGAGGTAGTGGAATAAGGCGTATGGTCGACAAATCCCTGCTTTACATAACCTCCGGCAACCAGGGCGACACTCCGGTGCGCATCAACGTGATCGGGACCGTTCTGGGCATCATCCTCAACAGATATTACAACGCACTCTTTCCATATCGGACTATGGCTGAGGTAATCGATCATCATACCCAGGGCAAGGTCGTTGTCTGCCACATGTGCAAACGGTGTCGGTCTGTTCAGACTCAATCCTTCAGTATGATCGTTAATAAGTCTGATTGTGTTAAACCGGGGTACCACATTCTTTGCAAGAAGCGAATCGAAATCGTGTTTCCACTGCCGGAAGCGGACAGTATCGCGCACCGACTGGACCCAGGGAGTGAAATTCCTGCAATAATTATCCTTCAGAACAGCAAGGGTCGGTCCGCCGTCACCTACAAACTCTCCGTATGTTCTGAAACTGACGCCATAACGTTTGCAGAGATCCCAGAAGAATAATTTGTTGTTGGCAATTGCCCTTGAGCCTTCGCCCGGGTATGATCCACCTCTTCCTCCATAGCTTGTCGGCCAGTTCTTTTCAAGGTAATCTGTCGCATAAGCACCCATGGTCCAGTTATGACCGTCAGCGCTTACTTCACCGTTTACATAAAAGTTGTCGAGAAGAACAAATTCACGGGCAATTGCGTGGTGATTCGGTGTAATTTTTTCGCCAAACAGGACGAGGTTCGGATCTCCATTACCTTCCGGCATGTCACCCAGCACCTGGTCGTATGTGCGGTTCTCCTTAATAATATAGAAGACATATTTGATCGGTGAAGGCTCTCCAACTTTCCGGGGAACAGGATTACCGGCTTCACCTTCAGATACCATTTCCTTATCCCTTGTATAAGGAGTATTGTCATAAACAGCTTTTGAGTATATACCCATCTGTTCGTCATCAGGAATATTCAGGATTCCCATTGTTCCGCGGAAGAGGCCACCTATATACTGTTCCTTTATTTGGAGTTCCCTGCTTCCTGCCTGGTATACCACCGACGATCCCCTTCTTACAGGATTCGGACCGTAGGGATTAGGAAGCGATGACATGCCTTTGCCATTGCTTACAAGGATCCTGTTCCTTGTGATCCTTACGCACGTCGGATACCAGCCTGTGGGTATGAAACCCTTGCTTTTACTTGATCCGGGTGCACTTACATCGAATACTGCGAGGCAATTATTATCGGCATTTGCAATAAAGAGCATCTTTTCATCGCTGCTCAGCGCGACACTGTTTGTCGTTGAGCCCGACGGAGCGTCGGGATAAAGGGCACTGTTGAGAGTTTCGATCACCTTCATCTGACGCGTATCAATTACCGATACATTGTTGTCATTGGCATTTGCTGCAAACAGGAAACGGCCATCACGCGTAACGCATAAATCGTTCGGATTATCACCAACAGGTATTTTACCTGTTATTTTTTGCTGACCGGTATCAAAAATTACGATTTTGTCGCAGCCCCAGCATGATGCATAAAGTGTTTTATGATCGGGAGACAGGATACATGTGTATCCTTCACCGCCAATGTCGTACCTCGATATGGCTTTTTTAGAGTGGATATCAATAACATAAAGAGCATTGTTCTCCTTGGTAACAGCATATAGCCTGTTCCCCGGTTCATCCAGAGCAATGCCTGCAACGGATATCCTGTTCGGCCATGGCTTGCCTATTATTATTGTATCAACAATTGACAGGTGTTTGTTTTTTACCGCGTACTTTATTATTATATTATCATTTCCGCCGGAGGCATACAGATATTTACCATTATCAGAAAAGGTCAGTCCAAGCCACGATTTACCTATTTCAATCGAATCAGTAACTCTGCCACGTCTGACATTAACAAGCTGTATTGTCTGGGTACTCTGACCATTGTTTGTAATTGCTGCAAGCTTTCTCGACGGGGAAACTTCAATATTCAGAGGGAGATCTCCGAGAGGAACGGTTTTGCCCACAGGTGTCAGCTGCCAGCCGTTTGGAAGTAATATGCGTCGTGATTCAATCTCATTAAGTGTCTGAGCCTGCAGGCTGACAGTAATTGTACACAGCAGAAGCAGGTTTGCCGACAACAAAATTCTTTTCAATCTCATAGCTTGTTGTGCTTGGTTCTTAATACGTTAAGAGCGTTGCATCTGATCCTTACATTAACATCACCCGACAGTTCAACAGGTTCCCCATCAATATGAAATCGTGTCTCGCCGGTGCGGATAGTAAAAGGCTTATCAGTTTTGATATATCTTACATATTTTGAATTTCTCATTGTTCCCCTGAAGAGCCTGTAAAGGAAAACAGGGAAGAGGAACTTGGGGAAAGGTTTTATAAGCACCAGGTCGATTATGCCATCGTTTGGTTTTGCATCGGGTGCGATGTATGCTTTCAGTCCGAATTGCCTTGTATTTGCCATAGTCAGCACGAAGAGATCCTCACATACAGGCTCTTCACCGGGAATTCTGATATTGACGTTTACCGGACGCAGACGTATAAAATTCTTCATAGTTTCCCATGCATAAGACCAGAATCCGCGGGTCTTAAGCCTGTCAAAGGAGTGGGCAACAAAGCTGTCCAGACCTATTCCTGCACAATTGAGGCAGATGAGTCCGTTGATATCTATCACATCGGCGGTTATTGTCCTGGCTTTTTTTATGTCTTTCACCAGAGACCTGATATTCGGCCTGAAGCCAAATTCCCTGGCAAATCCGTTACCTGAACCCATCGGCAGGACTCCAAGTATCTTGCATGTGTCTACAAGCTCCGATGCCACGGTTCTCACTGTGCCATCACCTCCGGCAGCTACAAAAACATCATAATTATCAAAGGATTGCTTGATATGAGAACCTGAATCGTCGATACTGAGAGATTTGTAACATGCCAGTTCGTTTCTTCGCCTCTGAAGCTCCTTGGAAAGTATCAGCTTGACAGGAATTACTCCTGCGTTAGGATTAAGGATGAAAAGCGATCTTTTAAGCTCAGGACATTCCATATCAGTTACCTCAGTAAATATGAAGAGGGTACTAAGATTATAAATTTAAATGATGTAATCAAATTAAATAACGACTATCCGACAGGTCTGAACCAGTCTGCATCATGTCTGCATAAACGGATACCTGAAGTCTGTAGCCGGTATCAGAGTTTCCTTTATTGTCCTGGGGCTTACCCACCTGGTAAGGTTGAGATAGCTTCCTGCCTTATCGTTGGTGCCTGATGCCCTTGATCCTCCAAACGGCTGCTGGCCGACCATGGCACCTGTCGGTTTGTCGTTTATGTAGAAATTTCCTGCTGCATACCGTAAAGCTCTTGCTGCCCTGATAGTGGCATATTTATCGTTGCTGAAAACTGATCCGGTCAGACCAAAGGGTGATGTCTCATCGCACAGCTTCAGGGTTTCATCAAATTTCTCATCACTATATATAAATATGGACATAACAGGGCCGAATATCTCTTCTTCCATGGTTCTGAAGTGCGGATCGGAAACGACTATTAGCGTAGGTTCTATGAAGTAACCTTTCGATTTACTGCCCTTCCCGCCGGCGATTATCTGGCATGACTTTGATTTTTGTGCAAAGCTGATATATTCCATGATTCTGTCATAAGCAGTCTCGTCAATCACGGCATTTATCCCGTTCCTGAAATCTCTTTCGCTGCCAACTGATGTTTCGGAAAGCAGCTTTAAGAGGTGATCCTTTACCTGGTCCCATATTGATTCCGGAATATATGCACGTGAAGCAGCGGAACATTTCTGTCCCTGGTATTCGAATGCTCCCCTGGCTATTGCCGCGGCAAGTTCAAGCGGATCCGCGGATCTGTGAGCAAAGATGAAATCCTTTCCTCCGGTTTCGCCGACAATCCGGGGATACGACCGGTAGTGAGTCAGGTTTTCCGCGACCTGCTTCCATAACGAGTTGAATGTGGCATTTGAGCCTGTAAAATGGATGCCTGCGAGATCTTTATGCTTCAGAACGGTTTTACTTATCAGCTGACCGGTACCAGGGATAAAGTTTATCACGCCATCAGGAAGCCCGGCTTCTTTTAGTATCTTCATGAGGATGTAACTGGAAAGGAGTGAAGCTGTTGCCGGTTTCCATACCGTGGTATTACCCATCAGCGCGACACTGGTATTTAAGTTCGAGGCGATAGCTGTAAAGTTAAATGGGGATATTGTATAAATAAATCCTTCCAGGGGCCGGTATTCGAGACGGTTGAAACTTGAGTCATCAGAGGGAGGCTGCTCCCTGTAAATAAGTGAAGCGAAATAAGCATTGAACCGAAGATAATCAATCACCTCACAGGCAGAATCTATCTCAGCCTGATGGACATTTTTCCCCTGCCCGAGCATTGTGGCAGCATTCAGAAGATATCTGTATTTCTTCGATATCAGTTCTGCCGCCTTCAGCATAATGGCAGCCCTTTCCATCCAGGCCAGGTTCATCCATTCACATTTTGCCTCAAGGGCGGCATCGATTGCCATAGACGCCTCCTCTTCTGTTGCCATATGGTAGGAGGCCAGAAGATGGCCATGTTCGGAAGGCATTACCAATCGTCCGGTTTTTACAGAATGGATCTCCTTACCCCCTATTATTATCGGAATCTCAGTTACTTTACTGTAGAGATTCTCAAGTTCCTCGATAAGTCTTTTTCGTTCAGGACTACCCGGAAGATATATCTGCGCGGGTTCGTTTTTTGGTTCTCTGAAATTATAGATTGCGTTGTTCATACAGGTAAATAAATAACCTTCGAAATAGAAACAATCAGCCAGGCAATAAGTTGAGCCGGGCAGGTTTTTTGGAGCCAGAGCAACACCTGAACAGCATTTTAACTTTAGGCGCTCTAAACTTTAGGCACTTCTAACTTTTTATTGTAATTTGTATTCGATTTCAGAAGGATTTACCAGGATGTCATCCAAAAATCAGGACTATGGCAGAATCGAGGTTTTATCATTTTACATCAACAGGTTTGTTTTATGGAATTAAAACAGCAGAAGATGCAATAGCTGCATTGCATGAAGGAGGTTATATCTGGCTTAATTTCTATAAACCAAGCAAAGAAGAGCTTTATTCCCTTGTCGATACAATGGGGATACACCCGTTATCTGTTGAGGACTGTCTGGACACAAGTCAGGTTCCAAAGATTGAGCATTTCCCGAACAACTCATTCATACTTTTCAACTCGTACAGCTATAAATGCAAGACTTTATATATCGATGAGGTCGATTTCTTTGTAGGCAAAAATTTTCTTATTACAGTAAGCGGAATTGAATCTGAAGGCAGAACGCCTCTGAATCACGTTGAGAAAATAATTGAAAATGATCCTTCGCTAGCCAGAGGTGGGCCTGCTTTTCTGACACATGTGGTGCTGGACTATGTCGTTGACCAGAAATTTCAGGCATTTGAAGCGCTTGAGGATGAACTTGAGGAATCGGAAGATCAGGTCGTCGACAATCCCGGGTCGTTCAAGCCATCGGAACTTATCAGGTTAAGGAAATGCCTTGTCAATCTGAGGAAAAGCCTTTTCCATGAAAGGGAGATACTTGTGAAGATCAGCAGACAGGATAGTCCGTTCATTCCCGAAAAGGCAATTTTCCATTACAGGGATATTTATGACCACCTTGCTAAATTCTTCGAGCTTACAGAATCCTACCGTGAAATAGTCACAAGCCTTATGGAGCTTTATACCTCCTTGCTCAACAACCTTATGACCAGGATGTCGAATGAGACAAATGCATCTGTAAGACGACTGACCCTTATTGCAACTATTTTTATGCCTCTGACATTAGTTGCCAGCATAGGCGGCATGTCGGAATGGACAATGATGACAGGCACTTCAAACTGGAAGATCGCATACCCGGCTTTTATTATCGGACTTATAATAATCGCAATTATCAATTATTATCTTATACGGAGACTCGAGAAAAGGACCGGAAGTAAAAAAGAATAACAGACGATGATGGTCTATTCCGTATGGATATGCGTCTGCAGTTCAAATACCTTAAGATATTTCTCACCAAAGGCGCGGATTGCATAAGCAAAGAAGAATCCCGAGAGAATATCTATGCTGTAATGGCTATGTGCAAGGAAAAGTGATATGATTATCACGAAAAGGCAAAATCCAATGATCCACCTGTATTTCCTGTCATTAACCAGGAGCCACAGCAAAACTGCATTCCCGGTGTGACCGGAAGGATATACGCCAAGTTCAAACTTTGAAAAGCCATTGAATAAAGGATCTGAACCATTGAAGTCCGGGGGATTACCAAAAGGTGTCAGGACTATAAATATACCTCTGACAATATAGAATATCCCCCAGAGCAAAAGGAAATAAGGCAGCCTGTTATATTCTTGCTTCTGAACAATATAGATTCCGATAATGATCAGTAGTAACAGACTGAAAATATCGTATACCAGCGAAAGATCAATAACCGGAAGATGATCGAGTATCATATCGGATAACAT
>Ga0079037_100001085_pt1 | contig 13632 bp, 12 predicted proteins | sample Mud3Dept4metaG_FD_71479 | JGI IMG/M metagenome (GOLD analysis project Ga0079037, IMG submission 71479) | Freshwater wetland microbial communities from Ohio, USA, analyzing the effect of biotic and abiotic controls - Mud 3 Core 4 Depth 4 metaG | ecosystem: Environmental > Aquatic > Freshwater >... | reverse complement strand
TTCACCTGGATATCCTTGTCGGATCCGACTCTTGTTATTCTGTGCTCCTGCAGGGCTCGTAATACTTTAGCCTGCGCTGAGAGGCTCATGTCTCCGATCTCATCAAGGAAAAGAGTTCCTCCGTCAGCCTGCTCAAATTTTCCGATACGTTGTTTAATGGCGGAGGTAAAAGATCCTTTCTCATGTCCAAATAGTTCACTCTCAATTAATTCAGATGGAATAGCAGCACAGTTAACTTCAACAAAAGGACCTTTTGCCCTGTTGCTTTTTTCATGAATCTGGTGTGCAACGAGCTCTTTCCCTGTTCCGTTTGCACCGGTGATTAATACTCTAGCCTCGGTAGGAGCGACCCTGTCGATCATTTCCCTGACCTTTTTAATAGCTTCTGATTCACCTACCATTTCATACATTTTGCTGACTTTGTTCTTTAGAACCTGGGTCTGGGAAATGAGAGTCGATTTATCCAAGGCGTTACGGATGGTTATGAGCAGCCTGTTTAGATCAAGTGGCTTTTCAAGAAAGTCGAAAGCGCCTTTTTTGATAGCCTCCACAGCTGTATCTATGTTCCCATGTCCTGAAATCATAATGACTGGTGTGACTGTGGAGATATCCATAATTTTCTGCAGCACCTCAATACCATCCATCTTCTGCATTTTGATATCACACAGCACAACGTCATAAGTGTTTGAGGAAAAAAGTTCGAGACCGGATGGTCCGTCTTCAGCGAGATCAACCTCATGTTTCTCATATTCCAGAACATCTTTCAGTGTGTTCCGTATTGCTTTTTCGTCGTCAATTGCTAATATTTTTGACATTATTTTTTATTTAAAATTTAACCTGCACATTCTCCCACCGGAGAGGAGATACTGAATTTTACTGTCACCGGTGACCGAAAGCAAGTAACTTATCCGGTATATCTCAGCCATTTCCATATTTCCTTCCACGAAGATTTTTTCCCGTACATAAGGATGCCTGTTCTATAAACCTTTGCAGCCATCCACACAAACCCTAAAAAAGTTATTACCATAAGTGCCATAGAGAGTGCTATCTGCCAGGATGGAACACCAAAGGGGATCCGGGCTACCATAACAATAGGTGATGTAAGCGGAATAATTGAAAACCAGAAGGAAAGCGAGCTTTCAGGATTTTGCATGGTCCCCATTGCCACCATCAGCGCAAAAATTATTGGAATAGTCACAGGCAGCATAAACTGTTGAGTTTCAGTTTCATTATCTACGGCTGATCCTATGGCTGCAAAAATAGAACCATAAAGCAGATAACCTGTTATGAAATAAAAGATGAATGTGGTAATTATTAAAAGCCAATCCTGATTCAATGCATTCTCAAAGAGCTTTGTAAATTCAGTAAGCTCGGGAGACATCTGGGAGGACTCAGCTGCAGAATTAGTCAGTTGATTTTTTGCCATGATATCCTGAGGCAGGTTCTGAGTGATCTCTGTCATATTAGTCTTTTTCAGGACTGTAGTTTTTGCAATTGCTACAATTCCCATAGTTAGAAAGACCCAGATCATAAACTGTGTAAGACCGACCAGGGCAATACCAATTATTTTACCCATCATAAGCTGGACAGGTTTTACTGATGAAACTATGACCTCTACAACCCTGCTGGTCTTTTCTTCGATGACACCCCTCATTACCTGGGAGCCAAACAAAAATACAAGCATATACATCAGGAATCCACCTATATAAGCCAGTGCCATTGCAATACCGGTGCTGGTTTCTGTCGCAAGCCCGGCATCGTCGATCTTAATTGTCTGAATAGATACTTTCGTTCTGATATTCTTCAAAATATCATCAAGGTTTTGAATATTATAAGTGAGCAGCTTTTGTCTCTCAATTTCTTTCTCAAGTGAGCCTGAAATATGGTCAAGGAGTCCGATTGGAGGTTGTTTTTTGGAAATAAGCTGGATAGCGTTGGGCGTATTTATTATTTCCGGTGATATATATAAGATACCATAATATCCTGCCTGTTCAAAATTCTTCTTCAGGTCGTTTACACTTGTATTTTCAAGGTAAATATAATTTACATCTTTTGTGTCAGGAATTACATTTTTGAAAAGGTCAGATCCGTCTTCGATCACAGCAATCCTTTTAAATTCCTTGTCTTCATCGTTCATCATCAGCAGGGTTGGCAATAAAATGAGGGCGGCCATTGCTAATGGTGCAAGAATAGTCATAATAATAAATGATTTTTTTCTGACGCGTGTGATATATTCTCTTTTGATTATGACAGATATTTTATTCATATTGCTTATGTTTCAGCGATATAAAGAATTTTTCAGTTACGGGTTTCTACAACTCTTATGAATATTTCATTCATTGAGGGAAGAGCTGGATTGAAAGAGATTAAATCTCCGGATTTTAAAACAGTTTTCAGGATATCATTTGTTGAGATATTTCCTGTCGTTTTTAGCCGTATAATACTTTTTTCATTATCAAATTGTTGATTAATAATGTTATACTGACCATTCCCTTCTATTTTAACATTACCGCGGAAAACAAGATCATATTCATTAGCAGCCCACTGCTTGCGAATTTCATCGACACTGCCTTCCAGAATGGTCCTGCCTTTGTTGATAAGGGTAATATTATCACAGAGTTCTTCAACAGATCCCATGTTATGTGTGGAGAAAATAATTGTGGCTCCTCTTTCCCTCAGGAAAAGGATTTCATTTTTTATTATATTGGCATTCACCGGATCAAATCCGGTAAATGGTTCATCAAATATTATTAGTCTGGGTTCATGGAGGATAGTAGTAATAAACTGCACTTTCTGTTGCATGCCTTTTGAAAGTTCCTCAACTTTTTTGTTCCACCAGTTTGTCATGTCAAGTTTCCCGAACCAGTATCTAAGTCTCTTAATAGCCTCTGCTTTGGAAAGTCCTTTCAGCTGAGCAAAATAGAGTGCCTGTTCACCAACTTTCATTTTTTTGTATAATCCGCGTTCTTCGGGCAGGTACCCAATGGTATGAACGTCCTCCGGGATCAGTTTTTTCCCATTAATAAATAGTTCACCGGAATCGGGCCCGGTAATCTGGTTGATAATACGGATAAGAGTTGTCTTTCCTGCACCATTTGGTCCAAGCAGACCATAAATACATTTTTCAGGTACTGATATGCTTACATTATCTAACGCGGTAAAATTACCAAACTGTTTGGTGATATTCTTTGCTTCAAAGAGTGGCATAAAGAACTGAAGTTAATTTTAGAAGAACCGTAAATATAGATAAAAAAACTCTGTGACCCTCTATGGCTTCTCTGGCGCTCCTCTGTATAAAAAATGAAGTACTTACATGGAGCTGCGCTGAGCAGGAGAGAAATTCTATTCAAAATACCCTCTCATCCTCTCAAAAAATCCCTTATCGTTTTTATCAGGATTTGGAATAAAGGTTCCGGAATCCTTGAACTTTTCGACAATCCTGGCCTCTTCCCTGGTCAGGTTCTTTGGAATCCAGACGTTTACATTGACAAGAAGGTCTCCGCGGCCATAACCGTTTACTTCAGGCAATCCTTTTCCTCTAAGGCGCAGGATTTTACCAGGCTGAGTGCCGGGTTCGATCTTTATTTTCACATTATTATCGACTGTAGGTACTTCGACATGAGTCCCGAGAATTGCATCAGGAATGCTGATGAACAAGTTGTATATCAGGTCATTGCCTTCTCTAATCAGATCAGGATGCTCATCTTCATCTATAACAACCAGCAGGTCGCCGTAAGCTCCACCTCTCCTGGGTGCGTTTCCTTTCCCGCTGACAGTCATCTGCATTCCTTTTCCAACACCGGCAGGTATGTTTATCTTGATAATATCTTCTTTCTGAACAATACCTTCACCATAGCAGGAAGAGCATTTTCTTGTTATTGTTTTGCCTTCTCCGCCACATGAAGGGCATACAGATGTTGTCTGCATCTGGCCAAGCATGGTATTAGTAAGCCTGGTAACATGTCCTGAACCGTGACATGAAGAACAGGTAGAAAGGCTATTTGAATCGGCTGCACCCGTACCACCGCAAGTTGAACAGGTATCGTATTTTGTCACTTTGATCTTTTTCTCAGCACCAGTAGCAATTTCATGAAGAGAGAGCTTTACTTTTACCCTGAGGTTAGTTCCCTTATTGACTCTGCGGCTGTTTCGCCTGCTACCTCCTCCGAATGCACCAAATCCTCCAAATGCATCACCAAAAATATCACCGAATGATGAGAAAATATCTTCCATAGTCATTCCACCGCCACCGAATCCATTACCGGCTCCACCCATTCCTGCATGACCAAAGCGATCGTATCTTCCTCTTTTCTCATCGTTGCTGAGAACTTCATAGGCTTCAGCGGCTTCCTTAAAGTTTTCCTCAGCCTTTTTGTCACCAGGATTTTTATCAGGATGATATTTCAGCGCTTGTTTCCTGTACGCTTTTTTAATCTCATCCTTTGTGGCATTTTTGGATACCCCTAACACTTCGTAATAATCTCTTTTCCCCATCCGCTATAAATTTAACATTCCACTTTCTTTGAGTGTGAAAGGAATTATTATTTATTCTCCCACAACAACTTTTGAATGTCTAATGATCTTATCCTGAAGATAATACCCCTTTTGTATTACATCTACTATTTTCCCTTTTTTATCCTCATCAGTTACTGCGATCTTTGCCACAGCATCGTGAAGTTCAAAATTAAAAGGGCAATTCAATGCTTCTATTTCCCTGACACCGCTTTGCTTCAGAAATTCATTGAATTTTCCGTAAATAAGGTCTATTCCATCTTTCATAGCTGAACAATCTGTAGTTGTTTCCAGATGGGAAATCGCACGTTCAAAATCATCCATTACAGGCAGGATCTTCAGAAGCAGGTCCTCTCTGGCATATTTTGAAAGCTCCATTTTCTCCCGCAATGTTCTTTTTCTGTAATTGTCAAATTCAGCTGAAAGTCTGAGGTATTTATCCTGCATCTCTGCCAGTTTTGCTTCAAAAGACTCCTTTTCAGAAACAACTTTGTCAGGTGATTCCAATTCCGGAGCAGCAGCTTCAGGCGACTGCTTTTCAGTATCAGTATCTGCATCTTTGACCGAAACGTTCACGTCAGCAGGCTCCTTGTTTTCTTTATTAGTCTTATTATCAGCTGTTCCGTTATTTTCTTTCAGTTTATTTTCCTCCTGGTCAGGTGTTTTCTTTTTTCCCATTACTCACAGAGTTTCATTAATATTTCTTTCTTCAACAAATTACCTGCCAACAGCAGAATGATTGACATTTTGACAGAGAGTTATAAAGGCGCAATGGTACAAGGATGTAACGGTCAAATGACAAATTGTTTAACGGTGCAATTGCAGAATGACATAGAGTTTTTAAGCTATTATACCTTAATGTCTTTTTCCTTATACTCTTTGGATATCAGCTCCCAGGGCATTGAGTCTTATATCAATATTCTGGTAGCCCCTATCGATCTGTTCGATATTGTGAATTACGCTTTTGCCATCAGCCGATAAGGCTGCAATAAGAAGCGCCACTCCAGCTCTGATATCGGGTGATGTCATAACTGTGCCACGGAGTTTTATCATTTTATCCAATCCGATCACAGTTGCCCTGTGCGGATCACAAAGAATAATCTGGGCCCCCATGTCGATAAGTTTATCAACGAAGAAAAGACGACTTTCAAACATTTTCTGATGAATCAGCACTGATCCTTTTGCCTGAGTTGCCGTCACAAGAAAGATGCTGAGAAGATCAGGTGTAAGACCTGGCCATATTGCATCAGCAATAACCATTATTGATCCATCGATAAAGGTCTCTATCTCATAATGTTTCTGCCGGGGGATGAAGATATCATCTCCTCTTCTTTCAAGGTTGATACCAAGCCTGCGGAAAGAATCAGGAATGATGCCAAGATTTTCGTAGGATACATTTCTTATTGTGATTTCAGACTCAGTCATTGCTGCCATTCCGATGAAGGAACCGATTTCGATCATATCCGGCAGAATTGTATGAGTGCATCCCTTAAGTTCATTAACCCCATCGATATAGAGAAGGTTGGAACCTATACCCTCAATTTTAGCTCCCATTGACACCAGCATCCTGCAAAGCTGTTGAATATAAGGTTCACAGGCAGCGTTATAAATTGTTGTTCTGCCTTTTGCAAGTACCGCAGCCATAATAATATTTGCTGTTCCGGTTACTGATGCTTCATCAAGGTGCATGTATGTTCCTTTCAGTGATGACGCTTCAACTTTGTAAAATTTATCAGAGGAGTCAAATTCAAATCTGGCTCCAAGTTTCTGAAATCCGGTAAAATGAGTATCAACACGACGCCGTCCTATTTTATCTCCGCCCGGTTTGGGGATATAAGCCTTCCCGAAGCGTGCAAGCAGTGGGCCGACAATCATTATTGATCCCCTCATGCTGATGCCCTGATCTCTGAATTCAGTCGTCTGAAGATAATCAAGGCTTAAATTCCTGGCTTCAAAGCTTATAGTTGATTCAGATTCCTTATAAATTTTTACCCCAAGACAATCTATGAGCTCAATTATCTTACTGACATCGGCTATGTCAGGGATATTTTTAATTGTGACTTTTTCAGCGGTCAGCAGAGTGGCACATATAACCTGCAGAGCTTCATTCTTGGCACCCTGTGGAATTATATCTCCTTTGAGTGGTTTTCCGCCCTGAACGATAAAAGTTCCCATTAATGACGATTATGTCCTTTTTTCTTGATGAATTGTTTATTCATTTGTTTGCCATGAGGTTTCCCCTGAGGTTTCCTTTTAGCCTGTGGCATCAGCTCTTTAACTTCAAGGATCTTTACACCTTCAGTAATTTTTAACTTATCGCCTGACAATAGCTTCAAATCACCAATAATTACCTCATCGGCAACCTGGCTTCTGTTCCAGGTAATGTATGACTTCTTCATCTGATTCACAATCAAGGTGGTAAGATATTCTTTTTCCTCACCATCTTCCATTTTTATTGCGGCATCAATCAATAATTCAATTATCCGCCCATAATGCAGGAATCTGATATCACCCTGACGATATGGGACTTGTCTGGGTTTTTCGACAAACTTAATAGGTTCCGGAACAGGATATGGAGAGTCAATATCCAGATCAAAATCAGCAATAAGAGCAAGATGGTCCCAGAGCTTATGCTTGAAATCTCCCTCATCGCGCAGGTGAGGATTAAGATTGCCCATTATCTGGATAAGGGTTTTGGCCGCACGGTTTCTCTCATCCCGGTCTTCAATAGTTTTGATATGGTCAACCATTTTCTGTACATTCCTGCCATATTCAGGTAATGCCATCCTCTTACGTTGTGTATTATAATCGTACCCCATTGTCTAAATTATGATTACTGCAAATCTAATAATTATATGTCAAACAAGGAAATAGGATACCTGCATCAAGACTTGGCTTACAAACCCAGGAACTGAATAGCCAGGCCTGAAAGGAAGATTGCAGAACCTGCTATCAGATTGCTGTATTTTTCCAGTGGCTTCAGATTTATCCTTTTTAGTCCCAGATTAAAAGCAAGTACTATAGACATCATTGTGGCTACAGTCACCACGGAAAAGAGAAGAGAAACAAAAACGGCACCAGAGATATTGTTTTGTGCAGCCGGATACATCACTATCGGGATTAATGGTTCGCAGGGACCAAATACAAAAATAAGAAACAATATCCAGGGTGTAGTTTTTACTATTTCATTATTATGAGGATGGGTATGTTCTTTATGGTGATTGTGTTCATGAGAGTGCTCCTCTCCGCCAAAATGAAAATGACTATGACTGTGTTTTCTTTTCTTAATGATGTTTCGGATGCTTATAACCATATACACTAGGCCAAATGCTATAAAAAGCCATGCTGCAATATTTCCGCGAAATGATTCAACTGCAATCAGCTTTTTCAATTCTATTCCAACAAAGATACCTATCAGACCAAGGATCACAGAGCTGAGAACATGACCAATACCACACAGAAATGTAATGACCATGGTTTTTTTAAGAGTCCATTTTTTTGCCTGGCTGAGTACAATGAACGGCAAATAGTGATCAGGACCCAGAATTGTGTGTATAAATCCGATTGAAATTGCAGTTACTGAAAGTAGAGTAATGGAATCGTTCATAGAAATTCCTGTAATTGTTTAAACCTGTACTTCAATATGCAATTATATTTATTAAAAATGAAATATTATATAGCATCCGGGAAATAAATGAGCAATTCTAATCTGAATCTGTGAAAAAATGTACAATAATGCAAATGTTCAAGGGTACAATGAGGTAATTGTCAATTGTTTAATATCCAATTATTCCCATTAAAAATATATTCTTTAATATTGAGATTCTGTTTATTAAGCAGTGTCCGCGAATCAAAAATAAACTTCTTCATCTGAGAATAGTCTGAAGGGCTTGAGAAGAATTCAGGTTCATTTTCATATTGTGAACAGGGCAGTATAAAAAACTTCTTCCTGTATTTTTCGACTGGAGTATAAACCCAGGTAAGGTAATATCCGGCAGCAGAAATATTAATAGCATTTCCATTCCTGGTCAATTCAAATTTCACCATTGAACCGCCGTCGGTTTTAGGTTTTCTCTGGTTTGAAAGAAAATTGCCGAGAGAATAAATTACTGATCTATTGCTTCGGAGAGAATCATTTTTGTACCATATCATTTTTTGAAGAACGTGCGGATGGGAACCTATTACAAGGTCGACACCCTTCGAAAAAAAATACTCGGCCATATCAACCTGTTCTTTAGATGGTACGGTATCATATTCAGTTCCCCAGTGCAAAAACAAGACCAGGATATCCGGATCCAGACTCCTTGCTTTCTCTATATCTTTAGTAACCAGGATTTTATCCAGCATATTGACTACAACAGGTTCAGGTACCCTGATGCCGTTGGTACCATACGTGTAATTAAGTAAAGCGACTGAAATCCCGTTTTTAATTATAATAAGTGGTTGAAGACTATCTCTTGCTGATGAGCTGATAAATGTTCCTGTATGCGGTATTCCGATGCTGTCGAGCCGGTTAATGGTACCTATTATTCCGCCTGATCCACGGTCGGCAGAATGATTATTGGCAGTAACCAGGCAATCGATACCTGCATTCCTGCAAGCCGTTGCCACTGCTGCTGGTGAACTAAACTGTGGATATCCTTTATATGGAGGTCCGGCAAGAGTAATCTCAAAATTGGCGATGGCTATATCGGCCTGTTTTATTACGGGTTTGATATAGCTGAATACATCATTATAATTATATGTATGGGTTTCTCTGTTCTCCGCCGACCATATCTGGGAATCGTGGCCCATAATATCCCCTATAAATAAAAGAGAAACTTTTTGTCCGGGTTCCAGAGAGCCCTGACAATGGAGTACAAAAGGCAGATAAAAAAGGAACAATGCAGCCAGTGCTTTTATTAACATATTTTTCTGCTTTATCCGGGACAGTTCAGTCACAAAGATAAAATATTTAATAACTTTGCCAGCTTTCCCGGCTTACAATACAAATCATAAGTCTTCGGGATATAAAATGGCTAAAAGTCATCCTGATATTAAAAAGCTATCTCTTGTTGGTTTAATAATAACCATGGGAATAGTTTTCGGTGATCTTGGTACCAGTCCGCTCTATACCATGAGAGCAATTATTACCGGAGGAAAAGACAACTTTAACGAATTGCTTATATATGGAGGATTGTCCTGTGTATTCTGGACTTTAACTCTTTCAACCACAATTAAATATATTTTAATAACATTAAAGGTCGATAACAATGGAGAAGGAGGCATCTTTGCCCTGATTGCACTGATAAAGGAAAAGTCTCCCTGGGCAGCCATCCTTACAATGATAGGAGGTGCAGCTCTTTTAGCAGACGGGGTTATTACCCCTGCCATCACGGTAACTTCTTCTGTTGAAGGTTTAAAACTATATAATCCTGAAATTCCGGTAGTCCCGATTGTCCTGATAATACTGGCAACTCTATTCTTTATTCAGCAGTTCGGTACCAATTTTGTAGGAAGTTCATTCGGGCCAATAATGTTGATATGGTTTTCAGTGCTTGCTATTCTGGGATTTTCGCAGATTGTTTTACATCCGGGTATTTTAAAGGCTGTTAATCCTGAATACGCTTATAAGTTTCTTACCGAATATCCAGGCGGATTTATATTATTGGGTGCTGTATTCCTATGTACTACAGGGGCAGAAGCACTATATGCCGACCTGGGACATGTTGGCAGGTCAAACATCAGGGTATCATGGATATTTGTAAAAACAGCTCTTCTTTTAAATTATTTCGGACAGGGAGCCTGGTTGATGACGCATATCGAAACAGGTGCTTATGTGAATCCGTTTTTTCAAATAATGCCGCAATGGTTTTTAATTCCTGGAATTCTGCTGGCAACATCAGCGGCAATCATAGCAAGCCAGGCAATAATAAGTGGCTCTTTTACCCTTATAAGTGAAGCGATTTCACTTAATTTCTGGCCAAAAATCCGGGTTCTGCATCCTACCTGGATCAGAGGACAGGTATACCTGCCATTTGTAAACTGGTTTCTGTGGATTACCTGTAGTCTTACTGTAATCTTTTTCAAGGAATCATCAAATATGAACGCAGCCTATGGTCTGGCAATTAATATAACTGAGATAATGACAACTTTCCTCCTTTCCTATTACCTGTTCCAGAAAGGACTGAACCACAGGCTCGTTTTATTGCTATTTATGGTCTATCTAACCATTGAAGGAAGCTTCCTGATTGCTAATCTTCATAAATTCAGGTACGGAGGCTGGTTCACATTATTGCTTGCATCCATATATTTTCTTATCATGTACGGATGGTTTTTCGGAAGGAAAATTAAAAACCGTTATATCACTTTTGCCGATCTTGACAAATATCTTGATATGTTCAGGGACCTCAGCAAAGATGAGTCAGTTCCCATGTTTGCAACCAATCTTGTCTATATAATACGTGCAAACAGGCACGATCAGGTTGAGTCAAAAGTAATTTATTCCATTTTTCAAAAGCAGCCCAAACGTGCAGATACATACTGGCTTCTTCACGTTGACAGGGTAAATGAACCAAACAAGTTTGATTATCAGGTAAAGCAGATAATTCCCGGGATCCTGATCCGTGTTGATTTTCATTTAGGGTTTAAAGTCGAACCAAAGATTAACCTGTATTTCAAGGAAGTCATTGAAGACCTTAAAGCCTCAGGTGAAATAAAGCTTCAAAGCAGCTATGATTCATTAAAGAAACATGATTTTGAAGGAGATTTCAAGTTTATTCTGATTGACAGGATAATGTCACGTGATAATAAACTTTCCAACAGAGAAAATTTTATTCTTTCACTTAACAGTCTGATCAGAAAGCTGAGTATTCCCGACATCAGAACCCTGAACCTTGATTCTACGAATACTATTGTGGAACAGGTTCCTATCACAATTGACCAGCCGGTTCCATTAAGAATCAAACGAATTCAATAATTTATTGCAGGTATTTTTAAATCTTATATTTGTTGGCTTCATCAGGAGTAACTTAAGAATTTGAGATATTGTAATGAAAAATCCAAATCACAATATTGATATAAAAAAACTTTCTTTTGCCGGCCTTATTGTTACCCTGGGTATAGTTTATGGTGATATAGGGACCAGCCCTTTGTATACCTTCAAAGCTATTATAGGAGGTTCAAAAACATTTAATGAGCTGCTTATCTTCGGAGCACTTTCTTGCATATTCTGGACCCTTACTTTGCAGACGACCATTAAATATGTCATTATTACATTACGTGCTGATAACAGGGGGGAGGGTGGTATCTTTGCACTTTTTGCCCTGATCCGCAGGAAAACTGCATGGGCTGCTATTATGACTATGATTGGAGGAGGGGCTTTGCTTGCCGATGGAATTATAACTCCTGCAATAACTGTTACTTCGTCCATTGAAGGATTGAAACTTTTTAATCCGGAAATTCCTGTTATACCTATAGTACTGGCAATATTCGCTGTTCTTTTTTTTGTACAGCAATTTGGAACAAATGTTGTCGGTATTTCTTTTGGACCAATAATGGTAATATGGTTCCTGATGCTTGGTATACTGGGATTCTCCGAACTGATTCAATATCCAGATGTTTTTCGTGCTCTAAGCCCCCACTATGCGATTCGTTTTCTGACTGAATATCCGGGAGGTTTCATTCTTTTGGGAGCTGTGTTTCTATGCACAACGGGTGCTGAAGCTCTCTACTCTGACCTTGGGCATTGCGGGCGTACAAATATACGTGTGTCCTGGGTGTTTGTTAAAATAATGCTTCTTCTGAATTACTTTGGTCAGGGAGCGTGGCTAATGATGAAGCATGTTCCCGGTGCAGAAGCAACTCCTTTTTTCTCAATAATGCCGAAATGGTTTCTTCTGCCTGGCATAATTATTTCCACTACTGCTGCAATTATTGCAAGCCAGGCCCTGATCAGCGGATCTTTCACACTTATTAGTGAAGCAGTCACCCTTAATTTCTGGCCAAAAATCAGGATTTTAAATCCAACTAATATAAGGGGCCAGGTCTATCTTCCTTTTGTAAACTGGTCGCTCTGGATCATGTGCAGCCTGGTTGTAATCTTTTTTAAAGAATCGTCCAATATGGAGGCTGCTTATGGTCTGGCAATTACTATTACAATGATAATGACCACTTTACTGTTGTCACATTATTTGTATCAGAAAGGGATTGACCGAAGGCTTGCTATAGCCTTAATGGTATTCTTTCTTACTATTGAAGGCAGCTTCCTGTTAGCCAACCTCCATAAGTTCAGATATGGCGGCTGGTTCACGCTCCTGCTTGCTACAATATATTTTCTGATCATGTTCGGCTGGTATTTTGGACGAAAGATCAAGAATCGCCATATTACATTTATCAACCTTGCTGATTACTATGAATTGTTTAAAGAGCTCAGAGAAGATAAAACTGTTCCTAAGATTGCCACAAACCTTGCTTATATAATAAAGGCAAACCGCCAGGATCAGGTAGAATCAAAAGTTATATATTCCATTTTTAAGAAGCAGCCGAAAAGAGCTGATACTTACTGGCTTTTGCATGTCGACTGGGTTGATGAACCGAACCGTTTTGAATATAAAGTCAATCATATCATACCTGGTGTCCTTATCAGGATTGATTTTCATCTGGGATTTAAAATTGATCCGAAGATAAACCTTTATTTCAGGGAAGTGCTCGAAGACCTTGTCAAATCGGGTGAAATTTCGCTTGAAAGTAGTTTTAATTCCCTGAAGAAATATGGATTTCCTGCCGATTTTAAGTTTGTGCTTATCGACAGGATCATGATCCGTGATTATAAACTGACAAATAACGAAAACTTCATTCTTACCCTCCGGAGCCTTGCACGATATCTCAGCATACCGGAAGAAAGAGCTCTGCAGCTTGATCACACAAGCACAATCGTAGAAAAAGTTCCAATAATAATTGATCAGCCTGTTGGAATCAGGATAGGCAGGATGAATTAATTCTGACAGGGTGGCATTTTCTTTCTCAGAATATTGAATGCGCACATATAACCGCCATAAATAGCTCCGGAGAAACCACCACCAGTTTTCCCCCAGGCAGATGCAAAATGAAGATTATCAAGAATTTTACAGGGATCAATAA
>Ga0079037_100001084_pt1 | contig 13637 bp, 17 predicted proteins | sample Mud3Dept4metaG_FD_71479 | JGI IMG/M metagenome (GOLD analysis project Ga0079037, IMG submission 71479) | Freshwater wetland microbial communities from Ohio, USA, analyzing the effect of biotic and abiotic controls - Mud 3 Core 4 Depth 4 metaG | ecosystem: Environmental > Aquatic > Freshwater >... | reverse complement strand
CACTCCGAGCCAGTCCGAAGGTCGGAGGTGAGCCGGCAGGCCAGGCAGCAGCGGCTGATGTTGGCCAGGTAGCCCACCGTCTCGTCTCCCCGCCGCGTCGAGGGCCGCCCGCTCCACGTTCCCGAACCACTGATCGGGGTCGAGACCCGTCCGCTGCGCCGGCGAGGATGTTGGCGCGCGGGTCCGCGACGTCGGGGCAGCCGACGGAAGCCGCGGTCGCCGGCCGGAGCTGCAGCAGCCCCACTGCGCCGCGGGCGCTCCGCGCCGAGGGATCGAGGTGGGACTCCTGGGAGGCCTGGGCGCCGAGGCGCACCGGAGCCGGTTCGAGGGCGCAGGCCGCCGGACCCGCCGGTGCTAGACTCGCCCCGTGCCCATCCTCCGCGCCCCCACCGATCCGCGCTGGACCGCGGTGGCGCTCTCCGACCTGGACCGCACCCTCGGCGACCACGCCCACTGCGAGAAGAAGGCGGCGGCCACCGCCGTGAAGCTCATCGCCGACCATCCCGACCGGCCCGAGCTGGTCCGCGCCATGGCGAGGCTGGCGCAGGAGGAGACGCAGCACTTCCTGGCGGTGCTGGCCGAGCTGGCCCGCCGCGGGCGCACCCTGCCGCCGGACGGGGGCGACCCGTACGTGCAGGCGCTCCTGCGCGAGATGCGTTCGGGTGCCGGCCGGCTCGTCGACCGCCTGCTGGTCGGGGCGCTCGTCGAGGCGCGCAGCTGCGAGCGGCTCGAGCTCCTGGGCCGGGCCCTGCCGGAGGGCTCGCTCCGCGACCTGTACCTCCGCTTCGCCGCCGCCGAGGCCGGGCACGAGCGGCTCTTCGTCCAGCTGGCCCGGTCGGAGGCGGGGCCGGAGGCGGCCAACCGGCGCCTGGCGGAGCTGGCGGCCCGCGAGGCCGAGGTGGTGGCCGCCCTGCCCCTCGAGCCGCGCATCCACTGAGCGGCGCCCCGGCCGGGTCGCCGCGGTGTCGGGCCGGTTGGCGGACCGTCGGGAAATCCCGACAGTCCTCCCCGCAAGCGCCCGATCTTCCTGGGCCGATACCTGGCAGTCCCGATGCATCACCAGGGTGCGGGTGGCCAAGAGAAGCTGGCGCCACCCGGCATCGGAAGGACGGAAAGGAGAAGCGCCATGACCCGCAAGACCACCACCCTCGTCGGAGCCGGAATCGGACTCGCCCTCTTCCTCGCCCTGGGGCTGCTCCCGTCGCTGGTGTACGGCGGCTACGCGGGCGTGCTGCTGGCGGGCGGCATCTTCGGCACGCCACTCAAGGCCGCCATCGGGGCCCGCATCCTGGTCGTCCTCGGCATGGCCCTGAGCGCCATCGGCGTCGGCTCGCTGTTCGCGGTCGCGGGCGCGGCCCTCGGCGCCGCCGTCGGGGCCCTGGTCGGCGCGGCGCCGTCGACGCCCCGCCCGAAGAGGTCGAGGGCCTGACGCCTTCCCCCGGCGGGGAAACCGCCGCGGAGCCCCGGTCCGGCCGCGCCGGGCCGGGGTCGTTCATTTCGTGGAGGCGGAGCGCCCGGGCCCCGACGGGCTGCGGTCCCAGGCGCGGACGAACTCCACCAGGGTCCGGACGGCCGAGCCGGTTCCACCCTTGGGGAGGTATCCCCGCTCCTTGGCGGAGACCGACGGTCCGGCGATGTCCAGGTGGGCCCAGGCCGCGTCGCCGACGAACTCGCGGAGGAACAGCGCCGCGCTGATGGCGCCCCCCCAGCGCTCGCCGGTGTTCTTGAGATCGGCCACCTCCGACTTCAGCTGCTCCCGGAGGCCCTCGGTGAGCGGAAGCCGCCACAGGTCCTCTCCCGCGGTGCGGGCCGCCTCCACGATCCCGTCCACCACCGGGCCGTCCGGCCCGAAGGCGCCGATGGTGGTCTGTCCGAGCGCCACCACGCAGGCGCCGGTGAGGGTGGCCACGTCCACGACGGCCGCCGGGGAGAGGGTCTCCACTCCCCAGGCGAGGACGTCTCCCAGCACCAGCCGGCCCTCGGCGTCGGTGTTGGTGATCTCCACCGTCTTTCCGTTGCGGGCGGTGAGGATGTCGGAGGGCTTGTAGGCGCGCCCGCCGGGCATGTTCTCGCACGAGCCCACCAGCGCGTGGACCGGGAAGGACGGGGCCAGCCCGGCGATCACCTTGAGGGCGGCGAACACCGCCGCGCTCCCGGACATGTCGGTCTTCATGTCCACCATGCTCTCGGTCGGCTTGAGCGAAAGTCCGCCGGAGTCGAAGGTGATGGACTTGCCGACCAGGACCACCGGCCGGCGCCTTCCGGCGGCGCCCCGCGGCAGGTAGCTCAGCCGGATGAGGCGGGGCTCCTCGGCCGATCCCCGCGAGACCCCGAGGAACAGGCCCATGCGCAGCGCGGCGATCTCGCGCGGCCCGTGCACCTCGACCGACAGCTTGGCCTCGCGAGCCAGCTCCCGCGCCGCGGCGGCGATCCGGGTCGGCGTGCAGGCCAGGGGCGGCTCGTTGACGAGGTCGCGCGCCCAGGCGGTGGCCTCGGCGATGGAGCGGGCCAGCGCCACCCCGTCGCGCACCTCCCGGGAGCGCTCCTGGCCGGCCGGCAGCAGCACCGACAGTGCCTGCAGCGAGGGAGATCTCTTCCGCTCGCTCTTGTACCGGTCGAAGCGGTAGGCACCCAGGAGCGCGCCCTCGACGATGGCGCGCGCCTCGCCGGCGGCCTGGCCGGGCAGGCGCGGCGCTGCGAAGGCCAGACGCTCGGCGCCGGCCTTCTGGGCGGCGCGGGCCGCGCCTCCCGCCGCCATGCGCAGCGGCTCGAACCCGCGGGCGGGAAGGTCGGCGCCGGCCCGCTCTCGCTTTCCGAGGCCGAGGAGCATGACGCGAGCGGCGGGCAAGCGCGCCAGGGTGTGGAGCGAGAGGCTCTGGTCCGGCTTTCCCTGGAAGTCCTCGGAGCGGACCGCCGCCGCCAGGTGGCCCCCCAGCCTCCGGTCGATCTCCGCCCACGACCCCTGTCCGTCCTTCAGGTCCTCCTCGAACACCGGCACCGCCAGCACCGCCGCCCTGGCCTCCGCCGGCGGCGTTCCGGACACCTCGACCTTCATGGCTCCTCCTCGCTGCGGCATCGGAAACCGGATGGCATGGACCGTCAGTGCGGCCGACCGGCCGTCGCCTCGAGCTGGCGGGCCGCCGCGGCGGCCTCGCCGGCCCCGCAGGCGGGGAGCGACTGGGCGGCCCCGAGGAACCCGCGCGTCTCCTGACGGCTGGCGGCGAGCGCCTGCAGGGCCGGAAGGGCCGCGGCGCTCCCGATCTCGGCCAGGCGCCGCACCGCCGCGCGCCGGACCTCGCAGTCGGGATCGGCGAGGAGCGCCGACCATGCGGAGACGCGGTCGATCCGCTCCTCGATGCCCAGCCCGCGGGCGAGATCCAGGGCCCGCAGGCGGGACGCTCCCGTCCCGCTGCCGGCCGCGGCGAGGATCACGGGGGCGGCCGCCGGACCCGCCTTCTCCAGCACCCGCGCGGCGCGGTCGGCGGTGCCGCGGTCGCCGCCCAGGTCGCCCGCCAGGTCGGCCAGGGCCTGGACGTCGAGCGAGGCGGGGTCGCGGTCGGCCGCCGCCTCGAAGGCCTGCAGGGAGGCGGCAGACTGGCCGGGAATGCGGTGAAGGGCGCGGCCCAGCAGCGCCTGCAGTCGCGGCTCGCGGGGCCGCTGCGCCACCGCCTCCTCGAGCAGCGACCGCGCCGCCTCGGGCTTTCCGGCGGCGAGGAGCTGCTCGGCCCGTGCGGCGGAGCGGCCCTCCATCCAGTGCCGCAGCGCCAGGCCGACGGCGAACAGGGCCAGGGCCGCGACCGCCGCGGCCGCGAAGCGGCGGAGCCAGGGGCGCGCCCACGCCCGGCGAGCCTTCCCGGGCGCCAGCCGCAGCGCCGAGCGCAACCTCTGCGCCGCCGACGCCACGCGGCCGAGCGCGCGCACCAGCCAGGGGGCCGACCCCACCCGGGTGACCGGGGCGGTGGCGGCGATGACCAGCCCCTCCGGCAGCGGGGTCACCGGGACCTTCTCGCCCGCCAGCGACCCCTGGCCGATGCAGGCCTCCAGCTCCCGGCGGAGCTCGGCCGCGCTGCGGTGGCGCTCGGCCGCCGACTTGGCGCTGGCGCGCGCCACCGCGGCGACGAGCGCCGGGCAGCCCGCCAGGTCCGGGCGGGGATCGGTGAGCGGGGGGAGCGGCTGGGTGGCATGCATCAGCAGCAGCGCCCGGGCGTCGTCGGTGCGGAAGGGGTGGTAGCCGGCCAGCATGCGCCAGGCGATGATCCCGACCGCGTAGATGTCGGCGCGCGGGTCCACCGCGCCGCCGAGGGCCTGCTCCGGGGAGAGATACTCCGGCGTCCCCACCACCATGCCGGCCTGCGTCTCGCTGCGGCTCTGTGGATCGGTGATCTTGGCGATGCCGAAGTCCAGGATCTTGGCCACCGGGGGCGTCCCCGGGAGCTGGTGGAGGAAGATGTTCTCCGGCTTCAGGTCCCGGTGGATCACGCCGCGCTGGTGGGCGGCCTCGAGCCCGGAGCAGATCTGCACCAGGATGGGCAGCGACTCGCGGGCCGACATGGTTCCCACCCGCCGGAGGCGGTCGAAGAGGCTCTCCCCCTCGAGCAGCTCCATCACCAGGAACAGGTAGCCCTCCGGGCTGCGCCCGAAGTCGGTGACGCGGACGATGTTGTCGTGCTCCAGGGAGGCGGCGATCTGCGCCTCCCGGCGGAAGCGCTCCACGATGTCGGAGGTGGCGGTGAGGTCCGGGCGCAGCACCTTCACCGCCACGTCCTTGCGCATGTAGATGTGCTCGGCGCGGAAGACCGCCCCCATCCCGCCGGTCGCCAGGTGCGCAGTCAGCAGATATCGCCCGTCGATGGTGGTGCCGACGAGCGATTCGGGCTGGAAGGCGGGGAGCGGGACGGCGAGTTCCGGCACCGGTCGATTGTACCCCGCGACTGGCGCCCGGCGAGGAAGCGCCGGGCGATGGCTACTCTGGACGGCGCCCGTGGCGGGCGGTCACCACCGTGTGGATGCCGCCGCGGACCGCGAAGTCCCCGATCACCTCGAGCCAGCGCGGGCGCAAGAGCTTGGCCAGGTCGTCGCAGATGCGATTGGTCACCGCCTCGTGGAAGTGGCCTTCGTTGCGGAAGCTCCAGACGTAGAGCTTGAGGCTCTTCAGCTCCACGCACAGCCGGTTCGGCACGTAGCGGATGCGGATGGTGGCGAAGTCGGGCTGGCCGGTGCGCGGGCACAGGCAGGTGAACTCCGGGCACTCCATGGAGATCTCGTAGGAGCGCCTGGGGTTGGGGTTCGGGAATGTCTCGAGCTCCCGGGACGGCTTCGTCGGCATGGGGCTGATCTAGCACGCGGCGGCGCGGCGCGCCTCGCGGGCTAGAACCACTCGCGCCGGCCGGCCACGTAGGTCCGCTCGAAGTCGGCATCGGACCGGGTGAGGTAGATGATCCCCTCGACCAGGCCGACCGCCCCCACCGCCGCGGAGATGGCGCCGTGGCTGACGAGGCCGCCGAGCAGGGAGGCCGCCAGCATGATGGCCCCGGCCTTGCCGTACCCCAAGTAGAACTTGTGGATCCCCAGGCCGCCCAGGAAGATTCCGAGAAGCCCCGCCAGCACCTTGCTCCTGGTGCCGGTCGAGGCGGCGAGCGCCGTTCCGCACCTGACGCACAGGACCTGCCGGGGGTCGGTGGGCGCCCCGCACCCCTGGCAGAACTTCCGCTCCAGCAGCGGCGGGAACCCGCAGCCCGGGCAGGCGGGCGCTTTCTCGGCCACTTCCCTTCCGCAGTTGCGGCAGTGCATGGGACCTCCTAGGCGAAGGTGGCGCCGCAGCGGGGGCAGCGGCGGGAGCGCTCGACGTCGGTCGGCCGCGGCTTCCCGGCGGGGCCGGGCCGCTCCCCGCGCCGCCACAGGCCGCCTCCGCAGGCCGGGCAGCGCGGCACCGCGTGGGCCGCCACGAAGACGAGCAGCAGGGCGCCGGGGAGGAGCATCGCCAGGCCGGCGCGCCAGCTGCCGGCGACGAAGCCCACCAGGGCACCGGCCATCGCCGTCGAGGCGGCCGCGAAGGGCAGGGCCCGCCGGGCGCCCCGGGCGCGCTGCAGCTCCTGCTGGACCGCAGTCCAGCGGGCAGGGGCGGACGGCGCGCGCCACATCACCCCTCCCTCCCGCGGACCGCGCCCACCGGGAGGATCACGCCGTTCGGCGGACCCCAGGCGACGGCGCGCGGGGCGGCCTCGGGCGAGGAGCGGGTGTCCTGCGCGTTCATCCGGCCTCCCGGCGCTAGGGCACCAGCACCAGCTTCCCGAAGCTCTCGTTCCGCTCCATGCGCTCGTGGGCCTCGCGCGCCCGCGTCATGGGGAGCGCGCTGTCCAGCACCGGCCTCACCCGCCCGGCGGCGACGAGCGGCAGGATGTCGCGGCCGAAGTCCTGGGTGGCGCGGATCTTCTCGTCGAGGGGCCGCGGCCGCAGCACGGTGCCGACCACGCTGCCGCGGGCCCGCATGAGCAGGCCCAGGTCCAGCGCGGCCTTGGGCCCGCCCATGGTCCCGATGACCACCACCCGGCCGCCCGGGGCGAGGGCGGCCAGGTTCTCGGCGGCGTAGGCGCCGCCCACGAAGTCGAGGATCAGCGGCGCGCCGCGCCGGCCGGTGAGCCGGCGGACCTCGTCGGCGAAACGCGGCTCCTCCCGCGAGACGAGGATGCCGTGCTCCATGCCGAGCGCTTGGGCCCGTTCCAGCTTGTCGGCGGTGCGGCTCGTCCCGATCACGGTGGCGCCGGCGGCCCGGGCGATCTGCACGGCGGCGGTGGAGACGCCCGAGCCCACCGCGTGGACGAGCACCGTCCAGCCGGGGCGAAGGTTTCCCAGGGTGAACATCGCGTCGTGGGAGGTGATGCCCGCCTCGGGGAGCGTCCCCGCATCCTCGAAGGACATGCCGTCGGGGATCCGCAGCAGCATCCGCTCGTGGACCACCGCCAGCTCGGCCTGCGCCTCGCCCGAGGCGATGGCCATCACCCGGTCGCCCGGCTTCCAGGCGGCGACGCCTTCCCCGGCGCGCACCACCTCGCCCGCCAGCTCCAGGCCGGGGATGTCCTCCCGGGTGCCCGGGGGCGGGGGGTAGAGCCCGCGGCGCTGCAGCAGATCGGCCCGGTTCATGGCCGCCGCCCGCACCCGCACCAGAACTTCGCCCCGCTGCGGCGTCGGATCGGGAACCTCGCGGACCTCCACCAGCTCGGGTCCGCCCTTGCCGCCGAAGACGACCGCCTTCATGAGATCCTCCTCACGCCCGGTGCTCCGAAGTGCCCCGCCGGCGCCCCGAAGGGCGCCTCGAAGGCCGCGCCGTCCCGGTCCCGCACCACCTCGGCGCGGCCCGGACCGACGCGGGCCAGAGGATACCCGCCCGGCTGCGGCGGCGCGACCCGTTCCCCGTCCAGCCGGCACACCCCCTCGAGGTCGAGCCGGTCGAGCGCCTCCGGCGGCTGGCAGGCCACCGCCAGGCAGTAGCCGTTGAAGGTTCCCTCCCACCACATCGTCAGGGTCGCTGGCCGGTCGGCTGCGGCCACCGCAGCCGCAAGGAGCGCTTTCCGCCAGGCGCGGAAGGGCGCGGTGTCGGAGCGGGGGTCGTCGCCCGCAGTGGCCCGATCGCCGTAGCGTTTTCGCAGCTCGTCGAGCGCGAAGAGCAGGATGCGGGCCTCCACCCCTCGAGCATAGCCGGGTCGGGACGGCGAGGGGGCCGCCACCCAGGGTGCAGGCGGACCGGGCGCTCCTCCCCCGCCGGCGCGTCACCGGGTCCCGGGGCGTGCCGCGGGACCTCGGGCAAGGCCCGGTCCCGCAAGCCTTCCGCGCCACCCGGCATCGCGCGAAAGCAGGAGGCCGCCGGGCACGGCGCTTGCTCGTCGCATCCGGCGCATGGGCCACTCCGCCGTCGGCGCGCGCGCGATCGGATCCCTGGCCGGGGAGCCCGCCGGGCGGGCCTTCGACGCCGACACCCTCGCCTGGGTGGCAGGGGGAGACAGCCGATGGTGCGCCTGCGACGAGTGCTGGGCCCAGCAGCCCTTCTGGCGCTACGTGCAGATGCTGCTCGACGCCTGCCGGCGCGCCCGGCCCGGGTCGAGCCGGCAGGAGATCGCCGACTTCGTCTGGAGCGCGCTCTCGGCTTCGCGGCCGAGGCGCGCGCTGTGGAGTCTGCGGGACCCGCCCCTGGCCAGCGCGGTGCAGGCGCTACGCCGGGTGGCGGCGCGGGACCGCTACAACCCCGGGGAGCTCTACGAGGTGGTGCTGCGCGGCATCGCCCAGAGGGACGGCGGGCGCTGACTCCGTCTAGGACTTGGGCCGCTTCTTCCCGTGGCGGAGCACGTCGTCGGCCGCGGCATTCTCGCGGTGCTCGTGCTCCCTGATGAGCCGCAGCAGCCGCCCGGTGTCCTGGCCGATCCTCTCCTCGTCGGCGCCGCCCACCCGGGCGCGCTCCACCAGGGAGCGGGCGCGCTCCAGGAGGTCGGCGTGCTCGTCGAGCAGCGACTCGAACCGGACTCGCTGCGCCGGCGCGTGCGTCCCCAGCAGGGCGAAGATGCCCTGGGGGCGCTCCTCCTGGGCGAAGTGCTCCTCCAATTCGGTACTGAGCTCGTCGAGCGCGGCAGCCAGCGACACCAGGTCGCTCGCCTGCCGCAGGCGCAGGGTGATCTCGTCCAGCCGGGCGTGGTCCTTTTCCTGCTCCTGCCGGACGCGGAGCACCTCCTCGTCGGGCGAGCGGGAACTATCGGACATGCTGGCTCCTTTCGGCGGGGGTTCTTGTCTTGATGTGAATCAGCCGCCAATCGTTTTGTGATTTCAGCGGGTTAAAATGTAAGCAAGTCGTCAATCCGATGTCGCAAATCTGTCAACGTTGAAAATCTTCCGTGATCTGGCATAGGCTCCGCGCCTCCACGACTCCGGAGCCACCGCATGCGAGAAGCCACCGCCCTGGGCGCCAAGGTCCGCGCCCTGAGGCGCCAGAAGGGAATGAGCCAGGTGCAGCTGGCCGAGCGGCTCGGGATCTCGGCGAGCTACCTGAACCTCATCGAGCACAACCGCCGGTCGCTCCCGTCGCAGCTGCTCATCAAGCTGGCGCAGATCTTCGACCTCGACCTCCGGACCCTCAGCTCCGAGAACGAGGCGCGCACCGTGGCCGACCTGATGGAGGTATTCGGCGACCCCATCTTCGAGCACGACGACGTGACCACTGCCGAGGTGCGGGAGCTCGCCGCCCATGCGCCCCAGGCGGCCCGGTCGGTGCTGAAGCTGTACCACTCCTTCCGCGACAACCGCGAGGCGGCCAACAGCCTCGCCATGAAGCTCTCCGGCGCCGAGGTCGCCGGGGTGGACGCCTCGCGCCTGCCCACCGAGGAGGTGAGCGACCTCATCCAGCGCCACATGAACTACTTCCCCGAGCTGGAGGCGGGGGCGGAGGGGCTGTGGCGGGAAGCGAAGCTCGAGGGGGACGACCTCCAGGCCGGGCTGGCGGAGCACCTGCGCGACGCCCACGGGGTCACGGTGCGGATCGAGCACACCGCTTCCATGGGGGACGCCATCCGGCGGTACGACCCGGAACGGCGCGTCCTCTACCTCTCCGAGGTCCTCCGGCGCGGCAGCCGAAACTTCCAGCTCGCCTACCAGGTCGGCCTGCTCACCCAGCAGAAGGTGCTCGACCGCATCACCGACGACCCGCTGCTCACCAGCGAGTCCTCGCGGGCACTCGGCCGGGTGGTGCTGGCGAACTACTTCGCCAGCGCGGTGCTCATGCCCTACCAGCCCTTCCTGGAGGCGGCGCGGCAGGAGCGCTACGACATCGAGCTGCTCGGGCACCGCTTCCGCTCCAGCTTCGAGCAGACCTGCCACCGGCTCACCACCCTCCGCAGGCCCGGCGCGGAGGGGATCCCCTTCCACTTCGTGCGGGCCGACATCGCCGGCAACATCTCCAAGCGCTTCTCCGCCTCGGGCCTGCGCTTCGCGCGCTTCAGCGGCGCCTGCCCGCGCTGGAACGTCTTCGCCGCCTTCCTCACCCCGGGGATGATCCGGCCCCAGCTCGCCCAGATGCCGGACGGGACGAGCTACTTCTGGATCGCCCGCACGGTGACCAAGGAGAGCGGCGGCTACCACTCGCCGCGGACCCTGCTCGCCATCGGCATCGGCTGCGAGGTGTCGCACGCCCGCAAGCTGGTCTACGCCGACGGCGTCGACCTCGAGTCGCGGGAGGCGGCGGTACCGGTGGGGCTGAGCTGCCGCCTCTGCGAGCGCATGGACTGCGAGCAGCGGGCCTTCCCGCCGCTGCAGCACCCGCTGCAGATCCACGAGAACGTGCGCGGGGTGTCCTTCTTCTCGCCGGTGCGGGAGCGGTAGCGGCCTACCCGAAGACCGCCTTCACCACCAGCACCGAGGCGGCGAAGCCGGCCAGGTCGGCCATGAGCGCCGCCGGGAGGGCCTGGCGGTACCGCGTGATCCCCACCGAGCCCATGTACACCGCCAGCACGTAGAAGGTCGTCTCGGTCGAGCCGGCCATGACCGAGACCAGCCGGCCGGCGTAGCCGTCCGGGCCCTCGCTGCGCAGGACGTCCCCCACCACCCCCAGGGCTGCGCCGCCGGAGAGCGGGCGTACCAGCACCATGGGGAGCACGCTGGGCGGGATGCCCAGCCGCCCGGTGACCGGCGCCACCAGCCCCGCGAAGGCGTCGAGCGCCCCCGAGGCCCGGAGCATGCCCAGCGCCACCAGCACCGCGACGAGCGGCGGAATGATCCGCACCGCCACCTGGAAGCCCTCCCTGGCGCCCTCCACGAAGGCCGGATAGACCTTCACCTTCCGGACCAGGGCGTAGATCGGGATGCCGGCGAGCAGGAGCGGCACCGTCCAGGTCGAGACCGCGTCGAGGACGGTCCTAAGCACGGGGCGCTCCGCCCGGCGCCGGCGGCGGCAGGGCCGCGCGCAGCAGCTTGGAGGTGACGATGGCCGCGGTGGTGGCGCAGACGGTGGCGAGGAGGGTCGGTCCGATGACGTCGCCGGGCTGCCGGGCGCCGGCGGCGGCGCGGAGCGCGATGACGCTGGCCGGTACGAGCTGCACCGACGCGGTGTTGATGGCGCAGAAGAGGGCCTGGGCGTCGGTGGCGGTGCCCTTGTGCGGGTTCATCTCCTCGAGGGCCGCCATCGCCTTGAGGCCGAATGGGGTGGCGGCGTTCCCGAGCCCCAGCATGTTGGCGGCGATGTTCATCACCATGGCGCCCATGGCCGGGTGGTCCGGCGGGACCTCGGGGAAGAGCCGGCGGAGGACCGGACGGGCGGCTCGGCCGAGCAGCCCGACCAGGCCGGCCTCCTCGGCGACCTTCATGAGCCCGAGCCAGAGGGTCATGACGCCCACCAGGCCGAGCGACAGGGTCACCGCCCGGCCTGCCGAGGTGGCCGCCGCCTCGGTGAGCGCCTCCATGCGGCCGGTCAGGGCGGCCGTCGCCACCGAGGCGGCGATCAGGAACGCCCAGATGACGCTCATGCCGGGGATTGTTGGCCCGCCCATCGCCGAAGGCGAGTTTTTGATACAACCCGCCTCGACCCCATGAGTTCCAGGCGCGTGATCTCCCTTCTCGCGGCGGCGGGCCTCGCGCTCGCCCCGGCCGCGCCGGGGGCGCAAGAGGCTGCCGCGAGCAAGGCCGCCGCCCGGGCCGTTCGCCCCGACGCGCTCACCCTGCCGCGCCCTCGCGAGCCGGAGTGGTTCGGCCTGTACCTGCTCGGGAAGAAGGCCGGCTGGACCCGCATGGAGGTGGTCCGGGAGCGGCGAGGCGGGAGCGACGTGCTGGTGGCGAGGCAGGAAACGGTGGTCCAGGCGTCGGTGGGGGAGCGCAACGTGGAGCGCCGGCAGTGGGACGAGAAGGTCTACGAGGCCAGGCCCGGCGGGCGGCTCGTCGAGTACCGCAGCCGGAGATCGGGCGACGGCGGCGACCGCACCCTGGAGCTCCGGTGCACGCCGCAGGTCTGTCAGGCGACCTTCCGCGCCGAGGGCGGCATTCCGCAGATCCGCGACCTTCCGTACCCGGGCGAGACGGCCGAGCAGGCCGACCCCTTCCGGCTGGCGGCGGCGCTCCGCGGGACCGTCACGGGGGTCCAGGTCGAGCCGGAGCAGCTGCGGGTGAAGAAGATGAAGGACTCCTTCCTGAGGCGCTCCCGGCTGCGAGGGGCGGGGGTGGAGGTCCCGGTGTCGATCGTCTCCGAGATGGAGGAGGGCGACCGCATCCCGGCCGAGGTGGCGGTGGCCGACGACGGCCGCGTGGTCGAGATCCATTTCGGCGAGGCGCTGGTGGCGCGGGCCGAGCCGGAGGAGGTGGCCAAGCGGCTCGACCGGGTGGACCTGTTCGGCATCTCCCGCGTCCCCCTGCCGGCCCCCCTGCCGCGAGCGGTCCCGCAGCGCATCCAGTACCGGTTGCGCGGGCTCCCGGCCGGCTTCCACGATGCCGACGGCCGGCAGGTCTACGCGCCAGGCGCGCCCGGCGAGACGGTGGTGACGGTGACTGCCCGCGAGCCGGCGGCCGCCCGGCCCGGCCAGGACGTCCCCCGCGGCCGCGTGTCCGAGGCCGACCGCGACCTCCTGCGGGCGACGCCGGACGTCGACTCCGACAACCCCGAGATCGCGCGCCTGGCGGCGGAGGTCGTCAAGGGGGCCCCCGGGGTCTACGCCGCCAGCTCGCGCCTCAGCCACTGGGTCAACCGGCGGCTGGAGAAGGTGTACGGGCAGAGCCGCGACCGCGCCAGCGAGGTGCTCCGGGTCGGCAAGGGCGACTGCACCGAGCACGCCCTCCTCTTCGTGGCCATGGCCCGGGCGGCCGGGATCCCGGCGCGCGGAGTCCACGGACTGGTCTTCGCGGCCTACGCCGACGGGGTCCCGGCGCTCTACTGGCACGCGTGGGCCGAGGTGAAGGCGGGCAACGAGTGGATCGCGGTCGACCCGACCTTCGATCAGCCGGTGGCCGACGCCACCCACCTCGCGCTCGGGCGGGGGACGCAGGTGGACTCCGTGGCCCTCCTCGGCTCGCTGTCGGTGGTGGCGGCGGAGGCGAAGGGGGCGCCGTAGGGACCCCGGCGGGGAAGGGCTCCCGCCGGTCCGGGCAGGCCTCCAGCGGGCGGGGCCGCTCCGGGCCGAAGGGCCCGGCCGCCGTTGACTCCGCCAGCCAGGTGCCCTTTGATCCCGGCCCTGCCCAGGAGGTTCCCGTGACCGGTCTCGACCACGTCGCCATCCTCGTCGCCGACCTCGACGCCGCCATCGCCCTGTACCGCGACGTCTACGGCCTCACCCTCCACGAGGTCGAGGAGGTTCCCACCGAGAAGGTCCGGGTGGCCATCTTCGGCCACGGCGCCGGCCGCATCGAGCTGGTCTCTCCGAGCGGGCCGGACAGCCCCATGGCCAAGACCATCGAGAAGCGCGGCGAGGGGCTGCACCACGTCTGCCTCGAGGTCCCCGACATCGAGAAGGCCATGGCCTCGCTCAAGGCCCGCGGGGCGCCCCTCCTCGACGAGAAGCCGCGCCCCGGGGCCGGCGGCGCCCGCGTCGCCTTCGTGCACCCGAAGGGAAGCCGCGGCGTGCTGGTGGAGCTGCGTCAAGGGCCCAAGAATCCTTGACCCCGGCGCGGGGCGCGTGATT
>Ga0079037_100001082_pt1 | contig 13641 bp, 14 predicted proteins | sample Mud3Dept4metaG_FD_71479 | JGI IMG/M metagenome (GOLD analysis project Ga0079037, IMG submission 71479) | Freshwater wetland microbial communities from Ohio, USA, analyzing the effect of biotic and abiotic controls - Mud 3 Core 4 Depth 4 metaG | ecosystem: Environmental > Aquatic > Freshwater >... | reverse complement strand
ACCAGCCTGACGATGAAACCGGGCGAAAAACTGGGCGTCCCTGTCGCGCTGCAGGCCCCTCCAGATCTCATATCACCTGCGGAAGGCAGCCTGTTCTTCTTTCGGGACATGCCGCCTGCGGTCCCTTTTTCATGGGAACCAGTGCCCGGTACAGATATGTTCCACATGCAAATAGCACGTGATCCTTCATTCAAGGATATTGTTTTTGACAAGAAATTTAACCGGAAAGAATTCATGCACGAGAACCTGAAACAGGGCGCTTATTACTGGAGGGTCAGCAGTATCAGGGAGGGTGGTGAAGGCTTTTACGGAAAGGCGAGACGTCTGGAACTTGTTCAGGACAGCCTGCCGCCCCGGCTTCTTGTGAATTTCCCTTCAGGGCCTGTACCGGAAAGCAGTTTTGTCCTGACGGGTGAGACGGAAGCCGGTTCGCGCGTGTTCATCTCAGGGACCGAGATCCAGGTAACTGAGACAGGTATGTTCGCACAGGAAATGAAGATTGAAAATAGAATTAATCTGATAACGGTTGAGGCGGTTGATGCAGCGAAGAATGTATCATACCGGTCTCAGTATATACAGGGAGGTTTTTAAAAAATGAATAAATTAATGGCGCGCATTCATGTCCCCATTCGGCTCAAAATCATCATCGGCCAGCTTTTTATCGTTACTGCGGTCGTTTTTGTCATCACGTTCACGATGGCTGATCTCTTCCATGATGACAAGACCACGTATATTCATGACCTGACATCAGTTATCACGATGCATGTCGCAGAGGAGGCCGACTCGATATTAAGAGGACACAATGAAAAGCTCAGGGTCTTCGCGCGCCTCATGGCAGAACGCGGACTGACTCAGGAACAGAAGGCAGCGATGATGAAGAAGCTCTTTGAGGAATTTACTGAATTTATCATGATCGCCCGGTATGACGAGCAGGGGGAGAAGGTGACGGTATATGATTCAGAAGCTCTCCGGGAAGCCGGGCTTGCAAAGGAAGACTATTCCCGGGATGCGCTTCCGCTTGACCTCATATATGAGGGAAGACCGTTTATTGAAAATTCCACTCTTTCGGCAAAGCTCCCTACCTTCACTATGGCGGTTGCAGAAACCCAGAGGAAAGAAGGCGCACGCCCCGCGGTTGTGTCAGCTGTGGTGAGGCTCGACAGTCTGTTGAAATTAGCAGGGCGGTCAAGGGTCTTTGAGACCTTTCTTATTGATAATAGTGGCAGTTACCTCGCACACACAAATACCGGGAAGGTCATCTCCCGGCATAAAGAGAGCGGGTTGCCCACGCTTCAGGAATTCCGCGGGGGACAGAACATCGGCACCACACATGAGTATTCCTATGCCGGCGTGCAAATGGTGGGCGGGCTTGCCCGTGTTGAATTCGGGGGACTGGTTGCCGGTGTGCAGATACCCAAATCAACAGCATATCTGACGGCAAAAGTCCTCTTCTCATCCCTGATGGGCGTGTCCTTTGCGCTGCTTATCGCATCTGTATTGCTCAGCCTGTTCTGGTCCAGACGGATCACGAGGCCTCTTGAGAAACTCTCAGATGCGACAAAGGAGTTGGGGCGGGGGGAATTCAATATACACATCGAGCGGACTTCAAATGACGAGATCGGGCATCTGGCGGAATCATTCAATCAAATGGCCTCTGAATTGAGTATACGCGAAAAAGCCCTGAATGAGGCCCAGGCACAATTGGTCCAATCAGAAAAAATGGCCGCCTTCGGCCAGCTTGGCGCGGGGATTGCCCATGAGGTAAAAAATCCTCTGGCGGGAATTCTCGGCTTTGCACAGCTCTCTCTGAGAAAGACAGAGAAGGACAGTCCTCTCCATAAGAATCTTCTCCAGATAGAAAAAGAAACAAGACGCTGCAAGACCATTATCGAAAACCTCCTGAAATTCGCGCGTCAGGAGAAGGTGCAGTATGCTGCAACTGATATTAACAGAGTGGTTCAGGATTCCATCGACATAATGGGCCATCAGCTTGGCATTCATCAGATAAAAGTTGAAAAAGACCTCTCCGCGAACCTGCCCGAGATAATGGCGAACGGAAACCAGATCCAGCAGGTCCTGATGAACTTCATGCTCAATTCACAACAGGCAATGAATGGGAACCCTGGAACAGTGAGGCTGGAAACTGCTCTTGCTGACGCCCAGAACATTGAGATAAGGGTAAAGGACAACGGCCCCGGAATTCCTAAAGAAATACAGACAAAAATATTTGAACCGTTCTTTACGACAAAGCCTGCCGGGCAGGGCACCGGTTTGGGGCTATCGGTAAGCTACGGTATCATTAAAGATCACGGCGGCATAATCCGAATAGTGAGTCAACAGGGTGAAGGCACCCTCTTTATTATTACACTCCCGGTCAATCGGAAGGTGGATGATGTACCCCACATGAAGGAGAACGACATGCAGGAGATAACAGATACTCGCACTGAGACATCCGGAGAACCGAATGAGGAATGAACGGATTCACATGAAAGATGCCAGGATCCTCGTGGCAGACGATGACGAAAGCCTTGTCATGATAATTGCGGAAGTCCTCCAGGAAGACGGATATCAGATAACGACGGCATCGTCCGGTGAGGAAGCCCTTGAGCATTTTCGTACTACGCGTTTCCCCCTTGTCATTACCGACATAAGGATGCCGGGAATGTCGGGTATCGAGCTTCTGCAGGCAGTAAAGAAAATCAGCAATGACACGGAGGTCATCATCATAACCAGTCACGCCTCGGTAGAAACGACCATTTCCGCCCTGCGACTGGGGGCTTATGATTACCTTTGCAAGCCCTTTGAGCAGATTGAGCTGATCTCGGCCGTAGTAAACCGGGCACTTGATAAGATCAGACTGACAAAGGAAAAAAAGATGCTTCTGGAAAACCTCATGAGAAACAGGGAAGAGCTGGAACATCTCAACACATCTCTCCACAAACTATCGGTAAGCGATGGATTGACAGGACTGTATAATCACAGATATTTCCAGGAGGCAGGCGCAAAAGAACTGCTGCGTTGCAAACGCAGCAAGGACGTATTTTCACTGCTGTTTATAGATATTGATCATTTCAAGAACTACAACGATCAGCATGGACATCCTGCAGGAGATCAGCTGCTCAGCAGCATGGGAAAACTCCTGATGGAGAGACTGAGGAAAACAGACATAGCAGCACGGTACGGCGGTGAAGAGTTTGTCATTCTCCTTCCCGAGACTTCAAAGGCAAATGCCGTCATCTGTGCCGAGACACTAAGAAAGAAGATATCTGAATATCCCTTTCCGGGGAGGGAGACACAGCCTCTCGGAATTATATCCGTAAGCATTGGGATAGCATCTTACTCTGAGGACGGGGGAAATATGTCCGACCTTGTACTATCGGCTGATAATGCCCTGTACAGGGCAAAGGCGGGGGGGAGAAACCGGGTCGCGGGAGCAACACCTGAAGATACCGTCCAGCAGAGAAACGGGACGCCGGATCGAAAGTGATATAAACAGGAAATCAGTATATGGCACAAACTGACTGGATAAATATAATTGTCGTCGATGAAGATGAGTCTTTAAGGAAAGTTCTGACCAAACTCCTGAGCAGGGAAGACTATGGAGTCACTACTGCATCAAATGGAGAAGACGCCCTGGAACTTATCCGTAAAACGCGTTTTGAAATAGGAATAGTCGATATCAATCTTCCGGGAATGAACGGTCTGACCCTTCTTGGTAATATCAAGGAATTGTCTCCGGAAACCGAGATTATTATCATCACAAGTAATGCCTGTCTTGAGTCTGCTGTCAGCGCGCTCCGGACCGGCGCCTATGATTATCTCACGAAGCCATTTGAGGATCTGGAGCTGGTAAGCTCTGTGGTAGGCCGCGCTGCGGAAAAAATCAGGCTCAACAGGGAAAACCTGATCCTGATAGAAGATCTGAAGCAGAGCAACCAGGAGCTTGAAAAAGTGAATGCAGTCCTTCGGGACCTGGCGATACGTGACGGCCTGACCGGCCTGTACAATCACCGCTATTTTCAGGAGGTCCTGGCAATGGAACTCGCCCGATCCCCCCGTCACGACATGAGTTTCTGTCTGATTTTTCTGGACGTGGATTATTTCAAGATCTACAACGATAATCAGGGACACCTTGAAGGAGACTATGTCTTACGCACGCTGGCGACGATACTCAGTGACAGCTTCCGGAAGATGGACCTTGTAGCCCGCTACGGGGGCGAGGAATTTGTCATCCTTCTTCCTGATACCAGCAAGAAAGAGGCGGTGCGTATCGCTGAAGGGATAAGGGATAAAATCGAACATTACCCCTTCAAAAACAGAGAAACTCAGCCATCGGGGAAAATAACAGTCAGCATTGGAGTTGCCTCATTCCCTGAAAACGGCTCAGACGCGCTCTCTCTGATAAGAGAGGCTGATAAAGCACTTTATCTGGCCAAAAACAGAGGGAAGAATATGGTCTGCTCTCAGTCCTAACGGTCCAGGAAGTATCAGATGTTTATTTATCGCGGGGGATAAATGGTCGGGGCGAGCCGATTTGAACGGCCGACCTCTCGCACCCCAAGCGAGTGCGCTATCCAGGCTGCGCTACGCCCCGATTCATTTGAATTAATAAATTTTCCAGACCGAAGGATGCCATTGGACTGAATGGACCATTACGGGTACGCTCAACAGAAATCTAAGCCAGACAAGCAAACTCTCACAGAAACAGCCGTGGTCCTTTGTCTTGTTTATTCTCCGGGACCGCCGGAGGTTTTTCACTTCTTAAATCTCTATTCAATGTATCCAGTATCTCTTTCAGTCTCTTTTTTACTCCCTGGATTGTTTCCATCGAGACAGAATTTTTCTTGAGTTTATTTTCCCCGAATTTCTTCCTGACACCAGCAATCGTATACTTTTCTTTATAAAGCAGATTTTTTATCTGCAGTACCAGCTCCAGGTCCTTCCTTGTATAAATACGCTGTCCGGTGCTGTTTTTCCGCGGCTTAAGAAAAGGGAACTCCGTCTCCCAGTATCTTAGCACATGTGGTTCAACCTCAAGGATAGTGCTGATCTCTCCTATCCTGTAGAAGAGACGGTCCGTATTTATTTTTTTATGAGGTGAAGCCCCCATGAATTACTAAACCTTTTCAACGATCGCCTTAAACTGAAGGCTTGGTTTAAATGTAACAACCCTTCTCTGTTCTATCTCGAGCTCCGTGCCGGTCTTGGGATTTCGCCCCTTTCTCGAGCTTTTCTTTCTCACGAGGAATGTACCGAAGCCTGTAATTTTTATCGATTCCCCTTCCGCGAGGATACTCTTCATTGAATCAAACAGTGTTTCAACTATTGAGGTTGCCTCCTTTTTAGGAAGCCCAACCTTTTCATAAAGCCTGTCTGCTAACTCTGCCTTGGTCATAACCACCCTCCAATCATTTTTTATAAATTATAAGAGGACATACCGTTGTTGTCAAGAAGATCAGATTAATTGACCCAATCTTTTTGTCATTCATTGCCGGTTTATTTCCTGTAAGCCAGCGGTCCGGCAATAAAACAATATACATTTTACAGGAAATTAAATAAAAATACTTATAAAAATACAGGTTGCAATCGGTAAACTTTAAAACTTCTCTTAAAAAACCAGCCAGGGTTGGGGGAGGAAATGCTTTTCATACATCATAAGCGCATATCGGTCAGTCATTCCGGCTATAAAATCACATACTATCCTGTCCTTGTCCGTTGTTACCTCCCTGGGAAATTCCCTGAAGACCTCCTCTATATGTTCCATATAGTAATTATATAAATCAAGGAGAATCTTTCTGGCCTTCCTGAACTCCAGTTTGGAGACATCGCCTTCATAAACATGTTTATATAAGAAATCTCTTACTGCATAGGTAACATCCCTGATTTCACCACTCATTGATATCCCTTTCAGGTCCGACCTCAGTGAGCAGTATATTACGTCTTTGACCATTGTATCTATTCTCTTTGACTGGCTGTCCCCGATTTTGAAAAATTCAGGGGGGATACCTGACCGCTTCAGGACACCGGCCCGGATAGCGTCATCAAGATCATGATTTACATATGCAATGACATCCGAGACCCTGACTATCTGGCCCTCCAGGGTATCGCTCCGTCCTCGGGATGAAAATATTTCCCCCCTGCCCTTTGAATGCTTCACGATGCCTTCCCTGACTTCGTGTGTCAGATTCAGGCCCTGGCCGTTTCTTTCAAGGACATCGACCACCCTGAGACTCTGTTTGTAATGCTCAAATCCTCCCGGATAGATTTCACGTAATATATCTTCTCCGGCATGGCCAAAAGGGGTATGGCCCAGATCATGACCGAGGGCTATGGCCTCGGTGAGGTCTTCATTAAGTCTGAGTGCCCTCGCAATGGTCCTTGCTATCTGGGACACTTCAAGTGTGTGTGTCAACCGCGTACGGTAATGGTCCCCCCTCGGGGCCAGAAACACCTGGGTCTTGTGCTTTAACCGTCTGAAGGCCTTAGAATGGATTATCCTGTCCCGGTCCCTCTGGAAACAGGTCCGTATCTCGCCTTCCTTTTCCTTTCTCTGCCTGCCCCTGCTGTTTGAGCTGAGACACGCCTTCGGATGCAGGACCTTTCTCTCGATCTCCTCGGTCTGTTCACGTATGGTTAATGCCGTCTTGCTCACTTTTTCCCGCTCACCAGTACTCCGTCGATTACCATCTTATGATGGACATCCCTAAACCCGGTTTTTATCAGCCAGCTCTTTATCTCCCCCGGCGAATAAGTCCGTCCTCCATCCGTATTGACGAGCATATTGATTGCGAACAAAGCACCCTGGACAGGCCTGGTCCTGCTCTCATCAATAAGAAATTCCTGTATCACTACCCTGCCGTTTTTGTTTAGGGCCTGACGGCATTTTCTCAGAAGAGACCTATTGTCCTTTTCAGAATATGAATGGAGTATCTGGCTGATAAAGATGAGGTCGTATCCTGAACCAATGTCGTCGTGGAGGAAGTTCCCTTCATGAAGCCGGATGTTTTTCCTGCCCGCTGCTGATTTGCCTATGACCCTGCCCGCGATCTTTAGTGTCTGGGGTGTGTCAAAGAGAGAAACCTGAATCCCCTTCTGGGCCAATTCCATCGAATACGTACCCGGCCCTCCTCCAAGATCAAGCGCTTTCTTCACCCCCGAAAGGTCCATTTCCTTAACAATGTCCCTTGCCTTTAATGCCGCGAGGTTATGCATACCGAGGATGAAGGCTTCATGGTCGCGCTCTCCAATATGCGGCCTGCCTGTCCTGAGCACAACGTCAAGACTGGACCAGCTTCTCCACATATTCTCGGCGTGCCTGATTATGTCTCCCTGATAAAGGGGTTTCCCATGTACGAGAAACCGGGAGGCCAGACTCGTATTTTTATACCGGCCTTTCTGCTTTTTCAGAAGACCGATCCCGGCAAGTGCGTCCAGCAAGATCTCCGTTGCCCTCTTGTCTGTCTTAATTTCCTTCGCAAGTTTCGCCACTGTCTTCGGCTCATCAAGATGGTCAAAGACCCGGAAATTGTTTGCCGTAATCAATATCCGTGAAGACTGGTAGGCGCTCCATATCTTCCTTATCTCTCTTGTCTGTTCAAGAATGTCTGCCATAAATAAATCACCTCGTTAAAAGGGCACCGCCTTGCCCCTGCAACATAATTTAGAGTCCCATTTTTTTCAGCGCTTCATCAGCCGCGTCTCTTGTCGCAGGAGCATCTTCCGGCAGATACAGCATTACTCCACCCTTGACGGGTCTCAGCGCTATCTTGCCTTCCTGGGCCAGCCTGTTTGTAACATCAATAGGATTTTCACCATCAAAGTATTTCTTGAAGGCATTATTGAATCCGGAATAAACGGTATGGATGCCCTTATAGCCTTCCTTTCTGAGACTGACAATGGCCTTTTTTACAAATTCCTCATGACTCAATTTCTCTGACATAATGTCCTCCTTTTAAAAAGTTTGCAAGCCCGGTTAATGTTCCATTAACTAATTATTTTATTTCAATCCTGCTATCAAGCGCCCATCATCTGTCATTCAAGCGCCTTAGTTTCATCAAGGTTTATATTTGAGTCAAGGACTATGGCATTTTGTCTTCTCAAGTCATCAATCTTTTTAAGCGGCCTCTCAAGCATGTTGCTCCTCGTCGTTATGAGAGTATCATACTCATTCTTTGCAGCATCCAGCCTTTCCCCCATGATCCTGAACTTGTCCTTGTAGGCATTCCACTGCTTGGAGAATTCCCCCAGAAGTTTGAGTATTTCAGAGGCTGTCTTCTCCAGGCTGAAGTTCTCTACTGCCTGCCGTATCACTGCCAGGACAGCATAGAGAGTGAATGGGGAACATAAAACGACCTTCTGTTTCAATGCCTCATCCATAATTGTCATATCAGCCTCATTGATAAAACTGTATACCTGCTCATTCGGGATGAAAATGAGAACGTAATCCACCGTATTATCTGAAGGGTTGATGTAATCGCGGGTCGTCACCTGTTTAATCATCGTCTTCGTGTTTCTGAGAAGTTCCTCTTTATAGCGCTTCCTGTCATGGTCCGATGAGGCGCTGAGATAATGCATATAATTTTCGAGAGGGAACTTAACATCCATGTTTATCTTCAGGTGGTTCGGCATGAGAAAGGTATAATCAGGCCTGCCTGATGCACCTTCCAGTGTCTTCTGCTTTATGTAATTAACGCCTTCAACCATCCCCACCAGGTTGATGATGTCCTCTGCCATGCGCTCCCCCCACTCGCCCCTCTTTTTTGAACTTGCAAGCGCCTGTTTCAGATGTTCGGTCGTATTGTTAAGACGTAATGTCACATCCTCATGTTTTTTGATAAGGGTAGTGACTTCAATATTGCCCCTGCCCACTGCTTCAATCTTTTCTTTGACATCGGAAAGCGTCCTGTCCATCTCTGTAAGGCTTTTATCGATCAGCTCTTTTTTGGCCGCCAGTTCTTTCACGCCTTCGACAGACTGGGACTTTAATTTTTCCTCGGCAAGTTTGAGAAACTCGGCAGAGTTCTTTGAAAGGGCATCCAGGGAGATGGTACTGAATTTGTCCACCAGGTCTTTTTCCATCGACTGAAAATTTTTCTCAGCTTCATAGTATTTGGCCTCAAGGGCGGCTTTACTCTGGGATTCATTATGGAGGTCCTCCCTGGTCTGGTCGAGCTCCCGCGTTTTCTGCTCCACCTGCAGTCTCAGCTCCTCGATCACCGCCTCAGCGCTTCCAGCCCTTGTCGCAAGCGCAGATATCTTCCTTGAAAATACAATGTAGAGTATAAGACTGAAAAGAACTCCTCCTAAAACAAAGCCTAAAATGAGTAAACTGACCTCGGTTGCCATAATTATGTCCAGTTGTCCTGCGCGGCGCTGAAATGAATCCGGTTTATTCGGATTGTGGCTCTTTTAGATTGTCGCATATGTCCCACTCCATGGCTGCATTAATACCCTCTATTTTTTTACCAACGAAACATTATAATTCTTTTCTTCAGGGTTATCTATCATTTTCTTTCTGTAAGAGAAACGGGACCAAAGAACTCCCGTACGTCCTTTATCTGATGAACGATGTTCATGGCCGGCAGTGAAGAAATTATGGTCCTGCCGTATGAACTGTTCATCAGGCGTGTATCAAGAATGGCGGCGACTCCATAATCATCCACACCCCTGATGAGCCTGCCGAAACCCTGCCTCAACTGCAGGGTCGCCGAAGGAAGCGCCAGACGGGAAAACCACTGGTCCCCGAGCCTTCTGCACCTTTCATCATAAACCGGGTCCCCCGGTGATCCGAACGGCAGCTTGACAATCACGACAAGACTGAGGGCGTCTCCTTTAATATCAATCCCCTGCCAGAATGTGGATGTCGCGAGAAGGACAGAATTGTTCGTGTCTTTAAACCATTCAATCAGCCTTGCAGGCGGCATATCACCCTGAGATTTAACCGGGCATCCTGTTTTTATATTCTCCGATACAAACCGCAAATGGGCATACGAGGTAAACAGCACCAGCGCCCGGCCTCCCGACGCGCTTATGAGCTCTTCGATTACCTTCAAACTCTTTTCCTGAAAACTCCTGCTGTTTTCTCTGACAGGTGAAGGGAGGTCTTTAGCGACATACAAGACAGCCTGTTTCCTGAAATCAAAAGGTGAATCTATCACTGTCTCCCTGAAACCCGTGATGCCAAGCCTCTCCTTCAGGAACCCGAAACTGCCCCCGGTCGTCATGGTGGCAGATGTCATAATAATGCTCTCATGTCCGCTGATAAGGTCATTAAACGGTTTCCCGCATTCAACAAGACTGCTCCTGAGTTCCAGTGACTTTTTGTTCTCTGTGAGATAATAAACCTTGTCTTCATTGTCCCGCCCGATAAAATCAGCAATAATGCCTTCAAGCGACTTAACATATATTATTGTCGTCTCGGCCCTGTCCCGCAGTTCATCACTGTCAGCAGACCCCTGATAGAGGCCCAGCCGCTGAATAACCTTTTCGAGCGAAAGCCGGGAGTGAAGTCCCTTCAGATCTTCTATGACCGCATCCGGTATTTTGCTGCTCACTTTCTGCATAGGGACATCCGGAGGGTTTCTGAAGAAGGAATCGACCTGCTCAAACAGATGCCCGGTTTCAATCTTCAGACTCCTCAGTCGGTGAAGCAGCCATAATACGTGGGAATGACTCAGCACACTTCCGCAGACGTGAGATATGACATTCTCAATCTGGTGAGCCTCGTCAATGATTAACTGTTCATGGAACGGGAGTATGTTAAAACCTGAGATAAGGTCGTACACAAGAAGATGGTGGTTGATTACAATAATGTCCTTTTTGTAGAGACTGCGGTAATGGGTGTAATAGAAACAGTCCGCGAAAAACGGACATTGATTGACAGCACAGTCGTTTGAATCACCGCAGACCCTTGACCAGAACTCAGGGATAAAGTCGAGTTCGTCTTTGTCTCCTGTCCCGGTCCCGGATGCCCAGTCACGAAACATCATAAAAGAGTCGGTCATCTCTGCAAATTCCCTCTCACGTTTCAGGCAGAGATAGTTGTTCTTCCCCTTCAGCATGGCAAAGGAAAATGTCTGCGGCATGACCTTCTTAAGAAACATGAGGTCTTTGTTTATCAGCTGGTCCTGAAGTGCGATAGAGGCCGTTGAGATAATGGTCTTCTCCTTTGACAGGATCGCAGGGATGAGATAGGCAAAAGACTTCCCGACGCCTGTACCTGCCTCAACAAGCAGGCGTTCCTTCTGCGTCAGACAGTCGAGGACCGCCTCCGCCATCTCCATCTGCTGGGGGCGGTGTTCGTAGTGCGGGAATTCTTTCTTTAATATTTTGAATGCGGATTTCATGTCACAACCGCTCATATACCCACACCCTCAGTCCGTCGCGGATTTCATCAGTACGCTTCACAAGACGTTTCTTGTGAAGGTTAAGCAGACGCGTGCCGCTCGTGTTGGCCTCGAGCTTCATTACATCAGAAAAGTCTTTTGCGGTTACGCGTTTGTTCTTTTCGATAAACGACAGCGTCTCTTTCAAATAATTATTCAGGTTCCCGAGAAGGAGCCTGGCCCTGTCTCTGGTTTCGGCCATAACAGCAAGGCCTTTTCTTTCAAGAGCCACTTCAATGTTTTCCTTCTGGTTGTCATTGAGTCCGGTGAGTATGATGTACCTGTCCCCATACTCCCCGCTGAGAAGCCGTGAAACAAGTTTGGCTATAATTTCATCTGCGCAGGAATAGTCAATAATCCCTATAGCGGAAAAATCGAGCGCGGTTACCGCCCGTTCTTCTTCCTGCTGGATATCACGTTCAATACGCTCCCGTATCACCTGTCCCGACCGTCTCGTGACAAGATCGCTGGAGCCGTTTTTGAGTTCTTCCGTAAGCAGTTTGTTTAAGTCGTACGTGTTCATAGTGGATATCAGAAATGCGGCGGTCAAGAATCCTATGCAGTATTTCCCTGCCTTGCTTTCACAGTTTGTCCCCTGTTCATAATTCTGTCTGCTACAATACGCTGAATTCCGACCGCAAAATTCCTCTTTACTTCTTCCATCCTCCTGTTATGCGGGACAAACGTTTGCCGGCACGGTACGGTTTTATTATCAGCTGATTTTCTGTCCGACATAATATTCCTCCTGATAATCGGTTTCATATGATTTTTTCTTTTATGATGGTTCCCCAGCGCTCTTACCGGTCCGGAGCAAGCGGTGTGGTTTTTAACTGTAGAAAGATTCCCATTCCTGCCTGAACTCTATATACGCCTGGCATTTCAGCATGTCTCTGCATTCAGGGCAGAAGAAATTACACTCACTGTCAAAACAGGTGTAATTAAACTCTCCGAATATATCAATGAACTGATCGGATTCCGCATCGATGTTCGCGGATATTTCTCTGTAATAGGCCATATCAGCCTCCTTATTTTACAAAATTCATATGTAATCCATCATTAGTTCAATTGAATCAATTGAATCATATTATAAAACGATTGTCAAGAAGAAATTACTGCTATTTATTGGCAGAGAACTCAAAAGCAGGACTGACTGACGTTTACTGGATGCTCCTGACCTCAGTGACAAAGTACTCCGTTTCGCCGAAACAGCTCGTGGGGAGGCCTTTATGCTGTTCGTAAATAAGAACGACCCTCTTGCCTGCTGCCTTGCTGATCTGCTCAACGACCGCCTCGTTCCGCACGCTGAACATGAATTTTTCTGCCATTGTTCCCGGCATCGATACCAAAACAAGCTCCCCTTCCCATGTCTTGCAGAGCCAGCCCTTTTCCGAAAATTTCTGCACATACCCTGCCCGTTCCCCTTTTGAGTAGCTCCATTTCAGGGCAGCCATGGTGTACAGGACAAATCCTCCAATGATTATCAATAGGATGAGCAAAATCCATCCCCCTGTGCCTGGTCCTTTTTTCCCCATCCGGTTTTCTCCTTTCTTCAGGGGCAACTCCCCTCCTCATAAAATTGAAATATCATACGCAATAACCGTCAATAAGTGCAACAGGTTACTGGTGCATGAGAAATCCCGCGTTTATTCCAGCAGCCTCTGCCTGACAGAAATCAGGTGCTGCAGATAATCCACAAATGCCCTGTAGAGCTTGGCGTTGTCGTTTTCCAGACTTTTCAGAAGGGCATCACAAAAAAACTGGGTACAGCGGAACGGCCTTTCCCATCGTTCACGTGAGCAACCCTTTTCATTCAGATACCTGCAGGGTGCTGATTCTTCCCGGTCAGGCAGATCATAATGCTTTTTTACGCCGAGCGCCCTGAGAAATAAAAGGTCATTCGTATCATACCGGCCATGCTTATCAATACAGCATACCTTCCTGCACTCAGGGCAGACGATCGCTGTATGCTTCTCTATAAACGGGGACACAGCTTTAAATGCCTGCCTGAGTTCATCAGCGAGTTCTGAAAGGTTTTCAGACTGAATACTATGTTCTGCGGTCCTGTTCATACCTTTATTTATTGCAGCAGCGAGGTGACCCGACCCACATGTATCAAACCTCCGGCAGCATTATATTTATCTGGGCCCCCGGGAAATAAGTCAGATTTTTTTCCCTCTCTTTTCCCCAGGCCCAGTCCGGTATAATCGAGAATCTGGCGGTCCCGGACCGGATGGTAATTTTACCATTCCACTGCCCG
>Ga0079037_100001081_pt1 | contig 13647 bp, 16 predicted proteins | sample Mud3Dept4metaG_FD_71479 | JGI IMG/M metagenome (GOLD analysis project Ga0079037, IMG submission 71479) | Freshwater wetland microbial communities from Ohio, USA, analyzing the effect of biotic and abiotic controls - Mud 3 Core 4 Depth 4 metaG | ecosystem: Environmental > Aquatic > Freshwater >... | reverse complement strand
TTCGACGGCCATGGCCTTTTTCAAAACCATTGCCTTCATTTGATGATGAGCCTCGTAGGGTCTTTCATGGTGACCATCTTGTCCCCCACGGAGGTCCCGCAGAAGACGCAGCTGTAGTCGTACTTCTCACCGCCTGTCAGGATGAGAAGGAGTTTCTTCCGGACCGGAGTGGATCTCCGGCACTTGGGGCAATATAGTTCCGTAGCGTCAAAGTCCTTATAACTCTGTCGTCTCATTTTCCCCTGCTGACCCTGCCCGGAATTCTCTCAACATTTCTCAGCCAGACCGCCGATTCGCTGTCGCTCGGAGCCCTGTAGTCCCCACGCGGCGAGAGCGATCCGCCGGAGCCCACCTTGGGACCGTTGGGGATGCAGGAACGCTTGTACTGGCTGATCTGGAAGAAACGATAGAGATAGACGCGGAGCCATTTCCTGATCTCGCCGATGGTGTAGGCCTTCCGGCGGTGCTCGGGCACATCGGGCCAGGTACCCTTCTTCTTGTCCCGCCAGGCGCAATAGGCCATGAAGGCGATCTTCGTCGGGAGGTATCCGAAACGGGTGATGTAGAATGTGTTGAAATCCTGAAGCTCGTAGGGACCGATCTCGGACTCCGTCTTCTGGGCGGGCTGCTCCCCCTTCTTCCCGGGGATCAGCTCCGGGCTGATCTCCGTCTCGAGAATGTCCAGAAGGATCTCCGATGTCTTTTTCCCGAAGAGGGCCCTGTCCGCCACCCATCGGATGAGATACTGGATGAGCGTCTTGGGGACGCTGACATTCACGTTGTAGTGGGACATGTGGTCGCCGACGCCGTAGGTGCACCAACCGAGGGCAAGTTCGCTCAAATCCCCCGTTCCCACGACGAGGGCGTCCCGCATGTTGGCCAGCCGGAAGAGGTGAGAGGTCCGATCGCCGGCCTGGACGTTTTCAAAGGTGATGTCGTAGACGGCCTTCCCCTTCGCGAAGGGGTGGCCGATATCCCTGAACATCTGCATGCAGCTGGACTGGATGTCGATTTCGTTCACCTCCACCCCCAGCGACTTCATGAGACGAAGGGCGTTTCTGTAAGTCTTGTCCGTCGTCGCGAATCCGGGCATCGTGTAGGCCTTCACGCAGGAGCGAGGCCGCTTGAGGAGGTCCATCGTGCGGGCAGAGACGATCAGGGCGTGCGTGGAGTCCAGGCCCCCGGAGACGCCGATGACGACATTTTTGATCCCCGTGGCTTTCAGCCGCTTGGCGAGGCCCTGGACCTGGATGTTGTAGGCCTCGTAACACCGCTCGTCCCGCTTTGCCGGGTCGGAGGGGATGTAGGGGAACCGGGCGATCTCCCGATCGAGCAGGAGGCGCTTGTCAGGGATGTTGATCGTGAAGGGTATCTTCCTGAATTTTCGGACGCGGTCCCTGTGGATGCGGGCGTTCTGCCCGAAGCTTGTCAGTCGCATCCGGTCCTGTGTCAGGCGGTCCAGATCGATGTCGGCGAAAATAAGCTGCGGATCCAGGGAGAAACGTTCGGATTCGGCGAGCAGGGTCCCGTTTTCGTAGATCATGGCCTGCCCGTCCCAGGCAAGATCCGTCGTGGACTCGCCGGGGCCGGCCGCCGCGTAAAGATAGGCCGCGACGCAACGCCCGGACTGGTTAGCCGCCAGGCTGTGTCTGTACTCGCTCTTTCCGATGGTCACGTTGGAAGCGGAGAGGTTTCCGACCAGCGTCGCCCCGGCGAGGGCGGCGAAGCTCGAGGGCGGCACGGGGACCCAGAGATCCTCGCAGATCTCGATGTAGAACCTGAAGTTTTTGATGTTCCTCACCTGGAAGAGCAGGTCGGCCCCGAAGGGGATGTCCTCCTGCCCACAAAGCTCGATGGTGTCCGTCAGGATTTCCGCCGACGGGCTGAACTGACGCCCCTCGTAGAATTCCCTGTAATTAGGCAGGTAGGACTTGACGGCCACCCCGAGGATCTTTCCCCGGTGAAGGACGATCCCGCAGTTGAAGAGCCTTCCCTGGATCTGCAGAGGCGCACCGATGATGAGGATGAGATTGAGGCTTTTTGTTCTGCCGATGATGGAACCGATGGCCTCCCGGACACTCTGCAGCAGGGCTTCCTGCTGGAAGAGGTCCTCATTGGAGTAGGCGGAGATGCCGAGTTCCGGGAAGAGGGCAAAGACGGCATTCCCCGCCGCTGCCTTTTTCGCCATCTCCACTGTTTTTTCGGCGTTGAAGGCCGTGTCGGACACCCTGACGTCGGGTACGCAGACAGCGGCCCTGATGAACCCGTGGTCATAAAGGTTGAAAAAGTTTTTCATCCTTCGGCCCTCTTTTCCTGCTTCAGCGCCTCACACATCCGGTGGATCCGGATGGCGAGCTCACCGGCTTCTCTCATAGTGCTGCCCAGAGAGATGAAACCGTGTTTCTTGAGAACAACGAACATCTCTTTGTTAAGAACCTCCAGCACGCTCTCGACCAGTTCCAGGCTGCCGTAAGGTTTTTTTTCACGGGTCTCACGGATCCCCAGCTCATCCGGGCAGGAGAGGACCTCGCGGCTGTGTCCGTGGAAAACGGCCTGAACGTCAGATCTTCGTTGATAAGTCGCGAAATGCATCATGGACTCCGAAGAGGGGTCGCGAAGACCCGTGGCATAGACAACACCCCTGGATAAATCGCAGTCCGAGACGGTCACGAATTTGTCGTCCGTTAGGCGGTCCTTCCAGCCGACCTGGGATCCCGTGATGACGAAGGCGTTTTCGCCCTCTTTCAACCGGAAGCTCAGGTTGCCCTGGGAGAATTCACCGTAGGGAGGCGCGAAATTCCGGCGATGGAACTCGCCGCACCAGAACTTCAAATCCTCGAGCCTGGGATCACGCGGGGCCGCCTGCCCGAGGAACTTCGTGTCGAATTTCACTCCCCCATGCTTTTCCATCTTACAGAATCATCACACCCCCGATGAGAGAAGCGTAAAAACCTCTTTTAAAATATTAATTTATAAGTTTAGTACTGAATTGTGCAACTTTTGTCAAAGAAAAAGATAAAGATTGCAAGGAGTTGTGGGACAGAAAGTGAGGAACTTCGCCGCGATTATGCTCTTGACAGCAGCGGGCATTGATGTAAAAAGTGCGACCGGCGTGTTAGGACCCTTACGCATTTCCGGTCGATTCGAAAAAGAGGAGAGTCCCATGTCTGAATTTGAAATCGTGGATCCCTGGAATCTCGGTGACCGATACACTTTTTCAACCGCCGTGAAGCGGGGTAACATGCTCTTCATCTCCGGGATGATCGCGCGCGATCCCGCAACTGGAAGAATCGTGGGGAAGGGGGACATTTCTCTCCAGGCGGATTTTATTTTCCGGCAAATGGGCGAGATCCTGAAGGCCGCGGGCGGTTCATATGACGACGTGGTCAAGACGACGGATTACGTGACGACCCTGGAAGGCTACCGGGGGACGGCGGAGATCCGCAGAAAATATTTCACAAAGGGCTTCCCCGCCGCGACGGGTATCGTCGTAAAGTCCCTTGTCAACCCCGATGCCCTCATCGAAATCGACGCCATCGCCACCGTGGACAAATGACGAAACTATTGCAGGGATGCATTCTTGACGAACAGCAGTCGGCGGGTTAATGGTCGCGGGTGGAATCGGGAATACTTTTTGCTAAATAGGTTACTATTTGATAAGAAGACATGACCCTGGGTGGAGGGATTATGAAAAGAATACTGACCGGAATCGCGCTTTTTTTGATCTGTCTCCTGTTGCTCACCGGTTGCTGACCGGGAAGTTTTTCCGGGGTGAGTTCCACCCCTCAGAAGGCGGTGCAGATTCACGGGGAGTGAAGTGCGAAAGTGAAATCGGTGTGAATGCATGAAAGATTTGTCCTGGTTTGCGATCCGAAGAAGCCGAATGGTTCTCTGTCTGGTCCTGATGCTGATCGTGATCATGCCCGGAACCCTTTGGGGGACAAATGTGCCGCTCTATGACCTGCCCGTGGAGCTACAGCTCTGCGGGGAGCCGGTCCCTTTGAACAGGCAAGATGTCTGGGAGATGCTCGATCAGTCCTTTGTGCTTTCCGTGTACAACACGGACCAGGTCATTCTCTGGCTCAAGCGGGCCAACCGTTACTTTCCATATCTCGAGAAAAGGTTGCAAGAGCGGAGGATGCCCGACGATATCAAGTATGTGGCTGTGGTGGAAAGTTCTTTCAGGACCTACGCCGTGTCCTCGGCGAAGGCCGTGGGCCCCTGGCAGTTTATGGAAAAGACGGCGAAGCGGTATGGTCTCAAGGTGAACAAGCAGATCGATGAACGACTCAATTTCGAAAAGTCCACGGAGGCCGCGCTCGATTATCTCATGGATCTCTACAAGATGTTCGGGAGTTGGACGCTGGCCGCGGCATCCTACAATTGCGGCGAGGAGAGGGTTTCCAATAATATCGGTATTCAGGGTACGCAGAGCTTCTATGATATCGATCTGCCCCTCGAGACAGAGCGTTATATTTTCCGGATCCTGGCAGTGAAGCTGATTCTCACCCAGCCCGAAAAATACGGTTATCACATCTCTCGGGAGAGGAAATATCCGCCCCTGGATGTCGATCGCGTCGAAGTCAGTCTTTCGAAGGAGGTCCACGTCACCCTCATTGCCCGGGCAGCCGGGACCACCTATAAAACGATCCGCGAATTGAATCCCGAGATCAAGAACGAAACACTTCCCAGGGGCGATTACGCACTGAGCATCCCGAAGGGACGGGCAGAGCAGTTCAACAAGAGCTTCCCCGATCTTCTGTCCAGGGAGCGGGACGGGGGGATACGAAACAACAAGAACAAACCGAAGACCCATTGAGAGGGCAAGGCTGCAACCACTTGTTGGAACAACCTTTCGGACAATCATTTTTCTCCACCGCACCGGGAAGAATGTGTCCCGTCAAGTCCTTTTCAAAGCCTTTCATCCTTGACAGATCTCTGAAGTTTCTCTAAATTTTTTTACCGGACATCCAAGCGTCTTTAGTTTACGCTAGATTATATCCAGCGTTTCTGCCCATCTCCCCGGGGGCAGTCATGAGAGGAACCTGCTTGGGGAGAGGATGATCAAGTTCAAAATCCACTCAAGGCATAAGGGAGGATCAGGGTATGAAAATCGGCTGGATCGGCACAGGGATCATGGGGTCTTCCATGGCCGGGCATCTCCAGGGCAGCGGCCACGAACTGTATGTTTTCAATCGCACCCGGCAAAAGGCCGACTCCATCCTGAAACGGGGCGGGAGATGGTGTGAATCCCCGGCCGACATCACGGGGAAGGCGGAAATCATATTTACCATGGTCGGAACGCCGGCCGATGTGGAGGAGGTTTACCTCGGAGTGCAAGGGATCCTTTCCGTAAAGGGGGCCTGCCGGATTGCCGTCGACATGACCACGAGCCAGCCGAGCCTGGCCAAAAAAATTTTTACGGCCGCGGCGGAAAGCGGCATTTCAAGTCTTGATGCGCCCGTCTCGGGCGGTGATATCGGGGCAAGAAACGCGACACTCGCCATCATGGTCGGTGGTGAAAAGAGGACCTACGACCAGGTCGTACCGTTGTTCCAACTCATGGGCCGCAACATCGCGTACATGGGTGAGGCGGGGACGGGTCAGCATACGAAAATGTGCAATCAAATTCTTGTCGCCGGCAACATGATCGGTGCCTGTGAATCGCTTCTCTATGCCTCGAAGATCGGACTGGACAAAAAGGCCGTGATCGACATCATCGGGAAAGGTGCGGCCGCTTCCTGGGCCATCAACAATTACGGTCCCCGCATCGTTCAGGGGGACTTCAATCCCGGCTTCATGGTGAATCACTTTGTCAAGGACATGGGAATCGCCTTGCGGGAAGCAGCATCGGCAGGCCTCGCGCTTCCCGGACTCGCCCTCGTTCACCAGCTCTACGTGGCCCTTCAGGCACAGGGACAAGGCGCTTGCGGTACGCAGGCGCTCATACGGGTGCTCAGAGGGTTGAGTGGAATGGCGGTTTTATGAAAAGCGTTTTTTTAAATGGTTTCATGGAGGATGTGAAAATATGAATTACGAAACGCTTCTGAGGCGGAGGCGATCCATCCGGGAATTTGAGGAACGGGACATTCCGCCGGACGTCGTCATGGAGATCATCCGTGAAAGCTGCCTGGCGCCGAGTGCCATGGACGGCCAGCCCTGGCGCTTTGTCGTGGTACACAATCGCCGGTGGATCAAACGGATCTCCGACGAAAGTAAGAAAAACCATCTGCGCGATATTGCAAATAATCCATCCTCTCCGCTGATTCGTTATGTAGACAGGTTGAGGGACGAGGCATTTAGTGTTTTTTACAACGCGCCCTGCCTGGTCTTTATTGTCGGTCCCCGGAATGTCCCCTCCCTGGCTGTGGATTGTGCACTGGCCGCCTCTTATTTCATGTTTGCGGCAACTGCCCGGGGTCTGGGGACCTGCTGGGTCGGCCTGGGAGCAAATCTTTCGGACCGGAAGACGCTCGAGGCCATCGGTATCCCCGGAGACTGCCGGATCATTGCGCCTTTGATCCTCGGCTACCCCCTGTCGATTCCCGACCCCCGGGATCGCGAAGAGCCGAAGATCCTCAAAATTCTGCAGTAAAACCGGAACAGAAGTTGCAACTTTGAGGGGGGGAGCTTGTTCAGGATGGAATGGGGACCGGTAGGCGGTGAATTGCCCTTGACCGGGGATACCTTTTGCCGGTATGTTTTTACCGGAATGCACGGTCCTCTTTCGGAATCCCGGTCGAACAAAGGGAGTGAAGGGATTTTATTGAATGAATAGAAAGATCTTGTTCATTATTCTTTGCTGCAGCGCACTATTTTTCGCTTTTACACCCCGAGAGCTGTCCGCTGATCCCCTGAAGATCAGGGCCCAATCCGCCGTCCTCAAGAATCTCAACACGGGGGAAATCCTGTTGTCAAAAAATGCCGACCGGGGGATCCCGCCGGCATCCATCACGAAGGTCCTGACCCTTTATCTTGTTTTCGAGGCGATTGAGGAAGGCAAGGCGAGCCCTGATGACCGCGTCGTCATCAGCCGTAATGCGAGCCGGATGAAGGGATCGCGGATGTTCGTCGGTGAAGGGGAGGAAGTGCAACTGGATGATTTGATCAAGGGCACGGCCATCGTGTCCGGCAATGACGCCGCGATAGCCATCGCGGAGTACGTCGACGGGGATGTGGATGCTTTTGTGAGGCGGATGAACGTCAAGGCCAGGACACTGGGCATGACCCGCAGCCACTTCAGAAACCCCAATGGGCTTCCCGCCAGAGGACAGGTGACCACGGCCCGGGATGTCCTCAAACTCAGCGAGTCCTACCTGGAACATTTCCCCCAGTCCCTGGAGATCCATTCCATGACATCCTACACCTTCCAGGATGTCACGCAGCAAAATTCGAATCATCTTCTCGAGATGTGTCCCGACGTGGATGGTCTGAAAACGGGATTCACGCGGAAAAGCGGTTATCATATCGTAGTGACCGCTCAGAGAGACGGGATGCGGCTCATGGCCGTTGTCATGGGGGCGAAGTCATCCAGCGTGAGGGACCGGGAGGCGAGGCGACTGATCGAAGAGGGGTTCAGGATAGCCGGCGTGCCGACGCGGGCCATACAGGAACCGACGGCCGGAATGAAGCTGCAGAAGGCGACGGGTCTTTCGGGTTCATCGAAAACATCAGTTCATCGGAAAAATAACCGATCAAAATTATAAGTCGTTTCCCGAAGAGGTGAATTTCGTGATTCCTCTCAGGGTGTTGATCTGTGTTTCCTTTCTCTTCGTGAGCGCTGTCCATGCTGAGGTGAAGGTCACGACGTGGACCGACGATGACGGGGTCGTCCATATCGAAGATAAACCTCCCCCGGTGCAGCCCCAAAGATCCAGGGATCTTCAAGATCAGCTTACCCTGAATTTCCCTCCCCGGAATGCCGTCGAAAAAGCCAGAAATGCCACCATCCTGGTGCAGTCCTCCAAGGGGGTCGGTTCGGGCTTTTTCATTACCAAAGACGGGTTCATCCTGACGAACAAGCATATTGTCAATCCCTCCGGGACCCACAAGATCGTTCTCATCGACGGCACCCAGCTCGAGGTGCAGGGGGTGAAGGAGATCAGCGAGAAGTACGACATCGCCCTGCTCAAGCTGGACGGCTACAAGTGCCCATACATCGAACCCTTCGACGTACGCCGGCTCCCCGCCAGGGCCAATCTCTATGCCATCGGGATGCCCATGGGTCTCACGCATACCATCGCGCCGGGTATTCACTCCGGATCCAAGTCCATCGATGATCTGACCTACATTCAAACCACGGCCCCGATCACCTACATCAACAGCGGGGGTCCCCTGGTCACCCAGTTCGGGCGGGTGGTGGGGGTCAATACCCAAAAACTTGTCGGGCAGACGGGTGAAGGTTCAAGTTACGCCGTTCCCGTTTTCGACGCCCTGGCAGAGTTCGGAAAGATCCTCGGAGAGCCTTTCAAGTAACAGAAGCGTCGGGTCCACGGCAAGAAAGAGTTGATTTTTCAGGTGCCTGTAGTAAAGTGTCCCGCAAATTCAGGAATAGGGGTAAGGGGGGCGGAACAGGCAAACCGGAGAAACCTCGCGTTTTTGTTTCACTCGGTAAAGATAGCCGCCTGCCTTGAACATAATATTGACCCTTGCATGTAATCGTCGCAACGCGTAACCCATCGTGTGGTGTGATGGGGTGAGTCCGGTCCCCGGCCCGGAAAAGGAAGAGGGTATGCTCAGGATCCTGGAAGACGAATCAATGATTCGCCGCTGTCAGCAGCAGTTCGTGAGGCGGCTCAAGGCCTTCGCCGACGACAGGATTCGGGTCAGGATCGGCCATATGGGCGAGAGTTTCGAGGGGAAGGTTTTCTGCGCCGCAACCCTGGGTATCTGGTTCATACCCAGAAAACAGGACGGAAACCGTTATTGGAACGCCTTCGGCGTGGGCCGGCCTTCAAAGGATGCTCACGTTTTCAGCACCTGCGAGATCAATTTTCCGCTCCAGGGACTCGACCGGAGAATTGGAGGCGCTTTCGCCCGGGATGAGGCCGGGAGAATTTTTGTCATCCACCGCGGGAAGATCGGCGGCGGGAAGAAGGGCATCGGTAAAGCGCTCTTCGAGGACCAGTACCGCGGTGTCTGGGCCCTGGTTCAGGATGGGAGTGTTGAAACAAACGTTGTTCTGATCGGCCACCTGGGGTCGTCGAGATTTGCCCGACAGGTCAGCCAGTTTGTTCGCAAAGTGGACCGGATCAAAGATGCCGGATCTCCGCAGCGGGTTCAAACGGAGATGGAATTCGACGATCACCGTTTCAGCGAGGAATGGATCGGCAGGAAATACGAGAAGGAAGAGAGGGATCTCGCCGCGGAATGTGATCAGGGTCTCGTGATCCGGGATCTGGCTGCTGCACTCAGGGACTGTGGTGTCAGGCTCGGAAACGACGGAAACAGGGACCTCTATGCGGTGGATGCAAGCGGCCATATTACGATTATCTTTGAAGTGAAGACGGACCTGCAACTTCCGAATCTTTGCGCCGGTGCGGCACGGCTTCTGCTCAACGGGCTCAGCCTTCCGAGTCAACCGAGGTTGGTCATGACCGTTCCGGGCGGAATCGATACCGTGCTCCGGGAAAAGCTCAAGGCATTAAGGGTCGACCTTCTCCCCTTTGACTGGAAGGATGATCATGCGGTCTTCGGCAAACTTAGCGATATTCTCCCCCCGGCATAGGGGGCGGCGGACCCGCCTGCCGTCCAGTCGGAAGGAAATACCCAGGGTGGTCGGATGAAAAAAGAAACCCGTCCTTATATTTGTCACGTCTTCGTCTGTACGAACAATCGTCATGGCGAGCGAAAATCATGTGCTGATGGCGGCAATGAGGCACTCAAGGATTTCCTGAAAGAGGAGATCGAGAAGCGGGGGTGGAAGAGCCGCGTCCGCGTCTCAAGCAGCGGATGCATGGGGCTCTGCGCGCGAGGGCCTAATGTCATCCTGTACCCTGAAGGGCTTTGGCTCTGCGATGTCTCTTCCGCTGAGGGTGAGCGTATTCTCGATGAGATTGCCGCCCTGCTGACGGATACCAGGGGAACGTCCTGACTTACCGCCCGACGAGCACGGTCACGCATGGGAAAGCAAGTTCTTGTTGTCGATGATGAAGCCACGGCCCGCCAGGTTCTTGAGGCGATGCTCGGCTCTTCCGGATACGAGGTGAGGACGGCCTCGGGGGCCGAAGAGGCCCTGGATATTCTCGCCCGCGAGGATATCAATGTCATTTTCCTCGACCTGAAACTATTCGGCGTCAGCGGGATCGAACTGTGCAGGGAGATCAGGAAAAAGAAGCCCCTGGCGATTATCCACGCCATTACGGGGTGGGCGGCCCTCTACGAGATCGAAGAGTGCCGGGAGGCCGGCTTCGATGATTTCTTTACGAAGCCGGTAAATCTCGAACTGTTGCTCAAAGCCACCGGGGATGCTTTTGAGAGGCTTGAGCGCTGGCGGAAAAGATACTAAAATAGTTGTGTGTTGTGGGTTGTGAGATTCAGTGAGTAGTGGCGAGCACGACTAAGAAGGAAAGAAGTTCAGAAGTTAAGAGGTTCAGAAGCTGAGAGGAAGAGGCCCTTCATTCTCTTCCCTGAACCCGTGGCCCTTTAGGCCATAGACCCGGAACCCGTTACCCTTTGCTCTGGACCCGCCCTGCGGCCCTTCTTTAGCGTTTGGCTTTTGTCTGTTTTTTCGGTAAAATCCGTCAACGAATATGAGGAGGGAGCATCCCATGAGGAATAAAGTTCCTGCCGTCCTTTGCGGTCTTATGGCTGCGGGTTTTGTGCTGGCGAGCCCGCTCTCTGCCGAGCAAAAGGATCTTCCACTCCCGGTCCGGCCGGCCAGTGTCGGCATGGACCTCGTGACAGCCCTTGAGCAGCGAAAATCAACAAGGGAGTACAGCACTGCCAGAATTTCATCGGAGGACCTCTCGGCGATCCTCTGGGCAGCCAACGGGGTCAACAGGCCCGGAGGCAAAAGAACGGCGCCTTCCGCCTATGGCAATCAGTACATCGAAGTATATGTCGTCGCTGATGCGGGATCCTACCTTTATGATTCTTCGGACCACAGACTCAAGTGGGTTTCCGACGGAGATTTGCGCGGCAAGATGGGCCGGCAAGGCTACGTATCGAAGGCTTCCCATATACTGGTTCTCGTGGCAGACTTAGGCAGGGTTCCCGGTCCGCTGAGGAACAGGGAGGAAAAACTTTACTGGGCAAATTCAACGGCCGGGACCATCGCCCAGAATGTCTACCTGATGGCCGCGTCGAGGGGAATCGGCACCTGCGTCGTTGCCGGTCTCCATGAAGAGAATATCCGGCAGGCCTTCAAACTGCCCGGTAATCTTGCCCCCCTGTACATCATGCCGCTCGGCTATCAGCGGAAGTGAGTCCATAACGCACGTAAACTTATTGGAGGGGTCATATCATGGATGAAGGAAACTGGCTCAATCGATTTCGGCGTTCACAGCGGGACAAGTGGATCGGCGGTGTCTGCGGCGGGCTGGGTGAAATAACAACCTTTCCGTCCTGGACATGGAGATTGGTCTTCGCCCTGCTCTTCCTGTGTTACGGCGTGGGACTTATCCCCTACATCCTGCTCTGGATTTTCGTTCCGAAAGAGGGTGAACCGAAGGGTGTTTAAAATACATGCCTGAAGCTGTGGACTGTGGTGGTCTCATGACGAGAAAAAATATTTTTGTGGGAAGCCTATTCAGCCGCAACCGGAAGATTCCCGGGCAGAAAGGGGGAGGATCATGACCCGAGCCTTGATCGATCGATGTTTTTTATTTGTCATCCTGATTATTTTAGTCTGGGGATTGATGGGCAATGCCGGGGAGTCGGCAGAGTCCACCTACGTGAGCATTCTTTGCAATAACAAGGTCGTCTCCGTGGGGGATACCAAGCAGGAGGTTCTGATAAAATGTGGGGAGCCCTTGTCCAAGTCAGTCGACGAGGTGGTGGATACAAAACTGGTTGAGCGCTGGACTTATAAGATCGGTGGTTTTTACCGCCCCTTTGTCTTCGAGGGTGGTGAGTTGAAGTATATTGAAGCGGGGCGCCTGGCTGATTAGGGGAGTCAGAGACCTGCTGAAAAGGGGATAGTTAAGATTGCGATAATCATCATTCACTATATTCTTGGAGGAGGGTCAAAATGGACTGGGGAATGAAAAACCGCATGTCGCAACTGATCCAACCAGACGGGCGCTGCTTTTTTCTGCCCATCGACCACGGGTATTTTCAGGGTCCGACAACATGCCTGGAGAGGCCCGGCAAGACGATTGAACCGCTCCTGCCATACTGTGACGCACTTTTTGTGACACGGGGCGTGCTGCGCTCGGCCGTGAAACCGGAAAACTCAAAGCCCGTCATCCTGAGGGTTTCGGGGGGTGCGAGCGTCGTGGGCCGGGATCTCGCCAATGAAGCCTTGACGACGTCCATCGAGGAGATCATCCGTCTGAATGCGGCCTCCGTTGGTGTGTCCATTTTTGTGGGGAGCGATTACGAGCATGAGTCACTGATGAACCTGGCGGACATGGTCAATCTCTGCGAGGACGTCGGCATCCCCGTCATGGCCGTCACGGCCGTGGGGAAGGAACTGGAAAAGATGGAAGCCCGTTACCTTGCCCTCAGTTGCCGCATCGCGGCGGAACTCGGCGCCAGGGTCGTCAAGACCTACTGGTGTAAGAACTTTGACAGAGTCGTCGACTGCTGTCCCGTTCCCGTCGTGATGGCCGGCGGCCCCAAGTGCGAGACGGAACTCGAGGTTTTCGAGTTCGTCCATGACGGCCTCCGGCGCGGGGCTATCGGTGTCAACCTGGGGAGGAATGTGTGGCAGAACCCCCATCCTGTTGCGATGATCAGGGCATTGCGGGCCGTCATCCACGAGGATGAAACGCCGAAGGGCGCCTGGAAATTATACAACAGCCTCAAAAAGAACAGAAGGTGAGAGGTTGAGAAGGTGAGAAGTTAGGCAGGGTGGTTTGACTTTTAGAGATTAAGCATGAGTTAAAGTAAGACCGAAAATTCATCATTCATAACTCGAAACTCAAAATTGGAGCGGGCCTTCAGCCCGGGACTTTCATGCGCGTTGCGATGTATTATCATAACCGTGATGTCAGGCTCGAGGAGATGCCTGTCCCGAGGATCGGGCCCGGCGAAATCCTCGTGAAAGTCATGGCGAGCGGGATATGCGGCAGCGATGTCATGGAGTGGTATCGCATCAAAAAGGCGCCGCTGGTGCTGGGTCACGAGATTGCGGGCGTCATCGTGGAAACGGGTAAGGGTGTTGAGAGATATCGGACCGGTGACCGCGTTTTCGTGTCCCATCATATTCCCTGCAACACCTGCCATTACTGCCTCAGAGGGTACCACACGGCCTGTGAAACCCTTCATACGACGAACTATGATCCGGGAGGCTTTGCCGAGTATATCCGCGTCCCCCGGATCAACGTGGACCGCGGCGTCTTCGTGCTGCCCGAAGAGGTGTCCTTCGAACAGGGGGTGTTCATTGAGCCCCTCGCCTGTGTGGTTCGCGGGCAGAGAATCGCCAGGCTTCAGCCGGGTCAGAGTGTTCTCATCCTGGGCAGCGGCATATCCGGTCTTCTTCAT
>Ga0079037_100001080_pt1 | contig 13648 bp, 12 predicted proteins | sample Mud3Dept4metaG_FD_71479 | JGI IMG/M metagenome (GOLD analysis project Ga0079037, IMG submission 71479) | Freshwater wetland microbial communities from Ohio, USA, analyzing the effect of biotic and abiotic controls - Mud 3 Core 4 Depth 4 metaG | ecosystem: Environmental > Aquatic > Freshwater >... | reverse complement strand
AGCGGTAGCGCTCCATGCGGTAGGTCACCGTCTCCAGCGCGCCGGTGTAGAAGGTGGAGGCGACGCCGTAGCTGCCGTAGGCGCCCCCGTCGAGCAGCGTCTCGACGGAGTGCCCGAGGATGCGCCCGTCCTTGCCCACCCCGGTTCGCATGCGCATCCGCACCGGGTGGCGGCCGCGGTGGCAGTAGAAGACCTCCTCCCGGGTGAGGGAGATCTTCACCGGCCTCCCGGTGATCAGGGCCGCCTTGGCGGCCACGATCTCGTGGCCGAAGAGGTCGGTCTTCCCGCCGAAGCCCCCGCCCTGGGGCTGGGCGATGATGCGGATCCCCGCCGGCGGCAGGCCCAGCACCCTGGCGGCGGCGCGGTGCAGGTAGTGCGGGACCTGGGTGCTGCTGGCGATGACGACCCGGCCGTCTGGGTCGAGGTAGGCGAGCGTGGCGTGCTGCTCCAGCGCCAGGTGGTTGCTGCCCTGGTAGAAGAAGTGGTCCTCGAAGACGTGCTCGGCCGAGGCCAGCGCGCCGGGCACGTCCCCGAAGTCGAGCGCCACCGCCTTGTGGACGTTGCCCGCGTCGCCGTGGTCGTGGATGCGCGGCTCGGGGGTGGCGAGCGCCTCCTCGGGCGAGGCGATGGTGGGGAGGGGCTCGTAGCGCACCGCCACCAGGCGGGCCGCCTCCTCCGCGGCGAGCTCGTCGGCGGCGACCACAGCCGCCACCGGGTCGCCCACGAAGCGGACCTTGTCGGTGCAGAGCGCGTGCTCGTCCTGCGAGACCGGCAGGATGCCGAACGGGACCGGGAACTCCTTCCCGGTCAGCACCGCCCGCACCCCCTCGGCCGCCAGCGCCCGGCTGGCGTCCACCTCCAGGATGCGCGCGTGCGGGACGCTGGCGCGCGCCAGCTTCATGAACAGCATGCCCGGCATCGACAGGTCGTCGGCGAAGCGGGTCTCGCCGGTGACCTTGGCGCGGCCGTCGACGCGGCGCAGCGGCTTCCCCACCGCGCCGAAGGAGGCCCGGGGCCCTGGCCCGCGCTCACTCCGATCGGCCATGGGAGCTCCCTCGGTGGACCTCGGGCAGGCGCGGCCCGGGCGCGGGCAGCCCGCGCATGACCCGTCCCGCCGCCTCGACCGCCTCGAAAATCTGGAGATAACCGGTGCAGCGGCACAGCTGGCCGGAGAGGGCCTCGGCGATCTCGGCGCGGGTGGCGTCCGGCTTCCGGTCGAGGAGCCAGCGGGCCGCCACCAGCATCCCCGGCGTGCAGTAGCCGCACTGCGCGGCGCCGTGGTCGGCGAAGGCCGCCTGCAGGGGGTGCAGCTCCGGCCCGTCGCGGAGCCCCTCCACCGTGGTGACCGACCGCCCCTGGCACTCGACCGCCGCCACCAGGCAGGAGAGCACCAGCTCCCCGTCGAGGAGCACCGCGCAGGCCCCGCACTCGCCGAGCTCGCAGCCGTGCTTGGTGCCGGTCAGCCCCAGGTCCTCCCGCAGCACCTCGAGCAGCGTCTTCCAGGATTCGGTCAGGACCTCGCGCGCCTCCCCGTTGACGGAGAGCGCCAGGCGCAGCTTCTCGCGGGGCACCGGTGCGGCCACGGCTCGCTCCATGCTCTGCTCCTAGCGGCGGCGGAGGTCCAGGACCTTCCCCTTCTCCAGCGCGCTCTCCAGGGTCTTCTTGCCCACCAGCTTCACCTCGAGGGTCACGCCCAGCTCGGAGGCCAGGCGCCGCCTCAGCTTGTCCCGGAACTCGGCCTGCTGCCGCATCTGGTCGAACAGGTGGGAGACCTCGACCAGCACCGTCGCCTCGTCGAGCGAGCCCTTGCGCTCCAGGACCAGCTGGAAGCGCGGCTCCTCTCCCTGCACGTCGCGGAGCACCGCCTCCACCTGCGAGGGGTAGACGTTGACGCTCCGGATGACCAGCATGTCGTCGGATCGGCCCTCGATGCCGCGGATCCGCACCGAGGTGCGCCCGCAGGGGCAGGGGCCCGCCACGACCGCGGTGAGGTCCCGGGTGCGGTAGCGGATGAGCGGGAAGGCCTCCTTGGTCAGGGTGGTCAGCACCAGCTCCCCGGTGGCGCCGGCCGGCACCGGCTGGAGGGTGCGGGGGTCCACCACCTCGACCAGGAAGTGGTCCTCGTTGACGTGGAGCCCGCTGCGCTCCAGGCACTCCCCGGCCACCCCCGGTCCCATCACCTCGCTCAGGCTGTAGTTGTCGGTCACCGTCACGTGGAGCGCCTGCTCGATGCTCCGCCGCTCGGCGGCGGTCGACGTCTCGCCGCCCACCAGGACGTGCTTCAGGGAGAGGGAGTTGGGGTTCACGCCCCCCTCCCGCATGACCTCCGACAGGTGGAGCGCGTAGCTGGCCGTGCTCACCAGGGTGGTGGTCTTGTAGTCCTGCATGATCTTGATCTGCCGCTTGCTGTTGCCGCTGGAGATCGGGATCACCGAGGCCCCGAGCCGCTCCGCACCATAGTGGACCCCGAAGGCGCCGGTGAACAGGCCGTAGTCGAAGGTGATCTGGACCACGTCGTCCTTGGTGACGCCGCTCGCCACCAGCATGCGCGCCATCAGGTTGGACCAGGTCTTGATGTCGTTGCGGGTGTAGCCCATCACGATGGCGGCGCTTCCGGTCCCGCCCGAGGCGTGGAGCCGGACCACGTCCCGCAGCGGCACCGCGAACAGCCCGTAGGGATAGCTCTCCCGCAGGTCGGGCTTGCCGGTGAAGGGCAGCCGCCGCAGATCGGCGATGGAGCGCAGCTCGTCCGGGTCGAACCCGATCTCGTCGAAGCGCTTCCGGTAGAAGGGCACGTTCCGGTAGACCCGGCTCAAGGTGGCCTCGAGCCGCTCGAGCTGCAGCTGCTCCAGGTCGTCCCGCTCCATGCACTCCTCTTCCGGCTGCCAGCACGGGCGACGCGCTTCGCTCATGGCTCTCCCCCCCCTTCCCCGTTCACGTCCCGGCCCAGGTAGGCGCGCTGGACGTCGCGGTTGGCGAGCAGCTCCTCCGAGGTCCCCTGCAGGACGATCCGCCCCGTCTCCAGCACGTAGCCGCGATGGGCGATCTTGAGCGCCCCCCGGGCGTTCTGCTCCACCAGCAGCACCGTGCTCCCCTCCCGGCTGATCCGGACGATGGTGTCGAAGATGTCCTTCACCACCAGGGGAGCGAGCCCCATGGAGGGCTCGTCGAGCATGAGCAGGGCGGGACGGGCCATCAGCGCCCGCCCCATGGCCAGCATCTGCTGCTCGCCGCCGGAGAGCGTACCGGCCAGCTGGCGCTCCCGCTTCTGCAGCACCGGGAAGAGCTGGTAGATCCGCTCCAGGTCCGCGGCCACCTCCTGCCGCTTCCCCCGCCGGTACTGGACGTGCGCCCCCAGCAGGAGGTTCTCGCGCACCGCCATGTCGGCGAACACCTGCCGCCCCTCCGGCACCAGCGAGCAGCCCATCGCCACCGTCCGCTCGGTGGGGACGCCGACGATGTCCTGTCCCTTGAGGCTGATGCCGCCGGCCCGCGGGCGAACCAGCCCGGTCACGGTCTTGAGCAGGGTGGTCTTGCCCGCGCCGTTGGCGCCGACGATGGCCACGATCTCCCCGGGGCTGACGTGCAGCGACACGCGCCTCAGCACGGCGATCTTCCCGTAGCCGGCGTCGAGGTTGCGGATCCTCAGCATTCCTCTTCCCCGAGGTAGACCCGGATGACCTGCTCGTCGCGCTGCACCGAGCGGGGGTCGGCGTCGGCGATCTTCTCGCCGTAGCTCAGCACCGCCACCTCGTCGCTGATGCGCATCACCAGCGACATGTCGTGCTCCACCAGCAGCACCGTCACCCCGCGCTGCCGGATCCGGGTGATGAGCTTGGCCAGCTCGGTGGTCTCGCGCATGTTGAGGCCGGCCGCCGGCTCGTCGAGGAGCACCATCCGCGGCTCGCTGGCCAGGGCCCGCGCCAGCTCGACTGCGCGCTGCTGCCCGTAGGCCAGGCTGGTCGCCTCGGCCTCGGCGAGCCCGGCGATCCCCAGGAAGTCCATCAGCTCGAGCGAACGCTCCCGCACCTCCTCGTCCTCGCGGCGCGTCCAGGGCAGGCGCACCATTCCCTCCAGGAAGCCGGTGCGGCTTCGCAGGTGCCGCCCGACCATCACGTTCTCCAGGGCGGTCATGTGGGCGAAGAGCCGGATGTGCTGGAAGGTCCGGGAGAGGCCGCGGGCCGCCACCCGGTGGGGCGGGCTGCCCTGGATCGCCTCCCCCTCGAAGCGGATGGCGCCGGCGTCGGGCGGGACGAAGCCCGAGATCATGTTGAAGAGGGTGGTCTTGCCCGCTCCGTTCGGGCCGATGATCGCCTTGATCATCCCCTGCTGGACCTGCAGGCTCACGGAGCTCACGGCCTGGACCCCGCCGAAGCGCTTCGACAGCGCGCTGACCTCGAGCAGCGCCATCAGCGGCCGTCCTCGCTGGGCTTCTCCTCCAGCCGGTAGGGCATCGAGTCCGGATCGCCCGCCTCCCCTTCCCGCGTGGCGGGCTTCGGCGCAGTCCGCAGGCGGCCCAGCACCGGCTCCAGGGATCGCCGGAAGCTCAGCGCCAAGATGCCGCTGGGCGCGAAGAGCATGACGGCGATGAGGATCAGCCCGAAGACCGCGTCGTCGAAGGTCCCGAAGTAGCCCCGCAGCGAGAGGAAGTTCAGCACCAGGCTGGTGGTGAGCGTTCCCCACAGGCTGCCCATGCCGCCCACCGCCACGATGGCCACGTACTTCACCGACTTCATGATGGAGGCCTCGGAGGGGCCGACGCCTCCGTTGAAGTGCGTCAGGAACACCCCGGCCACGGCCGCCAGCACCGCGCTGAGGACGAAGGTCTGCAGCTTGAAGCGGGCGGTGTCCACGCCCATGGCGCTGGCCGCCTCCTCGGCCCCGTGAATGGCACGCAACGCCCGGCCCACCCGCGAGTTCACCAGGTTGAGGAGCAGCAGCATGCCCAGGGCCAGCAGGCCGAAGGCGATGTAGTAGTTGGCGACCCGGATCGAGGCGGCCCCGCCGACCTGCAGCCCGCCCAGCAGCGGGAAGGGAGGCACCCCGGAGATCCCGTCGGCCGCGCCCAGCGCACCCGTGCCGAGGGCGATGCTGTAGACGATGGTCCCGATGCCGAGGGTGGCCATGGCCAGGTAGTGGCCCTTGAGGCGCAGCACCGGGATGCCCACCGCGAAGGCGATGACCAGCGCCAGCAGCACCGCGACCCCGAAGGCCACCCAGGGCCGCACCACCAGCACCGTGCCGCCGTAGAGGTCGGGGCGGCTCACCAGCGCGCCGGCGGCGCCCAGGGCCGAGACCAGCCACCCCCCTCGCCGCCCGGAGAGGTCCCAGGTGGTGAGGGCCGCGGCGGCGTACCCCCCGATGGCGAAGAAGCCGGCGTGCCCGATGGAGATCTGGCCGGCGTACCCCATGAGCAGCGACAGGCCGATGACCACCAGCGTGTAGTAGGCCGACATGGTGAGCTGCGTGAGCAGGAAGGCCTTGCCGGCGTACACCGCCGCCAGCTCGACCGCCACGGCGGCGGCCATGAACAGCGCGACCTGGAACCACCGGGCGGAGCGCATGGGTCCCTACGGCCGGGAGGCCTCCCGGGCGCCGAACAGGCCGCTCGGCCGGACGAACAGGATGGCGAGCAGCACCGCGATGGTGACCACGTCCTTGTAGGCCGTCGGCAGCACCGAGACGCTGAAGGACTCGAGGATTCCGAAGACCAGCCCCGCCGCGACCGAGGCCAGGCTGTTGCCGAGGCCGCCCAGGATGGCGACGGTGAACCCCTTGATGGCGAGCCCGGTGCCGATGCCGTACTGGGTGTAGGTGATGGGGGACACCACGCACCCGGCCAGGGCCCCCATGCCGGCGCTGAGCACGAAGGCCAGCGTGACCAGGTTCCGGGTGGGGAGGCCGCACAGCGAGGCCGCCACCCGGTTCGAGGCGCAGGCCCGCATCTGGCGCCCCCAGCTGGCCCAGCGGAAGAAGGCGGTGACCAGGGCCACCATCAGCGCCGTCGTCCCCACCGCCCACAGCACCTGCGGCGAGACGCGCGCCCCTCCCATGGAGATCGAGGTCACCTCGTTCCCGGTGAAGTAGGGCAGCGCCCGCACCTGCTGGCCCCAGACGAGCAGCGCGGCCTCCCGCACCACGATCGAGACCCCGATGGTGATGATGATCATCCGCAGCACCGAGGGGGCCGCCAGCCAGCGGATGAAGGCCATCTCGATGAGGGCGCCGATGGCCATGGTGACGGCCACCGCCCCCAGGATGGCGAGCGGCAGGGGAAGCACCTGGTGGAGGCTGACGGCGGTCATCCCGCCCAGCATCACGAACTCGCCCTGGGCGAAGTTGATGATGCCGGTGGCGTTGTAGATGATGTTGAAGCCCATCCCGACGACGGCGTAGATGGTGCCGTACGTCAGGCCCGCCACCAGGTACTGGAGTAGCAGCTCCCCCAGCACTAGCGATCGAGCGGCACGAAGCGCCCGTCCTTCACCGTGATCATCGCGAAGGAGTCCAGGTCGAGGCCGTTGTGGTCGGTGGCCGAGAAGCTGAAGATGCCGCCGGTTCCCGGCAGGCCCTTGATGTTCTCGATGGCGGTCCGGACCTTCTCCTTGTCGGTCCCGGCCTTCTTCACCGCCGCCTCCAGGATGATCAGGGCGTCGTAGGCGTGGCCACCGAAGGTGCTGGCGTCCTCCTTGAACTTGGCGGCGTACTCCTTGGCGTAGGCCACCAGCAGCGCCTTCTGCGGGTGCGAGGCCGGCAGGGAGTCGGCGATGAGCAGCCGGCCGGCCGGGAAGATCACCCCCTCGGCCGCCGCGCCCGCCGCCTTGACGTACTGGATGTTGCCGAAGCCGTGGCTCTGGAAGATGGGGAACTGCAGGCCGAGCTGGCGCACGTTCTTGATGACGATGGACTGGGCCGGCTCGATGGACCAGTTGACGATCGCCTGCACGTTGGCGGCCTTGACCTTGGTGACCTCGGCGGTGAGGTCGGTGGCGGCCTTGTCGTAGACCTCGTTCACTGCGATCTGGATGCCGTGCTCGGGGGCCAGCTTCTCGATCTGCTCCTTGCCCGCCTTGCCGAACCCGGTGTTGGAGGAGAGCACGCCGATCTTGCTGATGCCCATCTTCTTCATCTGCTGGAAGATCTTGACGACCGCGTAGCTGTCCTTCTGCGGGGTCTTGAAGACCCACTTGGCCACCGGGTTCACGATCACCTCGGCGGCGGCGCAGGAGAGGAGGATGGTCTTCGCCTCCTCGGCCAGGTTCTTGATGGCCATGGTCTCGCCGCTGGTGGAGGGACCGATGATGGCGAGGACCTTGTCCTCCTCGATGAGCTGCTTGGCGAAGGAGATGGCCTTCTCCGGGCTGGCCCCGGTGTCCTTGATGATCATCGTCACCGGATGGCCGTCGATGCCTCCCTTGGCGTTGAGGTCCGCGACCATCATCTCCAGCGTCCTGGCTTCGGGCGCGCCCAGGAAGGAGGCCGGGCCGCTGACGGCCAGAAGGGCCCCGACCTTGATCGGCTCCTTGGCGAGGGCCTGCGTGGCCCATCCGGCGAGCAGGGTTGCAGCGATTGCAAGGATCTTCTTCCGCATTTTGGCTCCTGGCGGCCGTGCGGCCGACTGTGGCGTGTCCAGCTGACTTCGACAGGGACTTCTCGAGCTTCGCTTCAGATCTTGTCGAGGCGGTCCAGCACCGCCACCCCGGCCCCCTGGAGCGCCTCGGCGGCCTTGCCGACCTCGTCGACCCGCAGGACGATGATGGCCCGCTCCCCGCTCTTGCGGGCGGCCGAGTACATGTACTCGATGTTGATGCCCTTCCCCCGCAGCGCGTGCAGGGCGTCGGAGAGGCCCCCGGGGCGGTCCGGGACCTCGACCGCCACCACCCGGGTCTTCTCCACCGTGAACCCGCCGTCCTTGAGCACCTTGCGGGTGCGCTCCGGGTCCTCGACGATGAGCCGCAGGATGCCGAAATCGGACATGTCGGCCAGGGTCAGCGCCTTGATGTCGATGCCGTTGCGCGCCAGCACGTCGACGATGTCGGCCAGTCCGCCCGACCGGTTCTCGAGGAAAATCGAGATCTGCGCGACCTCCATGCCGCCTCCTCGCTGGCCCGCGCCGCGTTCGGCGCAGGATAGCAGATCAAGTTGCCCGATCCATCCGGCCCTCAGACGTTGCGCCGGTCGATGACGCGCTTCGCCTTGCCCTCGCTGCGGGCAACCGAGCGCGGCTCGACCAGGACCGCGTGCACCCGGATCCCCAGCACCTGCTCGAGCGCCTCCTCCAGTTCCCGGTGGACGGCCTCCAGCGCTCCGATCTTGTCGGAGAAGATCTCCGGGGTGACCTCGACCCGGACCTCCATCTGGTCGAGCCCCTTCTCGCGGGTGAGCACGATCTCGTAGTGGGGCAGCGTCCCCTCCACCCGCAACAGCGCGGTCTCGACCTGCGACGGGAACACGTTCACTCCGCGGATGATGAACATGTCGTCCGAGCGGCGGGCCACGCGCCGGATGCGCCGGATGGACCGCCCGCAGGCGCAGGGCTCGGGGAGCAGCGTGGTGATGTCGCGGGTCCGGTACCGGATCATCGGCATCGCCTGCTTGGAGAGGGTGGTGAGCACCAGCTCTCCCTCGGAGCCGTCCGGCAGCACCTTGCCGGTCTCGGGGTCGATGATCTCGGGCAGGAAGTGATCCTCGAAGAGGTGCAGCCCCTTCTGGTTCAGGCACTCGACGCCCACGCCGGGGCCGATGATCTCGGAGAGGCCGTAGATGTCCTGGGCCCTAACCCCGCTCTCCTGCTGGATGCGATCGCGCATCGCGTCGCTCCACGGCTCGGCGCCGAAGACCCCGGTCCGGAGCCTGCCGAAGTCGAGCTTCGCCTCCTTGGCCCGCTCCAGCAGGTGCAGGAAGTAGCTGGGGGTCGAGCAGATGACCGTCACCCCGAAGTCCTGCATCACCATCAGCTGCCGCTCGGTGTTGCCGCCGGAGATGGGGATGACGGTGGCGCCGAGCGCCTCGGCGCCGTAGTGGGCCCCGAGTCCGCCGGTGAAGAGCCCGTAGCCGTAGGCGTTCTGGATGACGTCGCAGCGGTGCACGCCGCAGGCGGCGAAGCTCCGGACCATGACCTCCTTCCAGACGTCGATGTCGGACTGCGTGTAGGCGACCACGATGGGCTTGCCGGTCGTCCCGGAGGAGGCGTGCAGGCGCACCACCTCCTCCATGGGGCTGGCGAAGAGGCCGAAGGGGTAGGTGTCGCGCAGGTCGGCCTTGACCGTGAAGGGGAGCTGGCCCAGGTCCTCGAGCCGCTTCACGCTGGCCGGGGTGAGGCGCCGCTCCTCCATCCGCTGGCGGAACAGCTTCTGGTGCTCGTAGGCGCGCCGCACCACCGCCTGCAGGCGCTGCAGCTGCACCTGCCGGAGCTGCGGGAGAGGCAGGAAGTCGGGCGCGCTCGCCGGGTGGAAGCCTTCCGGCGCGTCGTTCCAGTTGGCCCTCACGTCGGACTCCTTTCGGTCGATGGCTCGAGGCCGGCCCGGGCGGCCGCCTCGCGGCCGATGCGGAAGGCCTTGTCGTTCACGTCGTGCAGGCGCTCCGGCAGCGCCGCGTGCACCGCATCGAGCCAGAATGCCTCGGGGATGTCCAGGTGGTGGCTGAGCGCCCCCAGCAGCGCCACGTTGAGGCTCTTGCGGTTGGGAAGGCTGCGCTCGTCCACGAAGTCCGGGCCGATGACCACCCCGCCCGGCCGCAGCACCGGCCGGGTCACCTCCACCTGCGTCGGCTCCAGCACCACCAGGAAGTCGGCCTCGCCGCGGGGCACCATGGGGGAGAGCACCTTCTCGCCGTAGCGCACGTCGGAGGTCACCGAGCCCCCGCGCTGGCTCATCCCGTGGATCTCGGCCTTCTTCACGTCGTGGCCCGCCCGGCAGGCCGCGTCGGCCAGGATGTCGGAGGCCTTGATGGCCCCCTGCCCGCCCAGCCCGGCGACGACCACGTTGACGATGCGGGCCATCAACAGGCCCCTTCGCAGGCGCCCCCGCAGGCGGCCGCCTTCTCCTCGTTCTGCTTGTCCCACCGCCGGATGTCGGCGGCGGCGAGCACGCAGGCCTTGCGGGCCACGATGAGCGACAGGTCGTTCCCCGCCAGGCGCTCCTGCAGCAGCTTCTCGAAGCCCTTCGGGTCGACGACCGGGTCGACCACGTCGACGCGGGCGACCCCGCAGGCGCGGGCGAACCCCTCGATGGAGAACTTCTGGGTGGCCTCGTGGTCGAGCGTCCGGCCGGTGCCCGGGTGCTCCTGCTGGCCGGTCATGGCGGTGGTTCCGTTGTCGAGCACGATCACCACGTGGCCGGTGGGCGGCGGGTTGTAGACCATCTCCACCAGCCCGTTCAGGCCGGAGTGCACGAAGGTCGAATCGCCGATCACCGAGACCACCCGCCGGGCCTGGGCCTCGGGGAGCACGTGACGCAGCCCCAGCCCGACGCCCAGCGACGCCCCCATGGCCACGCAGGTGTCCATGGCGCGGTACGGCTCCATCACCCCCAGGGTGTAGCAGCCGATGTCCCCGGCCACGATGCAGTCCAGCCTCTGCAGCGTGCCGTAGACCGGGTGGTAGGGGCAGGCGTCGCACAGGCGCGGCGGAGTGGCCTTGAGCGGCGGGGGCTCGGGCGAGACGTCGCCGGCCAGGATGCGCCGCACCCGCTCCACGTTGAGCTCGCCGAAGCGGTACATGTCCGGCTTCCCCTCCACCGGGATCCCGGCGAAGCGCAGCTGCTCGACGTAGAAGGGGTCGCCCTCCTCGACCACCACGCAGCGGTCGACGCTCCGGGCGAAGGCCCGGAGGGCCTCGATGGGGAGCGGATAGACCGTTCCGATCCGGAAGGCGGAGGCCTCCGGAGCCGCCTCCTGGACGTGCTCCCAGGTGACCCCGCTGGTGACGATCCCCAGGCGGCGGTCCCCCTTCTTCCAGAGGTTGAGCGGCGAGGACTCGTGGGCCTTCTGGATCTCCTCGAGCTTGGCGCGCAGCTTGCGGTGGGCCGGGCGGGCGTAGCCCGGGACCATCACCCGCCCGGCGATGTCCCGCTGGAAGGCCGGGGCCGGCGGGGCCGGCGCCGGGGCGCCGCGGGCCACCAGGGTCTTCGAGTGGCAGACCCGGGTGGTCATCCGCAGCATGACCGGCAGCCCCCAGCGCTCGGAGAGGGCCACCGCCTCCCTCAGGAAGTCGTAGGCCTCCTGGGAGTCGCTCGGCTCGATCATGGGGATGCCGGCGGCGACCGCGTAGCGACGGTTGTCCTGCTCGTTCTGCGACGAGGCCATGCCCGGGTCGTCCGCCGAGACCAGCACCAGGGCCCCGGAGACGCCGGTGTAGGCCGCGGTGAAGAGCGGGTCGGCGGCCACGTTGACGCCGACGTGCTTCATGGTCACGAGCACCCGCGCCCCGGCGAAGGCCGCGCCCAGGCCCACCTCCAGCGCCACCTTCTCGTTGGGGGCCCACTGGGCCCTCCCGCCGTGGGCCCCGAAGGTCTCGAGGATCTCGGTGGAGGGGGTGCCCGGATAGCCGGTCCCGAGCGCCACCGCGGCGTCGACCGCGGCCAGGGCGACCGCCTCGTCGCCGGACAGCAGCATCTTCCTCATCGCGTCGTCTCCCGCCGGATGGCCGCGAGCCGAATCGGCGCGGTGACCGTCATTCTGGTACGTTTATACTCCAATTGTCCACCCCCCCGGCCGCCGGGCCGGGGCTCAGGCCATCGACTCCAGCACCACCGCGATGCCCTGCCCCCCGCCGATGCACATGGTGACCAGCCCGTAGCGCTTGCGGGTCCGGCGCAGGGCGTAGGCGCAGGTCAGGGAGAGGATGGCGCCGGTGGCGCCGAGGGGATGGCCCAGGGCGATGGCGTTGCCCATGGGGTTCACCCGCTCCGGGTCGATGCCCATCTTCTCGAAGCCCTGCACGCAGGCCAGGGCCTGTGGCGCGAAGGCCTCGTTCAGCTCGACCACGTCCAGGTCCTTCCCCTGGATCCCGGCGCGCGCCAGGGCGCGCTGGGTGGCCGGAACCGGGCCCCAGCCCATGATCCGCGGGTCGCAGGCGGCCACGCCCGTCCCGGCCACCCGGGCCAGCGGCCGCAGCCCCTGCTTCGCCACGTCCCCCTCCAGGCCGATCACCATCGCCGCCGCCCCGTCGACCACCGCGCTGGCGTTCCCGGCGGTGACGATGCCGCCCGGCTCGAAGGCCGGCGGCAGCCGCGCCATGGCCTCCGGGCTCGGATCCTCGAGGATGTGGGTGTCGTACCGGACCGTCACCGGCTCGGCCGCGCCGTCGCGCCGCACCGCCACCGGCTCGATCTCCTCGTCGAACCAGCCGGCGTCCCGCGCGCGGCGGGCGTTGCGGTGGGAGCGCATCCCGAAGGCGTCGGCCTGCTCCCGCGTGATCCGGTGCCGCCGGGCCAGCTCCTCGGCGGTGTTGGCCATGGCGAGGCGCGCGCTCGGATCGTAGAGGCTCGCCAGCATCAGGTCCGCCAGGTGCGTCCCGGCCGGGAGCGCCTTGACGTCGATGGGGCCGTACTTCTGGACGGCGTCCCCCAAGCGCTTGCCGCGCACGCCCCACAGCGTGAACGGGTACTGCATGCTCTCGGCCCCGCCCACCACCACCAGGGGCCGGTCGGGGTCGTGCCGCATCCCGGCCAGGATGATCTCCGACCCCACCGCCAGCGCCTCCGCCCCGCTGCCGCAGATGCGGGCCACGGTGAGGGCCGGGACGTCGTCGGGGAGCCCGGCCCGCCATCGCATGCCCTGGGCCGCGTAGATCGAGTCGCGATGGCTGTGCTGCGCCATGCCCATCACCACGTGGCCGACCCGATCGGCCGGGACCCGGCTGCGCTCCAGCGCCGCGCGGATGGCCATGCCGCCCAGCTGGGTGGTGGAGAACCGGGAGAACAGGCCCGGTTCCCGGTTGTTGAGGAGGATGTCGGCGCGCGGCAGCCGGCGCCCGCCGTCGACGATGACGATCGACTCGCGTCCCATGGGCTCCTCCGCCTACTCGTGCAGGAAGACCGCGGGCACCCGCGGTCCGTTCTGGATGAAGTTCTTCATGCCGATGTCCATGTCGACCGTGCCCTTGCAGCGGCCGAAGCCCCGGCTCTCCACCTTGAGCCCTTCCGGCAGGGGAAGGCGCAGGCCCTGCGTCACCACGTCGACCAGGATGGCGTCGATGGCCAGCGAGCGGTGGCCCAGGTCGACCGGCGGCAGGCGGTCTGGGACCGCCATGGGGGCCGGGTCGACCGGGGCGACCTTCGCCTTCCCCGCCAGGTGCCGCCGGACCAGGTCCGTGGCGGCGGCCACCACGTCCTCGACCGGCTCGCCGGCGGCCCAGCCCCAGGCGCAGGCCTCCTTCGCCGAGGCCACCCGGCCGGTCCGCAGCATCTCGGCGGCCCGCTCCAGCCCGACGAGGCGCGGCAGGCGCTGGGTGCCGCCGTAGCCGGGGATGATCCCCAGGTTCACCTCCGGCTGGCCCAGGGCGAGCTGCGGCCCCACCACGCGGGCGTGGCAGGCCATCGCCAGCTCGGCGCCGCCCCCGAGCACCGGGCCGTCGACCGCCGCCACCACCGGCTTGCGCGACGCGGCGATGCGGTCGAGGACGCGCTGGCCGCCGGAGGAGGAGGCC
>Ga0079037_100001079_pt1 | contig 13652 bp, 14 predicted proteins | sample Mud3Dept4metaG_FD_71479 | JGI IMG/M metagenome (GOLD analysis project Ga0079037, IMG submission 71479) | Freshwater wetland microbial communities from Ohio, USA, analyzing the effect of biotic and abiotic controls - Mud 3 Core 4 Depth 4 metaG | ecosystem: Environmental > Aquatic > Freshwater >... | reverse complement strand
CGCAGCGAGTGAAGCGGAGGCGATCCCTTTCCCGAGGGAAGAAACCACCCCACCAGTGACAAACACATACTTCGTCATGTTATGAGCGGGGGCGGGTGATGGCGGATTCTACTCCATCCCTCCCTGCCGCTCAAATGCCGTGAGCGCCAGGTGCGCTTGTATGCGCCTTCAGGGCAGAGGCTTGTCGATCACCACGTTCACCCCTGAGGCGCCGACCTTCACATTCTGAAGCGAGCCTTCAAAGTCGCCCGGCTGTGCCATCGGGTTGCCGGATTTGGACACGCGAGCAACCAGGATCACCTGCTTGTGCAGCGAGAGGGTGTTGCCGGGGTTCATCGCCATGCTGTCATTCAGTTCGAATTCCAATGGAAGCTGGCTGGCGCTGGCACGAATGGCCGCCACTGGGGGGCCACTCTGTCCGGGCCGTGCAAACAGGAACAGCACGTCCGTGGCAGCCAGTTTGGCTTTGAGCGCCGGCGCGATGTCGATTCTGCCCTTGATGGTGGCGCCTGGGGCAGCCGCCGCGGCCGTGTCGTTGGCGGGCGGCGGGTTGGCCAGGTCGTCGAGTCCGCTGAGGCCGGTCTGGGACAGGCGTTCAGCTTCTTTCTGCGCAGCCAGGATATCCTGGGCGTAGGGCGATTCCGGTGGCAAAAGCTTGTGTAAGCGCTTGAAAAAGAAGCTGGCCTGGGTAAAGTTCTGTTCCTGATAGGCATGGATGCCCGACAGTTCGAGACCCTTCATGTCGTCGGGATCGATCTCCAGCGCCTGCCGGACCAGTTCGATCGGCTTGCCCGCCAGCATCCGGTTGTTGGTGATGGCCAGGGCTTCAGCGTAACCGGACAGCACCGAGGCATCCTTCGGCAACAGCCTGATCGCCTTTTCATACGCAGGCAGGGCTTCGGTCCAGCGTTCCATCGCGCCGTAGGTCTTGGCCAGCATGGCCCACGCCTCGCCGTCGTCGGGATTGGCCTTGGTCTTCTCTTCAACCTTCCGAACCATCTCCATGAAGTCATGGTCCCCGCCGGTGGGGCCCGCCATGGCTGCCTGGGCCGCCGCGGATTGCGCATCAGCGATCGCGATCAGCGACGTGGGATTGCCCAGCCAGAAATACAGGCCGAACGCTGCGACGGGCAGGAAGGCCCCCAGCGTATAGCCGAGTTTGCGGCCGCTAACACGGCCGGGTTCGGCCGCATCCTCCAGACTAAGGGCATCGTCCGCCAGGCGAGCTTCCAGTTCCAGCTTGGCAGTTTGATATTGCGCATCGGAAAGCAGGCCGTTGGCGCGGTCGGTATCCATTTCCTTCATCTGATCCCGATACACGGCAATGTTGACGTCTCGCCGGGCAGCCTTGCCGGCTCCACTGCGCGCGCGCATAAGCGCAGGCAAGACAAAAACCAGCGCGATCACGACGCAGACAACGGTGGCAACCCAGAACAGGGTGACGGTCCAAAACGGGTTCATTTTTCATCCAGAAGTTGAGCAGCGGCAGCGAGTTTTTTCTCGTCTACCGGAATCGATTGCGCCGCGCGGCGACGTCGCAGCGTTGCATACCAGGCAGCTGCGCCGATTGCCAGGAACAGCAGGGGGCCGAGCCAGAGCAGGTAGGTTACCGGTTTGAACGGCGGACGATACAGGACGAAGTCGCCATAGCGGGTGGTGAGGTACTCGATCACCTCCTTGTCGTTCTTGCCCGCCTTCATCTGTCCACGAATTTCGCGGCGCAGATCTTCCGCCAGTTCGGCGTGCGATCCGGCGAGCGATTCGTTCTGGCAGACCAGGCAGCGCAGATCCTCCGCCAGGTTGACCAGGCGCTGCTCGATGACCGGGTCCTCCGCGTTGGGCAGCGCCTGTTTCGGCGCACTGGCCGGAGGGCTGGCCGGCGAATCGGCCAGCACCGGCAGGGAGAGCGCCAGCAGAATGGCCATCAAAAAAGGCTTCATGCACCCAACTCCTTCAGTTTCGGCTCGAACTTGTCTTTCCACACTTCTGGACTGATCGGGCCGACATGCTTCAGTCGCACAATGCCCTCCTTGTCGATGATGTAGGTTTCCGGGGTGCCGGTGACGCCATAATCGATGCCGACACGGCCATCCAGATCCTCCGGCACCGCCACGTAGGGGCTGCCGGTTTGCGCCAGGAGCTGCGCCGCCTCGCGATCCTTGTCCTTCCAGTTGAGGCCGACGATGGGGACGGTTCCGCTCTGCGCCAACTGCATCAGGAAACCGTGTTCCTGACGGCACGATACGCACCAGGGCGCCCAGACATTCAGCATCCAGACACGGCCCTTCATGTCTGCAGGGCTGAAGGATGCGCTGGCATTACCCACCAGAGGCAGCGTGAACGCGGGCGCGGTGCGGCCGATGAATGGCGACGGCACCTCGCGCGGATTGAGAAACAGCCCTTTGGCAAAGAAACCGACGAGGACGACGAAGAGGACAAGCGGCAGCCAGCGTTTCATGGGTCAGGCCCCCTGCGCCGCAAGGTTCTTCGAAACGTCGCTGCGGCGCAACGCAATGCGGTAACGCTTGTCCGACGCTGCGAGGAAGCCGCCCACCACCATGAACGCAGCGCCAAGCCACAGCCAGTTGATGAACGGCTTGTAGAACAGGCGCACCGTCCAGGCGCCCCGATCATCGAGCTGCTCGCCCATGGCGACGTAGATATCGGTGAAGGCGACCGGGCGCACCGCGGCCTCGGTCATCGCCATGCCGGAGGCGTTGTAGACGCGCTTTTCCGGATGGAGGATGGAGAGCGTCTTGCCGTTCTTGCCGACCTCGACCGTGCCGCGGGCAGCACGGTAGTTGGGGCCGTCGTGTTCGGTTGTGCCGCGGAAGGTGAAGGTGTAGCCCGCGAGTTCGGCGTAGCTGCCCACATCCATGCGGACGTCGCGCTCGGTCGCGTAGTTGGCGACCACAGCGATGCCCGCGACGCCGACCGCCATGCCGAAGTGCGCCAGCTGCATCCCCCAGAAGCCGCGCGGCAGCGTGGCCAGCTTTTGGCCGAGGCTGCCTTGGCCATGCCTGAGGCGATCAACGAATGCGGTCAGTACGGCAAGGGCGATCCAGGCGGCGAGGAAGAAGCCAAGGCTCGCCCACGGCTTGAAGCCGTCAAGCGTCAGCGGCAACAGCAGGCCGGTCGCAAGCGCCACGCCGAGAGCCCACTTCATGCGCACGACCATGTCCGGCAAGCTGGCTTCCTTCCAGCGCGCCAGCGGGCCAATGCCCATGAGGAAGAGCGCCGGCGCCATCAGCGGCACGAACACCGCGTTGAAGTAAGGCGGGCCGACGGAGATCTTGCCCAGACCCATCGCATCCATGAACAGCGGATACAGCGTGCCCAGCAGCACCGCCCCCAGCGCGGCGACCAGAATCACGTTATTGGCGAGCAACAGCGACTCGCGCGAGAACCAGGTGAAGCCGCTGCCGGTGATCATCTTCGGCGCACGCCAGGCATACAGTGCCAGCGAGCCGCCGATCACCACCGCGAGGAAGCCGAGGATGAAGGCGCCGCGCGCGGGGTCGGTGGCGAAGGCGTGCACCGACGACAGGACGCCGGAACGCACCAGGAAGGTCCCCAGCAGCGACAGCGAGAAGGCGATCAGCGCCAGCAGCACGGTCCACGCCTTGAAGGCGCCACGCTTCTCGGTGACGGCCAGCGAGTGAATCAGCGCAGTGCCGGCGAGCCAGGGCATGAACGAGGCATTCTCGGTGGGATCCCAGAACCACCAGCCGCCCCAGCCAAGTTCGCGATAGGCCCACCAGCTGCCGAGCATGATGCCGAGGGTGAGGAAGGCCCAGGCCACCGTGGTCCACGGCCGCGACCAGCGCGCCCAGGCGACGTCCATCTTGCCGGAAAGCAGCGCGGCGATGGCGAAGGCGAAGGCCACCGCGAATCCGACGTAGCCCATGTACAGCATCGGTGGATGGATGATCATGCCCCAGTCCTGCAGCAACGGGTTCATGTCATTGCCGTCCATAGCAGCGGGCAACAGACGCTCGAACGGATTGGAGGTGGTCAGCAGGAAGGCGAGGAAGCCGATCGAGATCAGGCCCATGATGCCGAGCACGCGCGCCGCCATGTCTTCCGGCAAGTGACGCGAGAACACCGACACCGCGGTGCTCCAGAATGCCAGGATCAACACCCACAGCAGCATCGAGCCTTCGTGCGAGCCCCAGGTGGCGGTGAAGCGATAGATCTCGGGCAGTTGCGAGAAAGAATTACGCGCCACGTTCTCGACCGAGAAGTCGTTGGTGAGGAAGGAGTAGGCGAGACAGCCAAACGCGAGGGCGACGAAAACGAACTGGCCCTGCGCGGCGGGCCGCGCCACCGCCATTAGGGTCAGGTTACCGCGCTGCGCGCCATACAGCGGCAGGGCGGCCTGGATCAGCGCGAGCAACAGCGCAATTATCAGGGCGAAATGGCCAAGTTCGGGAATCATTGCCTACCTCCAGTCAGTCTTGGGTCCTGCCGCGGCAGGAACGCTTGTTATCGATCATCTGTCCGACCCTCCCACCGACGGCGGAAGCTTACTCCACCACGGTCTTCTGCGCCTTCTGCGCCTGCTCGATGGCACTGGCGGCTTCCGGCGGCATGTAGTTCTCGTCGTGCTTGGCGAGCACCTGGGTGGCGGCAAACAGGCCGTCGGGGCCGAGCCGGCCCTCAGCGACGACGCCTTTGCCTTCCTTGAACAAGTCGGGAAGGATACCTGTGTAGGTCACGGGGATCGTCTTGGCAGTGTCGGTGACGACGAAACGCGTGGTCAGGCCGTCAGCCTCGCGCTTGATGCTGCCCTCCTCTACCAACCCGCCGATGCGAAAGGCACGGTTGGTCGGCGCCTCGCCGTTGGCGACCTGGGTGGGCGAGAAAAAGAACACCAGATTGCTGTTGAAGGCGTTGAGGACCAGCACCACTGCAACTCCGAGGGCGGCGACGACGACGGCGATGAGGGCGAGTTTCTTGTGACGCGGTTTCATTCCACTTTCCTTGCGAATGTCGGGGTTACGGGTTGAGTCGCTGCAAACGCCTGAGGGTGGCAAGGCTGAGCCGGCGATGACGGCGCAGCAGCCAGATTTCGCCGACCACGCATGCGGCGGTCATGGCGTACGACCCCCAGACATACAGGCCATAGCCGCCCATGGCCCAGAACGCTTCCCAGCTTTCCCAGTTCATGCCTGCCCCTCCAATTGCAGCCGTGCCCATTCGGTCTGCCGTTCGCGTTCTAGGATCAGGGTGCGCGCCCGGGCCAGGGAAACCGCAATGGTGTACATCCAGGCGGCGAGCGCCATGATCAGCATTCCCCACAGCATGATCATCGCCATCGAGGGCGCGCGAGTGAGACTGACCGAGGACCCTTGGTGCAGGGTGTTCCACCATTTGACCGAGAAGTAGATGATGGGGATGTTGATGACGCCGACCAGATTCAGCAGGGCGCCGGCACGGTCGGCGCGGCGCGGGTCGTCGATGGCGGCCTGCAGGGCCATGTAGCCGACGTAGAGGAACAGCAGGATGAGCTCGGAGGTGAGGCGGGCGTCCCACACCCACCACGCGCCCCACATCGGCTTGCCCCAGAACGCCCCGGTCCACAGCGCGACGAAGGTGAACATGGCGCCGGTCGGCGCCAGGGCGCGCGCCATGACGAACGACAGGCGGGTGTTCCAGGCGAGACCGATGGCCGACCAGAACGCCATCACGACGTAGATGAACATCGACATCCAGGCCGCCGGCACGTGGATGAAGATGATGCGGTAGCCCTCGCCCTGCTGGAAGTCGGTCGGGGCGACGAAGAAGCTGATGTAGAGGCCGACCGCGCAGAGCGCGGCGGCAAGCAGGGCAAACCACGGAACGAGCTTGCCGGCCAGCGGGTAGAAGGTCGCCGGCGAGGCGAAATAGTAAAGATTCAAGCACTTACTCCACGGAGATTTTAAGGGCCAGCGAACTGATCCAGGGGGCAACCAGCAGCGACATCACGAGAAAGGCCCCCAACAAGGACAGGTGAGCTTCCGAACCAGTTCCCGACATGGCGCCCTCCACTGCGCCCGCGCCGAAAATCAGCACCGGCACATACAAGGGCAGGATCAGCAGGGTAATCAGCACGCCGCCACCGCGCAAGCCCAAGGTCAATGCCGCGCCGATTCCGCCCAGCAGGGACAGGATCGGCGTGCCGATTGCCAGCGACAACACCAGGATCACGAGCGCCTCGGCGGGCAACCCGAACTGGATCCCCAGAACCGGCGCAATCAGCAGCAGAGGAATGCCGTTGATCACCCAGTGCGCCAGCGCCTTGCCCAGAGCCAGGAGTGAATTGGGATAGGGCGAGAGCAGCATTTGTTCCAGGCTGCCATCGCGAAAGTCGTCGGCAAACAGGCGCCCCAGCGACAGCAGGCAGGCCAGCAACGCCGCCACCCACACCACCCCCGGCCCGATCAGGCGCAGCATGGTCGGTTCCGGCCCGATGCCGAGCGGAAACATGCTCACCACCATGACGAAGAAGAATTGCGCGGTGAGCCAGTCGCCACGACGGCGAGCGGCCAGCAACACATCGCGACGAATGACAGTAATCAGGAAACGTATCATGCAGGCTCATCGATGCGGGCATCAATCTCCGACCGAAATGGATTTGGCGGAGACCCCATCAAGGGCCAGGGGCTGGTGCGTCGTCATGATCGCCATGCCTCCGGCAACGACATGATCGCGGATCAACTTTTCAACCATGGCGACGCCATGAACGTCCAGGCCGGTCAGCGGTTCATCGAGGATCCACAACAGAGCGCCGGCGGTCATCAGCCCGGCAAGCGCGACACGCCTGCGCTGACCAAACGAAAGGACGCGAGCGGGGAAATCCAGACAGCGGGACAGTCCCACCTGCTCCAGCGCGGCCACGGCCACCGGCAGGTCCAGGTCGCGTCCGTCGAGTGCGGCAGCCAGGCGCAGATTCTCCAATGGCGTGAGGTCGTCCTTGATGCCATTGACGTGACCCACGTAGGCCATCTCCCGGCAATACTGCTCATGCTCGCTAGCGATCGGCTGGCCGCGCCAGCGCACTTCACCAGCAGCAGGCTGTGACAGGCCGCACAGGATGCGCAGCAGGCTGGTCTTGCCGTGGCCATTGCCGCCACGCACCAACAAAGCCTCGCCCTCACCCAACTCGAAACCCAGATTCTTGAAAAGCAGACGCTCGCCGCGCTCGCAAGCCAGGTCATTGGCAAAAAGCATACTTGACGTCATGAACGGGAATTTTGAAACATCATGGCAAAGCTTAACGGAAACGTGGGAATTTAACACTCAAGGCAGATAGTTAGGGCACGGCCACCATAAATTTACCCGAACGCTGTTTCTAGCGGCCAAAAAACAGGGGAATACGGCTTTCGCCGATTCCCCTGAGACTCTGGAGGAGAGCGTACTGCGTCGAGCGCGGATCAGGCGATCAGTACTTTTTCTCAGCTGCGGGAGCTGCGGCCGGGGCTGGCGTTGCCGCCGCACCAACCTTCATCTCGCCCATCGCCTTCTTCAGCATGGCGATGCCCGCCTTGGAAGATTCGATCGAGGTGGTCAGCGACTCACGCGCATTCTGCGGGTTGTGGAAGCCATCGGAGTTCTCGGCCGTCCACCATTCCCAGTACAGGTTGGCGTCGTACTGATGGTCGTAGGCCTTCTCGAGAACGTCCTTGGAGACACCTGCATCCTTGGCCTTGACGATCATGTCGATCAGGCTGGCAAGCCAGAATTCCGCATCCGCCATCTTGCCGCGGGTGTAGTTCTGGATGGCCTCCATGTTGTACTTCGCATCATGCTCGGTCCAGTCGGTGTGGCACTTCAGGCAGGTCTCCTTCAGCATGAACTTGGGCGACTTCTGCTGGTGATTGGTGTAGGTCTTGCCCTGGGCATTCTTCGCCTTGCCCATGTGGCAGTCCTTGCACTGCACGCCAGCTTTCTCATGCTTGGAGCCCCAGTAGGTCTCCATTTCCGGGTGCTGGATCTTGGGCAGCAAGGCCCCCGTCGAGGCATGCTTGAAGTCCTTGAACTTGTAGTCCTCGGTCATGACCTTCTTGTAGCCGAAGACGTTGGTCCACGGGAACAGGTTGGTGCGCGGATCGTCCATCTTGATGTAGAACTCCTTGCCCTTCTCGGCGCAATCGAAGCCGGGGCCGCAGTTGTATTCCACGTGGCACTGGGCGCACATCAGGTTGGAGTCAGGCTTGTTCAGCAGACCGATGGCACGGAACGGCTTGCCGTCGCGGTCGAAGGTCACCTTGGTCATGGTGGTCTTGGCGCTCTTCTCGGCATCCAGCGGATAGGTGCCGAGCTTGCGATCCACCACCGCCTGAATCAAGGCGTCACGCACGACACGCGGTCCGGTGGAGTGCGGGTCGTGACACATGAAGCAGTTGAGCGGGTGTTTGACTCCACGGGCAAATTCAACAGGCTTGGAGGTGCGGTCCCACTTGGCGTTGGGGTCCTTGTCGCCCATGAATTTCCAGTTGAGGATATGGTCTTGGGTCTTGCAGTTCATGCACACCGGATTGACGGCAGTGACCGTCTCTTTCATGAACTTCTTCTGGTCGGACGACCCGGGTTCCTTGTCGGTGATCACGTCCCAAGCGCTGTTGGCAGCCGCTTCCGCTTTGGTATTGTAGGTCCAGTCCTTGAACTGGAAACGCCCACCGAAGCCGCGGTCGACCACCCACTGGTCAACCAGCATGAAAGCGTGGGAACGCGGCTCACCATGCTCAATGGTGAACCCATAGCCTTCCATGATCTTGTCGAAAAGCGGCGAACGGCCCTTGAACGTGGCTTTTTCAAGGCGCGCCGGCGAGTCGTAATTGAGCTTGACGAAGGACTCGTACTGATCCTTGTGGCACGTGGCGCAAGCACGGTGATCCATGATGGTGACCGGCTTGACGGCCTTCTTGTCCTTGCTGGCCAGGTGCTCGTCCGTACCGGTATGACAGCTCGCGCAGTTGACCTTGGCGTGCTTGCCCTTGGCATGGAACTCCTCGATGTTGTCATGGCACGAATAGCATTTCTGCATATTGGTGACAGGCTTGGCTGCAGGCGCTGCTGCCGCAGGCTGTGCCGGCGCCCCCACGGCGAACAGGGCCAACGACAGCCCCGCGAGCCAGTGTGTAAAACGATTCTTGATTGTCATGGTGTACTCCTCCGTGAAGGGTTTCGGTACTGCTCTGCTTCAGGCGAATGCGTCCGCCATGATGTTCTTCAGCCAGCCGATGGCGTATTCCGACTCCAGCTTCCGTGTGGCAGCCAGGGCCGGGGTGTCAATCGGCGAAATACCGCCGGCTTCCTGCACATAAACGAGCTTGCCGTTGTCAACCTTGTAGATATGCACCACCGAGAAGCCCCAGTCGGGTGCAGCAATGCTGTAGCAAGTGTTGACAAAGTAAGGCACGGGCGCAGGCTGGCCGTTGAGCTTGGCAATGATGGCCCCCGCTGCCACCTTGGCCTGGGTCACGGCCATGTGGGCCGACTTGGGTGCGCCATACACCGGCAGATCACCGTGGACACAGGAGTCGCCAACCACCCAGATGTCCTTGTGCACAACGGATTCCATGGTCAGCATGTCAACCGAGCACCAGCCCTTCTCGTTGGTCAGGCCCGTAGCCTTGGCGATGCTGCCGGCGCCATGGGGCGGAATAACGTTCAGCACATCGGCCTTGTGTTCTCCGAAGTTGGTGTAGGCAGTCTTGGTCTTCGGATCGATCTTGACGACCTTGCCGTCGGAGGCACCGGGCACCCACTCGATCATCCCGGGATAAATCGTCTTCCATGCCTGCTCGAACAGGCCCTTCTTGGAGAAGGAGTCGTTGGCGTCAAGGATCACCACCTTGGACTTTGTCTTGCCGTGCCCCTTCAGGTAGGCAGCCACTTGCGAAGCGCGCTCGTAAGGGCCGGGGGGGCAGCGGAACGGGCCGGGCGGCACGGTGATGACGAACTTGCCGCCATCCGGCATGGCCTCAAGTTGCTTCTTCAGCACCAGTGTCTGCGGGCCGGCCTTGTAGGCATGCGGCAGGTCACCATTGGCGAGCGCTTCGCTGTAGCCTTCCACCCCCGCGTAGTTGAAGTCGATGCCGGGCGACAGCACCATGGCGTCGTAAGCGAGGGTTTTGCCGCCCTTCAGTGCGACCGACTTCTTGACCGGATCGATCGCAGTCACCTCGTCGAACACGACGTTGATGCCACGCTTCTTCAGGCCGTCATAGCCGATCTCCAGATCCTTGAGGTTGCCGTGGCCTGAAATGACTTCGTTCGACAGCGGGCAGGAAATGTAGATCTTGTTTTTTTCGACCAGGATCACGTCCAGGGTCGGCGACAGCATTTTCAGATACTTGGCAGCTGCAGCGCCGCCGAAACCACCGCCCACGACAACGATCCTGGCCTTGCTGGCTGCCTTGGCGTTGGGAATATGCAGTACCGAAGCGGGGGCGGCTACGGCGAGCGCCTTGAGGAAGTCACGACGATTGAATTGGCTCATGGAAGGCTCCTAATTATTTCTGGCTGGCGTAGAACTCAGCGACGGCTTTGACTTCTTCGTCACTCAGTTTCTTGGCGGCATTGCGCATCTGACGATTGGGCATCGTTACGGCATCGTCGCGATACTTCAGCGCTTCCAGTTGAAGATATTGGGACCACTGGCCATTGATGTTGGGGGTTTCGCTATCCTCGGATTTGCCGGTTTCGCCGTGGCAGCCGGCGCAGCGTGAGGTGACCTTCTTTCCGAGTGCGACTAGCTTGGGATCGGTTTTCTGCGCGGCCGGAACCCACGGCTTCTTGGCGTAGTAATTCGCCAGCGCGGCGATCTGCTCGTCGCTGTAGCCCTTGATCAGGCGCCCCATGGTGGCGGAATAGCGTGCACCGCTTTTCCACTCCATCATGATGTTCTTGAGATAGGACTCCGGCAGGCCACCGATGGACGGCATGCTAGGTCCGACCGACACACCGTCTGCGCCATGGCAGTTGTTGCAGGTAATGGCCAAGGCATCGATGGGGTCCGCCGCATGGGACGAACACATGAATCCTGCCAGAAGCATTCCAAATAGAGCGCGATAGCGCATGGCCGATCTCCTCTTGATTATTGTCACAATGACAAAGTTTTGATGGTCGAAATGTACCCAGATGGAAAACAACTATCCTTGACGCAAATCAAGGAAATCGCTTTCGTGCCCTGCGAACCCTGAATTTTTTGAGACGCATCCCGACGGCCAAGCAACACGCGTGGGGTCCGAGTGCGCTCTCAGATATCCCCATTGGCACCGGCACGCATGATTTCTTCCATCTTGTTGCGGATGTCGATGGCGCCGCGAGAGAGTTCGGGGGTGACGCCCATCTGGCCTTCATAACCGGCCACCCAGTCCATGTTCCAGTCCAGCATCATCACCCAGATGTTCTTGTCGGCGTCTTCCATGATGCCGATGCGGCAGGGCAGAAACACCAGGAATTCCGGACTGATCTTCAGCAGGTCACGGCCGACGGCAATGTCGCAGAAACTGTGCACCTCGATGCGCGGCGCGTCCATGTCGCCCAGTACCGCCTGAAAATCCTTGTACATCAGATTGCTGCCGACGTGCTTGAAGTTGAGTTGGTTCGCCTTCAACATCATCGACTCGAGCACTTCGTCGAACTTGAGCCCCGGCTTGGCCTGGATCTTGTGCGCGAACCAGTTCATCGCGTCGGGCATGGACATCCGCATCACGTTGGTCATGATGGGCATCATCATCTGCATCATCTGCCGCTTGGTCTGCTGCGGGATGCCGGGTCGCATGGTGTAGGGCTTGCGCGGACCAGCAGGCTGGGGAGAACCGACGAAGGGGATGGGCATGCCCGGGAAAGGCAGCAGCATGGGCACCCCCACCGGTTGCGGGATATTCTGCAGGTAGGGGTTGGCCATCGCCGGCGACACAACAAGCGGAGCGACCGGAACGGGTGCCATTACCTGCTGCGCCAAGGCTGGAACGCTGGCAAGCAGGACGAGGGAAGTGATAACGCGCGTCAACGTAAGAATGATGTCTCTCCGAAATAAGTTAGTTTTATCAATCAATCTTAGACGGCAAAACTTGACTTGCCAGTAATTCAGTCCAAGAGGAGGTTTTCCTGCAGTACTAACGAGCGGGACAACGAAATGCGACCTGCTCCACCCCACGACGTTGATGCCCGCAAGCGGAGTAGCTACCTACCTTCCCTGATATTCGTGTTCACGATGCAAGCTGGACCGACCTGACGAGGTCCAATGGTTGGCCATGATAGGAATGCCGGCCTCAACATTTCTTGATATCCGTCAAGAAATGAAAATTTCGCCTAAAACGGCCCGTTTTGCGGGCCTTTACATCCCCGCGGCAAGCAGGGCTTGCGCACAGGCGGGGGATACGCTCACGCTTTGATGTTCACTGGTTGAACGTATTGCCGATCAACTCCTTCACCTCGGCCTGCGGGGTGTGGCAATGGACGCAGACATGGCGGCTGTCCGCACGCTTGAGGCTGCCGTCCCCCGCCTTGACGTAGTGGCTCTCCGGCATCGGGGTGGGAATATGCCTGATTTTTTTGGTACCTATCCTGGCGGGCTTTTCATGGCAGTTTGTGCACATGTTCTTTTTCGCACTGATCGGCAGGTAATCGTCGATGTTGTGCGGAATCTGCGGCGGTGCGCCGCTATACGCGGGTGCCATGGGCGCTGAATCGAATCCCTGCGGATACTGGAAAACCTCCGGGCTGGGGTCATCGAATACACTGGATTTCGACAAGCCCATCTGATCGTCCACCAGCGTGACTTCTGCAGCCTGCAGCGCACCGCAGCTTAAGCCCACCGCACCTATCAGCAGCATTGCCATCATGGTCGTTTTCATTTTGGATTCCTCATGGTTGAGTTCGGGTTCGAAGATCAGCCGCCGGCTGGGCATTCCAGCGCAGTGCAAAGTCCAGACTGTTTTCCGGGCAGATGGGAATGCAGCGTGCACAGTTGGTGCAGGCACCCGCAGTGACCATTCCGTGTTCGGCCGCCTGCTTCAGGTTCAGTACCTGTGGCTCGGGGCATACGCGGGCGCACTCGCCACAATGGGTGCAGCTGCGCTCATCGAAGCGCACGCGAAGTAGCGCCCGCTTGCCGAGCAGCCCATAAAACGCGCCCAGCGGGCACAGGTGGCCACACCAGCCGTGCTTCAGGATCAGCAGATCGAATACGAAAATTCCCACCGCGGCGGTCAGTCCCATGCCCACGCCATAGATGAGTTCACGGTGCAGCATGGAAATGGGGCTCACCCACTCAAACGCAGCCACCCCGAGCACTGCAGACAACACCAGCGCCATGCCAAGAATCCAGTAGCGCGTGCTGCGCGACAGGCGGAACAGGTCGTTCAATTTGAGCTTGGACCTCAGCCAGCCGGCCAGATCCGTCACCATATTCATCGGGCACACCCAGCCGCAAAACACCCGGCCTGCCACAACATAAAAAACCAGCAGGATCGCGGCACCCAGCAGCACCGTGGTCTGCAGCATGTGGCCGCTGACGAGTTGCTGCAGCACGGCAAACGGATCGGCCATCGGGATCACGCCGACAAACTCGGACGCCGACAGGTTGCCGCGTAGCAGCGGCGTACCGGCGATCTGCCAGCCCCAGTGCAGGGTACCGAAGAACATCAGCAGCACCC
>Ga0079037_100001078_pt1 | contig 13657 bp, 10 predicted proteins | sample Mud3Dept4metaG_FD_71479 | JGI IMG/M metagenome (GOLD analysis project Ga0079037, IMG submission 71479) | Freshwater wetland microbial communities from Ohio, USA, analyzing the effect of biotic and abiotic controls - Mud 3 Core 4 Depth 4 metaG | ecosystem: Environmental > Aquatic > Freshwater >... | reverse complement strand
CCATGTCTTGATTTCCATTGCTGAATTTGTGCCTCAGAGGGCGCACCAGACATTTTGGATATGGCACCACGAAAGTCAAAAACAGGTGTTTCTTCCTGCTTAGGTTCACTCGGAGCGGCTTCTTTCTTTTCCTCAACCGGAGCTGGTTGTTCCTTCTTTAGGGTGCAATTGCAAATGGGTCCATCTTCTCCAATGATTACCAGGGCGCCGCACTTAGGGCATACGTCATCTTTAAAAGCCATGTCATTTACTAGATCTTCGGGGTTCATAAAAACTCCTTTGTAAGTGGTTTATCTATATTATATCATGAATTATGTTAGATTTTTTGCTATGAATCTATATTGTTCGAGGATCGGCTGTCCGTCTGAGCTGATAGCCTGTCCTTGTCCAACTATATTTGCTCCAATGATTTTCTTGATAGTATGGTTAGCTTCGGCATTAGAGATGTCACCATACAGAATCCAGATATCAAAAGGAGGATACTGATCCCCGCGCCTATGAGTATATATGTCTTCGCCTCCTGGAACGACACTTAAATTGCCAGTAGTGTATTCTGAATATGCATTCCCTGTTTTTCCCCATAGATGATCTTCAAAATTTTCAGCTGCATTCTCAAAAGCATCATCTGGTAAAGCTGCTAAATCTTTATAGAAGTCATAGGGATTATTAACCTCTGGCGCAAGTTCTCTTAGCTTATCAATACCTTCTCTTGACATACCAAACCCTTCGGCGCTGGATATTATGGCTTTTTGTTCTTCAAACTTTTTCTGTGATTCCATATATCTTTCAATGCTTTCCCTTAGTGCTTTATATTCCTTTTCTCCCGGGCCCATATGAATTGGGGCTTGTTGTGTCCTATAATGCTGTAGTGTCGCAAGAATGTAATCTGCTTCTTTGAAGGGCACTGTAAACACGCCTTCGACCAATACTTGACCGCTCGCAACTGTATGAAAATACTGGGATGCATAACCATAAACCGGACGCTTGGTCTGTGTTACCTCGAATTGGATGTATTGCACGTCATCTACAAGAATGTCCCCAAGGTATATAGAAATCATCGAACCGGCGAAAAAATCAAACTCATAAGATGTTGTATTGAGACTTAAGCCTTTATCGTCTGACATGGCAGGCCCTCTCTAAACAAATGGATTAAATCTTGTGCCGCGACGCTTCTTGCTGTCATGTAATACCTGATCTGCAGTTTGCGCGTGATAGATTTCCCTACCGGCCTCAAGGACCACCCGCTTGCTATCCATTGGCCTCAAAGGATCAAAGTCGCGGCAATAAAATTGCATAACACTTTCCGTAGCTAGATCCTGGATACTCATGGTTTGGCCTTCATTAACAATTTCGACACCATAGAGAACCGTATAGGAATTATCTCCTACTTCATTAGATGCTATTAAGGTAATATCGAATGGGGGTAATTGGTCTATTAGCACGGTAGACATCTCGGGCCATGCAGAATCAGAACCTCCAACGCCTACGCCGGTACTATAAAACTTCAAATTGCTTTGCGCTAACTCCCATAAAGCATGTTTGTCTAATACGGTAAATATCATGCTACCTGCTAAAGTTCTTCCACCTCGAGTGTAGCTTTTCGGATATACCCTACCCAGGGTCCGTACGGGAAACTTCTCTCTATGACTTGAGATGGTAATTGTTTGTAGGTCGCCCAATACAACAGGACGCACGTAGCTGCCCCTACCCTGCAAGCTCTCCAGTTTTTCAATCTCCCCCTCTAAGCTCTCAACCTCCAACTGAAGCCGAGGCGTTCTGTCTACTAACCTATACCTGGTAATTAGCCTAAGTAGTCTATCTGCTTCGGTATAATTATGAGCGTTTACGGCAGTTACTCGTTGAGTGCTTAGGTCGTACCAAAGTTGCTGCGTTTCCCTGAAATCTTCATCTACTTCTGCTTTTCTGGTTTTGAGCCTATTCAGTTCATCCTGAAGCTTGTCTGGACTCATTGGCAAAAATACAACAGCAGTATAGTCAGCCCCGCTATAGCTCATGGCTCCAGTAATAGGATCGATATACTGTCTCATGCGCTGGATAGCGTTTGCGGTTCTCTCTTCAAATGTGGGGATATTATAGGTCATGAGGTCGCTCCTTCGGCGGGGTAAATGAAGTGGAAAAAGAAAGAATTTTTGGTCCCGGCTGGACGCCGGGACCGTTAACTACTAGCACGGATTTGTTATAATTCTTATCTGTCTGCTAGTCTGCCTGTTAGTTCCAAAGATTAGGTGCGGGGAAGGAAGGCGGCATTAGGCTTAACCCATGTCCAGGGTAGAACCGCTCTGGCTACATAGGTCATTTGTTGCTCGAGTACCATGTCGTCAATACTGACTCCCCATCCTTCGTTGAGAATTTCTACGCTAAAAATCTTCATCATGGCTAGTGCGCCATATTCGTTAGCTGCAGTTAGAGTAATATCGAAGCCGGGAATCTGATCTACATACCAAGGGCTAGCGGCTTCTTGATCCTCGTTGACGAACGACACAATGTCACTTTCCTGTTGCGTTTCGCTAGGACTTGTTGCAATACCGCCGCCAATTGGAGTAGATGGCAGTCTTCCGCTAGTAGCCCTAAGACTTGCCTCTAATGATTGATCCTGGGCGCCAGCATATTCTGGCCGAATGTCATCTGTGTCGGACTGGAATTGCAAATCCCTAAGTGTTTCTAGCAGGGCATGTCTATCGAAGATAACAAAGATCAAAGTACCGGCAATACCGCGCTTACCTCGGCTAAACGCTCTTGGCTCAGCAGAACCCATGGTATAAATCGGTGCCTTTTCCCTTGTGATGCTAATGCTAATAGCCTGTAGTTCACCGATAACTTTACCGGCGAAGGTAGCCTTGATATCTACTCCAGAAAAACTATTATACGATCTTGAGAATTCAGAAGCTTGTACCATCTGCTACCCCTCCTTACACAGACCTGAGCGAAATCACAAGAGTGATTTGCCGTAGTTCAAATGCAGGCACCAATGCTAGCTCTACCGTAGCAAAACCATTAACTCTCTCGGCTGCAGTTTGAGTAATAGATAGCTCATATCGTTGGATATAGCCGCCCTTCTGCAACTTACCTAGAGCACCTTCGATAGCTGTCTGTAGAGCTGCTCTTTGCGGAGCGCCGCCAGCTTCACCGATAAACGGATCTGCAACTGCCCGAATGGCATCAATTACTTCCTTGCAAATTCGCACAGTAGTTAGTCGGCGATAGTCGCTATCTGGTCTAGCCGCTGTAGGAGCATCAGCAACTACAATACCCTTTGGCTTGGACTGGTAGAAAACGTAGCCTAGACCAGCCAATGAATCCAGAGTGGTGTTGTTGATTCGGAACGGCAGTGTAGTGCCAGCAATTACCTTATTGGTCGGGGCGCTCTTGGGATCAAGTGTAGATACGAAACCACAATACGTTGTAGGCTGAGGAGCGATATACCCAAGACCAAATGTATCAAAAGAGTTATACAACGTGCTCCACTGGCCAACTAGGTTTAGATACTTGCCAATGTCTATCACATTGCCGCCACGATCTTCTAGCTCGGTGCCATCTAGGAAACCGTCCTCGGTAGCAATAAATCCGCCGTAAGCCACGTTGGCGCGGAATCCATATTTGCCTGCCATGAACTTATTACCTAGTAGACCGGTGCCGTCGTCTCCTGCGCTAGCAATAGTAGCATTACCGCTAGAATCTACGGTATAAGTAGGCAATTTGCCTAGCCAGGTCTTAACATCGCTCATGCCAATAGAAACCGGCGGTTTTACACCGATAAATCCAATGCACTCGTTACTATTCTCAGAAATAGTATGGCAGAACATACCAAGTTGATGCGCAAAGTTCACCTCATGGAAAGCAGTAGTAGCTAGATCGACGCCGCTGGGTGACTCAGTGGCGTACGTAAGTGATGGATAAATATCAGGATTACCTGTTAGTTTAGTCTTTCTCCACCAAAACATCCATTCGCCATTATATTCCTCTGCATAGAAGTACAATAGAATATCGTCTGCTGAACTTTTAACAGGATAGGTGGCGCTTGGGACAGCACTAAAGGTGTCTCCGTCGGCTACGTTATCATCATCAAGATAAACATCCATTGGAACAACATAGTCAAAATCCTGGTTTTCCAAAAGCAAGTACGCATTGTAAAGATACTCGTATAGCTTCATGCGGCTGGGAGTGGTTCCGTCTGTACCAGGGGTCAAAGTAACACCATCGTCTGGTGGAACAAATACTTCTTCGCTAACATCAAACAAAGTTAGAAAATTGTATTGATCCCCAATATCAGAACCTTCACTATCAACAGGAACGCCGCTTACGAATACTTCTCCGAGGTCAGTGGTCGCAGTAGGCAAACTATAGTCCCGATCGTACACAATTACATCAGATTCAACATTCTTGACAACAAGGCGCTGATTTCCAGACGTATTATCCCAATACATGGAATAATCAGTACCAGCGCTATCATCAAGTACGCCCGTAGTAATGGTTACTCCACCAGCAGCGTCGTTCACACCAATACCTTCTAGAACTGCCGCAGTAGCGCCAACCCTCAATAGCACTACTTGCTCTCCGCCGCCGGCTTTTGCCTCATACATTCCTCTGATTAGTGTTCCATCGGAACCAAATAGAACCGCAGCCTCCTGAGTCCGACCAACAACCCAAGGCGTAGATGGCCCCTTGCTGGCTGTACCAAGAACAAGAATCCTCGGTGCGTTGCTTGCAGCCAGAATAGCCAGGCCCTTGTCTTGCTTTTCGTGGAAAACGCCTGGGAGATTCGTGAAACTCATTTAGCTCATTCCTCCTTATTCCTCTTCGGTTATGGACTGTCCAAGTCCGTATTTCACAACGATACGTCGAATAGTAGGTTCAAGTACATGAGATAGCCTATGAGTGCGGATATAATACCTCAATGGCCGACCCATTAGTTTATTTTCGGTACCCTCCAGTTGGAGTACAACGTCGGCGTCTTGACCCATAAAGTAGAAATCTTCGATACCTTCGTACCGAATATACCAGGTCCAGTTTCTCAGCGTATCCTCTAGCCATCGAGCACGTATATTAGCTTGCTTATTGGTTTTAGCCCAACACGTAAGCACTAACTCGTTCTCGAATTTCTGTCCCAGAGTAACAACTTTATATCCTGGCCTTAGGGGATCGTCCTCGATACTTCTGATGTGCGGCTTTAGCTCCATAACCCTCTGATTAAAATGCTGCCCCTGAGACATCGACGCTGGCGTTCTGCGAATTAGACCGAAGGTTATTACCTCGGTTTCGATATCCCCAGGAGGAAAGTCATGAAGCAACTTGATGCGTCTGTCTGTCGGTACTTCTTCCGTGATCTGCTGTTCGGTAATCACCCTGTAAACCAGTTCCACGAAATCATCAACGTCCTTGGCTGGGTTTGGTTGACGAAGTCGAATCCCTGTATTACTTGGTGACATATCGCCGAATCCGCTCAAGACCTTTTCTACTACAATGGCTTGTTGGTCACTTAGTTCTTCCGGCAGTATATCATCGCGAACGACCATAAGTACTCCTATTGCCAGTTACTGATAACTGAATCTGTGGTTACCGCTACTCGCCAGTACTCCACACGACCGTTATCGCTGCGGAAATCCTCACAAATAGAAATCGGGTAAATTGTTTCTCGTTTATATGGTACTATAATATCTCCATCAACATCGCGGGCCACTTCAATAATTTTATCCTGTCTAGTTGGAGCAACATCGTACTCGAGATAGAAGAATACAAATGGTATATTTGACACGCCGGGTTCGTGTGGCTGGTTTTTTCTCACTAATCCTTCGTGTGAAGATGCCAACATCTTGTAGTATGTAATCCATTCTTCGTCCCAAAGATTACCTTCGGTCCAACAATAATTGCAGGGGGTATCCTTATCTGGTTCGCCCGTTATTGCACTAACACATGGACATTGAACAATATTTCCATCATCATCTCTGCGCATTCGGCGTAATATCCCAATGCGTCCCTTAGGTATTTCAGTAGCACTACCAAATAAAAACCTATGAAATTCAGTTCTTAAATCTAATTCTGTACCACCAACAGCAGTCGGCCATGGAGTGGAAAAATCCATATTGCCTACAGCGACTTGCGTACTTTCGGGGTACAGATCAAAACCCATGGCTAATCCTCGCTAAACCTAGAATCCCATCTGTTTCTTGAGAAGCTTTTTTTCCAGCGCCTGTTATAATATCCCTGTACATCTGTATTAGCTGCTGGATACTGTGAGTCCATGTCATCATCACTTACTTGCCACTCTCTTCCAACAGTAGGTCTATCCGGATCATATATTCCCTTTATTACCATAGAGGGACGCTGGGATGTTCCGGGTGCGATCTCCCCATGAGAAGTAAGAGCTGCCTCCCACTTTATTCTACAGGCAACCGCTCTCTTCAACAGGTCGTCAAGTTGGCCACCATCATAAGATACCTGCAAATCCGCCAACCGTTTGGCCATTCCACCACCCGAGCTGCCGGCATTTTGTATTGCATTTAGCAGGGTTAGCTCAGCAACACAGGTCACATATTGTTTTTGAGCAAATGCTAAATATCCAGTTAAACCACTAGTAGGATACTCCTGTGTAGGAAATGTTAAGGCTTCTGCCTCAAGACTAGCCTGAAATATAGCCAAGTTAATAGTGTCGTCAGGTACATTGGCTATCAAAGCGCCTAAATCTAGACGAATTCTGCGTACCGATGAATACAATGGGTTATATGTAGTGGTAAAATAAAATTCGTAATCGCTACCCAAAGTGGTTTCATCTGTAGCGGCGACCGTGCTATAAAGTTTTACAAATACGACATTATTGTTGTACAACTGGGCAACTTCGCTTATACTACCTCCACCTACAATGACAAAACTAAATACCTCATCTAAGTCCTGCGAGTCAACAGTGCCATACCAATTATCAAAAGCTGGACCAAGATCGGCATCCTCTGGTATGGTTAGTGTATATGAATAATGCCCTTCACTTTGGTGTACAATCAATACTTCTGGATCTGCCTGTGGGCCAGAACCCCCAGAAGTAAGACTGGCTTCCCACACCCAGGCATCTTCTTCTCCATAGCCCAGATCTGGGCTTTTGCCAGGCGGAAATATGTCTAACTTTATATCTGTAGCATCGGTCGGCTGATTTGCCGCGTCTAAAAATACGGCAGTCAAAGCTATGGACTCACCTCTGAGAACTGAACTTCTACCCGCCATAAGTAGCCACCTCTATTCTTGCCTCAGGTGATTAAGTTCCATTTCCGGGAACAATTCTAGGACCGTTAATATTGCCAATCAATACATCCAGTTGATCTGATAGGGTCTTTAGCGTATCGCTATCTACTCCACGAATAGCCGCTTCAAGAACTGATAACTGTGTATCGATGCGCGTTTTAATAGTCGCAGCGTCTCCATGCGCCCAAACAGCATCTGCTATTTCTTCAGGATCCCCACTGCCGCTGCCCCCTGTATTTTGCAAACCACCCATAGTTCCTTCCTCATTATGCTCTTCGGATGGCTCATCCCAAACGGCATCCGCTATTACGTCTGCCGTATCACCCTCCCAAGAATCGGCACCGTGGGCATCACTCAACCAAGTGTTAATACTATCTGGAGTGGTAACTTCGGTTGTTAACACAGTGACTCCCTGCGATTGGTCGTTCACTTTAACAATTCCGCGTATTCTCACTGTACCCAAAGTACAACTACTATCAATAGTTACCTCGCCAGAGTTCATTTCCAGATAAACTTTCCCAGAAGTACTAGTCATGTTCTTAACTGTAACTTTTCCGCTGTGTTGATATAGACAGAACGTGCTACTTGGAGACTCGCTTAAGTCAAGTACAAAATCATCAGCAGATAAGCTATAGATATAATTGGTTGGGCCACTGGGCTTATGAATACCACCTAACAGCGTTCTGAAAAGATATCCATAATAACCGGAGCAACTAGAAACGGCACAATCTGTAGTCACTATATGCGACGGCGCTGTTATTGTTCCTCCAAACCCAATACCTTTGAAAGAAGAATGTGCCAAGCTGTTACCTGAGAAAGACATGACTGGCGCATTATCTGATTCGAAGAACCAATGTTCATAATTTCCGACTATACTTCCAAGACAATAATGTATCTTGTATCTCCTAAGTCCATTAGCATCGGCAATAGTACGGGCATCCGCAAAGTTATTCACAGGATTCTCTGGTGTACCGATATCATAATCAGTCCCGGCAGTTCCGGTCTGAGTATCAATGTGAACTGCGCCCTGAAACCGAACCTTCTGGGCACTAAGACCGGCTGAATATTCTCCTGAATGCCCCGCAAGCTCTTCGTCCCATACCGCATCTGCAATTGCTTCCGTGTCAACAGCACTTGCCCACTCATCAGTAGCCCCAAAGCTACCTTCAATAGTATGTTCAGATCTCAGTTCATCCCAAACACTATCGGCTGCAATCGCAGGATTGATCAATGCACCGTCATTTAGTGTAATGCCAGTAGCCTCGTTGACAGTTATCTCTCCAACCCCTCTGATAAAAAACGTGCCTGCGGTAACAGTACTTGCAAGCTCGAGCCTACCGGAAGAAAAATCAATTGCCACTTTTGATGCGCCTGACTTGTTTTTTATACGAATGCCGCCGGCATAGGGATGCATGGCTAAAGCAGGACCATTCCCGCTCATGTCAATCTCTACTAGATCTGTTAGTGACATACCGAGATAGCAACTAATAAACGCAACTATATCACCTGGCGCTCCACCCAAAACAAGAGTCCCGCTCAGACAACAATTTCGCAACAAACCAGAAAGCCCGCTTGTATCATTTATGAGACAGTCATAGAAATCCATGTTTGCCCCAGTTAGATCTCCCTCAACTGTTAGATGATTAAAATGGGTTTGATCGGCAAGACAGCCATCGACTGCATAAATGAAATCTTTGGTTGGAGCCCTGCCGGTAAGAGTAAAACCGCTTACATCGTCTGTTGCCCCAATAGTCAAGGCACCAACAATAAATATAGTCAAAAATCCACGTTCTATGGTTATTTCCTTAGCCCTGGCAAGTGTCTTAACAGGATATTCCATGTTGCCACGGTTTAAATCGTCTCCATTTACCGTATCCAAAGTAACTCCGCCGCCGAAGCTAGAGTATTGAATATCATCAAGTTCCTGTAGTGTTGCCGACGAGGAGCTACTTCTGATAACCTGTACATTTGGCGACTGTCTGACTGGTTCAAGTGGTGCTCCATTTTCGTCTATGGCAACCAAATTTCCGCCCGAAATGTTACAATGCACGTTGGGATATATTTTATATGTGTCTCCGCTAACCCAGGTTGCTCGGGAACCACCTGACAATACAAGCGAATGTAACTCTATTTCGGAATCGACAACAGTAACCACGGCCATAGCTCCACTTGTTTCATTGTATACCGTACAGCCCTCATAAACTCCGTTGGTTTCAAACTGTCCACCACTAGCATACAAAATAGTTCCGGTTGGATCTGACGTGGTACAGGTACCGGTTTCCAACGGAGTCGTTCTACCACTAAACATTATCTGAGTATTCTGAAGTGTGGCGGTAATACCGACAGAAATACCGCCACCCAGTTGCTCTTTCCCTGCCGCATCAATCAGCGGATCGTATGAAAGGTTATCGTCCTCCCAATCTCTAAGAACATTTACTATTTCTTGAACTGTCACATCGGTCGTTGGAGGCAAGATCTCGACAAGACGAGGACTTAAATGAGTATAGACGATAATCTCCATGAACCAAGTCTCCTATGATTTGGTCTTTTCTGCTTCCAGTTCCGCCTCTAACTGCCTGATAATGCGTTGATAAAACATCTTGGTTTCTGCCTCTTTTGCAATAGCTTTCTCAAAAATCTCGATGTTTTTATCGCATTGCTCAACGGCTTTTTTCATTGCCTGTAAATCGTAACTCATTCTATCTCCTCTATACTAAGTATAAATAGTATCTTCGGTACGAATTGTAGCAATAGACCGATCGGTTCCTGACGTAGAGTCGTCTGTCGAGAATGGTTTAATTGGTGTTGTGTTTGCCACATTACGTACTACTACGCGGAAATATATAGGATCCGAATAAACAATAGAAACAGAGGCAGTTGCTGATGTTGCAAACTGATCGATTAACGGAACATAAACATCATCAGCGGTATCTACGGCAATAGGAACGCAATTCAACTCAATATGGTCACCAGTTGTCTGGGAGGCAATTGCTGGAGAAATTTGGATAGTATTGGCATCGGTAACTTCTGTTACATAAGAAACTGCTGTCCGATTATGATTGTATACCAAGTCACCGCGTTTAGCGTTAGTAAAGGCGCCGGATTCAACAATCGTATCTGTATCAGTACCTGCATCGGCAGCCGCCACATCTATATTGGCAAGGGTAAATCTGCCATCAGTTCCTCCGCCACCGTTATTAAGCCAGGAGCTATAACGAATACGATACTCTTTATAGTTATCCGAAGCATCTCGAAGTCTTAGCACTCCACCGGTTGTTTTACCGGGTACATCTTGCGGGATAGCAGTATCAACATCTAAAACTGCACCCCCAGCAGTTTCACCACCATAGGCAGAAAATTCTGTCTTGTCTATACTTCCACCAAGACCGGTCAGCCGAAATACGCCCACGCGGTCTGAAGTAATGGCTGTTTCTCCCGCCCCTACCAAGTTAGCAACCTCAAGAACAATTGCCGTAGGTCTAGTTACCGTACCACCCTCAACCGGAGTCAGAATAAATTGGTTTTCGTCTGCAGATGCCCAATCAGTAAGTTTGACACCACGGGCGCCAAAGAAGGTACCGCCAGCAAACGTTCCAAGTGGTGCCTGTTTCTTAGCTGAGAAGTTCTGCGCTGCAGTATTGGGGGTAAAAGATCCAGAATGATCGGTCGATGTTACTACATAGGAGGTTGAGAAAACCCCTCTAGCATTTCTTAGCAACAATATTTTGTTTACGGTATCATGAGAAATTACTACGCCTGTTGCGAGAGAAGTTGCTTGTGTAACGTCGTCACCTTCGTCTACGGTGCCTCCGCTAACACTTCCGCTATACTTTAGATAAACCTCACCGCCGACATACATTTCGCCGGCAATACCGTCGGTGTTGGTAGTTCCTGTTGCACCGCGTCTTGTAACATACTTAATCCATTCATAGACATGAGTCAATGGACACTGATTGCAGTCAATGGTAATGCCATAGTATTCATTAGAGCCATTATCATCAATATCTGCCGTGGCATAGCCATATGTGGCTGTTGGCGCACCCGTTCCTCCGGCACCAGTATACCAAGTTGTAAGCGCCGGTCCTTGATCTGCTGGAGCACTATCATTCTTCGTGGCTTCGCCGTCGCTATCATTGTTAACAATAGTTTCAGCTGCTGTCTGGAAATCTGTTTGGGGATCATCAATTAGGTAATAATGAAACGTATATGTAGGATTAGCACCACTAATGTATGTAATAACTGCCCTGGCTCCAGAGGATCCACCTTCAATTTCGTCACCAATTGCAAAATCATCCGTCGCAACCGCTGTGGTAGTAATTGACTTATAACCAGTGCCATTATCTAAATCTGGCGCAGCCGCCAAAGGAATGGGGTTTCTACCACCAGACGTTGTTGAACAAGCGACTTCATAACTGTCATACAGACTGGTATACTTCCTAGCTAGTACGGTGACATAACCACCGTCTATAACGTCATACGAAACTGTGGTATAGTCTTTAATCGGAATACAAATATCAATATGACCATCGCTCCACCAATCCTGTGTCTGATCCGCAATGGAGTAGATGCGAACGCGCTCATCCGAACCAATGGCGCCCTGATACAAATAAATATGTGTATCTGGTTCAATAGTGCCTAATGAATACAAGTTGGCCCAAATCATTTCCCCGGTATTGGAACCCGCTTGTGCTTGTGGGGCGGTGTGACCATTGCAGGTAATAGTCTGCGAATTGGTGGTAAAATTGTCACTGGCGGCATTGGAGTCTGGGCGGATAATTAGATAATCATTGGTTGCTCCAATATCAATTAAATCTAACAACGTTCCGTGACCTGTCGTTGCACCACTAATGTCATAGCCGATATCGCCAGCAACAATAGTACTAGATGCGGCAGTAACCGGTACGGTAATGATACCAATAGCTGAAGTATCTACATGTGTCCATCCGGCGGTCTGTAAAGCTCCTCCGGTAAGATGCTGCAGAGTTTCGTAACTAATATACCAAGGATTCAAATCACCGGCATCGATAATACCAATGGTATACTCGACAGGGGTCTGGGCAGACATGGGTATGCCATCATCCATCTGCAACGACTCATCAAACAGATCCTGTAAAGCAGAATATAACTCATTCATAGTCCTGGTGCCACTTGCCGCGCCAGTCCACTTAATTCTCTTCTGGCGATTATCATCTAAATAATAGATTGTAAAATCACCACTTAGAATAGTATCTGACACTTAAATCACTCCTCTTACTCTCTATGCGTTAGAATCTTCTATTAACGTAATTGTTATTGCTAATCCACTACTGGATACTTCTCCTGTTCCGGACTGTGGATAATATTTTGTTCCTGTAGCAACAGATGATTTTCTTGCTCTCCAATAAATATCCACATCGCCAACATAGTTATAGGGTGTCGACGCAACCCCGTTAGACAATGTATCAGTATTCATTAGTACAGTGTTATCCGATGTCTTGAAAATGGCACACTGCACATTTTGAATCGGCTGATTGGATGTATCTTTGGCAGTAATTGATAATGTCACAGATGTCGGCGGGGTCCAGGTTACCCCACTATTATCTGTAAAATATGCAATAGTTCCGGCACCATAGTTGGTAATAAACACCCCAAGAGAACCAGATTTCTCCGTATAAAAACCACTTGATCCAAGATAGAGGACTCTTGCCTGATTTTCCTTGCCCCACTCGTGTATCAATTCACCAGTTGCCGACAGAGTTGTTTGTGAAGTAAGTGCCGCAAGATAATCATGAATAACCTGCATCGACTTATTGTTTCCGTCAATCCATTTGCTAAAGTCCTGTTGTGATGATGCAGTATATGTCGCCGTCCATCCAGAGCCATTTGAAAGACCATAGGTGCCCGAAAATGCAGTTGCGTTTCTAGATTTTAAGTGAACCGTACCGGCGGCTGAGTCGCCGTCTACGATCTTAGTTACTACACCTGTTGCTCCGGAAGTTGCTTGTGTAATAGTATCGTTAACCGAGAGTGTTCCGGTACCAACAGTAAATTCTATAATACTCGACGGGTTAGTATCTGAATTCCAGGTAATTCCGCTGCCATCCGATAGTGCTGCTGATTGTGACGCAGCAACAATATTTGTATCAGGACTCAAAACAACAGTCCCATTAAAATACGATGTAGACAACTGTGCTGCAGTATATGGAAAATAACTCCAACCGTCCACCCTAAGTGCATGCCCACCATACGTAGTTGTGGACGAGTTGGTCGAGTGCAATTTATATGTAAACACCCCACTGGCTACACCTAATGAATCAGTATATGTCTCAAGTACCAAATCGGCCAAAGTGGTATTCTCATATACGATAACATTTGCATTTTGTATCTTTGTGCCGTCTGCTTTTTGGACAACCGCATCAATACTTTTCTG
>Ga0079037_100001075_pt1 | contig 13668 bp, 15 predicted proteins | sample Mud3Dept4metaG_FD_71479 | JGI IMG/M metagenome (GOLD analysis project Ga0079037, IMG submission 71479) | Freshwater wetland microbial communities from Ohio, USA, analyzing the effect of biotic and abiotic controls - Mud 3 Core 4 Depth 4 metaG | ecosystem: Environmental > Aquatic > Freshwater >... | reverse complement strand
GTCATCCTTTTTTAGTCTCCCCCACTACCTGACGCACCATCCTTTATTCTAACCGGAGGACACGATCGACTCTCGTAAATAAGAAGTGCTTCAAAAGATATTCCAATTTTATCATTACTGAATCGATACCGTAATATGAAATGATACGATTGTAAAGAGGCAGTTTAAACCTGGGTGTTTTTTCGTAGCCTTCCCAAGGGTGAACGTAGAGAATGAAAGGTTGGGATTGATTAATTCTTTTCAATCCCCAGGAAAGAAAAGGGAGCGGAAACATCCTCAAATAAAATCCCCCTGCGATAGGAATCTTCAGCCTCCCGATTCTCAATGGGCACATCGGAAACTCTATGAGGGGACTCTGGGGATCCTCCCTTCTTACATCTTCTAAAGAGATTCGATAAGGTCGAGTCGGGGCTCTGTTTATCCCATAAAGAGGATTTATTTTCAAGGGAAAAATGCTTGCATCATACTGATATCCGAAATCCAAGAGAACCCTGAGTGCCCATTTGTTACGGTTATCGATAGAGAAACAAGGGGCACGGAACCCTTTAATCTTAATCTTTCCCAGAATCCCTTCCATGACGGAATGAAAATGTTCTAACTCATCACGCAATAGACTCTCATTCAATTTCCATAACAGTTTGTGCGAAAAAGTATGACAACCAATCTCATGCCCTTTATTAAAGATTGAATAGACGAGGTCCTGATTCTGCTCTGCCACTTCTCCAACGATGAAGAAGGATGCTTTCGTTTGATATTGGTCCAATAAGTCAAGGATGGGTTGTGTCGCTTCGGCAACCTGAGATGAAAAAGATCTCCTCCCCCCCACCAGTTCCGAATGGTACCACTCTTCTAAATCAATGGACAATGCATTGATCACTTCCATTCGACCCCTTTTAGAATTCCCTTACGTCTCTTTTCTCATCCCTACAAGTTATCTCATGGTTAGATGAATATATTCGCTCACTGAGAAAAAACTAAAACTTCTTCGGCAATAGGACTGTTCCCCAATATTTGGTTTATAGAATATATAATTGAAGAAAAGAGCAAAGAAGTTCATTGGGAGTTATCGTCTTTGAGGGTATCCGGCCAAAGCTGATGGCGCTGGCATGAAATTTCTTAGATGACATCGGTGTCTCCCCAATTGACATACCACGCCTCCGGGTTAAGGAGTCCCTTCTCTTCAACGGTAGGATAGACCATGAATTGAAACGTCTTCGTGCTTGGAAGAAACCCCCAACGTCTCAGATCCCTGTAATAACCATGCGTCTTCGGCACCATGAAGCCCAGAAGGACAGCCCCTTCCTTGTCACTGTGTTCAATACCTTTTGCAACCAATGCTTTAAGCGTTTCTTTGTCCGATCCCAATAGGTCAACAATCACAGCGCTGCTGAAATCGAGTAGATCGACTTTTCGAAGAATTAAATATCCACTCATCTCCGCATTTCTCATGGCCCGATAGATCGTATAGGTACGGGTGGGGTTTTGGAAGTAACGCCAGTTTAAAAAAGATCGATCCCTGATCCCCATGATGGAACTGAGGGAAAACATTCTTTTCCAGAATCGATCGAATTGATCATCCAACTGATCCACCCGATTAATCTCAATTCCTTCCGTTTTCTTTGTTCTTATTCGTTCTTGGAAGAATAAGAAATGGCAGAATCTCATCATCCCTCCGAGGAGAAGACTCAGAGGGGAAAAATGGAGGTATCGGTCCACAATTCCCCGAAAACGGATGGGATAAACCAGAACAGGAAGTTCCACTACTTTTTTCCATCCTATTTTTGTTAACCCACGGATGGTCTCTTTCCGGATAGGATAGGCCGTCAGGAAAAGGCCCCGTGCCGCCTTGACACGTCGAACGGCATATCTTCCCATTTCTTCAAAGATCCCCTTTCTCCAAAAATCGGGATGAACCATGAGATCAAGAGAAAGGGTTCCGAGGACCACTCTTCCGTTCACCGAAAATCTCCTTGGAATATCTGCGAAGTGTCCGACGACGCTTCCCCTCTCCTCAACAATGTAGATGAGGGCCTTCCCATCGGGCACTCCCAAGAATTCCCATTTCCAGAATCTCTCCTCCAGCTTGTCTCCCTCTTGCCCTCCAAAAACGGTTCTTCTGAGAGACAGGATTCCCTCCAAATCCCTTTCGTCGCCATCCCGAACATGCCAGAATCGATCTTCCGCCATCGTTTTCCTAATCTGAATAGACAATCTTGAAGATCGCCATCCATCCTATGTAGAGCACCTCGTCAATATTTGGACAATTTTCTCACTTGCCTTCCCATCTCCAAATATCCCCATCGATATCGAGTCGCTCCGAGTTTTCTTTTTGGAGAGTCTTCTCTTCTCCATACAAAGGATCTCCCGAACGATCTTCTTTGGCTCTGTGCCCACCAATACGTTCCACCCGCTCCTCACGGTTTCTACCCATTCCGTCTCTTCTCTCAAGGTAAAACAAGGCACTCCGAACCAGTAGGCCTCTTTTTGAACGCCCCCCGAATCGGTGAGGATGGCTTTTGCCTGCCTTTCCAAACTCAACATATCGAAATAGGAAACCGGATCGATCAATTTGATGTTCCGGCCGCGAGGCAAAAGGCAAAAGGTATGGATCATCTTCTTCGTTCTGGGATGGAGAGGGAGGACGACAGCAATCTTTCTTCCAATCTCGTTCAGAGCTTTTAAGATCGATTTCAACTTTTTCGGGTCATCCGTGTTTTCAGCCCGATGGAGGGTAACGAGATAGTAGGGAACGGTTTGGCTCCGCCCCGGAGGGGCTTCTGCCCCGGAGGGAAACCGCTCCGTACACGTTCGCAGGGAACGCAGATCTGCGTTCCGTACAGAGGTCTGCGCTAAAAAACCTAAGTCCTCGAGAATCGTTGATTTTTTCTTTGCGATTTTAGAATAATAAAGGATCGAATCGTACATCACATCGCCAATGTTTCTAACGATCTTCCCCGGGCCCGGCTTGATGCCCTCTTTCGCTAAATTCCTAACGGCCTGGTCGGTCGGACAGAAAAGAAAAGTAGAGAGATGGTCTGTAACCAGCCGATTGATCTCCTCGGGCATTGACCGAACGTAACTCCTTAGGCCGGCTTCAACATGAATGACAGGAATGTTGAGTTTTGCCGCAGTCACGGCCCCCGCCAGCGTGGAATTCGTATCACCATAGACCACAACTCCATCCGGTTTTTCTTTTTCTAAGACAGGCTCGAGCCTTTCAAAGATCCTTCCCGTCTGTTGAGCATGGGAACCTGATCCCACTCCCAAATGGTAGGCTGGTTTAGGAAGTTCAAGTTCTTCAAAAAAAATCCTATCCATCAAATAGTCATAGTGCTGTCCGGTATGAACCAGTAGCTCATCAATCCGGTTCTTTGAAGAAGCCTTGCAATTATATTCCTCAACTGCCCGGCAAACAGCTCCAGCTTTAATAAATTGAGGCCTTGCGCCGACAACGGTTACAACCTTCATATGCTGACCCTGGTAAGATCACAATAAGCCGAAAGAGGCTAATGATCGTCATTCCGGCGAAAGCCGGAATCCAGTAATCTCAGTTAATTATCAAAACACTGGACACCGGTTTCCACCGGTGAGACGACCTTTTTCGACATGGTTAAACCTTGAATCCAAAAAGGAGTCTATCCCCTTTTTATATCAACGTCACACCTTTAGAATCCATTTTGTATCTCTTCCCGCAGGCCGTGCAGATCGCTTTTTCAGACCGGAAAGAGATCTCCTCCGCACACTGGCAGACCCATCCCTTCACTTTTCCCGGATTCCCGTAAACCAGAGCGTAATCCGGAACATCCTTCGTCACAACCGAACCAGCTCCAATAAAGGCAAACTGGCCGACCGTATTTCCGCAGACGATCGTCACATTGGCACCGATAGTGGCTCCTCTCTTCACGAGGGTCTTGCGAAACTCTTTTTTTCTCGATATGAAGCTTCGAGGGTTAAAAACATTCGTAAAGACCATCGACGGACCACAGAAGACATCATCCTCTAAAATGACTCCGTCGTAGATAGAGACGTTGTTCTGGATCTTTACTTTATTTCCCAAGAATGTTCCTGAACCGATAAAGACGTTTTGACCAATGATACAATTCTGCCCAATTCTTGCACCCGGCATGACATGGCTGAAATGCCAGATTCTTGTTCCCTCACCAATTTCCGCACCTTCATCCACAATCGCCGTTGAATGCACAAAATATTCTCTCTCCATTTTTGCTCCTACCCATAAACGGTCTCGTAATAAGGACAACATCCATTTGTAAAATCCCTCCTCCCCTCCCTTTTCCAAAGGGAGGTCGTAACGACTCTGCCCGAAGACTCGCTCCGAGAATTACCCCTCTTTGGCAAAGAGGGGAGAGGGGAGATTTTCCCATGTCCGTATATATTCAATTTGAGCCTTTCTCAAATTATAATTTACGTAGGCTTATAGGGACTCCTTTTTTCTTTAGTGATTCCTGAGCCGCCATCAGGATTTTTACCACTTTAAGCCCATCACGCCCTCCGGTCTTTGGCTCTTTTCTTGATTCGATACTATGAATGAAATGCTCAGCCTCGGCCCGGAGCGGTTCTGTCATCTTGACGCTTGGAATCGTGATATCCCCAAATCGAAGGCTCAGATACTCTCCATACGTATCATAAGAAAGGTTCTTCACCCCTTTATCATAGACTTTCAATTTCTCAGAAACTTCCATATCATCAAACACCACCATCTTCTTGGAGCCGACAATGGTGATTTTTCTTAATTTATGAGGGTCCAGCCAGCTTAAATGGATGTTGGCCATCTTTCCATCGGAGAACTGGAGGCCGAGAAACGCCACATCTTCAATTCCCTTTTGAATATAACTCTCGCCGCAGCCGGTTACCATCACCGGTTCTTCTTCGAGGAGGTAGAGGATGACAGAGACGTCGTGGGGAGCAAACGAGAGAAGCGCATTTTCATCCTTGCGAATGACCCCGAGATTAACCCGTTGAGTATAGATGTAGTAAACTTTTCCCAGTTCACCGGAGATGACCATGTCCTTCAGGCGGTCGACGACAGGATGATAGATGAGAAGGTGGCCCACCATGAGGATTCTCTTTCTCCTCTCTGATATCTCGATCATCTCTTCTGCATCTTTCACACTTAAGGCCATCGGTTTCTCTACCAACACATCCTTGTCCGCCTGCAGAATCTCTTTCGACAGGGGATAATGGGAGAGGGCCGAAGAAGCCACGACCACCCCCCTTACCTCTGGATCCTGGACAATGGGTTCCAAATTCTCGACCATCTTCGTCTGGGGGTAGGTCTCCTGTAACGAGCGCAATTTGGAAGCATCCTGATCGCAGACATATCTCAATCGAACATTGGGGATTTCAGAAAAAACTCGGATGTGATTCTTCCCCCAGGCTCCAGCTCCCACAACAGCAATGTTGATCACTTGAACGCCTCCCCTCTAAAGAACGCTAGGCACAGAGCGCAAAGCGCTTAGCGTGTTTGTTGCTTTAACCCCATTCCCTCTGGACAGAACTTTAGATGCCACCAGAGAAGGTAGGCATAAACCGAGAATCTCTCTTTCCACTTCTGGACGGCAAAAAATGTGAAAAGGTTCCCTATCCCCGTCAAAACAAATTCCGCCATTAACTTGATCAACAATCCAATCAGGAGAATAAACCATTGCCAGGTGCCCCTGTTTTTTTTAAAAAAATGGTACCGCGAACGGAAATATTCTACCCTCGCCTTCCTCTTTTCTATCTCAGCGCTCTTTCCTTGAAAGTGATAGATTTCAGCCGCAGGGACATGGTGAACCGTCCAACCCGCCTTCTTCATCCGGTAGCACCAGTCTGTCTCCTCGAGAAAAAGGAAATAATCCTCATCCAAAATGCCGACCTGATCCAGGGCTCTCCGTCTCACCATCATACAGGCACCGATCACCGAATCTACCTCGATGGGCTCAAAATAATTTCTCTCCTTCCCCGGAAATCTTCTTGCGAATAACCACCTCAAGAGACTTTTGTTCAGAAGCTCTGTTGTCAGGGACGGGAAATTAGCGATAGAGTTCTGCCTGGATCCATTTGAATTCAGGAGTTGGACTCCTGAAATCCCGGCCTTCGAATGGGCCTCCATGAACGAAATCAACTCTTCGACGGCTTTCCCCTTGACTTGTGCGTCGGGATTCAGGAGAAGCAAATACTTGCCTTCAGATATTCTCAGGGCCTGATTGTTCGCCCTGGCAAATCCAACATTTCTTTGGTTCTCGACCACCTTGACATCAGGAAATCTTTCCTTGACCGCCCTTCCACTTCCGTCAGTGGATCCGTTATCCACAACAAAGACTTCGAGATCGACTCCTCGGACCGCCCTGAAAATTGATTCCAGGCATTGGATCAAGAGATCTTTTGTATTCCAATTAACAATGACGACGGACAAATCCATGCCGTCACGACCTTTCTCTCTTCAATCAACTACCGTCTCGGTTCGTTCCTCATTGTATAGGTAACGAAAAGAGTCAACCGAATTTTTTTATCAGGACATCGACGGAATCGCTGCAAATCAAATGGACATTTTCGGCGACCTTGTCATCTGGCCAGTTCCACCATTTTATTTCCAGAAGTTTTCGAATGGTCTCGTCATCGAAGCGATACCGGATGACCTGGGCAGGATTGCCAGCCACAATGGCGTAGGGGGGGATGTTTCGCGTCACCACGGAACAGGCACCAATTGCCGCCCCGTCACCAATCGTCACTCCGGAGAGGATCGTCACATTATACCCAATGTACACGTCGTTCCCAATGGCTACATCTCCTTTGGAGAAAGGGTGGCCGTTGATCGAACGAGCCTCTTTCCAAAGAGAGGGGAAGGGGTAAGTGGAAACCCAATCGGTCCGGTGCTCGCTTCCAAGGAAGATCGCGACATGGGTGGAAATCGAACAGTACTTGCCGATCCGAAGCGATGTGCCCTCTTTTTCCCACGAGACTACCCTCGGTTTTCCATAGGTGTGATCGCCAATGGAATACCGCTCCCCCAAAAGATCTTTGGTGTAAATAATGTTTCCCGGCGAAGGGGAAATCTTTTGACTCATTTTTCTCCGCAATAAACGGATTCGATCGACAGCCTTCATCGGCTCTCCTCAGGTCTTTTCTCCCACAATGATCAGAGTATTTCCGCCTAAGATAATTTCATCCTTTGTTGTGTCATCCAGTCGGTAGGCCTCCCGCCTTTTCTTCGACGCCAATCGCCCAGAGGCACGAATGATCCAGACAAAAGGCAATAGCCAGATCATCTTGGGTTTGGCTCGATCTTTTTCTAGCCGAAGGATTCGAAACCCGTAGTATTCAATGATGAATTTCAAGAGAGGATACCCAAGGGGACTGAGATGAGCCATGGAGAGATCGCCCTTCCAAATGTCTTTGAGGGCTTCGTGAGAAGGAATTTGAGAAAAAGTGCCCGTGAAAAGAAAGCGAAGTCTCCGCTCGATGTTCAAGAAGTTAGGTGTGGAAAGAAAAAGCTTTCCCCCTTTTTTTAGAATTCTCTGAAACTCACGAATGGCATTGGAAGGATTTTCCGTATGCTCAATACCTTCAAGGCAGATCACGTAATCAAAATAATCATCGGGATAAGGAAGCGATTGATTGAGGTCGCCAACTGCCACTTTCAAATCGGGGACCGAAAAAAAGGATGGATTGATATCACAGCAGGAAACCTCGAATCCCATCTGTCTCAACCGGTCCGCTAATATCCCTGTGCCCGTAGGAACATCCAGGGCCCTCCCTCTCGATTCTTCATCCATCATTCTGACGACTTTATCGTGGGTCTCATTCCTCGCAAAAGGGAGAGCCCCATGGGACCATTCCAGTGTCGCGCGATTTCGTTTGACCAAAATTCTCTCCTCTCCACAGAATCCCATCTTACCTTTATTTGAAAACTCGTTAAAAGTTGACGCCCATTATGCGTTGCTGCCTCCCCGTTCTATTTTCTCTCTCTTTGCTCCATGCGCTCTAGAATCGTGAGCAGACGGGGCGCACAGACCTGACAGGTATAGGTTTCCAGAACCCTTTTTCTTCCCTCCCGACCCATTTTTTCCCGCAGGTCCGGGTTTTCAATCAGGTGGAAAAGCTTTTTCCCCCACTCCTCTTGGGTCATCGCCCAATATCCATTGATCCCGTCCCTAACCAGATCTTTGTTGATTCCCACAGGAGTGCAGACCACCGGGACGCCCACTCCTTGGTACTGGATGATTTTGAGCCCGCACTTTCCCCATGACCACGGATCATCGACAAGGGGCATGAGACCGATATCAAAGCTCTGAAGATCATGAACTTCCTCTTCTGAACTCCAATTCTTCTTAATCACTTTCATCCGGTCACAATCAAAAAAAGTGTCACAGACAATCTTTAATTCCACGTGAGGATAGATTTCACCTATCCTCTCAAAGATGGGCCTCATCTTCTCCAAATAATGAATCGAGCCGTGATCCCCGATCCATCCGAGGGTAACCCTTTCCTGATGAACCGGATAGCTTTTCAGAGGATATCTTTCCCCGTCAATCGCCGTGGGGATCACCTCAACATTCGGATTAAATTGAAGCGCTTCTGTCTTCAAAAATTCGTTTCCGGCAATGACAAAGTCGGAATGTTTGATCATCTGGATAAAACGTCTTCTTCGACTCGATGAAATGGGATCTTCGGCCTTTGAGTTTCGATACATCACCGAGTCGTCGAAATCATATACGATCCGTTTCGCTCTTTTCCTCAACAGTCCAAGCCTGGGTTGGTTGAACCTTTTCCTCTGGAGAAAAACGACATCAAATTGGGGAAGATCGTTGAAGAATTGAAAATTCTCCTTCAAGGTCCTTGGGTAGAGGCTGACCGTGGTCTCCAATCCTTTGGACTCTAAGTATGGAATATATTGAAGGACCCGATACCGGCTGGCGGCAACGGTGAAACCCTGAATGAGAAAGAGAACTTTCATGACATTCCCTACCGCATCGAACAATAAAAATTTCAGTATTGCATCCCTCCCCCTTGATGGGGGAGGGATGGGGTGGGGGTGATAGAGATTTAGTCCCCCTCCCCTCTATCCCCTCCCGCCAAGGGAGGGGAGGTTATTTGTAAGTAGGGTTTGGAGAACCCGAAAAAACTTCTCTGAGGTCACCGCCAACGAGTATTCCCGTTCTACCGTCTCGATCCCCTTTAACCCCATTCGGTACCTCAGGCTTTCATCTTGGATCAGGACCGATAAACGATCCACCCATTCTCGTTCATCCTTCGCCCAAAAACCATTCTCTCCGTCCTGGATGATATCCGAATTGATCCCAACGGGGGTGCACACGGCCGGCACCCCGACACTGAGGTATTGGACAATCTTCAGTCCGCATTTCCCTCTCGACCAAAGGTCCTCATTCAGTGGCATTAACCCGATATCAAAAGAGATCAGGTCTTCGCTCTCATCCTCCAATTTCCAAAGCTTCTTAATCGTGGGAAGGTGAGAGGAGTCATAAAAATCATTGCTCACGATTTTTAATTGGACCCAGGGAAATCTTTGATGGATCGTCTCAAAGACCGCCTCCAATTTTTTAAGGTACTTTAAATTCCCCTTCGTCCCAATCCATCCCAAAATGACCTTCGGACCGTTAGAAATTTTCTTTTTTTGTGGATAAAGATTTGTATCGATACATGTTGGGATGACAAAAACTTTCTTTTCACGATCCACCTTGAGGATCTCGTTCTTTAAGAACTGATTTCCTACCGTCACGAGATCGCTTCCCCTGACCATCCATCTGAATTTTAACCATCTGGATAAAGAATGAGGGCGGGGGGAACTGGAAGATCGATACATGATGGCGTCGTCGAGGTCCAAAAGGACTTTCGCAGAGTTTTTTCGAATCCAGCCGAATTCAAAAGGGGACAATAACCTCCTCTGAATACAGATGGCATCGAAAAAAGAAAGTTGGCGGTAAACGGCAAATCGTTCCTTCCATGTGCGGGGAAGGGGTTGCCACTTCGGTTCCACCTGGTGGGCGATCAGATATGGGAAATACTGTTCTACCCGGAATCGGTGACCCTGATCACTGGAATGGGTAAGGAAAACGATTTTCATTCTGTTTTGACCGGTTTCTTCTCCGCAACGATCAAAATCGATTTCGCAAAGTCGATACCCAGGTATCGGTGCACAGGAGCCATCACATAGACCCTGAAGAGATAACGGTGGAAAACATCGTTATAGGTGCGGTACATCGCCGCTATTGAAAATCCTCGGGACAATAAGAGCCCTCCCAGCTCATCATAGCAATAGGCCACCCGGTGCGTGGCATCCCTCCAGAACCGGCTGGGATTGAAGATATTGGGGGTAGTGAGGATCAAGCGTCCGCCTTCGTGGAGCAGATCGTAAGACCTCTGCAAAAGCCGCACTCCTTCTTCGAGTTCCAGGTGCTCGATGACCTCGAACAGAAAAACCACGTCAAAGGTCTCCCGAATCTCCTCCATACTATAAAAATCATGAACCTGTTCCCGGTCGATATCCATGCTTTTATAAATCAGGTTCGGGAAATGGCGCTTCAATCGTTTCTCAAGATTTCGGTTCGAGGCTCCAATGTCCAGAATTTTCTCACCGTCGCCAATCATCCTCACCATCAGCGGAAATCGCTTCCTTAGAATCTTCATATCCCAAATATCTCGGTACATCTTGTGGATCTGTTCCCGGTATTCGAATAATTTACTCCAGGAGGTCTCCTTATTCATCCAATCTCACCCATTTCTTCAGCTCAAAATCATATTGCTTGACCACTCGTGCCGGAGCACCGACCGCAACCGAATAGGGCGGGACATCCCGGTTCACCACCGAATTTGCCCCCACGACGGCATGTCGCCCGATGGTCACCCGGGGCAATATGAAAACATTCGCACCAATCCAACTGTCCCGCTCAATTCGGACAGGTCCACCCTCTGTGACGTCCTGTAACTTAATCGGGACAGCGACATCCTCATACTGGTGGCTGTGATCTCCGATCATTACGTGAGGTCCGAGCAGGACGTGGTCTTCCAGTATCACACTCTTCCTTGCTCCGATGATGTTGTTTCTCCCGATATGGACGTTATTTCCAATATGGATGATAAACTCTCTCGAACCTCGATCGACTGGATGGACATAGATATCGGTATCCGCGCCGACGGTCACGTTATCTCCGATGGAGATGAATCGAGGCCGCACGATATGAACTCCCGGATGGATATAGACATTTCTGCCATAGTGTCCGAATATCAACCGGTTCTTTATATTTTTAAAATACCTCCAAGATCCCTTTCTCATACGGTTTCAAGCCACCAATTTGTTAAGCTTTCTCCCGTCGAGCGCCTCCCAGGGCTATTCGCCGGACACTTTTACCCAGATGCGCCTCTCCAGATCAAACCGTTTGATCACCTTCGCTGGGGAGCCAACCGCTACGGAATAAGACGGGATATCTCGATTCACCACGGAGAGGGCGCCGATGATGCAATGTTTTCCGATCGTCACGTTCGGGAAAACACAGGCTCCGTAAGCAATCCAGGAATCCGCTCCAATATGGACATGGCCGATCTTCAATTCCTGTTCCTTGCTGGGACGGCTGATATCGCCGATTTTTCGTGAGTTGTCAATGATCATCACATTCGGGGAGATTCCCACGTTCTCCTCGATGACGATCCGGTTGCACGCACTGATGAAGCAGCTCTCCGAAATGATCACATTGTCTCCGATGAAAAGAAGAATCTCTTTTGACCTCTTATCCTTCGGGTGGAGGTTAATGCTCGTATTCCGTTTGACCCTGACATGATTTCCCATCTGGACAAATCTCGGCCGGTTGATGACAACCCCCGGTTCGATGTAAACATCCTTACCATAAGCTCCGAAAAGAAAACGATTCTTGATATTGGCGAGTGGGTACCAGAAGGATTTTTTCTTCATCTCGAAGGAACTCCTCTTGAAAGGCTCTTCTGAAAAACACTCTCCATCTCCCTCCAGTTTCTTTCGACAGAGTAGGATTCTGCCAAACGGCGGGCAGTCGTTGAAGCCTTTTGTATTTTTTCACGATCTAAAAAGAACAAGATCTTCTCTGCCAGGACCTGATCGTCGCGCGGGTCGGCGATGACAAAACCCTCCTGGCCTTGGGTGATGATCCCACTGGCCCCGTTGGAATATGTGGTGATCACCGGAAGTCCGCTGGCCAACGCCTCCAGGACAGTGAGGGAACACGCATCGTAAAAAGTGGGGTGAACAAGGAGGTCTGAGGAGCCATAATATTTTTCCGGTTCATCGGTAGACCCTACGAAAATCACTTCCTCGGAAACCCCCTTTCCCCTGGCCAATCGTAAATAGGAATCTTGATGATCCCTTCCCAGAACCAGAAGTTTAAAAGAAGGATGGCTTGCCTTCTTCAGCTTAGCCAATGCCCTTATCAGAAAACCCAGTCCTTTCATCCGGAAGTTGTTTGAGACGAAGAGAACCACCCATTCATCACCCACCCCATGTCGTCTTCTGATCTCTTCACGATATTGACGGTTCCTGGGGTGAAAGTGCTCGGTATCGACACCGTTATAAACAACCGCAATTCTTTCCGCGGGAACCCGGTACCACTTTATCATGTCCTGCTTCACCATATCCGAAATGGCAACGATCTTTCGTAAACTCCCACTTTTATAGGGAGCATCCTCAATCCAACCGTTGATCCATTGTTTCGGGCTCAAGACCCTCCCTAAGAATTTCATCATCCATAGGATCGGATTGTCGTAAGCCCCGAGGCTTCGCCAGAACCAAGCCCAGTGAATCCCTCCGTGGGGCTGAAGAACATCCGCCCTCAATGTATTTCCGACTCCGAAAGTAATGTCATACTTCCCGTTCTCCATCTCTTTTGTCGCCCTCATCGCAAAAGAAAGCAGTTGAAGGCTCTTCGGAAACGAGATTGTTTTGATTGGATGGAAATGGATCTCTGAATTTTCTTCATCATGATGCTCTGCGTAGACATGCACCTCGTGGCCTTCAGTGGCCATTCGTTTACAGAGGTCAACCAGGTATCTTTCGGCCCCTCCCTTCTTCTTAGAGAATTCCCGAAGGCCTATCGCAAATCTCATCTTTTTCATACATACAACGAATGACACGAATGATAATGATACGAATCATCCGTCCTATTCGTTACGCAAGAAGGACTCAATCCCTTCTGCCACTTCCTCCATTTCGGATCCCTTCATCCCTGGAAAGAAAGGAAGGGAGAGAATCCTTTTGGACCACTGATCCGTCAGAGGAAGATCTTTCTTCTGATATTCTGTCTCCCGATAAGCCTTTTGAAGAGGAATGGGAGTGGGATAATGAATGAGCGTCTCGATCCCCTTCTTTTTCAAAAAAGCTTGAAGAGAGTCCCTCTTCCTCGTGTTGATCGTATAGAGGTGATAGACATGCCGGGCTCCCCGTTTCTCTGAGGGACATATGACACCGCAAGGCAGTAGCTTCTCCGTGTAGATTTTCGCCTTTCTTCTCCTCTCCTCATTCCATTGATCCAAATATTTCAATTTTACCCGAAGCATGGCTGCTTGGATTTCGTCCAACCGACTGTTGTGGCCCTTCAGCACGTGTTCATGCTTTTTCCTCTCTCCGTAGCATCGGAGAAGTCTCAGCTTTTGATCATATTCTCGACGGTCTGTCACTACCATCCC
>Ga0079037_100001074_pt1 | contig 13671 bp, 20 predicted proteins | sample Mud3Dept4metaG_FD_71479 | JGI IMG/M metagenome (GOLD analysis project Ga0079037, IMG submission 71479) | Freshwater wetland microbial communities from Ohio, USA, analyzing the effect of biotic and abiotic controls - Mud 3 Core 4 Depth 4 metaG | ecosystem: Environmental > Aquatic > Freshwater >... | reverse complement strand
TAGGAGGTGAACTATCTGTGACAGGAACTGGTGGAACGACATACTATACTACCGATATCACAGGCTCGGCTTATGTGGCGTTAACCCAGCTTTCGTCATATATTATCAATGCGTCTGCGTCGGGATACACCAACCGGTCTCTTCCGTTCGTAGCTGGGCCTTCTACAACACTCCAAATCATGTTGCAATCAAACGGAACGAATATCGTACTCCCTAATTTCAGCCAAGTGTTCGGTCGAGTTCAATATTCGCTCACTCCAATAAACACCTACATCGCCAACAATACCACCATCGTCTACACTGTCTACTCCAACGCGACGCTTTCAGGCTTCGGGATGAACATCGTTTATACCAACACATCGAACAACTGGACACAGACCACAGTTTTCAACAGCCAAAGTACCAACGCATCAGGCGGAGCGATGGCGTTGTATGTGAATCAGCCAGGCATCTACACTGTAAGCATCTGGTTCAAGGACGTGAATTATGAGAACTACACCCCAGTCTCGACTATATATGTGCTTGGAGGAGGAACACGTGGTCTGAACGCTGCAAAGACAACCTTCTCAGGGAACAATGTCATCAGTGGCTGGGGGTATTACTTCGTCCTACTTGTCCTTGCGATGCTGGTCGGTGGATTTGTGTCCAGATATTCGATGGAGGGAGCGGTGTTCTGCGCATGGATACTTCTATTCGTCGGCTCGTATATCAATCCAGACGCGCTGGTGGTTCAACTCTTCACTCCACCACCTGGTGTTGGAGGCGACCCGACAGGTATAACAACTATGTGGCTGACAATCATGCTAGGAGTGCTTGGAGCGGCGGTATTCTACCTCAAACAATACGGAACGTGATGCTATGAGATTGACTACCTATTTCATTATCATGTTCTCCATCGAGCTGATGCTCTACTTCATGGGGTATACGACGTTTATGGATGGGTTGTGGGATGTATTCCAAGGACAGATAGACCCATCAGCCATATTCACATCGTTGGTGCAAGCAGTAGCGACTACAAACCCATTAACACTCCTATTTGGGGGTGTGCTTGTCGGTGTTGCCGTGCTTGCTGGTTTCTCTGCGATGTTCATCATCCCACTGATGATACTATTGAGCTTGCTGAACTTCGTAGTCATCCCGACTTCATTCTTCCTTCCGGCGGGTTGTGTGAGTCCAGCGTCCGCCGCTCTACTAGGAACAGTCTGCACACCAGAACCGCTAGGCATGGTGGTTATAATATTCCTGAACATCTGCACTCTACTGACGTATGTGGAGTTCGTTAGGGGGTCTGCCTGATGGGACTGCAAGTGATTGAGAACCTGATAGGAAGCGGGCTTGGTGGTGTGGTAGGCGACCCAGCGTTCATTGGTTTTGTCGTCCTAATCTTCTTTATAGGCTTCGTGATGCTGCAATCCGTAGGAAGCGGAATGAAAGTGATGATAATCATGGGAGCTTTGGCGTTGGCCAGCGTGTTCTTCCCTCCGCTCAGATACCTACTACTAGTTGGAGGAGCGATTATCTTGGTAATGGCTATCCTTAAATTCATGAATCGATAACGGAGGTTGGACTTGGGCCGAAAATCTAGTCTGCCGTTTCTCTACGAGAAGCTGCTTAATCTTCTCGAAGGGGATAGCGAATGGGGGAAGACCGATACTGACAGGACTAACCGCGTCATCAGCCTGAAATACAAGCTCAGCAAAGACGACTTGGAAATCTGCATGGAAGAGCTACAGAAGATGGACAAGATAACGCTGAAGAAGAGCCACAACGGGCCGACATCGATATTTATAAACCGGCACAAGGTATCCTAAATCACATAAAAGGTGATTGAATATGGATATGCTTGAACAAAACGTCGAGAAAGAATTCCAGTCCAACCGCGCAGGTTTGCTGGGCAACATGATAATCCTTGTGATTGTCATCATAGTGGTCATGGCACTCGTGCCATCCGTCACCACAGCAGTCGCCTCATCTGGCTTGACTGGTGCCGCATTAACAATCGCGCAACTGCTCACGCTCTTGCTGATTGTGGCCCTGCTCTATGCCATCCTGACCGCAACAGGATTGGGCGGCATCTGAGTTGGAACATGATTTGGCCGTTTTTCTCAAACGGCCACCTTTTTCTTTTATTTAACCTCCCAGCGCAAGCATCAAGATTTTTAAAGAACCCCGCCCAATACCTCTCATGCCAATCGAGATAGTAGCCTTCTGGGGGTTCCTCATCCTCCTGCTCATCTTTCTTGGGGAAGTGCGCCCCCAATTCCGCCTTCTCGCCTTCCTCGGCTGCGTCCTTCTCATACCACTTGCGTTCTGGATAAATGACTCTGGGGTGGAAGTCCTCACAGGAACGGTGTCCAACACCACAACTATCTCCAACACAACAGTAAGCGGGACAACAACGTCCGGCTCAGAGTCCCTGACAAAAACACTATCACCACTTGTCATCCCCTATTTCAATATCAGGCAGATATTCTTTCTGTTGCTGACAGGATTGTCTGTATTCGGTGTCGTTCATTATGTGCAACCAGTTCAAATGCGTCGTATGCGTCCTCAAATGAACTACGCTCGGCGGTGATTGACCGTGGAACGTGGTATAACTTTTATTTCTCTGGCGTTTCTTCTCATTATCTGCTCGGCCTTCGCCCTCCCCTTCGACACCAAGACCGAGAACGGCCTTAAAGTCGGAATACAGCCTGTCTCAAATGTTGTCAATGGAAACACGATGACCACCTGCTATTGGGCGCAGCTCCCAGCAGCTACAATGACCAAGCCTTCTATCAGCACGGCCTCTTTCGGATTCTCCAAAGCAGCCAACATCACATCTGCATCTACACAACTTGTCAGGGCAAACTTAGACTATAAATACGAAACCTATGTTGTTGATAACTGCACCACTGACAAAGATGGCAAAGAGATATGCAATCCTTATAATCAGACAGACAGAATAGACGTATGGACCTATCCCTCTGCTGCCTCATCAAGCGAGGTTCTGTATTGTTTCGACACTATTCTTAAGAAAGACAAAAACAATCATATCCAGCTTCCAACCAAGAACTCGTTTAACATCACTCTCGCCAGCATGAAAGCAGACCCAGACCTCGATGTTTGTGCTATCCTCAATAGCAGTGGTACAGTTGATTTAACCGGCAACGTGACGAAACTCGGTGGAAATTGTTTTACAATAAATTCGACAGGAGTGTCTATAGACTGTCATGGCTTTTCAATCATCGGCAACAACTCAGCCTCCTCTCGCGGCATCACCTCAATCGTAGCAGGTTTCAACGTCAGAAACTGCAACATCATCAATTTCTCAACAGGAATCTACGTTGGTGGTGATTCGATAGACTACACGAACATCACCAACAACACCTTCTCGTCCGGTTTCGCAACTTCATGCTCGCAAACAAATGGTGCGTGCTGTGCGATTTACCAGACAGCAGCAGACTTCGCAGTCATCTCGAATAATTACATCTATGGACATTCGACAAGTTATGGCATTGCTCTGAACACTGCATCGACAACGAATAACAATATCACGAACAACACCGTAAACTCGACTGCAATCGCGTATGTGGTCAATGCAGCCTCAAATAACAATATCTTTCAAAACAACACCGCGATAGAAACATATACCGCCGGATTCTCATTCACCACGTCGTTCACCTCAAACACAATCAAAGACAACCTCGTAGTGAACACGAGCGGAGGGCCGGCATATTCGCTCAGCACTGGCTCAAACAACAACGTTTTGGTAAATAACACCGCGATAAACATCTCAACATACGGGGTGCGTCTGTTCTCAAGCTCAGAAAATCTGGTTGTCGGAAACTATCTTCAAACGAATTACCAACAGACTTCCGCCGGAGTAGTGTATCTGACCTCGCTATCGAGCAATAACACGTTCGAAAACAACACTCTGAATAGCACAAGCTATGCTGCGGGAGTCTATGACAATGGAGGAAAAAACAACACCTTCACAAACAATACCATCATAGGCAGCCACACACTCGGATACGGCTTTACCTTCATCGCCGCGAATGCCGGTGAAAACACCATCACCTTGAACAACATCACCACCTACCACTGGGTGTCTGACCTGAACGACACGAACTATTACAACGATTCCACCGCTGGCAACATCTATTACTTCCCCAACGGCACTGGCGCATGGGAAGTCTCCCCAAATGGCACAGCCCTGACTACAACCAGCCCACCTAACTGGAACACCAACACAAGCGCATGGATAAACGCAACCACATTCTCTGGGAATTGGACAGGCTACGGGACTGACTTCCTTCCGTGGACAGCCAACGCAGGGGCCGGAGCGCCAGTGCATAACGCCACCATCATTATTTATCTGACCGCCAACACAACCACCGGCCTAAATCTCAGCAATGAGAACATAAACTGCAACGGCACACCAATAACAAACGATACAGGAACTATGATATTCAGAGGTTCGTGGCTTCTAAATGGTACTAATCTAACGAGCCTGAACTGGTCTATCGCCATCTCAAACAACACCAATACAATTCTATCTACGCTCGCTTTCGCAAACTTCGGGGCTACTGATAATATCTCATGCACAGGGTATGCAGACGATGGAACGAATACGAGCGCACAGAATTGGAGCAACAATGTAACGGTTATAGCAGGGGCGCAACCGTTTATTGCGCGAATACTAGCGACTACTGGGATATGGACATACGCTCAACTTAAATCAGGAAACACTACAGTTACATGGAGTGGTGTGGGTGGAGAAGCATGGATATGGCATATCTGGGCAACTGGGAATGGGAATAAAACTATAAGCTACGACTCGACAACACAAACATGGACATGGGTAAACGAATGAGGTGTAGGAAATGAAGATGCTTTGGATATTCGGTATGATGTTGGTAATGTCCGCAGCAATCAATGCGGCATCTCAAACAGCTTTATCCAATCAAGGAACCTCGGTTCGCAACATCTCTAGTGGCAACCTTGTAAACGGAAGTATAGAAGTCTTTATCTACGACAACGAAACCGCAGGAACACTAATCTATTCGGAAGGTTTCACAGACGTAATACTCAATGGAAATTGGAATATAATGTTAGGCGAGAATCTGACTAATCCATTATCGTTGAATCACAATCAAAAGTACTGGATGGCCTATAAAATAAATGGGGAGGCCGCAAGCTTTACAAATCTCACGGGTGGTTCAGTTGGCCGTCTTTTCTTCTATTCCCCAGTTGGTTCTATTAATTGGTCTAACCTGACAGGGCTGCCAGTTCTATTAGGCACGTCTGAGAATGCGACACTCAACACCGCCGTAGCCAACACATCTTCATTGGCATCGACGAAAGCGCAGGCCGGAACCTGTGGAGCGGGAACAGCAGTGCAAAACGCGACAGCTACTGGGGTGCAATGCGCCCCATTTGGAGGAACAGACTATACCGCCAATATCTCAATGTTAACCGCTAACACATCGGCTGACTCGGCAAGACTGACATTCATAAATAATTCTATCAATGCAACCATCGCCACAAAAGCAGGAACTGGAACCGCTACCTGCCCAGCAGGAACAGTAGCTGAGAATGTCACTACATCCACGAGCGGAATAACCACCCAATGCGCTCCATCTAGCGGGACGGATTATTCTGGTAATATCAGTTCACTCACTTCAAATGTCTCCAAACTAATGTTTAACTCTACATCGTATGTAGCAAACATATCGAGCATCTATGCATCTCTTCAAGCGGTTATATTTAACGCGTCCGGCAGCATCGCGAATATCAGTGCGCTCACGGCCAACACATCGGTTCTTATGGCAAACTCGTCTGGGTATCTTAACAATATATCTGTTCTGAGTGCAACAAAAGCGAATATAGGAACGTGCGCTTCTGGTCTATTAGTCCAGAACACAACTTTGACTGGGGTGCAGTGTATAGAAGCATCCACCGCGCTGGAGGTTGACCCAAGATGGACAGCAAATTACAGCACATTCCTAACAATCATCTCCAATACTTCTACATATCTTACAAACATGTCAGCGCTAACTGCTGCTCAAACACAGACAGACGGAAGATTGACTGTTGCGAATAATTCATTGAATGGAAGTCTCGGAATAATCATTTCCAACATGTCAAACCAATGGGCTAACCAGAACACCAACAATTCAATCTTCAACTTCTCGATTATGTCCTCCATTTCCAACACTTCTACTTACCTGACCAACATGTCCGCCATAACAGTCAATATCTCGGTGCTTATGACTAACTCAACCGCCTATGTCAAGAACTTGTCAGACACAGCATATCTAGCGGCAGGCTGGCAAAGAACTATAAGCAACATCAGCACTGCGCTAAATGTATCGTTCATCTCAGGATTTTCACTCAACACAACCCTAGCTAAACCAACATGCAACGCCGCGTATCGCGGGCAGTTTTGGGTTGACCAGGGCGGAGCGGGAGTAACAGACCTACTTTATATCTGTATGAAAAATAGCTCAGACTCTTTCAACTACGCTCTAATTATGCGAGGTGATTAAGGTTGAAAGGTTTTACAACTTTTTTACTGACCCTTCTTTTGATGGGGTTCGCTTGCGCCTACAACGTTAGCACTGCCTCATATACCGTAGGTTCTATCCATATAGGCAGCAATGGAGGAAATATAACAAGCACGGATTATGACGCAAGAAGCACCACCACATACGAACAACCAGGAAATATGTATGGGCAGACAGCGAATTACTTATTGAATATCGGATGGTATGAAGGGACGAATTTCACCATAATCTTCGGGCCGATGAATATTTCGATGCTGTATCCAACCAACGGTTCTACTTTTGGCCCATCGCAATGCAGTTTCAGAGGGACACCAAATATCACATTCACCACAGGCTCATCCAACAGGAACGTCGTCTGCTCATTGTTTCTAAATGGCGTATTTCAGAATAATCAGAGCAAGAATCTGACTCTGAACGGCCCGACCAACTTGACATTCACCGGCTTAGTCACGGCAGGCAATTATTCTATGACCTGCTGGGCGTACGATTCAATTAATTCCACCACAAATGCTACGGCTTGGGCGAACTTGTGGGCCATGACCGGATGCTGGGCGCAGAGCCAGTTAGGGGTCACCACAAGCAGCACCATAGTGACCACGACATACTTCTACCAGCCGCTCGTCATCCCCTATTTCGACATCAAAAATATCCTATTCTTGCTGCTGTTAGGATGCGCGGTTATCGGCATCGTGCATTATGTCCAGCGAGCATAGAGATAAATAACGAACACGATGATATACACCAACCAGAAGAGGAGGAAGCCCGCATATTCTTTCTGCGGCTGAACTCCAAGACGCAATTCTAGGTATGCAGAAATAGAGCGTGTGTTTATCGTAGCGCATATCAGATTCACCAAGACGAACAACCGCCAAAATACATCAAGCGGAGCAATCAGCATGGCGACAAAACCGATAAGAACTGGCGCGAAGGTCAAATCACCCCATCGAGCCAGAGAGCGGCCTTTATTCTTAATCATTATTTGCAGCCCCCATAGAAACGGGAAGGCAAAGACCATCAAGCGCAGAGAAGACGGGTTCTCCAAGTAGGCAAGGAACCACGCGGCAATCACGAGCCAGTCAGATACACGGCGAGTTTTCACATCCTGAAATGCGGCGATAGTGAGAACCACCAAAAGAAGCGAGTAAAACAACATCTCCATCAGGTCTATTAGCTCTATTAGTATTAAAAAGATTGGTGCTTACTATAGGTAGCGGTTGGAGAATTATCTAACCGCAACAGGTAGTAGTTTATGGCGAAGCTGAACGATTCTATCGGGATGATGGCAAAGAGCCGCCAGAGCATAAACACTCCGTGGAGTCACGCCGCCTCTTTGCTCGTCTCAGGTAAAGACGCAACCGCGCAGTGGCAAGAAAAGAATTATGGCCGCATAGTCGGGGCGCAAGCAATGCTGTCTAACATCGGCCCTGGTGTGTTGATGCGGCTTTATCAGAATGATATTTTTTATCTGACTTCGGCTTATGAAATAGCTGTGCGCGACCCTGACTTCAGGCCGACCTTCGAATTGATGATGAATAGTTGGGAAGGCGAATTGAAAATCACACGCGCCAACGACGGAAAGGAACGTGATGACCAGAAACAGGCTGGTGGCGGGCAGCCAACAATGGACTTTGAGGGATATGGCAGTGATATGAATTACGCTCCAGAAGCCGAAGGTGGGGGCGGGCTGGCCGGATTGAAAGACCAGTTATTCGGCGCAGGGAAAAAGAAGAAGCGACCAGTTCAGTCAATGATGTGATTCTATGGATGACGCAACAGCAATGGGGTTCGTTCTTATTATCGGAATACTGTCTTTCGTGTTCGCCAAATGGACAGACACACGATGGCGGATTAAATTCCTAAGAAGCAGAACCAAAAAAGACTACTATCTTGCCAACATCGTGTCCGAGGACAAGCGTGTTCTTTATCCGAAGATGTTCCTGCCTGAACATGGAGTTATCGAGCATAAGGGGATGATTTGGTGCGTGGACACAGAGAAAGTATTCCGCGAAGGCAGAGTGATTGAAACAAATTTCAGGATAAGTGAGAAGGGCAAGCCTACCAACGGGTTCACGGTTAAAACCGAACACATGAAATGGGAGGAGGGAATACCTGTCATCTACATTGACGAGAAGACATTCCGGCCTATTGGATTCGACTTCGAGCATGAGAACAAAACTCCAACACCAGCTCGCCCTTCTGAATCATCCGCAATTCTGAAAGGTTGGCTCTCCAACGCCATGATGAAGATTATGGCCAGCACCAAGAAGTTCGAGACACTGCTGATAGTTGCGTGTATTCTATCAGCCATTGGAGCGGGAATCGCGTATCTTGACAAAACAGATTTGGACGCGATGAAAGTGCAGATATCCGCGCTACAGAATCAGACCGCGGATATCCATAACGTGCTGCTACCCCCCCCGAAAGCGGCAGAACCGGTTGGTGGATGATATGGAAGAGCAGGAGATGCAACAAGGTTCTTCCTACGGCGGGATAATCCTTAGAGATTGGGATTACATCAAACAATGCGCGGTGGAGTTCCGTTCCTCCATGAGGAGCGCGAAAGAGACTGGGGACGAGCAGGATTATGATATGGACAAGGCGCGGGAGTATATCGCCAATCTCACAACGCTTTGGACTGAACTGGAGTGCAAGGTTTTGAAGGGGGGTGCGTTTGGGAAAGAGTTCCAGGATAAATACATGAGTTTCCGTTCATATTGTGCCGACAACTCGAAGTTCTTCGGCTTGGACGACGAGATAGATGTGAACACGCTCTACAATCTCCATGTGGTTGTGCGCGAGGCGATAGAGAAATTCGAGATAACGGAGTTTTAGATATGCCTGACTACACTTCTATCACCGTGCGAAAGGAATCCGAGAAGGCGTATCAGAAGGAGCTTCTGGATTACCAGGGCGAGCAGGGCAAGAAAGTGTTCTCTATGGATTTCTTCGACATACTGATAGAGAATTTTAAGAAACGAATGAGGTGAGATAATGTTGTTCGTGAAAACCTATCTGGACGATGCGGATTTCAAGAAGGCACTTGTGAACGCTATCGACAAGAGCAGCACGCAGAGGCGGGAGATATTTGTTAATACGCAAGAAACACATGATGCGACCAAGGACGGGGAGGGAGTGGCGGTGTCATTCCCTATCGCGCTGACCTGTGTGGTTGCTAGAGATGAGAAGAACGCCACCCTATTGGTTTACAAGGATATTGCAGGGCCGGTGGTTGTAAAAAGCGCGGAGGATTTGGAGAAGATGCGGGCGCAGGTGAAAAACCAGCTTCTAACCATTCAGAAGGGGATTGAGGAGGACACAGCGTTCTATGATTTCATAGAAGGCTCGATTGGGGTGGGAGTATGATTTCGATAAAAAGGTCGCGTGAAATTGAGAAAGCCATCAATGACACAATCAAGAAAGACACACCAGTTCAAATCTACCTTACCGCAGTTGATTTGGGCGGTATGATGGTGATAATCGGCATTACTGCCTTCATGGTCATGTTGTTTCAGGGCAACACACTATTGATAGCGGCGTTCTCCCTATTTGGTGGTTTGTTCTACCACATGGGGAAATTGGGATTAAGGGAGGTAGAGGATGCTTGAACCCATCAGAGAGCGTTTGGCCGCTCTGAAGATACACCCAGTTATCATCGGGTTCCTGTTCATTACTGCAATGGTTGCTGGTCTGGCTGCATTGTATGAAATATGGACGGCTGCGTTCTTTTCATTAGGGTTCCTGCTAGGAGGCTGCGCTATCATTGTAGGGATAGTTGCGGAGCGTGCGCAGGCAGAGGAACCACAGGAAGCGTTTGAATCGTTAGAGGAGCAACCAGAAAGCCCAGAAATAGAACAGATTGAGTATTCCAGGCCGGAGGCGGTATTTCGTGAAAACCGTGGTATATACGATGGTATTCCGTCAATCTTTGACGGAGTGGCAAGAGACGAAACTTAATGCTAGGATACAGGGTTTTTTGGACAACGCCACCACCAAGATGCGCCAATTAAGGACCAAGGAGGGCGAGGATATAGTGCTGAAGAACCTTATGCGGTTGATAGGTAAGGAGAATTTGGATGGCTTTAATGCCCGCCTGGATGGCCTATTGGCGAACCACACCTATCCTTCAGGAGCCGTTAGGCCGTTCCTATGGACGCTGTTCAAACTGGAGAAGGAGACAGGCAACCGTTATGTGTTCACCTGCCCCGACCCGAAAGAGCTACTTGGCATCCCAAACATGGGTAAAATCATCCCAATGCCCAGAAATGATGAACTAAAGGTCTATTTACAAGAAACCATTAAGGCTATGGGTGTGGAAGAAGGCGCATACAAAATTACCAGAGAAGAGAGTGGGTAGGATGGTATGCGTCCAACCTTACACTTCTTCATTCTCACCCTGCTTTTCTGCTCACCTTTCTATTTTGTGCTGAACACATACGGCGGGACAGACCGGCTTTCGGGGTATTGGATGGATTCGACCTATCCAAAAGGCATACCCAATCTTCTTTCTGTGGTTTCGCCGATTTTAGGAGAGCGAAACGCATTGCTCGCGTTGCTCTGCTTCTTTGCGGTTGTGGCCCCAGCTATGGCAATACGCTATTTTTGGGGCGATAAGATGGGAATGGGATATCTCTTATCGGTTGGGGGGATGGTGATGTTGGTTGACAATATCGCCATCGCGCAGGCCGCCTGCCAGCTGCTGATGATACTTTCTTTAGGGAACCCAATCTTCTATGCCTTGTTTGGTGGATTGGGGGCGTATACACACCGCGAATGGTTTGGTTTATTCATATTGACCTTCATCTTCGATGTTGTGAGGAGAGATTATGAACTGGTTAGACTTGTTTGAGCTTCGCTTCCTACCTTTTGAGGCTGGTTCGCTCCCCAACCAAATAATCGCGACAATATTTGGGGGTGTTTCCAGCACCATACGGCCCAGATGGGGGTATTTGAGCGTAGGATTGATTTTAGGGGCTTTTCTGGCATCATGGATACAATTTAGGCTTGTGGCTCCTTTTGCCCTTCTAATGCTCATAATGAATGATTGGGGGGCAATGGATAAAAAAGGATGGACGCTAATCATGTTATTGTTTGGATTTCAGGTTTTTAGGGTGTTTATGAGTGGGAGATGGTAAGATATGGCCGAACTGGACTTAATGGCTGGAATTGGCGTGTGGGCGGTATTTCAGGTACTATGGTGGCGATTTGGATGGCGGGTCATAACTGCGCGATAGGCTTCTGGTGAAGTCGCCGCGCTCATAACGCGGAGTAGGGAGTTTCGATTACTCCTCGCGCAATCATCCTATCTGCTGCTGGCCTGCGGCTGGTAGGTCAATCTCATAGGAACCACGCCCACGCTTTCTGACCCATCCCGCGTCTATCATCCAAGGCAGAACGCGCTCGATGGTTCGCACTCCTAATCGGCCCGCCATTCCATTCTTCACCATATCGGTGGAGAATGTATCGTGCAAACCCTTAACAGCCCAATCACGGATAAGCTGCGCGTTCTGCGTCATTACGAAATCACATTGATTGTTTTCGCCCGTCATGTTCATTTGAATTGACCCCTCTATCATATCGAACTCGATGCCTACGGGCTCAGGCTCTTTGCCCCATCGTGTTTTTGGGAAGGACACCATCACCTTTGTGCTGTCGCCTACTCTGGTTGTTATCATCGCTGTGGAAACCGATGCCATGATGTCGGAAGAACCGCGCAGGCTGTCCATAGCGTCCTCAAACTCATCGGCCTTCTGCGCCCCCCCATTCTGGCTCTTACGGGCGTGATGAAGGAACAAAATACAAGCTCCTAATCGCTCCGCTTCGTATTTGGCGGTCTGCATGAACTGCGAAACCTCCCCTGCGTCATTTTCGTTCGCTGCGCCCAAAAAGCGGCGCAATCCGTCCAAGATAATGAGTTTGGGGCAATCTGGCGCATCCGGCTCGAAAGATGCCATTGTTGCCCAAAGATGGCTTACCCCCTGCCCGCAGATGATTTGGACGTTATCAAGGCATGAAGGCTCGAACTCTGCGCCCAATGGCTTAATCGTGCCTGTGAATAGGTCGTAAAGGTGAGCGTCCCCATTCTCCTCATCCATGTATAGGACTGGCACTTTCTCGCAATGGTGGCCCAAGAATGGCAGCCCTGCGGCTACTCTGGCCGCCAAGCTGACCGATATTGTGGATTTGAAGGTTGCCCGCTTGCCACCCAAGACCGCAAGTGTTCCTGCGCCAAGTATGTCTTTCACAATCCAAGCCTTCGGATTTAATGGTTTGAAATTACGGAGCTTTGTGGGAACTACATGACCCGCCAGTTGCTTACCGCCATCCGCCATCCCCCAACCGCCACCATATATGGCGTTGGCGGTTGGCGGAAGATGGCTGACCACAGGCTTGGCGGAATTTGGCGGAATGGCGGTAACTCCCTGTTTAACGTCTGGGAATTGAATGGGGGAAGTTTGTGGCGGAAGTTTGGCGGTTGGCGGAAGTTTTTGCGAACCGCCAACCTCCGTCGTGTGGCGGTAACTATTCATAGATTGGGGTGTATTGTGGATATTTTCTTGATTTTCAGATTTCAAAACCGCACTTCCGCTATTCATACTTCCACTATTCAAAATTAGGGCTTCTGGGCAGTATTTCTGGGCCAGTTCTTTGGCCGCTTCGAACTGCCCGATATGGTGCTGCTGCGCGTAAATTGAGATTACATCAGCAGCCTTGCCGCAGCTAAAACAGTAGGCCGAATTGCTCTTTGGGTAGAGCCGCATAGCCGCGCTGGGGGTTTCCTCTTTATGGAAGATACAATTAACCCTATCAGAGCCGCTTGGCAGCACATCTGATAGCCGGACTTGTTCTTTCACAACAGCGAATAGGTTGGTTGTTTGAATATCTATCTTAGGGCGCGGTCTTTCTTCATTCCGATATGGGTTCTTACACCCAACCGCCGCGCAAGCGGTGTCTAATGCCTCCAAGAACACATCCGTATCAAGAGGGAGGATAGGATTGCTATTCAGCCATTGATACTTCGCTCCTTCTGGGTGGATTGATGGGGCGACTACGATTTGCCCGCCTATGCCTCTGAGGTCTGCGAACGTGGTTTTGGTTTTGTCAGAAAGATGCAGCCTGACGGATT
>Ga0079037_100001073_pt1 | contig 13676 bp, 6 predicted proteins | sample Mud3Dept4metaG_FD_71479 | JGI IMG/M metagenome (GOLD analysis project Ga0079037, IMG submission 71479) | Freshwater wetland microbial communities from Ohio, USA, analyzing the effect of biotic and abiotic controls - Mud 3 Core 4 Depth 4 metaG | ecosystem: Environmental > Aquatic > Freshwater >... | reverse complement strand
TCGCGTTCTGTCCGAGCTCTTGGGCCTGCCGGAGCGCACCCAGTGCCTCGTCGAACTTGCCCATTTGGATGTGGATAAGTGCCGCCCCGAAATGCGTCCCCGGATAAAGCGGGTCGGCAGCCAGGGCTTTCTTGAACTCGGACTCCGCCTGTTCGTAGAGCCGGCCGAAATAAAGGATAAGGGCGGCTTGGGCATTGACATCGGAGCTGAGCGGGTTCTGCGCCTGGGCCGCTTGGATTTCTTTCTGCGCCTCTGCGTGCCGCCCGAGAGCGGATAAGAGAAGAGCGTAGGATTGATGGGCGTCCGCATTTCCCGGGTCGAGCCTCAGAGCTTCGCGGTATTCCTTTTCCGCTCCGGCGAAATCCCATTCATAGCTCATTTTAACCCGGCCCAGGGCCGTATGGGCTTCGGCCAGTCCGGGATCGGCGAGAAGCGCTTTCAAGGCCGCGTCCTTTGCTTTTGGAAAGGCCTTGCCGCTGGCCCAGTGATAGCCATAAGCCAATTTGATATACGCTTCGGCCAGCCCCTCGAAGGCCAGGGCGTTTCCGGGGTCCTTGGCGGAGGCCCTGGAGAAGAGATCGACGGCCTTCTCCAGGTTCTCCCGGCTGCCCCTGCGGAAGAGAAAACGGCCTTGGGCATCGAGGTCATAGGTTTCAAGATTCGCCGGGGGCCTCAGGGAAAGAGAAGCGGAGCTCTCCGAGGGTCCTCCTGCGCCGATCGTTTTCAAGACCGTCCGGATGATTTCCTCCTGGACGGCGGGAAGCTCGCTGGTCGTCCGGTCATACTGTCCGGACCAGAGCTCGGCTCCCGAATCGGCCCGGAGGAGGCGGACATCGATCTTGATCTTATCTCCGGCCGCCTCGAAAGTTCCCTCCAAATAATGGTCGACATTGAGACCGCGTCCCACCTGGCGGCTGTCGCGGGCTTTCCCCAGGAATGCAGAGGATGAAGCGGCCGCGGGGACGAATAGGTTGTCCACTTTGTGGAGGGCGCGGGTCATAGTCTCGGCGATCGCCACGCCAAGAGGCTGCCGCTCTTTGGATGCCGACGCGTCTTCAAGAGGGAGGACGGCCAGGGACATCCGCGTCGGCGTCGGGGGAAGCGCCGGCTCCTTTTTTGAAGGCTTGAGAACGACCTGCCAGAGAACGGCCGCCAGGAGGACAACGCCGAGGATGGCCAGGGTGGGGATGAAGGAACGGTTGGACCGGCGAAAGGCGCCTCCCCGTCTTGCCTTTGTTCTGGGCTGGACGGATTGGGCGGCCTGCTCCGCAGCTGCGCGTTCCCGAGCCGCAGCTTCCGCCGCCTTTCTGGGCTCGGCCGATTTTGTCGGCTCGGCCGAAAGGGCGGGCCCGGCTGCACTCTGGGCGGCGGCGCTTTCGATCTCTTCGAGCTCGGCCCGTATCTCCCGGGCCGTTGCATTTCGCTTATCTTTCTCCGGTTCGAGACACCGGAGGATGAGGCGGCTGAGTTCGCGGGGAATTTCGGGGTTGATCTCCCGGGGATTCCGGGGCGCCGTCCCGACCGGAGGCAGGCTTCCCGTCAACATTTCATAGAGGATTGCCCCGGCCGCGAAAATATCCGACCGGGCATCGGCCTCCCGGCCTTCGATCTGTTCCGGACTCATGTACTGCGGCATTCCGGAAACCGCCCGGATAACCCCCTTGGACCTGAAGAGGCGGAGGATTCCCAGGTCCATGATCTTGACGGTTCCCTCCTTGTCCATAATGATGTTGTCCGGCCTGAGGTCGAGGTGGAGCGTGCCCGCTTTGTGCGCCTCCGCCAGGCCGCTGAAAAGCTGCTTGGCGATTGGCAACACTTCGGCGACCGGCAGGCGTTTCTTCTCCTTGAGAATGGATTTGAGGTCCCGGCCGGCCACGTACTCCATCGTGATAAAGGGAGTCCCCGACCCCGGGATAAGCTCGAAGATCCGGGCGATGTTTTTATGAACGAGGCCCCGCTCGACCTTGAGCTCCTGGCCGAATCCCTCGAAAACCTCGGCTTTATGAGATATCTCGGGCTTTATCGACTTCAGGGCCATCTCTCTTTCCATAGCCTTGTCGTTCACCCGATAGACAGTTCCCAGCATGCCGGTTCCCAACTCTTCAACGATCTTGAATCGTTCGCCGAAGGGATGCCCGGCCGCCGGCGCTTCAACCGGCTGTTCTTGAGGCGCCGCCTTCGGCTCCGACACGAGGGGATCGCTGACCTCCAACAATTGAATCGCTGGCTCGCTCGGGGGAGCGGCCGCGATTTCCGTGGATTCCGGCGGAGAAGCCGGTTCGGGGGCGGCTTCGGCCGTTGGAGGGGCGGATTCTGAAGGGGACTCGGGACCGGCAATCTGATCTTTTTCCGGAGCCAGGGCCTCGACGGCGGCAAGCAGCGGAGTTTCCTGGGGAGGAGCGAGGAGTTCCTTGGGTGCCGGAGCGGGTTCCAAGAGGACCGGTGCTGCCGGCGGAGCGACCGACTTTGGCTCGGCCGGCTCCGAAGAAGCTTCGGCGGGCGCGGGAACAGATTCCGGCGGGGTGGGTTCGATAGGTGTGGGTTCGACCGGCGCCGCCGCCGTCGCCTCGGCAGGAGGCTGCTCCTGCGGAGAGCGAGCGCTTTCCCCCGGCGTCAGCCGGGCCCCACACTCGTTGCAGAACTTGGCGGTATCCGGGTTCTCAAACTCGCAATTTGGACATTTTTTGAAAATCATAGTCCTACCACCCATTTAGTCGTATGAAAACGGTTTCCCGACTCATTCGCCAACAGCATATTTCAGGTGCCGGAGACCTGTCAATGGAGTTTCGCAGGGTTGAAATTTGAAGCCAAGTCTGGAATGATACGGGAGAATCGTACACGGAGGGCCTATGTCGATGAGCCGGAGAGAATTCCTCAAATCAAACACGGCCGCGGCCTTGGGTGTCGCGGCCGGAGGCGCATTCCTGCCGGAGTTCAGATTCCCCCCTTCCGGGCCTGACATTTCCCGACGGACGAACGATGAGCCGGTGCGCATCGCCATCCTTGGGACCGGGAACCGCGGCCGCGGCCTCATGGAGGTCCTGCTCGGGCTGAAAGGCGTCGAGTTTCCCGCCCTCTGCGATATCCAGCCGGCCAACCTGGAGCGCGCCCGGGAGATGGTCGTCAAGGCCGGGCGGAAGATACCCGAAGGCTACGGCCGGGACGAGACCGACTACAAACGCCTGCTGGAACGCGACGATATCGACGCCGTGATCATCGCCTCCTATTGGGAGTGGCACACTCCCATGGCGGTTGATGCCATGACAGCGGGGAAATATGCCGGCGTCGAAGTCCCGGCGGCCTACACACTGGAGGAGTGCTGGGAGCTGGTCAAAACGCACGAGGCGACCAAGGTTCCCTGCATGATGCTCGAGAACTGGAGCTTCCGGCGCGACAACCTGGCCGTCCTCAACATGATCCGGAAGGGCTTGCTGGGCGAGATCGTTCACTGCCACTGCGCCCATTCCCACGACTGCATCGACCACTGGTTCTTCGACCCCGTCACCGGGCTGGACCGGTGGGCGGCCAAGTATCTCCTCGGCCACAACCGGGACCAGTACCCCACCCATCAACAGGGCCCGGTCTTGAGCTGGATGGATATCGGCTGCGGCGACTATTATGATCACATCAGTTCGACGGCCACGGACTGCTTCGGGATCAACGATTACTTCATCCGCCGGTTCGGCCCCGGCCATCCCAACGCCCATCGGAAGTACAAACAGGGGGATATCGTCTCCTCGGTGGTACGCACGAAGAAAGGCAAGTCGATCGTCATCAACTATGATATGCAGCTCCCCCGCCCCTACGATAACCGCTGGATGATTCAGGGCAACCGCGGCCTTTATGACGAGGACCGGGGTGTTGTTTATCTGGCCGGGAGGAGCCCGCAATACCACCAATGGGAGCCTTTCGGACCCTACCAGGAGCTCCACGAGCACAAGTGGTGGAAGGCCATCCGGAGCGAAGCCGGGCAGCTCTCCCATGGCGGAACGGACACACTGGAGCTGAGGCTGTTCGTGGAGGCCGTCCGGAATAGAACGCAGACTCCGCTCGACGTCTATGACGCGGCGCTGATGAGCGCCAACGGCCCCCTCTCGGAGGAATCGATCACCAAGGGCGGAGCGCCGGTCCCCTGCCCGGATTTCACGAGCGGGCGGTGGCAGACGACACAGCCCCGGTTCGCCGTCGAGTAACCCGCCAAAGTCCGTTGGCCGCGGCACCTTTTGAGTTGACCCGGGCCAGTCATCTCGCTTATCATTGAATCATCATGGGTGGCGGCGATCATCCCCTGTTCTGTCCCAAGTGCTCGGACCCTGTTTCCTCCCGGGACAGGATTTGCCCGAAATGCGGGGCTCCCGTCGACGATGTTTCCCGGACTCTGACTTCCGGATTCACCGCCGTTTTGAAGGACGAGGATTGGGAGCGCTTCTCTCCCGGCAATATTTTTGCCAATCGGTACACCATCATCGAGGAGATCGGCCACGGCGGCATGGGCCGGGTCTTCAAAGCGCTGGACAGGTCCCTGGGGATTACGGTCGCCATCAAGGTCATCCGCCCTGAGTTCGCGTCGAATCCCCGGGTGATCGAGCTCTTCAAGCAGGAAACCGTCCTGGCCCGCTCGATCTCATCGGAGAACGTGGTTCGGGTCCATGACCTGGGGGAAGCGGAAAAGACCAAGTACATTTCCATGGATTTCGTAGAAGGCCAGAACCTCCGCGACTTGATCCATGCGTCCGGGTCGTTGACCATTTCCACGGCCGTCAAATTCGGGCAGCAGATCTGCTCCGCCCTTTCCGCGGCGCACAAGGCAGGCATCATCCACCGCGACCTCAAACCCAGCAACATCATGATCGACAAAACGGGACGGGTCCGGGTGATGGATTTCGGCCTGGCCAAGACGATCGACCGGGAGGACATCGGGGGAGCCAAGGCCATCGTCGGAACGCCGGAGTACCTTTCCCCCGAGCAGGCCCGGGGAGAGAACCTGGACCAGAGAACCGACATCTACGCCCTCGGCCTGGTCTTGTACGAGATGGTGACGGGGCGTCCCGTCTTCGAGGCCGAGAGCCTCACCGGCTACATCCAAAAACACTGCGAGGCTGTTCCCAAACCTCCCTCCCGAGTGAATCATACGATTCCGGCGGGGCTGGAAACCTTGATCCTCAAATGCCTCCGGAAGGACAGGAACGAAAGGTACCAGAAGGCGGAGGATGTTTGCAAAGCTCTGGATGGCGTCATTGCCCCGGAATCGCGAAAGCCCAAGACTGCTCGGTCCCGGCTGCTCCGTATTTCGGTCGGGGCGGCGGCGTGCGCACTCATAGGGCTTATCGCCTTTTTTATTATCTCTCGGCCTGGCCGGCCGCCCGTTCCTTCCATCCGCAAGTCTGTGGCCGTGATGAGTTTTGAAAACATGACCGGCGACCCCTCCCGCGATTATCTCCGTCCTCTTGTCCAGAACCTTCTTATTCTGGACCTCGAACTGTCCAAATACCTGCGTTTGATATCACGAGAAACATTGCTCCAGTGTCTTAAGGATTTTCATGTCGAGGACACAGGGATATACGCTCTGGAGGATTTGAATAAGATCACGTCCCGGGAGAACGTGGATTTCTTCCTGCTGGGGAGTTTCATGATGCATCAGGAGGCCTATCGGATCGACATCCGGATCGTCGATGCCCGGTGGCACGAAACCATCGCTTCCTGGAATATCGATACCGTGGCCCTTCCGGAAATTCAGGATCGTTGCGGCGAAATATCGCTCTGGGCGAAACAGCAGCTCGGCCTCAGCCAGGAGGATATGGAGAATGATTTCAATGAGGAGCTGAAAAAATACATGCCCCATTCCCCGGAGGCGGTGATGCATTTTTTGCAGGGGATCGATTTCTATGCGAAAGGGGATTTCAAGCAGAGCTCTGATTCCTATCTGAAGGCCGTCGCCATAGATAAGGGCTTCGCTCTGGCCTATGCTCGGCTGGCCATGAACTCAGTCTATGAAGGGCGGTTTGAGGAAGCCGAAAAACATATCCTCAAGGCCTGGCTTCTTCGGAAGAACCTCCCCTTGAGGGAGAGGCTGTTGATCGAGGGGGATTACTACAACTTTTACGAATCGGACTACCCGAGTGCGATCGCGAGGTTTGATACCCTATTGACGAATTACCCCCGGGACAAGATCGCCCTGGAACACCAGGGAGCGATCTACCGCAATATCGAGGAATGGGACAAGGCTAAGGAGTGCTTTCAGACTCTTCTGGCCGTCAATCCCAAAAACAATATAGCGATCGACAACTTGTCTTATATTGCTCAGGCGATGGGACAGTATGATCTGGCGGCCGGCGTTCTTCAGGATAACAAGAGCGTCTTTCCCACGCCCGACCAGTTTCCGGGCGCCCTCGCGTTCTGTCTCTTTTGCCAGGGCCGACCGGACCAGGCCTTGGTGGAACTCGAAAAGGCCATCTCCTATGCCCCCGATTGGCTTGGCTATACACGGCACAAGGGCCAAATCCACTCCATCCTCGGGAACTTCAGAGAAGCCGAAGCGGCTTATCAGCCCTTGATGAAGGAGGAACGGGAAGATAGTGATAAGCTGGCCGGACGCTATTGGCTCGGGCATCTCTTCCTTCTCAAAGGACAATACAGAAACTGCCTGGGTGAGATCGAAGAGGGCTTGAAGCTGGCCAGGAAGGGCAATTTCCTCTATGAAGAAATAACCTTCCTTTTGTTCAAGTCCCGTTTTCATCTCCTTCGAGGCGATTTCGCCAGGGCTTCTGAAACGGCGCTCAAAGCCGGGCAACGGGCCATCGAAATCCGCTATCGGGAAGGCGAGGTCCAGGCTCTTCATCTGAAGGGACTCGGGGAGGTCGGCCTGGGCCGTATATTCGAAGCCCGCCGGACTGTCCTGGCCATGGAACAGATCATCAACAAGATAGGATACCCCAAGCTCTTGCGAACCTGCTATCATCTCGGGGGAACAATCGCCTGCGCTCGCAAATCCTGGGATGAGGCGGTCAACGATTTAGAGAAGGCCGTGAACACGCTCCCCCATCAATACGGGGAGAATGACCAGCACGCTGTGTATATCGAGGCCCTGGCCTCGTCCCTCTACCAGCGCGGCGACCTGGACCCGGCGCGGGCGCAATACGAGAAAATCATCTCCTTAACTACCGGGAGACTGTCCGCCGGGGACGCCTATGCGAGGAGCCTTTACCGTCTGGGCATAATATGCCAGGAAAAGAAGGAACCCGAGAAGGCCAGAGAATATTTCCAGAGATTTTTGGATGTCCTCCGGAACGCGGATGCCGGGCTGCCCGACGTCGAGGACGCCCGCAAGCGCCTGGATTCGGCCTTCTAGCTAGAACCTGCCGCCTTCCAGAACCTGCCGATTTCTTCCCGCCAAAGCTTTTTCATCTCACACATCCAGCCCGGGATCCTCCCGATCACGCCCGTGGAAAAAGCGGCCACCGCCGGGCAAGCGCTGCAAGAAGACAGGCGGCGGCATTCCCGGCAGGCCTTTTTTTCAGATGAAAAGGCTTCTTGACGGAGAAGACCATAGCTTCGATGGACAGGGGAATAGGCGTCCCTGGGGCGATCCATGAATTGCCGGAAATCACCAAAGCAATAATCTTGGAAACCGGGATGCGCCGGCTTGTCGGCGAAGAAATCGGCGAAGAACCGGCAGCCCCAGAGCCGCCCGTCCGCGGCCAGGGCCAGCCGGTCCTGGCCGGCGGTGCACCAGAACGCGCTCCGACGCGGCCTTTCCCGGAAATTCCCGACCGGTATGGTAGAATGCAGGCGATAGTGGTGAAGAAGGAACCGGCTGAGTTCATGAACTTGTTTTCGCATACGTTCCAAGGAAACCGAGTCCCACGAGCTATTAACGGAATAGGTGAAACTGCAGTCCTTGACTCCTCTATCGAGCAGGAAGCGAACCGAGCGATAGAGCTCTCCGACAGTGGCCGGAATGAAGACGCTGTTCGTGCTCAGCTCGATTCCCTTGAACCGAATCATCCGGTCCAGGTTTTCGAGGACTAGAGCATTCATCCGGCTGGGGCGGGTCGTCTCCTGAGCGGTCCCGTCATGACTCAGGTTGACCCTGAATCTATGAGCATCCAAGAAACGCAGGGTCTTTTCCGTCAGAAGAGTGCCGTTCGTCGATAGGCTATAGCGGATTCTTTTTGTTCCCAGCCCCGGACGCTTCTGGATGTGGGCCAGCGTCCGTCCGATGGTATCGAAGGCCAGCAGGGGTTCGCCCCCATAGAAACTGATGAAACTGCGCGGCTGGAGTGCGTCCTGGAAGAAATCAAGGGCGGTCCGGATTGTGGAGAACGGGAGGCTCCGGGTTCGCCTTGTCTGATAACAATAGCGACATCCGGTGTTGCATTCCTCCGTCAGGTGGAAGGTGACATCATAGAGATAGGACGGCACGTGGGCGGCTGATCCGAAGCAGCGGCCGGAAAACTACAGGGCTATCGCTTTCAGCCCCGAGGAGGAAGTTGCCCCGCTTTGCAGAGGCCGGGGATGGCCAGGAGATCGAGGAGCCCATTCCAGCAGGCTATTGCTCTCAACACGCCTTGCCTTGATGTCGGGTCCTTTTCCAAGATATCAAAGCATTCGTTCAAGCATAAGAAATACCCCCAGACGGTCTCATGGTTTTGGCTAGCCATTTTCCTCCCTCCTTATGGTGGATTTCCTTGATGATATGAGGCCTGTTCGCAAAAGTCAACAACTTTCCTGGTTCCCCAACCGGTCCTCTTTTCTTAAATTTTCACCAGCTCGTCGATCTTGACGGGCCTTTCCTGTTCGATGCTGTGCCGGGCGGCGATCCCGACGAGCGCCGAGAGCGCCCCCTCCCGGCTCCCCGACGGACGCCCCAGGGGATCGGGCCCGGTTTTCCGGAAGATCTGGTCTTGCATCACCTGGTCGGCACCCCAATGCCCCCCTCCTCCCGCCGGGAGGGCAAAGGTCCGGGTCGCTCCGAAATTCCGGGTGATCCGGAAATCGGCCAGGTTCTCGACCTTCCAGGGTTGATTGTGATAAACCCGGACGTCCAGCCGTCCCTGGGTTCCGTTAAACCCGACGGTGAACCCTTCGTAGGGCATGAAGGCGTTGAGCGAGTAGCTCATGGTAGCCCGGTTGTGGTAACGGACCTGGACGTTCATGGTGTCCCAGATATTTATCTTCTCGCGAAAGACGCAGGAGTCCCGGATGTATCCGTCGGCGGATTCGGCCTTGACATAGAGGTTCATCGCCTCTTCGTCCTTGGTGATATCCCAGAAAAATGCGCACTCGGTCTTGTGCGGACAGGTCATGCATCGCTCGCCCCGGAACGCGCCATTATAGCCGTATTTCCGGAGCTCTCCGGTGGCGTTGACCTCGACGGGCTCTGCTGCCAGCCACCAGTTCATCAGGTCGAAATGATGCGTCGCCTTGTGGACCAAAAGCGAACCGGAATTCTGCTTGAAGGCGTGCCAGCGGCGGAAGTAGGAAGCGCCGTGAGAGATGTCCAGGTACCAGTGGAAGTCGACCGAGGTCACGTCGCCGATCTCCCGGGACGCCAGGATCTCCTTGATCCTGGTCGCGTCGGGGCCGTACCGGTAATTGAAGGCGACCAGGAGCTTCTTTCCGGTCCTCCTCTCGGCGTCGATGATCTCCTGGACCATGTTCTCGTCCGTGCACATCGGTTTTTCGGAAACCGGGCGGCAGCCGGCCTGCATCGCCAGGACGATATATTTGGCATGGAACGAGTCCATCGTCGTGACGATCACGGTATCCGGCCGGGTCTCCTTGATCATCGTCTCGAAATCGGAGAAGGTCGGGCAGGTCGCGCCCATGCGGCCCTTGGCGTACTCCAGCCGGATGGGGTTGATATCGCAGAGGCCGACCATCTCCAGGACATCTCCATAGTTTTTGATCAGGTCTTTGCCCCACAAGGAGCTGCCCCGGCCCCCCGTACCGACGAGCGCGACCCTGTGTTTCTTGGCCGGCGGCTGCTGTCCCAGGGCCCGTCCCGGGCCGGTCCAGGACAGGCCGGCCGCTCCCAAAGCCGCGGCCGATGAGGCGAGGAACTCCCGGCGGCTCAAACCGGGTTTGTTTTCGGCCATTTCGACCTCCTCCCGGGAACGGCCCCCTGCGGCGCCGATCCCGCTGCAGGATGCTTTATCACAGCCTGCGGGAAATGTAAACCACGCTACTTCCCTTGATAGGGAACGCCGGTGCGGATCCAGTCCGGCGCCGGCTCGCCTTTCAGATAGTGGTCGAGGTACTGCTTCATTTTGAGGAAGTAGTCGAGCTTGTTGGCATACTTTTGCGGGTGGTGGCCTTCGCCCCGGTATTGAAGGAATATGCAGTCCTTTCCGAGCCGGCGCATCGCCAGGTACAACTCGATCCCCTGCTCCCAGGGCACGGCCCCGTCCTCGTCGCCGAACTCCAGCAGGAGAGGAGTCCGGATGCGGTCGGCGAAGAACACGGCCGAGTTCTCAATGTACAGGCTCCGGTCCTCCCAGAGGGCGCGGCCGATCCGGCTCTGACTCTTCTCGTACTGGAACTGCCGGGCCAGGCCGGTTTCCCAGCGGATCCCGCCGTAGGCGCTGGTCATGTTGGAGACCGCGGCCCCGGCTATGGCCGCCCGGAACATGTTGGTCTGGGTCACAAGATAGGCCGTTTCATATCCGCCCCATGAATGTCCATGCAGGGCGATCGCCTTCGGGTCGGCGACGCCCCTGTCGATGAGCTTCTGGACGCCGGGAATGACGCACTTGAACGCCGATAGCCCGGGCCGGCCGTCTTCATAGACGACGTCGGGAAGGAAAAGCGCGTACCCGTTGCCGGCATAGAACGGGAAACACGGCCGGTGGTTGATCTTGACCTCGTTCCAGCGGAGAAGCCGGTCGGACATCCTCTCGTAAAAATAGACAAGCACGGGGCAGGGCTTTCCCGCCGGGCCGTTCTCGGGTCTGATCAGCACGCCTTGAAGGGGCTCCCCGTCCAGACTCTGCCAGGTTACGAGCTCGCTCGTCCCCCAGGCGAACTCCCGGACCTGCGGGTTGGCGTCCGAGAGCTTGCGGGGCGCAGCGAAATCCAGTCCGCTCGCCCAGACATTGGGAAATTCATCGTAGCTTTCGCGGGTGAAGAGGACGACATCGGCTTTTTTGGCAGCCGCCAGGAAAAGATAGGTCTTCTTCCCCTCGAGCTTTGCCTCGACACCCGCCCCGGACGGACCGGCCGTATAGAAGGCGGTCGATTTTTCCTTGTTGTCGTAGGCGGAGAGCAGGAACTTTTGATCCTTCTTGATGGATGTCTCTTCCGGGTTGAGACGGACGACGCGGTACGTCAGCCCTTTTTTCCGGCCCGTGCCGTTGGTCAGCTTCATCGCCCCGCCCCGGCCCGTCGGTATTTTCCAAATATCGTACCTGTCGTAGAGAAGGACGGACTGGCTGTCCTCGAGCCATCCCCCGAATCCGTAGGCAGGGGGTTCGGCCGGATGATCGTCCTCTTCATCGTGGAAAAAGACGCCGAGCTCCGAGGTGAGGTTCCGGCTCGTCCCGGACTTCACCTCATGGAGGTGCCAGTTTTTATCGCTGTAATAGAGGATGAAGCGGCCGTCCGGCGAGAGCGCGGGCGGGCTCGAAACCCGGCTGACGACCTTTTTTTGAACGCCGGTCTGGAGATTGACCGCATAGACGTCCTGATACCGCCCGTCCCAGGTGAGCTCTTTTCGGTACGGAATATCCGAGAGCCCCAGGGCGAGGCACGCGTTTTCGGGGACCTCCAGGTCGGGCATGTCCTTTCCTGCCAGAGGGACCATCTTCCCGGTAAGAGAATGAAAAACGGCGAGATAGAGTTTCTCCTTGAGCTTCGGCCAGGCCTTTTTCTGGTGGGGGCTGATAAGCGGATCGTTCCAGTGCCAGACATCGACTCCCCTTTTTTGAAGGATCTTGTCCGGGTCGAAGAGATCGGCCTCATGGAGCTCGCTTTTTTCTTTTTTGACGTCTTCCCGGCCCAGGTCGAAAAGTTCCCTGGGCTGGAGACCGAAAAACAATCGCTGGCCGTCCTTCGACCAGGTCAGCTCGTTTTTCGTGGGAATCACCCATCCGGAAGGGGCTTGAGCGGAAGACGCGGCCGATCGGGAAGCGCCGGTCTTGGCCTCCCAAATCCATAAGGAGCCTACCCCGGCACGGCCCTCTTCATCGGCCGCGGCCGTTATATAGGCCAGCCGGGTTCCTTCCCTCTCCCAGGCGGGCTGGGAGAAAAAGCCTTTCTCGGCCGCACTTATGGTCTTTTCCGGTTGACCTTCCTTGCCCAGGTCGCGGAAATAGAGCCCGTTCCTCTTTCCGGTTTCTTCCCCGACGGCGTAGGCGATCCCTGCGCCGTCCTCGGCAAAAGCAAAAGAGAGGACAGTGGAAACCCGGAGTTCGTCTTTGGTGGAAAGATTGAGAAGGACGAGCGGTGTGCCAATGTCCCTCCTTTTGGGTGAGTCCGCCTTCTCTCCCTTCTCCCCGCCCTTTTCTTTCTCGTCCTTTTTTTCTTCTTCCTTGCTGAGCTCGTAGCCGATCCAGGCCGAATCGTACGAGAAGGCGAACTTCTCGACCCTCTCGAAAGCGCTGATCCCGCCCCTGGAAAGGTCCAGGACGGCCAGCCCTGTCTTGGGCTTATCCCGGCCCTCGCTCTCGGCCTCGACGGCCCTGGGTTTGATGAGGGCGGCCAGCCAGCGGCCGTCGCGCGAGAAACCGGGGCGGCTTCCCCGCTCGATGGTGTAGGTCCTTTCTCCGTCCGTGCTCCTCACTTCGACGACGCCGTCCCCCCTGTCCGGCTCAATCGTATAGGCCGCCCAACGGCCATCCTCGGAGATGACGGTTTCAGAAATCTGCCGGAATTTCATCATATCCTGGACCGTCAGGGCTTTTTTCTGCGGAGGCTCCGCCCAAAGCGGAGCAGCGGCCGCAAGCCCGGCCACGCAGACCGCCCAGATCAATCTCAACCTTGGGCTTCTCGCGTTCATTTTGCCTCCTCTTTTATCCCCCCGCCTCGCCGGCAGCGCCTTCGAACAAAAATTGCCGATAGTTCATGAAGCCGGTTTATAACACAGCCCATCCGCCGGCGCAACGGGATTTGACCGTCCTGCGCTTTTTGGATACCATGGCGGAAAAAGCCATGGACCGAAACCGGCGAAGCGATTTTTACGAGATCCAGAAGCGGCAGGGATGGCGGAGCCTTCTGATTTTCGCCGTCCTGGTTCTTTTTTATTTCCTGGCCGTCGGGATCATCGCCCTGGCCGTTTTTCTGAGTGTCGGCGCCTTCGCCGCGCCGGGGTTTTTGTCGGGCGCTTCCCTGGCCAGGCTCCTGCTCTTGGTCATGGGGATCGCCCTTGTGATCGCCGTTTTCCATTATTACGACGCCCGGAAGTTTGGCGCCGCCTATATCCTCAAGAGGCTGGATGCCCGGCCGCCCGACCTTTCCGACCGGTATCACAAACAGCTGGCCGACACGGTTGATGAAATGCGGATCGCCGGAGGCCTTCCTGCTGTAAGGTCCTACATCATTCCTTCCTTTGCCATCAACTCTATGGCCCTGGTCGAGGCGGACGGGACTCCCTCCGTGGCCGTAACCGAGGGACTCCTGGCGGATTGCACTCGCGACGAGATGCAGGCGGTGGCCGCCCACGAGCTGGCCCATATCTCGCG
>Ga0079037_100001072_pt1 | contig 13688 bp, 9 predicted proteins | sample Mud3Dept4metaG_FD_71479 | JGI IMG/M metagenome (GOLD analysis project Ga0079037, IMG submission 71479) | Freshwater wetland microbial communities from Ohio, USA, analyzing the effect of biotic and abiotic controls - Mud 3 Core 4 Depth 4 metaG | ecosystem: Environmental > Aquatic > Freshwater >... | reverse complement strand
TTCCCCGCGGCGACGCTGTCGGCGATCGAGGCAGCCATCGCCGGCTCCGAGCGACGGCACTCCGGTGAAATCCGGGTCGCGATCGAGGCCGCGCTCGATCCGGCCCTGGTCATGCACGGCTGCAGCCCGCGCGCTCGCGCGCTCGAGGTCTTCGGCCGGCTCGCGGTCTGGGACACCGATGCCAACAACGGCGTGCTCATCTACGTGCTGCTCGCGGACCGCGACGTCGAGATCGTCGCCGACCGCGGCTACAACGGCCGCGTCTCGTCCGAGGAGTGGGCCTCGGTCTGCCGCGCCATGGAATCGAGCTTCCGCGCCGGCCAGTTCGCGCAGGGCGCGCTCGCGGGCATCGCTTGCGTGAGCGACCTCGTCGCGGCACATTTCCCGGCCGCCCGGGGCTCGCCCAATCCGGACGAGCTTCCGAACCGGCCCACGATACTCTGAGGAGGATGGTCAAGGAGATGGAAACCAGGTTCGCGAATCGTGCCGCGGCGCGCAGGAGCGCGGCAGCAGTGGTGACCCTGCTCGCGCTCGGCGGATGCAGCTTGTTCCAGAAGGCGCCGCCACCGCCACCACCACCACCACCGCCGCCGCCCGCCATCGAGGCGCCGCTCGCCACGCACCTCTTCGCGTACGAGCCCGGCGTGACCGCCGTGCTCGGCGAACTGCAGGTCACCCGGGCGCGGCACGAGGACACGCTGGCGGACATCGCCCGGCGTTTCGACGTCGGCTACGACGAGCTGAAGCGCGCGAATCCAGGCGTCGATCACTGGCTGCCGGGGGAGGGCACGACCATCGTCCTGCCGACGCTGTTCGTGATGCCGGACGGTCCCCGGGACGGCATCCTGATCAACGTCGCGGCGATGCGGCTCTTCTACTTCCCGAAGGCCGCGAAGGGTGCACCCCGAACCGTCGTCACCTACCCGATCGGCATCGGCAAGATCGGCTGGGCCACGCCACTCGGCACGACGAAGGTGGTCTCGAAGCGCGAGGGCCCCGTGTGGACACCGCCCGCATCGGTGCGCAAGGAGCACGCCGCCGCCGGCGACCCGCTGCCCGCGCGCGTGCCGCCCGGCCCCGACAATCCGCTGGGCGCCTACGCGATGAACCTCGGCTGGCCGAGCTACCTGATCCACGGCACGAACAAGCCGCCCGGCGTCGGCATGCGCGCGAGCCACGGGTGCATCCGGCTCTATCCGGAGGACATCGAGTCGCTGTTCGGCGAGGTGGCGGTCGGTACCAAGGTGACGGTGGTCAACCAGCCGCTGCTGGCCGCGTGGCAGGGCGACAGCCTCTACGTGCAGTCGTTCCCGGTGCCGGTCGAGGGCGAGGACGACAGCAAGGAGCCGGCGCCGGTCGCGTACGACGACAAGGTCGCGGCGCGGCTGCAGCAACTCGCCGGGAAGCACGGCGCGTCCGTCAACGCGACGCTCGCTTCACAGGCGGTGACCCAGGCGCGCGGCATCACGGTGCCCGTGTCGCGCACGGGGCTCACGATGGACGCGTGGCTCGGCGCGGCACGCCGCGTCGAGAACACCGTGCCCGAAGGCTCGAACTGGGATGGGAGCGACGAGCCGGCCGTCGCGGGTCCGGGCAAACCTCAATAGCTGGGCCTGCCTGGCGACCACGCACACTAGCGCTTGTGCTAACGTAGGACGGGCGCGAGCGGGGGCAGAGGTTTGCCAGAGTCGAAGCTGAAAGGCATGGTCGTGGCGGAGGCGCCTGGCGCCGATCACGCCATCGCGAAGATGCCGGCGTCGGCCTGCGCATTCGTCGGACGGACGCTCCGCGGCCCCGTGAACCGCCCCGTCTCCGTGCACGGCTTTGCGCAGTTCCAGCAGGTCTTCGGCGGGCTCTGGCAGCCGAGCCCGATGACCTACGCGGTCGAGCAGTTCTTCGAGAACGGCGGCCGCCAGGCCGTCATCGTGCGCGTCTGCAACGGCGGCCGCCCCGCGACGATCACGTTGCCCTGCGCCCGCGCGTCGCTGACGCTCGAGGCACTGAGCCCCGGTTCGCGCGAGGCGCTGCGGGCGTCCGTGGACTACGACAACGTCGGCGCGAACGAGGACGACCGCTTCAATCTCGTGGTGCAGCGCGTGCGCACGGCGGGCTCCGAGCACATCGAGGACCAGGAGATCTTCCGCCGGCTGTCCGTCGTTCCCGGCACGACCCGATTCGTCACGACCGCGCTGCAGGAGTCGACGCTGGTCCGCGTGCGCGGCGAAGTGCCGCAGCAGCGACCGGACCGCACGTACCGCCCCGGCGCGCGCCACCCGATCGGGTACGTAGACTCGAATCCGGACGGCGACGACGGCGAGCCGCTCACGGACTACGACCTGATCGGATCGGCGGAACGTGGCACGGGCATGTTCGCGCTCGGTGGCGCGGACGACTTCCACTTCCTCTGCATCCCGCCGCCCGAGCGCAACCGCGACGTGGGGCCCGGCGTGCTGCTCGCGGCGGCTGCGCACTGCCGCGAACTGCGGGCGATGCTGATCGTCGATCCGCCCGCCGCGTGGACCAGCTGCGACGAGGTGCTCGCAGGATTGCGCGCGCTCGGCTTCAGTTCCGACCACGCGCTCATGTGCTTCCCGCGCATCGTGGCTTACGACCGCCTGCGTGGCCGCTACGAATCCTTCGCGAACGGCGGCGCGGTGGCCGGGGTGCTCGCGCGCCTCGACGAGCATCGCTCGCCCTGGGAGGCGGGCCCGGACGAGGAGCTGCTGCTGCGGCCGGGCACCCGGGCGGCTCAGCAACTCACGGACCAGGAGCGGGCGCGGCTCATCGCGCACGGCGTGAACCCGCTGCAGACGCTGCGCTCGGCCGCCCCGGACGCACCGGCACTGCGCACGCTCGCGGGCGGTTCCGCGAGCGGCGCCGACGGGGCGCTCCTCACGCGCCGTCGGCGGGCGCTGCTCGTGATGAACAGCATCGAGCGCGGCACGCGCTGGTCGGTGTTCGAGGCGGGGGACCGCCACACCTGGCACAAGATCACGCGGCAGGTACAGGATTTCCTGGCGCCGCTGGCCGCCGCGGGCCTGTTCGGCCCGGCGGACGGCGAGGACGCCTGCTACGTGATCTGCGACGAGCGGGTGAACCCGCCGCCTGAGGTCGAGGCGGGACGCGTGAGCTTCCTGGTCGGGCTGCGCACCACGCGCACCGGCGAGTATTCCTCGTTCCTCGTCACGCACTCGCCCGACGGCAGCCGCGTGCGGCCCGCGCGCTCGACCGTGCTGCCGGCCGGGACGCGGATGACGGTGAAGGGCATGCCGCCCGAATCCCGGGACGCTGAGGCGCGCAAGTCGCGCACGGTCGCGCAGGAACTCTTCGGCTACTACCGGGAGCCGCGGCCGACGCCCGCGGCGCCCGTATCAGTGTCGCTGCCCGAAGCCGCCGCCGCCGGGCGTCGCGACCAGGATGCGATCGCCCGCTTCTACCGCGAGTTCCGCGGTGGCGGCGAGCGTCTCTGATCGGCCGTCGCGCCGCAGGACGCGGTTTTCGCCCCTCATCGCCGGTCCGCCGCCCTCGAGCCCGAAGGGCGCGATGCGACGTCGATTCGACAGGATCGCGGCCGTCATGGCCTCGCGGAATTCGACGCAACGCACGAGCCCGTCGCCGCCGCGGAACGCGCCGTCTCCCCCCGAGCCGCGCCTGAGGGAGAACTCGCGGAGCAGTACCGGGAAGCGGGTCTCGAGCACCTCGGGGTCGGTGAGGCGCGAGTTCGTCATGTGGGTCTGCACGCCGCTCGCGCCGTCGAAGCCGTCGCCGGCACCGGAGCCGCCCGCGATGGTCTCGTAGTACTGGTAGCGCTCGTTGCCGAAGGTGAAGTTGTTCATGGTGCCCTGGGCCGCAGCCTGCAGCCCGAGCGCGCCGTACAGCGCATCCACGATGCACTGCGAGGTCTCGACGTTGCCGGCGACGACCGCGTGCGGGAACGCGGGGTCGAGCATCGAGCCCGGCGGCACGACGATGTCGATCGGGCGCAGGCACCCGGCGTTCAGCGGGATCGGCTCGTCGATCAGCGTGCGGAACACGTACAGCACCGCGGCCACGGTCACCGCGCGCGGGGCGTTGAAGTTGTCGTCGCCCTGGGGCGAGGTGCCGGTGAAGTCCACGGTCACGGAGCCTGCCTCGTGGTCCACGGCGACCGCGACCTCGACGCGCTGGCCGTTGTCCATCTCGCAGGCGTAGCGGCCGTCGCGCAGCCGCCGGACCGCGCGGCGCATGCACGCCTCGGCGTTGTCCTGCACGTGCCGCATGTAGGCGAGCAGCGTCGCGAGGCCGTGCTCGCCCGCGGCCCTGCCGAGCTCGCGTATGCCGCGCGCGTTCGCGGCCAGCTGCGCACGCAGGTCGGCGAGGTTCTGCTCCGGGTTGCGCGCGGGATGGGGGCCCGCGGCGAGCGCGCGACGCAGGCCCGTCTCGTCCAGTCGCCCGTCGCGCAGCACGCGCACCGGCTCGAACAGCGCGCCTTCCTCGAGGATGCTGCGGCTGCCGGGCGGCATCGAGCCCGGCGTGACGCCGCCGACGTCCGCGTGGTGCGCCCGCGACGCGGTGAAGAAGTGGATGCCGCGGCCCGAGTCGTCGAACACCGGCGTGACGACCGTGATGTCCGGCAGGTGCGTGCCGCCGTGGTAGGGCGAGTTGACCAGGAACGAGTCGCCCGGCCGCATGTCCCGGCCGTGCCGGTCGATCACCGCGGCCACGCTCGCGCCCATGGAGCCCAGGTGCACGGGCATGTGGGGCGCGTTGGCGACGAGGTTCGCGTCGCCGTCGAAGATCGCGCAGGAGAAGTCCAGCCGCTCCTTGATGTTGACCGAGCGCGCCGTCTGCCTGAGCACGACGCCCATCTGCTCGGCGACGTGCATGAAGAGCCCGTTGAAGACCTCGAGTCGCATCGGGTCCACGGGGGCGCCGTGGTCGTCGGACGCGCGGTCCGCGGCGCGCTCGCGCACGAGCAGCAGCCGACCGTCGCCGCGCGAACGCGCGACCCAGCCCGGGGCGATCCACACGGTCGCGCCCTGCTCGGCGAGCAGGGCCGGGCCCTCGAGCACCGCGCCCTCCCCGAGGTCCTCGCGCGCCAGGAACGGGACCGCCCGCCACGCCCCGGCGGTCCAGGTTTCGACTGGCGATGAGGCGGCGTGCGGCGCGTCGGCCTCCGGCGCGGCCGGCGGAGGGCTTGCGCTGCGGGGCTCCGTGCCGTCGGTTGGAACGCCTGCGCCGCAGGTCTCCGCTCCGCCGGGCGGGTCGTGCTCGATCGCCTCGGCGCAGCAGCCGGCCAGCACGATCGGCCCCGCGTCGTCGGCGAATCCATACAGCCTGCGGTGCGAGCCCTCGAAGTCCGCTCGCATCGCCTCGGGCGTGTCCCATGCGACTTCGATTTCCGAGTCCGAGCCGGCAAACCGCAGCCTCGCGGTGCGGCGCAGCCGCAGGTCCGATGCCGCAATCCCCTGGCGGCGGAGTTCGGCGCTCGCCGCGTCCTCGAGCGCCGCGAGCACCGCGCCCGCGCGCTCCGCACCGGCTGCATCGCAGGGTTCGATCACGCCCTGGCGTCTCACGCAGCGGCGGCGGGCGAGCCCGATGCCGTGTGCCGAGAGCACGCCGGCGAGCGGGTCGAGCAGCATCGAGTGGATGCCGAGCGACTCGGCGACCGCGCAGGCGTGCTGGCCCGCTGCGCCGCCGAACGGCAGCAGCGAGAACTGCGACGGGTCGTGCCCCTGGCCGAGCGCGAGTTCGCGGATCGCGTTGGCCATGCGCGCGACGGCGACCGTGAGGAACGCCTCGGCCAGTTCCTCGACGCCGAGTCGCGTGCCCGCGCGGGCGACGTCTGCGGCGACGGCCGCGAGGCGCGCGCGCGACGCGGCGACGTCCAGCGGCTCGTCGCCGGCGGCGCCGAATACCCGGGGGAACCGCTCGGGCCGGATCCGCCCGAGCACGACGTTGCAGTCGGTCACCGTCGCCGGACCGCCGCGCCGGTAGCAGGCCGGCCCCGGATCCGCGCCGGCCGACTCAGGTCCGACCTGCAGGCGGCCGTCGGCGTATCTCACGATGGAGCCGCCGCCGGCGGCGATGGTGTGCACGTCCATCATCGGCGTGTGCAGACGCACGCCGTCGATCTCGGTGGCGAGGCGGCGTGGAAGTTCGCCTGCGTACAGGCTCACGTCGGTGGAGGTGCCGCCCATGTCGAAGCCGATGAGCCGGCTGAGGGCGGCGGACCCTGCGATCGCAGCGAGTCCGACCACGCCGCCGGCCGGGCCCGACAGCACTCCGTTCACGCCGCGGAATCCGTCGGGGTCAACCAGCCCGCCGTTGCTCTGCATCATGAGGAGCTGCGGGCGGCCGTGGCTCCTGGCCAGTTCGCCGACGAAGTCGCGCACGTAACCCCCGAGGACCGGGGACAGGTAGGCATCTGCCACCGCAGTGTCGCCCCTCGCGACGAGCCCGAGCATCGGCGCGACTTCGTGCGATGCGACGATCTCCTCGAAGCCCGCCTGCGCGGCGAGGCTGGCGGCGCGTCGCTCGTGCTCGGGATTGCCCAGGCCGTGCAGGAACGCGATCGCGACCGACTTGAGGCCCCGGGCTCGCGCGGCGGTGAGCGCCGCCAGCAGGGAGTACTCGTCGAGCGGCTCGAGCACCGCGCCGGTCGCGTCGATCCGCTCCGTCGCCTCGATGACCAGGGCGTACAGCATCGGCGGCAGTCGTATCGCGCGCGCGAAGATGTCGGGGCGGTTCTGGTAGCCGATGCGCAGTACGTCGCCCAGGCCGGCGGTGGTCACCAGTACGGTCGGCTCGCCCTTGCGCTCGAGCAGCGTATTCGTGGCGACCGTGGTGCCGAGCCTCACGGACTCGAGTGTGGCGCCGACGCCCGGATTGCGCGCGAGGACCTCGGCGATGGCGCGCACCGCCGGGTCGCCCGGGCGCCGCGGGTCGCGTGACAGCACCTTGTGGGTGTGGAGCCGGCCCGCGGGGTCGCGCGCGACGACATCGGTGAACGTGCCGCCTCGGTCGATCGCGAATCTCCAGCCGCGTACGGGGCCTGCCATCGTCATCGTCGAACTCTCGCACGCGGCGCTCGCGCGCGGCAAACACGGGCGCTTGTGTGCCAGCGGCCCGCATGGCTAGCATCCGGCGGGATGAACGACGCGGCGGCAGCGATCCTCGAGGTCGTGGGACGGATACCGCGCGGCAAGGTGACGACCTATGGCGCGGTCGCCGAGCGCGCGGGCTGGCCGCGGCGTGCGCGGCTCGTGGGCCGCGTGCTCGCGACGCTGCCGAAGGGAAGTGATGTGCCCTGGCATCGCGTGGTCGCGGCAGGCGGCCGGATCGCCTTCCCGGAGGGCGCGCCCTCGCGCGACCGCCAGGTCCGGCGCCTGCGGCGGGAGGGCGTGGACGCGTCCACCGGCAGGGTGGACATGGGTCGCCACGGCTGGCACAGCCCCGCCGGCGACCTCGATCGCTGGCTCTGGCACGTCGGCGATGAGAACTGATTCCGGACTCCCGGAGGCGGCCGGCATATGATGCGGGTCGGAATGGTTGCCGGACGAGCCGAATGGCCGAACGATACGTAGTTTTCTCGCACGGCAAGGACAGCGAGCCATGGGGCAGCAAGATAGCCGCCATGGCGGAGATCGCGCGCGAGGAGGGGTTCCAGGTCGAGTCCGTGGACTACCGCGGCATCGACGATCCCCGGGACCGGGTCACGCGGCTGCTCTCGTTCTGCAAGGACCTGCGCGGATCGCTGGTGCTGGTCGGCTCGAGCATGGGCGGCTACGTGTCCGCGGCGGCCTCTTCGCTGCTGCAGGCCCGCGGCATGTTCCTGCTCGCGCCCGCGCTGTACATGCCGGGCTACGAGAAGTTCAGCCCGCGCCCCGCCGCGTGCCCGACGACCATCATCCACGGCTGGCGCGACGACGTGATACCGGTGGAGAACAGCTACCGCTTCGCGCGCGAGCAGAAGGCGACGCTGCACATCGTCGACTCGGATCACGGCCTGCTCGACCAGATCCGCCCGATCAACCACTACTTCACCTATTTCCTGTTCTCGATCGAAGAGTTCCTCTGATCGGGGACATTCTCCTTTTCGGAAAGCAGGTGCCAGGCACCTGGCGAACCCCATCGGTTAAGATTGGCGCGGGACGACTCCCGGGGATGCGCATGCATACGCGATCAAGAACGGCCTTCCTGAGCCTGGCGCTCACGGTCCTCGCGGCCTGCGGGGGCGAGCAGGCGCCCCAGGACGAGGCGGCGGAGGCCCAGGCCAGGGCGGAGGCCCAGGCCAGGGGCCGCGACACGGACGCCACGGTGTTCGACGACATGATCCAGACCCAGGATCGTGCGCGCGGGGTCGAAGCGACCACCATGGCTGCCAAGGCCGCGACCGATGCCGCGATCGATGCGCAGTCCGGCGACGGATCGCAGGACGAGCAGCAGTAAGCGGCGCCGGGCCCGGCCCCGGCGAAGGTAGCCCGATGCAACGCATTCCCGAACCCGAGCTCATGGACGAGTTCGAGCAGGCCCGCGCCTACGCGGAGGCCGACTTCTCCGAGCCGAACCAGCGCTTCGCAGAGCTGTTCGCAGCCGAATTCCCGGAGCTCCGCACCGGAGCGCTGCTCGACCTCGGCTGCGGCCCCGGCGACATAGCGCTCAGGCTCGCGCGCCGCAACCCCGGCCTGCGGGTGGACGGGCTCGACGGCTCGCGGCCCATGCTCGACTTCGGTGAGGCGAGGCTGCGCGACGAGCCGGAACTCGCGTCCCGCGTCCGGTTCGTCCTGGGAATCCTGCCGGGCGCGAAGCTGCCCCGCAGCCGCTACGACGCGATCGTGAGCAACAGCCTGCTGCACCACCTGCACGACCCGCTGGTGCTGTGGCGTGCGGTGCTGGCCCACGCTGCGCCGGGGGCAGCGGTACTCGTCATGGACCTCTACCGGCCCGATTCCACGGGCGCCGCGCAGGAGATCGTCGAGGCCTACGCGGGCGAGGAGCCTGAGGTCCTGAAGCGGGACTTCTACAACTCGCTCTGCGCCGCGTTCGCTCCCGCCGAGGTGCGCGAGCAGCTTCTGCAGTGCGGGCTCGGCGCGCTCGACGTCCGCACGGTGTCCGATCGCCACATGATCGTGGCCGGGCGACTGCCGGCGTGAGCAGCCTGACGGCCATGGAGCGACTGCTGCTGCCGCTCGTCCGGCGCTTCGTCGCGTCCTGGGTGCGCCCGTCCATCCTGCCCGACGACCTCGCCGAGCGCTTCCCCCGGGGCCGCCCGGTCGTGTACGCGCTCGAGAAGCGCAGCGTCGTCGACCTCGCGGTGCTCGAGTACGTCTGCCGGGAGAAGTCGCTGCCCATGCCGCTCGCGCCGCTGGGAGCGCGGCTGCCCGTGTCAGTCCTGTTCCTGGAGCGGCGAGCCGGATTCCTGCGCATGCGCGTGGACCGCCGCATCCCCGACGCCCTGCGCGAACTCGTCGCGCTGGCGGGGTCGGACATCGCCTTCGACGCAGACATCGTGCCGGTGAGCCTGTTCTGGGGCCGTGCGCCGGATCGCGAGCGATCGTGGCTGCGGCTGCTGGTCGCCGAGGGCTGGGACATCGGCGGGCGCTTCCGGAAGGTCCTGTCGCTGCTGGTGAACGGCCGCAACCTGATGATGCTGTTCGGCGACGCGATGGCGCTGCAGCCGACGCTCTCCGAGACGCGCGGGCTGCCGCGCGGCCCCCGCCGGCTCTGGCGGCAGCTCCGGGCCCAGTTCCGCAGCCAGCGCACGGCGACCATCGGCCCGGACCTGTCGCACCGCCGAACGATCGTGGCCCAGGTCCTGAACACCCAGATGGTCCGCGACGCCGTGCGCGACGAGATGAAGTCGAAGAACCTCACGCGGCGCGATGCGCTCGAGGTCGCGCAGGGCTACGCGAAGGAGATCGCGGCCAACTACTCGCACTGGTTCGTCGTGTTCATGTCCGGCGTGCTCGGCAGGCTCTGGAACCGACTGTACGACGGCGTCGAGCTCGCCAACTTCTCGAGCCTGGGGACCATCGAGGACGGTGCCGAGGTCGTGTACGTGCCGTGCCACCGCAGCCACATGGACTACCTGCTGATGTCCTACGTGGTCTACCACAAGGGATTCGCGGTTCCGCACATCGCGGCGGGCATCAACCTCAACATGCCGGTCATCGGGCCGTTCCTGCGCCGCGGCGGGGCGTTCTTCCTGCGCCGCAGCTTCTCGGGCAACGCGCTCTACACGGCCGTGTTCCTGAGATACCTCGGGCAGATGATGGCGCGCGGCCACTCCATCGAGTACTTCATCGAGGGCGGACGCAGCCGCACGGGCCGGCTGATGCAGCCGAAGACCGGGATGCTCGCGATGACCGTGCGCAGCTACCTGCGCGAGCCCGGGCGGCCGGTGGTGTTCGTCCCGGTGTACTTCGGCTACGAGCGGCTGGTCGAGGGGCGCACCTACATCGGCGAGCTCTCCGGGCGGCCGAAGGAAAAGGAGTCGATGCTCACTCTGCTGCGCGCGATCCCCGAGCTCCGCAGCCGCTTCGGCAAGGTGTACGTGAGTCTCGGCGAGCCGCTGCCCCTCGACCCGCTCATCCGCGCCCACGCGCCCGACTGGACGCGCCGGCCGTCGGGGTCGGACGACCGCCCGCCCTGGCTCGCGCCGCTGGTAAAGGAACTCGCGACGTCGATCATGACGCGCATCAACGCCGCGGCCTGCGTGACACCCGTCAACCTGCTCGGACTCGTGCTGCTCGCCACCCCGCGCCACAGCATGGGCGAGGCGGACCTCATGCGGCTGCTCGAGGTCTACGCGTCGCTGCTGCGCCGCGCCCCGTACTCGCCCAGGATCTGGGTCACGGACATGGACGGCGCATCGATGGTGCGCCACGGGGAGGCGCTCGGGATCCTGCGCCGCGAGCCGCACGAGCTCGGCGACATCGTCTGGATGACCAACCAGGCCGCGATCCTGACGAGCTACTTCCGCAACAACGCGCTGCACCTGCTGCTGATGCCGTCGCTCGTCGCCTGCGCGTTCCTGAACAACGCGCACGTGCCGCGCGCCGACCTGCAGCGGCTCGCGGGCCGGGTCTACCCGTACGTGGCGGACGAGTACTTCCTGCGCTGGACCGAGGCGGAGCTGCCTTCGGTCGTCGACCGGCTGCTCGAGGACCTGCTGAACCTGGGCCTGCTGTCGGCGTCGGACGACCGCGGCATGTGGAGCAGGCCGCCCGCGGAGTCGCCGGAGGCGGTGCAGCTCTCGGTGCTGGCTCGCGCGACGGTGCCGATCATCGAGCGCTACTACCTCGCGGTCTCCCTGCTGCTCAAGGCCGGAAGCGGGCGCATTACGCAAGAGGCGCTCGAACGGCGGTGCGAGCTCATGGCGCAGCGCATGTCACTGCTGTACGAACTCAACGCGCCCGAGTTCTTCGAGCGAGCGCAGTTCGGCAACTTCCTCGACCTTGCTCGTTCGCGCAAGGTCCTCTCGCAGGGCGCCGACGGCACGCTGCACTACGATCCGGTCATGATCGAGGCGATCGTGCACGATGCGCAGCTCGTGCTGCACGAGCAGATCCGCAACAGCATCCTGCAGGTGGTCCACCGCTGAGGGCCGGCGGGGCAGACGAGGTGCATGGAGGTTCCGCGGGTCAGGATGTCGTCGTGCCGAAGATCTTCGACCACAGGGCATCGACCCGGCGCTCCACCGCCGGGTCGAGCGCTATGGGGCGGCTCCAGGCGCGGTCGGTCTCGCCCGGCCACTTGTTCGTGGCGTCGAGCCCGAGCTTGGAGCCGAGGTTCGGCACCGGGCTCGAGAAGTCGAGGTAATCGATGGGCGTGTTCTCGATGAGCAGGCTGTCGCGCGCCGGATCCACGCGCGTGGACACGGCCCAGATCACCTGCGACCAGTCGCGCACGTCGATGTCGTCGTCCGTGACGACGATGAACTTCGTGTAGGTGAACTGCCGCAGGTACGACCAGATGGCCATCATCACGCGGCGCGCATGGCCGGGATACTGCTTGCGGATGCTCACGACCGCGACACGGTAGGAGCAGGCCTCCGGCGGCAGGTAAAAGTCCACGATCTCCGGGAACACCTTGCGCAGGATCGGCACGAAGAGTTCGTTCAGTGCCAGCGCGAGCTCGGACGGCTCGTCGTGTGGCGCGCGCCCCATGTAGCTGCCGTGGTAGATCGCGTCGCGGCGCATTGACATGCGCTCGACCGTAAACACGGGGAATTCGCCCTGCGCGTTGTAGTAACCCGTGTGATCGCCGAACGGCCCCTCGAGCGCGGTGTCGCCCGGAAGGATGTGGCCCTCGAGCAGGATCTCCGCTCCGGCCGGCGCGTCCAGCCCGGTGAGCGCGCTGCGCCATACGCGGGTGCGTTCGCCACGCAGCAGGCCGGCGAATTCGTATTCGGACAGCGTGTCCGGCACGGGGGCGACGGCCGCCAGCATCGTCGCCGGGTCGGCGCCGATCGCGACCAGTATCGGAAAGGGGCGCTCCGGATGTGCGGCACGCCAGTCGGCGTAGTCGAGCGCACCGCCGCGGTGGGGCAGCCAGCGCACGATGAGGCGGTTCGGCCCGATCAGCTGCTGGCGGTAGACGGCCACGTTCTGGCGCTCGCGGCGGGTGCCACGTGTCACGACGAGGCCGAACGTCACGAGTCGCCCGGCGTCCTCCGGCCAGCAGCGCTGGATCGGCAGGCTGCCGAGGTCGATCGCGTCCCCGGTCAGCACCTGCTCGCCGAATGCGGCGTGGTCGACGCGCCGCGGCGCCACGTGGGCGAGCTGGGCGAATTCCGGCCAGGCGGCCAGCGCCTCGCGCAGGCTGCCCGGCCAGTGCGGTTCCTTGAGCGCCGCCAGCAGCTCGCCGAGTTCCCGCAACGAGCCCGACGGCCGGCCCGACAGTGCCGCCTCGATGCGCTCGCGGTGGCCGAACAGGTTGCCGAGCAGTGCGTGCCTGCTTTCGCCCGCCTTCTCGAACAGCAGGGCTGGGCCCTGCGCGCGCAGCGTGCGCAGGCAGAAGGCCGTGCTCTCGAGGTCTGGGTCGACCGGCTCCCTGACCCGCCGCAGCCGGCCGGTCGCTTCGAGGCGGTCGAGAAACGACCGCAGGTCGTGGAAAGCCATGGTTCGCTCGCGGCTCGTGGAGGCGGCATCCTGCGGTCATCGCAGGTGTCGCCCCCTGACGTTAATCAAGCGTCGGCAGGATCAAGGATGGATTATAGAGCGCCGCGCGGGCCATGCTGCGCGCGTGGTCGCCGAGCAGTATCCTGCGGGTTGTACGGGTGGCCCAAGGAGGCGAGTCATGAAGGCAGTTACCACCTCACTGGCCGCGATGGCGGTCGTCCTGCTCTCGGCGTCGGGCCCGGCGGTGGCCGCAACGCAGGCTGCGGCGCCAACCCCGGCCGCGGCGCCAGCCGCGAAGTCGCCTGCGATCCCGGCTCCGGCCGCGAAGCCCGCTGCTTCGCCGGCGGCACGCAAGATCCCTGGCATCAATGCCGCGGATCAGTACCCGAAGGCCTGCGTGGACTGCCACGTCAACAGGCCACAGATGGACGCGCGTCTCAGCACCCAGATGCAGCAGTGGATGGCCGGAAAGGTGAGTCCCGCCCTGCTCGCCACGGTCCAGGGGAGCGCGCCGGCCGGCCTGAAGCTGAAGGGCAGGCACCCGGACGCCGAGGACGCGTTCGACGACGTTCCGGCGTCCTGCGC
>Ga0079037_100001071_pt1 | contig 13693 bp, 10 predicted proteins | sample Mud3Dept4metaG_FD_71479 | JGI IMG/M metagenome (GOLD analysis project Ga0079037, IMG submission 71479) | Freshwater wetland microbial communities from Ohio, USA, analyzing the effect of biotic and abiotic controls - Mud 3 Core 4 Depth 4 metaG | ecosystem: Environmental > Aquatic > Freshwater >... | reverse complement strand
GGTGGAGGCGGCGGGATCTGGGGTCCCTTCTCGGCCTTCCGCTCCGCCTGGCGCAGCGCCTCCCGCGCGCGCTCCAGCTCCCGTGCGCCCTTCTCGACCTGTCCCTCCAGCGCCTTCACCCGCTCGGCTCCGTGCGCGGCCTCGGCCCTCGCCTCGGCCAGCCGCGCCGTCAACTTGTCGACCTCCTCGCGGAGCGCCGTCGCTCCCCCGGCCCGCTTCTGGGCCTCGACCTGCTCGAACGCCTTCTTCTTTGCATCGCGCGCCTGGTCGCGCAGCGCCGCCGCCTCCTCCCGCCGGTCCTTCAGCTCGGCCTTCTGCGCCGCCGCCTCCTTGCGCACCGCCTCCAGCTCCCCCCGCGCCGCCACCGCCTCCTGCTCGCGCTGGGCCGCAGCCGCGCGCGCCGACCGGGCCGAAAGGAAGAACCCAATGGCGGCCAGGCCGGCCACCACGACCACCAGGATGAGGATGCCGTTCATGGGGAGGTGCTCCGGGTCGAGGAACCGTTCGGGGAGGACGCGAGCGCTCAAGCTACCGCCCGGCTTCGGGCCTTGGCAAGCGCCGCGGTGGACGCTCTGCTAGCATCCTCGGACCGTCGCCGATGCGCAGCGTTTCCACCAAGATCTTCCTCACCCTGGCCGTGGCCCTGGCCGCCTTCGGCATGGTGGCCGCCTTCGGAATCTCCCGCCTGCACGACCTCGGCCGCCACCTGCGCCTGCTCAGCGAGGGATACCTCCCTCTCACCCGCATCGCGGCCCAGATCGACGTGAAGGACTGGGTGACCTCTCGCGTCCTGGAAGCCGGCGCGCTGGACCCGGCCGCCCGCCGCACCTACCTGCCGCTCGCCCGCGCCCACTTTCCCGCCCTGGTCCGCGAGAAGATCGCGGAGGGCCGCTCGGTGGCCCGGCGGGCGCTGGCCTTCGCCAGCGAGGAGGATGCCCGCTTCCTCGCCCGGGTGGAGTCCCGCCTCGACGCCCTCGACGCCAAGTGGTCCCAGTACGACGCCGCGGCGCGCGAGCTGTTCGAGGACCTGGAGTCCGGGAGCGCCGAGTCCCCCCCGCTCGAGCAGCGCGCGCAGGCGGTCCGCACCCTGGAGAAGGGCCTGTCCCTCGACGTGAAGCTCCTCAGCGTGGCGCTGGAGAGCCAGATCGCCGATCGCGTCAACGCCGCCGAGCGGCAGGAGTCGCGGACGGTGGCGTCGATCATCGGATACTCGCTGCTGGCCGCGGCGGTGGGTCTGGGCGCGGTCCTCATCTCGCTGCGGCTGCTCGCTCCCATCCGGACGCTGACCGACGGCGTGAAGGCCGTCGCCGCCGGCGACCTCACGCGCCAGGTGGCGGTGCGGAGCAACGACGAGATCGGGTTGCTGGCCCGCGAGTTCAACGCCATGGCGGCCTCGCTCGATCGCCAGCGGGCCGAGCTCCTGCGGGCGGAGCGGCTGGCCGCGGTGGGCCGGATCTCGGCGCAGATCACCCACGAGATTCGCAACCCCCTGAACGCCATCGGCCTCAACACCGAGCTGCTCGCCGAGGAGCTCCAGGCCGCCGGCCCGGCCGAGGCGCGGCAGCTCGTCGCCGCCATCGGCCGCGAGGTGGACCGCCTCAACGCCGTCACCGAGGAGTACCTCCGCTTCGCCCGCCTTCCCAAGCCGTCGCTCGTCCGCCAGGACCTGAACGAGGTCCTCGGCGACCTGCTCGACTTCGTGCAGCCGGAGATGGCCCAGGCCGGGGTCCGGGTCGAGCGCGTGCTCGCCGCTGGCCTCCCGGCGATCCTGGGGGACGAGGGGCAGCTGCGGGCGGCCTTCCTCAACCTGCTCCGGAACAGCCGCGAGGCCATGCCGGCCGGCGGCACGGTCACCGTGCGCACCCGGCTGGGCGCCGACGGCTACGTCGAGGCCGAGGTTCGAGACACCGGGCCGGGGATCCCGCCGGACCGGCTTCCGCGCATCTTCGACCCCTTCTACACGACCAAGGAGCGTGGCACCGGTCTCGGTCTGGCCTACGCGCAGCAGGTGCTGCGCGAGCACTCCGGCGACGTCCGCTGCGAGAGCTCGCCGGGCCGCGGCACCACCTTCGTCGTGCGGGTCCCGCGTGCGGCCGAGCGCCCCGGGATCCCCCAGCCCCGGACGGCGGCGAGCGCATGACGGCCCGCCGCCGCGCGCCCGGCCCGGCCGGCCCCGCCCGCCGCCGGGGGTCCGGTCTTGGTGGCGCGGACTGGGGCGCGGCGAGCCGCCGGGTTCTCCCGAACGGCCTCACCGTCGTCACCGCCCCGGCCCCGCGCTTGCACTCCGCGATGATCGCCCTCTACGTGAGGGCGGGGTCCCGCCACGAGCAACGGGAGACGAACGGGGTCTCGCACCTGCTCGAGCACCTGTTGTTCCGCGGATCGGAGGGCTGGCCGGACACCGCCGCCATGAACGCCGCGGTGGAGGCGGCCGGCGGCGACCTCAACGCGCTCACCGCCCGCGATCACGGCTGCTACTACACCCCCATCTACCCCGGCGCGCTCGCCACCGGGATCTCGATCCTCGGCGACCTGGTCCGGCGCCCGCTGCTGCGGGACATCCCGCTCGAGCGCGAGATCATCCTGGCCGAGATCCTCGACGAGGTGGACGCGCGGGGGCGCGACGTCGACCCCGACAACCTGGTGAAGCGCCTGGCGTTCGGGGCCCACCCGCTCGGGTTCAAGATCGCGGGCACCCCGAGGACCATCCGCTCGCTCGGCGAGGCGGAGGTGCGCCGGCACCTCGCGCGGCACTACACCGCCGCGAACCTGGTGCTGTGCGTGGCCGGTCCGGTGCGGGAGGATCGGGTGGCGGCGCTGGCCGAGGAGCACCTCGGCGGCCTACCGCGCGGCCGGCCAGTGCGGGAGATCCCACCACCGCCCTGGCCCTCCGGCCCATCGATCGAGGTGGTGGAGCATCCCGACGCACAGACCGAGTTCATCCTGGCGTTCCCCGCCAGACCCGAGCCGCACCCCGATCACCCGGCCCAGCTCTGCATCCGCCGCCTGTTGGACGACGGCCTCTCCTCCCGCCTGCCCCTCGAGATCGTGGAGCGGCGCGGTCTCGCCTACTCACTGCGCGCCGGGATGGACGTGTTCGCCGACGCCGGGATGTTCGTCGTCGACGGCGCCTGCGCCCCGGCCAAGGTCGGGCGGGTGATAGAGGAGGTCCTTCGAGTCCTCGGCGACCTCGTCGCGCGCCCGGTGCCGGAGGAGGAGCTCCGGCGCGTGCAGAGGCGCCACCGGCTCCTGCTCGGCTTCTCGCTCGACAGCGCTGCCGAGCTGGTGGGTTGGTACGGGTCCGGCGAGATGCTCGGGGCCCGCGAGGGGCTCGAGGAGCGGTGCCGCCGGCTCGAGCGGGTGACCGAGGGGGAGGTGCAGCGGGTGGCGTCGGCCATGTTCGCGCGCCGAAACCTGGCGGCGGTGGTGGTCGGGCCAGGCGCCCGCCGCGCGCGTCGCGACGTGGCCCGCGCGGCCCGGCTGCTCCCGGCTTGACCTCGGGTTGCCGGGTCGGCGGCGGCCTGGCGGTGCAAGCGCAACGCCGTCGATGTCGGACCGGCCGGCTAGCGTCGCTCCCCAAGTCGGGCACTTTCTGGGGGTTGGCCTTGAGCGACCGATGCATCGACTGCAACGACCAGCCGCGGCTGCACCAGCTCGGTTCCTGCTTCTCGGAGACCTTCCCGGTCCGGGCGCCGAGCGGCGCGGCGCTGCACCTGACGCTGAGGCTGTGCCTGCGCTGCGGCAAGCGCTTCGCCACCCGCACCGAGCTGCGCGATTACCTCCGCACCCGGCTTCCAGACTTCGCGGTCCAGATGGCCGCAGCCATCCGCCGCTGAGGGACCGGCGCCGGCGCACCGGCCCCTGGAGGCGGCACCGCGATTGCGCCTACAATCCGCCGGCCGGTGCCCCAGGGGCCGGCCGGAGCGGGCATGGCACTCATGTGGACCGACGCCCTGGCGGTGGGCGTCCCCGAGATCGACGAGCAGCACCGGGAGCTCTTCCGGCGCGTGGACCGGCTGCTCGAGGCCGGCCTCGGGACCGACGCCGGCGAGGTGAGCCGGATGCTGGCCTTCCTCGACGAGTACGTCGCCACCCACTTCGAGTGGGAGGAGCGGTTCATGCGCGAGGCGCGCTATCCGGGATACGCGGCGCACCAGGCGGAGCACGCCCAGTTCGTGGCGCAGCTGCGTGCGCTCGACCGGGAGCAGGCCGACCGGGGCATGACCCCGGACCTCGCTGGGCGCCTGAATCGCGTGGTGGGCGACTGGCTCCGCAGCCACGTGGGAGTGACCGACAAGGCAGTGGGGCGCTTCGTCGGCCGGGCCCGCCGGCCTTAGGCGGATAGGCTTCGAGAGCCGGTTCGCCGGGTCCTCTCTGACCCGCCTTTGCCGGTGGCTTGCCTTGCCTGCGCCTTCCCGGTGCCTTGCCGGTGCCGGACATCGTTTGGTGGCGCCTGCTGCTTCGGCTGGTGCCGGACAACCGGTAGGACAACCGGTGCCCCATCGGCGTCACCAGACAGCGGCTTGTGGATTTTTGGATCTTTGTATGGCGGTGCCGGACAACGGACGGGACAACGGACGGGGCGACTGCGCTGAGGCTGGCTGGCCCGTACCCCCGGACGGGTGCTAACCTCCTCGACGTGGCCAGTTTCGTCGAGCGCGTCGTGCAACGACTCCGCGAGGAGCGCGGCTTCAGCCGCAACCGCCACTACCTCGCCCTCTCGTCGCCGGAGGGCCGCAAGGCCCTGCGCATCCACCGCCACCTGCGCTCCATCGAGAGCGATCTCTCCGGGGGGTGCGCGGCCGAGGTCCGCCCCGAGGGCGAACGGATCTGCCTGACCCTGCGGGTCCGCGGAGGGACCCGGGTCGCCTTCCTCACGCTGGCCGAGTTCCGGCTTCTCTGCACGAGCCCCGTGGTCCGGGCTGCGCTGGGCGAGTCGGCGGCCGAGGCCTGAGTCCCGCACCGCCCCCTCGGGGGCTGGCGCCGGGCCGCCGAGTCAGGCCGGTAGCCCCTTCTCCTCGAGCCCCGCCCCGGCCAGGAGCGCGCGCAGCGCCTCCGCCGGGTCGGGCCCCTGGAAGCTCGCCGCGCCCGGTCCCTCCCGCAGCTCGGCCGGAACCGCCTCCGGGCGGGGACCGCAGACCACGGTCGGGAGCCGGAGCCCGCGCACCAACTCCTCGAGCAGCCCGCCGATCCCCTCGGCGGGCAGGAGCACCAAGGCCCCCACCGCCCCCTGTGCGAAGGGTCGCCACAGAGGCCGGAGCGACGGCTCGCCGGGCAAGAGCACCAGGTCGCAGGCCACCCCTTCGCCGAGCGCCACCCGCCCCACCGTACCGAATCCGGCCCGGCCCTCCGCCTCCGCCTCGAAGCCGGGCACCGCCTCGAGCCGCGCCAGGGCCGCGCGCCGCGAGAGGGGACCCCCGCCCACCAGCACCACCTTGCCCACCGCCGGCGCCACCCCAGCCCTTCCCCGCCCGATGCGGGCGCGCAGGGCGTGGACCTCCTGGGCGCCCAGGAAGGCCGCTGCCTCCGGAGGCTCCCCGGCCGAACGGCGCGCGTAGCCGTGCTCCAGCAGGGCCGCCACCGCCCGCCCCGCCTCCAGGTCGGTCGCCTGGGCGGCGTCGAGCAGCTCCTCCAGGCTGCGCGGCTCGAGGAGCAGGGAGACCACCTCCTCGGTGACCGGGTGCAGGCCCGGCGGGATCTCGCCGGGCGGCACCGCCAGCTCGACGCGCTCGTCGGGTCCTGGCAGCGCCGGGACGAGCCGTGCCATCTCGTCCGCCTGGCGCGCCCCCTCGAGAAGCAGGTCGTCGAGCTTGCGGTGGATGCGCGGCTCGACCGCCTCGTCGCCCGGATGGAAGGCGAACTGCCCCTCCCGCCGAGAGAGCATCCGGAAGAGCGCCTTCTCCCCGGAGACCGGCCCCACGCGCGCGTCGACCACGCGGCCCTCGACCAACGCCACCTCCGACCGCTCCTTGCCGCGGGCGACGTGCAGCCGCCCGGTCTTGCGGTTCACCGCCAGGATCTGCAGCAGGTCCACGAGCGGGATCTGCGCCAGGTTGCCCTCCAGCTCCCGGCTGCCGCTCGAGACCGCCCGGGCGGTCTCCACCTTGCGGAAGATCTGGTCGATGCGGGCCAGCACCTCCTCCCGCTGGAAGGGCTTGCGCAGGTAGGCCCCGAGCCGGGTCCGCTCGCCGTCGACCGACTCCCCGGTGATCACCACCGGGATGCGCTCGGTGCGCGGGTTGGTCCGCAGGATGCGGAGGAAGGTGCGGGCGTCGAGGAGCGGCGTCGCCTCGTCGAACAGCACCAGGTCCGGCAGGCGCAGGATGGCGACCTGCAGCGCCCGGGTCCCGTCGCGCGCGCCGTGGACCTGGTAGCCGCGCTGCCGGAGCGCCGGCGCCAGCGACCGGGCCACCGAGGGGTCGGGATCGACGATCAGGATCTTTCGGGGAGCGGCCATCGGGCTCGGAGGTCACATGGGCTGGAGGTCGTAGAGCGCCTGGAGCTTCGCCACCAGCGAGGCCACCAGCGGGGCGTCGGACGAGTGGAAGAGCCGTCCACCCGGCTCCTGGACCAGGGCGTAGCAGGCGTTCTCGCCGTGGAGCAGCAGGAACTCGCAGCCGGCGATGCGCTCGTCCCCGTCGAGCACCACCGGCGTCACCAGCGGGTGGGAGGGGGCCTCCCCCCCACCGCGGGGGCCGAGCAGGTAGACCCGCGTGGGCTCGTCTCCCGCGCGGGCCATGCCCTCCCCGGCCGGCAGCGCCCCGAGCGCATCCGAGGCCAGGGCGGAGGGCCCGCCGACGAAGAGCAGGCCCCGGGCCCGCGGATCGCGCGCCACCTCCCGCGCCGCCTCGCGCTGAACGGCCGCGAAGAGTCCCGGATTGGCCGGCAGCTGCGCCGAGGGCGAGCTCTCCGGCAGGCGGGAGCCCGCCTCCAGGAGCAGGTCCACCAGCTCCCAGAAGGCGTTCTCGGGCAGGTCGCCCAGGTGGAGCCGCCGCACCAGCGACCCGCGCTGGTCGGCCACGCGCGCCCGGCACCAGTGCAGCAACTCGTCGAAGTCCTCCCCGTCCTTGGGGAAGGTGGCCGCCCCCATGGAGAGCAGCACCGGGACGCGCTCCTCCAGGGTGATCACCGAGTCCTCCTTGCGCACCTCCTCGGCGGCCCGGCGCTGGAACGTGAGCGCGCCGAAATGGTCGGTCTCGGGCAGGAGCACGTAGTACTCGTTGTCCGACACCTTGGCGATGACGTCGGCGTCGCGCGTCGCCCGGCCGATGGCCTCGACGATGTCGCGGGTGGCGCAGCGGAAGAGGTCCCGCCCGGCCGCCCGGCGCATCTGGTCCAGGTTGTCCACCGAGACCACCACCAGCGAGAACTGCCGCCCGTAGCGGCGGGCCTTGTAGAACTCCTTGCCGGCGTAGTCCACGAAGTAGGAGAGGTTGTAGGCGGCGGTCTCGCGATCGCGCAGCCCCAGCCGCTCCAGTGCCTGGAAGCGGCGGGCGTTGCGCACGGCGATGGCGGCGAAGTCGGCCACCGCCAGTGCGGTGGCGTGGTCCTCGGGCCCGAAGGGCCCGCTGGCCCGGTCGGTGAGCAGCGCCAGGCCCACCGGCTCCTCGTCCACGGCGAGCGGGACGAAGAAGGCCTCGCCCGGGGGCCGCCCCGGGGCGGGGAAGGGCGCACCGGCGCGGACGGCCGGCCCCAGCTCGTCGGCGCGCGGGTCGATGCGGGGCGGCAGCCCGGCCCGGTCCACCACCCCCCGGTAGGCGCGCAGGGTCAGCTCGCCCTTCTCCTCGGCGATCCACAGCGCCGCCCCCTGGGCGTCGGTGGCCCGCGCCAGCACCGACAGGGCCAGCTCCTGGAGTCGCTCCAGGTCCAGGGTGCCGAGGACCGCCGCGCACTGGCGGAAGAGGGACTGCGACTTCACGAACTGGAGGTTCTCCTCGAGCAGCGCCGAGTGCTCGCGGCGCAGCCGCACCCGCTCCAGTGCCCGCTCCACCACCTCCAGCAGCTCCTGACGATCCACCGGCTTGGTGAGGAAGTCCGCGAAGCCGGCCTTCATGGCCTGGACCGCGACCCGGACGTCCTCCCTCCCGGTGACGGCCACCGCCTCCAGGTCGGGCCAGCGGGCGCGGGCGTCGCGGACCAGCGCGATCCCGTCGGTCTCGGGCATGACGATGTCGGCGACCAGGACGTCGAAGCGTTCGGCCCCGAGCAGGCCCATCGCCTCCCCGGCCGAGGCGGCCACGCGGACCGTGTGCCCCCGCGAGGCGATCATCTCCTGGTACAGGTCCCGGAAGAACCGCTCGTCGTCGACGATGAGGACCCGGCCCGCGTTCATCCTAGAGGCTCGTCTCGCCGGCGAAGACGCGCTCCGCCGGCCCCCTCATCTCCACCTCGCGCAGGTCCTTCCCCACCGTGACGAACAGGCTCCCGCCCGGGAGACGGACCTCGGCCGGTGTTCCGGCGCGCAGGTCCCCGCGCCGCACCGCCGCCACCGCCGCGGCGCAGGCACCGGTTCCGCAGGCGTCGGTGAGGCCGGCGCCCCGCTCCCACACCACGAGGTCGAGGCCGCCCGCCCGGGGCCGAGCGAAGCCGACGTTGACGCCGCCGGGGACCAGCCGCTCGATGGCCGGCCCGACGCTGGAGGCCCGTGGCACCGAGGCCTCGTCGAAGAGGACGGCGTGGGGGTTTCCCATGGAGACCCGCACCGCGTGGAGGCGCTCCCGGCCCACCTCGAAGTCCTGCTCGCCCTCGACCCGGGCCGGCCCCATCTGCACCGCGACCGACTCGACCGCGCCGTTCCCGTCGCGGTGGATGGTGCAGCGCTTGGTCCCGGAATCGGTCTCGATCAGGATCTCCCCGGTGAGGTCGCGCGCCTCTGCCAGGTGCCGGGCCACGCAGCGGATCCCGTTGCCACACATGGCGGCCACCGAGCCGTCCGAGTTGAAGATGTGCATGTAGGCGAGGCCGTCCCGCCGCGGTGGCAGCAGCGTGAGCACCCCGTCGGCGCCGATTCCCCGGCGCCGGTCGCACAGCCGCACCGCCCGCTCCGCGTCCATGAGCGGCGGGCCCTCGACCAGGATGAAGTCGTTCCCGAGACCGTGGTATTTGGAGAAGTGCAGCGGCACCGGCGGAATCATACCGCAGGCGCTCCGCCGCGCCCACGCGCACCTCGCGCCGGACGGCGCGCACCGCTGCGGGTGCGGGGCGGCGCGGACCTCGCCTTCAGCCGCAGAACCGCGCGGCCGCCCGTGCCAGGATCTCGGCGGCCCGCTCCAGCTCGGCCACCTCGACGAACTCGCCGGTGCGGTGCGCCACCTTGATGTCGCCCGGCCCGAACACGCAGGCCTCGGCCCCCATGTCGATGAGCTCGGGGAGCTCGGTTCCGAAGGGAATGGCCAGCGGCGCCTTCCCGCTCTCGCGCTCCAGGAACCGCACGATCTCGGCATCGGCCGGGGTGACGGCCGCCTTGTCGACGCGCATGGGCGTGTGGGCGATGCGCAGGCGGCCGCCGCCATCGGCCTCGAGGCGGGAGGCCGCCTCCTCGAACAGGCGCAGCCCGCGCTCCGGCCGCTGCCCGGGGATGGGCCGCCACTCCAGGGTGAAGAAGCAGGAACCGGCCAGGATGTTGCGTGCCTTTCCCCCGTGGATCACCCCCACGTTGAAGGTGGTGTGAGGCGGCGCGAAGTGGGGGTCGGAGTGGGAGCGCGCCATCTCGGCCTGGATGCGATCGATCTCGGCGAGCAGGCGGCCGGCGGCGTGAATGGCGGAGGCTCCCAGCTCGGGGAAGGCACTGTGGCCCTCGAGCCCGGTGAGGTGCACGTCGATGGCGCAGTAGCCCTTGTGGGCCCGCACCGGCGCCAGCGAGGTGGGCTCTCCCACGATGGCCCAGCGCGGGCGCACCCGCCCCTCGGCGAGCAATTGCTTCGCTCCCTGGCAGCCCACCTCCTCGTCCGAGGTGAAGAGCAGCCAGAGCGGGGCGGCCGGGCTCTCCACCCGGCGGGCCGCGGTCACCATGGCGGCGATGGAGCCCTTGGTGTCGGCGCTGCCGCGGCCGATGACCCGCCCGTCGCGCACCACGCCGGCGAGGGCCTCCTCCCACGCCGGATCGTAGGGGACGCAGTCGGTGTGACCCACCAGGGCGAGCCCACCCGGCCGATCCGGGCCCTTGCGGCACACCAGGTTTCCCTTCTCCACGCCCTCGTCGTCCCGCCAGCGCATGCGCCTCACCTCGAAGCCCAGGGCCCGGACCTCCTCCTCGAGGAAGTCCAGCACCGGGTGGTTGGAGCGGGACGAGGTGGAGTCGATGGCGATGAGGGCCTGCAGCAGCGGGACGAGCTCCATGCGGGAAGCCTAGCGAAAAGGCTGCCCGGGAGGGTGGGATTGTGGCCGGGCGGCCTGTTCGGGCCCGGCCGGCCACGTCAGGGCAGGACCAGCGCCGCGGCGTCCTGCTCCAGCGACACCCTTCGCAGCGCCTCCTCGGTGGCCGCGCGGTGGGCCCGCAGTGCCGCCAGGGCCCGCTCCACCGCTCCGGCCGGGCCGGCGCCCTGCGCGCCGGCGGAGCGGAGCCGCTCCTCCTCCGCCCGGGCGTGGGCGGCGAGCCTCGCCAGGGCCTCGGCACGCCGCTCCTCCAGGATGCGCTCCGCCTCGCGGCAGCCGGCCTCCCGCGCCGCCTCGAGCAGCGCAGCGGGCGGCGGGGCGACCCGGGCGTCCTCGGCCGACTGAAGGGCCTCCTCCACCTCCGGCGACACGGCCCGGGCGCGGCCGGACGGCCCGAGGTCCACCAGCACCGCCACCGGCGAGCCGTCGAGATAGCGCGCCGCCTGCCGGGAGGGCACGCGCGCGCCGGGCTCGAGGTCGGCCGGGGCCGGCCAGCGCAACGTCTGGCGCAGGTACAGCCCCCCGCGCCGGGGCGCCCCGGAGAAACGCAGCGCCGCCGTCCTCCCGGCCGCGCCGTCGCGGGCGAGCCCCAGGAGCGCCTCCACCAGCTGGTGGCCCGTGGCGAACCACTCCAGCTCGTCCTGCGCCACCGCCGTCTCGCGCCAGAAGCTGCCGAGGTGGGTGCGCGGCTCCTCCGGCACCGCCATGCCCGGCAGCGCCTCGATGCGCATCTCGCGACCCAGGGTGAAGGCCACCTCGAAGGGATGGACGTTCTCGTCGGTGTCCACCTCGATGCCCACCCGCCGCCCGACCTCCGCCGAGAGGTCCTCCAGCTCCTCCTCCAGCCAGCGCGAGAGCGTCTGCAGGCCGTGCTGGACCGAGGCCAGGTCCTCGGCGGGGCGGTCGCCGGCGGAGGGCGACTCCTCCCCGAGCCGCTCGAAGGCGCCCCGCACCAGCGCGGTCAGCTCGGGCAGGGAGGCCGAGCGGAGGTCGAGCAGCGGATCGTACCCCTCGCGCTGGGCGCGGCGCCCGGCCGCCACCCGACGGGAGAGCTCGGCGCGGAAGGCGGCGCGGGCCTCCTCCGATCCCGAGCGCCGCAGCTCCGCGAGCTCGGCGGGAAGCGAGGCCAGCACCGCGTCGAGCCCGCCGACCGGCTCGTCGAAGATCCCGATGACCTGGTCGTACAGGTCGGCCAGGAAGGCCTCCTCCCCGGGCCCGGCCAGCACGTGGATCTCCACCGGCCGCGTCTGCCCCAGCCGGTCGAGTCGGCCGATGCGCTGCTCCAGCGCCAGCGGCGAGTCCGGCAGGTCGTAGTTCACGAGGTGGGCGGCGAACTGGAAGTTCCGGCCCTCGCCGCCCGACTCGCCGCTGAGGAGGACCATGGGGCCGTCCGGATCCCGGAAGCGCGCCACCAGCCGGTCGCGCGCCTCCAGGGTGGGGACGTCGTCGTAGATCAGCGCCTCGAGCCGCTCCCGCTCCGCGATCTCCGCCTGCAGCTCGCGCAGCGCCGCGAGGTCGGAGCCGAAGACCAGCGCCTTCTCGCCCGCGCGGGCCAGCCGCGCGCACAGCTCCGCGGCGGCCCGGCGCTTCTCGCCCGGCTGCACGTCGGCGCGGCGCAGCACCCGGCGGGTGAAGGCGCCGACGCGGGCGCGCCGGTTGCGGATGAGCCGGGCCGAGAGGCTGTAGCGGGCGGCGAGGTGCTCGAGCAGCGCCTCGCCGGAGGGCGAGCCCCGGAAGAAGGGGTCGTCCGGCGCCAGCGAGCGCAGCCGCTGCAGGGCGGCCTCCGCCCGCCCTCCGCCGAGCAGGCCGCGGGCCACCTCGGCGTAGGCCTCATGGGCCTCGAGCCGCGCGAGGAAGGCCTCGAGGGACGCCGAGGGCACCGGCTCCACCAGCGACAGCAGCCGGTAGTACTCGCGCGGATCGAGCCTGACCGGCGTGGCGGTGAGGAGCAGCAGGCCGAAGCTCGCCCGGGCCAGGGGCTCGACGGCGGCGAAGAGCGCGTCCTCGGCGAGGTGGTGGGCCTCGTCGACCACCAGGAGGTCGGCCGGCCGTTCCGCCGCGGCCCGCGCCAGGTCCGGGTCGGCGACGAGCCGCTCGTGCGACACGATGGCGTGCGGGCTCCGGTCGAGCGCCGCCGCCGCCCCACCCAGCTCGCCGATGCGCTCGGGGGTGAGCAGGGTGAACAGGGCGTTGAACTTGTGGAACAGCTCGGCCAGCCACTGGAAGGAGAGGTGCTCCGGGACCGCCACCAGCACCCGCTCGGCAATGCCGAGCTGGCGCAGCCCGGCGAAGACCAGGCCGGCCTCGATGGTCTTGCCGAGGCCCACCTCGTCGGCGAGGACGAAGCGCGGCGCGCGGTCGGCGAGGATCCGGCCGGCGGCTCCCACCTGGTGGGGGAGGACGTGCACCCGGGAGGAGAGCAGCGCCCCCAGGCTGTCGGCCCGGCGCAGCGCCTCGAGGCGGACCACCCGGCTCCGCAGCCGGAAGGCGCTGGCCTTTCCCGGGTCGGCCGAGGCCAGGGACTCGAGGAGGCCCCCCGTCGGCCGATCGAGCGGGGTCTCGGCCGCCACCGCCTGGAGGGCCGGATCCCGGTCCGAGACCACCGTCACCCCCTCGCGGCCGGCGAATCGGACCCCGAGGCGCCTCCCCTCCTCGTCCACGGCGACGACCAGCCCCACGCCCCATTCCCGCTGGGCGCGGTGGACGAGCTTCATGCCGGGCCGCCACCTCATGCCCGGGCCTGTACCACAAAGGCCGGACGGGACGGGGGGTTCGGTGGGCGCGCGGGCGTTGACAGCCGCGGCCGACCCGGCTAGAAACCGGGCTCGCTGGAGGGCGGATAGCTCAGTGGTAGAGCATCGCCCTTACAAGGCGAGGGTCGCAGGTTCGAAACCTGCTCCGCCCATGTCGTCAACTTGGGGTGTTAGTTAAGTCGGTTATAACGCCGGCCTGTCACGCCGGAGGCCAGGGGTTCGAGTCCCCTACACCCCGCCACCAAAGAGGCCGGAATCGCTCCTGATTCGGGAGGGGTTCCGGCCTCGGTCTTTCCGGGCGCGTCGTCTTGCAGCAAGGATGCAGCAAACGGCGCGGCCTCCGCTCCCGCCGCCGCCCGCCGAGACTCCTCCGTCGGTGCCATGTCGGCGAGCCCGAAGGCCAGCCGGTCCACCTCGGAGCGAAGGTAGCCGGGCGCGAGGTGCCCGTAGACCTCAGTGGTGATCTTGGGGTCCGAGTGGCGCAGGATGCGCTGCACCGCAGCCGGGTTGACCCCGGCCATCATGAGCAGGGACGCGGTCGTGTGGCGCAGGTCGTGGAACCGGAT
>Ga0079037_100001070_pt1 | contig 13698 bp, 10 predicted proteins | sample Mud3Dept4metaG_FD_71479 | JGI IMG/M metagenome (GOLD analysis project Ga0079037, IMG submission 71479) | Freshwater wetland microbial communities from Ohio, USA, analyzing the effect of biotic and abiotic controls - Mud 3 Core 4 Depth 4 metaG | ecosystem: Environmental > Aquatic > Freshwater >... | reverse complement strand
GCGGCGGCGGCGGCGGGTGCGCTGCTCGCGCTGCTCGCCGCGGGCTGCTCGCGCGCCGGCGACGACGCGGTGGCCGCGCGCGAGCCGGCGACTGCGCCGCCGACTACCAGAGAGGCGACCACTGCGACGTCGAATGGAGCCGCGAGCGCGCCGGCCGGCAGCAGCCTCCCTTCTATGGGAGCTTCTCGCTCTGCGTCGAGTGAAGGCTCCGGGCTCGCGCCCGCCGCCGCGCCCCTGGGCGCGGACGAGCCGCCGCTGGTGGTCTTCCTCGGCGACAGCCTGACCGCGGCGTTCGGGCTCGACGAGGACCAGGGCTACCCGGCGCGGGTCGCGGCCGAGCTCGAGCGGCGCGGGCTCGGGATCCGCGCCATCAACGCCGGGATCTCCGGGGACACCAGCGCGGGCGGGCTGGAGCGGCTCGACTGGCTGCTCGCCCAGGAGCCCGATCTGGTGGTGGTCGAGCTGGGTGCCAACGACGGCCTGCGCGGACAGCCGCTCGAGGCGATCGAGGCGAACCTGGCGGCGATCGTCGAGCGCTCGCTCGCGGCGGGCGCGCGCGTGGTGGTGGCGGGCATGAAGATCCCCACCAACTACGGACCGGAGTACACGGCGGGCTTCGAGGCCATCTACCCGCGCGTCGCGCGGCGGCCGGGGGCGACGCTGATCCCGTTCCTGCTCGACGGTGTCGCGGCTCGCCCGGAGCTCAACCTGCCCGACGGCATCCATCCCAACGCCCGGGGCTACGAGGTCGTGGCCGGCACCGTAGCCGAGGCGCTGGCGCCCTTGCTGGAGGAGCTCAGGGCGAAGCCGGCGGCGTGACGCGCTCGGCGCGCTTCGCCTCCTCCCAGAGCTCGTCCATCTCTTCGAGCGTGGCGTCCTCGAGGCGGCGGCCGCGCGCCGCGAGGCCCGCCTCGACCGCCGCGAACCGGCGCCGGAACTTCAGGTTGGCGCCGGCGAGCGCGGCCTCCGGATCGACCTCGAGGTGGCGCGCGAGGTTGGCCGCGGCGAACAGGAGGTCCCCGACCTCGCCGCGCAGCCGCTCGCGATGCGCCTCGTCGCTCGCGGCGGCCGCGGCGCCCAGCTCGGCGCGCAGCTCGCCGATCTCCTCGCCGAGCTTGTCGAAGACCGCGTCCACCTGCGGCCAGTCGAAGCCGACGCCGGCGGCCTTCTGCGTGAGTCGGTAGGCGGCTACGAGCGCGGGCAGGGTCGCGGCCGCCGCGCCGTCCAGCAGCGAGCCACGGCCGTTGCCCTCGGCGCGCAGCTTGCGCCGCTCCCAGGCCTCGCGCACCGCGCGCGCGTCCTCGAGGCGCTCGCCGCCGAAGACGTGCGGATGGCGCGCGATCATCTTGGCCTCGGCGCGGTCGATCGCATCGCCGATCCCGGGGCCGCCCGACTCCTCGGACAGGCGGGCCAGGAACGCGGCCTGGAAGAGCAGGTCGCCGAGCTCGCCGGCGAGCGCGTCGAGGTCGCCGTGGTCGATCGCGGCGGCGGTTTCGTGCGCCTCCTCGAGCAGGTAGGCGCGCAGGTCGGGCAGGGCCTGCTCGCGATCCCAGGGACAGCCGTCGGGGGCGCGCAGCCGCACCACGAGGTCGAGCAGGCGCGCCAGGTCGGAGCGCTCGAGGTGCGGGGGAGGGCTCACCCTGCTAGCATAACGGCGCTCTCAAGCGCTCGAGCGTGCGGAATCGGGGGAGTCGGACATCCGTGGGCGAGATCAAGGTCACCGACAGACGGATGTTCACGCCGGACGGCCGGTTGCGCGAGGAGTTCGAGCAGGAGCTCGCGCGCGCGGCTGCCGAGCCGGAGCCGGCCGCGCCGAGCGCGGTTCCTGACCCGGAACCGGCGCCCGAGCCGGCGCCCGCTCCGCCGCCGGTCGCGACCCCGGCGCCGCCCTTCACGCTGCCGCCGGGTGGGGAAGGCGCCAAGCCGCCCACCGGCCTGCTCGAGCTGATCCAGATCCTGGGCGACCTCGCCGCCTCCTGCCTCGGCCAGGCGCCGCTCCCGGACGGGAGGCTGCTGCTCGACCTCGACGGCGCCCGCTTCTACATCGACCTCGTGGCCGCGCTGGTCGAGCGCTTCGGCGCCTCCTTCGCGCCCCACGACCGGCGCGCGCTCCAGGGCTTCCTCGACCAGCTGCGCCTGCAATATGTCGCGCGGCGCGGCTAGCAGGCGGACGAGAGCGCTGCTCGCCGGCGGGCTGCTCGCCTTCGCCGCCGCCGTGCCTGCGCGCGCCCAGACGCCGCTCGGCACGCCCGCCGGCTTCGAGATGACGCGCAGCGTCCAGCAGTCGCTCAAGCGCCTGCAGGAGCTCTGGCTGCAGTGGCTGGGCGCCGCCCTCCAGGACAATCCCGCGCGCGAGAGCGAGACCTTGCGCAGCATGCAGGCGACCGCCCGGCAGCTCGGCTTCCAGCGACTCCCCGACCTCGCGCTCGGCGCCTCGGCGCGGGCGCTGCAGTCGGCAGCCGAGGGCGACTTCACGCGCGCCCGCCGGGCGCTCGACGCCGCCGAGGCGCTCGATCCCGGCCGCCCGCGGATCGCCTTCGAGGCGGCGACGGTGGCGCGCCGGCAGGGCAGCGGACTGCGCGCTGCGGGCGCGGCCGGGCGCGGCTTCGTCCGCCTGCTGGCCGGGCACCGCTACCGGGCGCCGGTCAGCGCGCGCATCCAGCTCTGGATGCTGCTCGTCCTGCTCACGGCCGCGGCGTTGTTCGTGGCGGTCGAAGCGCTGACCAAGGGCAGCGCGGCGTACGGCGACCTGCACCGCTGGCTCGCGGCGCGCATGTCGGAGGGGGCGGCGCACGCCCTCGCCCTGGCGCTGCTGCTCGGGCCCGCGGCGCTGCCCGGCGGGCCGGTCTGGCTGGTCCTGATCTGGTCGGTGGTGCTCTGGGGTTATGGCTCGCGCGCGGAGCGGGTGGCGCTCGGGCTGGTCTGGCTCGTGCTCGGATTGGCGCCGGTCGGCGCGGCCGCGATCGAGGAGAAGCTCGCGCTCGCCCAGTCGCCGCCGATGCGCGCGCTCGACGAGTTCGAGGCCGGCGAGCTGACCGGCTCGCTGTTCACCGACCTCCAGGTGCTGCGCGGCGCGCTGCCCGACGATCCGGCGGTCACGGAGCTGATCGCCGACGTCCACCGCACGCTCGGCCAGTGGGACATCGCGCGCAGCCTCTACCGCCAGGTGCTGGCTCAGGAGGGCGACGTCGCCGCCGCGCTGCTCAACCTCGGCGCCGACTCCTTCCGCAAGGGCGACTTCGCGGCCGCCAACGCCTACTTCCAGCGCGCCACCGGGGCCGGGCCCTACGCGGCAGCCGCCTGGTACAACCTGAGCCAGTCCTATTCGGAGACCTATCAGTTCGAGGACTCGCGCCAGTCGCTCGCCCGGGCGCGCGAGCTCGATGGCGAGCGCGTCGACGGCTGGATGCAGACGCCCAACCCCGAGCGCGTGCTCACCTTCAACGGGGGTCTGAGCCGGCGCCACGAGATCGCGGAGCGGCTGCACGCCGCCTGGACCTCCTCGGGCGACGAGTCCGCAGCGGCGCCCGGACCGTGGCTGCGCCGGCAGGCTCCGATCGCGGCGACCCTGGCGGCCCTGGCCGCGCTCATGCTCCACCTGGCGCGGCGGGGATACGGCTACAGCGATCCGGCGCAGTGGCTGCCCGGGCGGTCGAACCGCATCGCCCGCTGGGTGCGGGCCCTGGTGCCGGCGCTGGGCCAGGCCGAAACGGGAGAGGGCCTCGCGGCCGCCGCCAACCTGCTCCTGCTCGCCGCGCTGGCGACGCTGCCGACGCTCGCCTGGTTGGGCGGGGACTTCTCCGACGCGGCCCCGCTGCGCGCTGCCACCGCGACCCTGGCGGCGGCGGGCGGCCTGCTCTACCTGGGGTTGCGCGTGCGCTCCGAGCTCGGTGCCCCGGTGCGGACCTAGGGACCGGCGATGGCGCTCGAGGGCGATCTCTCCATCTTCAGGCTGCCGGACATCCTCCAGGTCGTCGCGGCGCAGCAGAAGACCGGCATCCTCACCGTGCAGGGCGAGAGCGACATTCTCGCGGTCTCCTTTCACGAGGGGCGGATCGTCGCGGCGGATGCGCTCAATCAGAGCTTCGAGGAGATGCTCGGTGACGTCCTGGCGAGCCAGGGGATCCTCCCGCCGGACCGCTTCCAGAGGTTGTCCGAGGAGCACCGCACCACCGCCGGCGAGCGCCTGGCCGACTTCCTGATCCGGCGCGGGGCGCTGACCCGCGAGCAGCTCCTCCAGGCGCTGCGCTTCCAGACCTACCGTCTCCTGCTCGAGGTCCTGCGCTGGCGCCAGGGCGAGTTCAAGTTCTACAGCGGCGAGGAGGTCGCCTACGAGGAGGGCATGGAGCCGCTGTCGGTCGAGGAGGTCCTCTACCGGTCGATGCGCGACCTGCTCGGCGAGGGCACGGTCGCGGGCGTGCTGCCGCACGGCTTCGTCGCCTACGAGCGGGTGCCCTCGATGCGTCCGCTGCGGGTGGCGCGCGAAGCGATCCCCCCGTCCGAGCGCGACCCCGACGCGATCTGGATCTCGGCCGACGAGCGCACGATCCTCGACCACCTGGACGGTCACACGCCGGCCGAGCAGCTCGCCCACGACACCAGCCTCGGTGAGGTGCGTACCCAGTACGCGCTCTTCCACCTGTTGCGGGCGGGCCTGGTGCGTCCCGCCGGCGAGCGCGAGGCCGGCGACGAGCCGCCCGCGGCCGTGCCCGCGGCCGTGCCCGCGCCCGCCGTGGCTGCGGCGCCGGTACGGGCCGAACGCGGGACGCAGGCCGGAGCGGAGGCTCCGGGCCCCGGGCGCCCGGCCCGCGGCGCGCCCGAGCGCGCCGAGCGCGCCGAGCGGACGGAGTGGGCCGTGAGGACGGAGTGGGCCGGCGCCGAGCCGGAGCGGCCGGGACGCGAGGTCGAGGAAGCGCCGGAGACGCCTGCCGACCGGGGCGCGCTCGCGCGCGCGACGGCGGTGGTCAGCGGCCTGGCCGCGGCCGCGGTGCTGGTGGGCGCGTTGCTGAGCCCGGCCCTGGTGCTGATGCCCTATCCGGCGCAGAAGGCGCAGCGCGAGGGGCTCTCGCGGCTCGAGCGGCAGGCGCGGCTGAGCGCCATCGACCGCGCCGCGCGGCGCTTCTACCTGCTCGAGGGCCGATACCCGGCGAGCCTCGAAGACCTGATCGCGCGCGGCCTGCTCGCGCCCCGGCAGCGCTACGACACCGCCGGCCGGGGTCTCGTCTTCCAGCCCACGGAGGACAGCTACGCGCTCGTCCTGGCGGGCGCGCAGGAGGAGGGCGGCGCGGACGCCCCCATCACCGAGACGGTGGCCGGCGACGTGCTGCTCGACCGCACCCTGTTCGCAGCCGTCCAGGACGAGACCGGCGTCCCGCTGGTCCTCCTGGACTGACCCCGCGCCTCGACTCTTCGCCGTCAGGTGCCGCCAGGTGCCAGCCGCTTGGCCGGCCACCGGGGCTGCCGGGCGAGGTGCCAGCCGCTTGTCCGGGCACTGGGGCGGGAGCTCGCCGCCCCCGCCTCACGTCGCCTCTCTCAACGAAAGTCTTTGTCTCTGTTGAGGTTCCGCCCAGGACCGAGGTCAGGTGCCAGCAGCGCCGTGAGGTGCGGCGCCGTCAGGTGCCAGCCGCTTGGCCCGCCGCCGGCGCGAGAGCTCGCCGACACCCATCCGCCTCGGCTCCTTCGATGGAAGTCTTTGTCTCTGTTGAAGTTCCTGCCCAGGGCTGAAGAGTCGAAGGTGCAAGGAAAGAAATCTTAGCCTTATGGTGTTAGATAAGGTGCCGAGCGGGCTTTACACAGACCTGCTCAGGAATTACGCTTCGCGGCTGCGGAGGAGGAAGAGACCTTGAGCAAGATCATCGGCATCGACCTGGGCACGACCAACAGCGTCGTGGCGGTCCTCGAAGGCGGCGAGGCGAAGGTGGTCGCCAACTCGGAGGGCAGCCGCACCACGCCCTCGGTGGTGGCCTTCACGAAGTCCGGCGAGCGCCTGGTCGGGCAGGTCGCCAAGCGCCAGTCGGTCACCAACCCGCACAACACGGTCTACTCGATCAAGCGCTTCATGGGGCGTCGGTTCGAAGAGGTCTCCGACGAGATGAAGATGGTCCCCTACAAGGTCGAGCGCGCCGACAACGGCGACGTGCGTATCAACATCGACGGCAAGATGTTCTCGCCGCCCGAGATCTCGGCGATGATCCTGCAGAAGCTCAAGCAGGCGGCCGAGGACTACCTGGGCGAGAAGGTCACCGAGGCGGTGATCACCGTCCCGGCCTATTTCAACGACGCGCAGCGCCAGGCGACCAAGGACGCGGGCCGTATCGCCGGCCTCGACGTCAAGCGCCTGGTCAACGAGCCCACCGCGGCGGCGCTCGCCTACGGTCTCGACAAGAAGAAGGACCAGAAGATCGCGGTCTACGACTTCGGCGGCGGCACCTTCGACATCTCGATCCTCGAGGTGGGGGAGGGCGTGGTGGAGGTCAAGGCGACCAACGGCGACACCCACCTCGGCGGCGACAACGTCGACCAGCGCGTGATCGAGTGGCTGCTCGCCGAGTTCAAGAAGGACCAGGGCATCGACCTGGCCCGTGACCCGATGGCGATGCAGCGCCTCAAGGAGGGCGCCGAGAAGGCAAAGATCGAGCTCTCCACCACCCAGGAGACCGAGATCAACCTGCCCTTCATCACCGCCGACCAGTCGGGCCCCAAGCACCTGAACATCAAGCTGACGCGGCCGAGGCTCGAGCAGCTGGTCGAGGACATCCTCGCGCGCGCGATCGGTCCCTGCCGACAGGCGCTCGCCGACGCCGGCCTGAAGCCGGCCGAGATCGACGAGGTGGTGCTGGTCGGCGGCCAGACGCGCATGCCCGCGATCCAGACGGCGGTCCGGGAGCTGTTCGGCAAGGAGCCCAACAAGACCGTCAACCCGGACGAGGTGGTGGCGGTCGGGGCGGCGGTGCAGGGTGGCGTGCTCAAGGGCGACGTCAAGGACATGCTGCTGCTCGACGTCACGCCGTTGTCGCTCGGCATCGAGACGCTGGGCGGCGTGTTCACCCGCCTGATCCCGCGCAACACCACGATCCCGACGCGCAAGAGCGAGACCTTCTCGACCGCCTCCGACAGCCAGACGCAGGTCGAGGTGCACGTGCTCCAGGGCGAGCGCGAGATGGCGCGCGACAACCGCACGCTGGGCCGCTTCCATCTGGTCGGCATCCCGCCCGCGCCGCGCGGCATCCCGCAGATCGAAGTCACCTTCGACATCGACGCCAATGGCATCGTCAACGTCTCGGCCAAGGACCTGGGCACGGGCAAGGAGCAGCGCATCACCATCACCTCCTCCTCCGGCCTGGGCGAGGCCGACATCAAGCGCATGGTCCAGGACGCCGAGTCGCACGCCAGCGAGGACCAGAAGCGGCGCCAGGCGATCGAGGCCCGCAACCGGCTCGACAGCCTGATCTACAACGTCGAGAAGACGCTGGGCGAGAACAAGGAGAAGCTCTCGCCCGCGGACCTGGGCGACGTCCAGGCGGCGCTCGACGACGGCAAGAAGGCGCTCGAGAGCGAGGACGCGTCGACGCTCGAGGCCGCCATCTCGAGGCTCGAGAAATCGATGCACAAGCTGGCCGAGGCGATGTACCGCGGCACCGGTCCGGGCGAGGGCGGCACCTCGGGCGCGCAGCGCCCGCAGCAGGACGAGGTGATCGATGCCGAGGTCGTCGACGGCGAGAAGAACTGAGGCGGAATTGGCCCGGCGCCGGCGCGGCGGCGAGCCGCGCTACGTGATGATCAGCGTGGTGGCGGAGACCTACAAGGTCCATCCGCAGACGCTGCGCCTCTACGAGCGGCACGGCCTGATCCGCCCGGCGCGCTCGGCGGGCAACACCCGGCTCTACGACGAAGCGGCGATCCAGCGCCTGGAGTCGATCCTCACCCTGACCCGGGACCTGGGCGTCAACCTCGCGGGAGTCGAGGTCATCCTCGGCCTGCGCGAGCAGCTCGGGCGGCTCGAGTCCGACCTCGAGGGGCTGCGCGCCGCGCTCGACCAGCTCGAGCGCGACCACCGCCACGGCGTCGACCGCACCCGCGCCCTGGTCCCCGTCTCCCACCGCGCCCTGGTCAAGCGCTGAGGCGTCGCACCGCGGCCGGGGCCGCTTTGCTACGATCCCGCCGTGGCCCGAGCGATCGCGGATCCGGAATGCCCCCGCTGCGGGGGGACCGGCTGGATCACCCAGCCGGACGCCGGCGCGGGGGCGGCACGGCCCTGCGAGTGCCGTGACCGGCACGTCGTGCCGCACCTGATCGAAGCCGCGGGCGTGCCGCCGCGCTACCTCGGCTGCACCATCCAGGGCTTCCAGACCGCCACCGGCGACGACCGGACGCGCGCCCGGCTGATGCAGGCCAAGGCCGCCTGCCAGCGCTACGTCGACGAGTTCCTCGGCCTCGACGGCGCCTTCAAGGAGACCGGCCTGCTGCTGGTCGGTGCGCCCGGCACCGGCAAGACCCACCTGGCGGCGGCGGTGCTGCTCGAGCTCATCCGCCGCTACCGCGTGCGCGGCCGCTTCGTCGACTTCACCTCGCTCGTCCACCGCATCCAGTCCACCTTCGATCCCTCGAGCCCCGAGTCCAAGCACGACGTGCTCGATCCGGTGATCGAGGCGCCGGTGCTGGTGCTCGACGAGCTCGGCGCGCAGAAGCCGACCGCCTTCGTCAACGACGTCCTCTACCTCATCCTCAACACCCGGTACTCGCGGCGCCTGCCCACCCTGTTCACCACCAACTTCCGGCTGAAGAAGGAGGATGCCCGGTCGGAGTTCGACCTGCTCGCGGACCGCATCCCGCACATGCTCGTCTCCCGCCTCTACGAGATGGCCGTGCCCATCACGCTCGACGCCACGGACTTCCGCTACGAAGTGCGGATGCCCAAGCTGCTCCAGACCTGAGTGGTACAGAGACTCTCCGCCCTCGACGCGCTCGGGCGCGCCCTCGCCAACGTGCGCGCGAACTGGGAGCTGCTGCTCGCGCAGGCGGCGGCCACGGTCGCGCTCGCGGCGCTGCTCGTCGCCTCGCTCCTGCCGCTCGGCATCGCGCTCGGCTGGACCCTCGCGGGTCTGGCCGGGTCGCCCGCGGAGGCGCTCTCGCAGCTCGCCGACCCGGCGACCTGGCTCTCGGCCGGCGTGCTCGCGGCGCTCGCCGGGGCGACCCTGCTCGGCACCCTCGCGATCGCCGTCTACGCCTGGTTCCAGGCCGGCATCTTCGGCGTGCTCGCCGCCGGCGACCGCCAGGCGGGGAGCGGGCCGCGCCGCCCGTGGGCGCTCTACCGCACCTTCGGCTGGAGCGACCTCGCGGGCTGGGCCGGGCACGGCTTCTGGCGCTTCTTCGGCTGGTACCACCTCTATCTGCTGATCGTGACCGGCGCGATGGCGCTGTTCGGAGCGCTGCTGCTGGCCGCGGTCCTGGTGGGTCGCAGCCAGGGTGTCGCCGCGGGCTTCGGCCTCGGCTGCGGCGGGCTGCTGCCGCTCCTGTTCCTGCTCCTGTACGTCTCGCTGGTCGCCGCGGCGGCCAAGGCGGACCTGGCGCGCGACGGTTCGGGGGCGGCCTCGAGCTGGCGGCGCGGCGGGCGCGTGGTCGCCCGCCGGCTCGGCGCCTCGCTGCTGCTGTTCGTGCTCCTGCTGGCGGCCTCGACCGCCGCCTCGATGCTGCTGCTTCCGCTCCAGCTGCTCTCGGAGCTCGGGCTCGGCGAGCAGCTCGGCGCCTACCTGGCGGTCCAGCTGGTCGTCGCCGCGGTGCAGACGGTGCTCGGCACGCTGCTCGGGCTGGTCTACGGCGCCGCCTTCGTCGCGCTCGTGCGCGCGGAACTCCCCGACCCGGCCTGACACCGTGAGACTCTCCGCGCGCGCGCTGAGGCTGGGCGCGCTCCTCGTCCTGCTCGCGGGCGGCTGCGCGTCGCCGGGGCGGCGTCCCGAGCCGCCGCCGGAGGTGGTGCCGCAGGTGCTGCCCGCCCCCGAGACGCCGCCAGCCGCCGCGCCGGAGCCGCCCGCGCCGCCGCCGGTCGCCGCGCCTCCCGCTCCGGTTCCGACGCTGCCCGCCGCGGTCCGCATCGGACTCGCCACCGACCTCGACGAGCTGACCCTCGCCTGTTGCGAGGCGGGCGCGAGCGCGGAGGCCGACGGCGAGCGCTGGGAGCCGGCGTCGGCGGTGCGCGTGCGCCCGGCGGCCGGCGGCGCCGCGCCGCCGGTCTGGCGGCTGCAGGTGGCCGCCGTGCGCGAAGAGAACGAGGCCGCGACGCTGGCGCGCCGGCTCGAGCAGCTGGGCGGCGCACGCGCGAACGCGCGCTTCGACGCGGCGAGCGGCCTCTATCGGGTGCGGCTCGGCGCCTGGCCGACGCGGGAGGCGGCCGAGGCGGCGGGCCGGCGCCTGCAGGGCCGCGGGCTGGACGCCTTCTGGACGGTGTCGGAGGGCGCCGGGCTCTCCGACCCCGCGCTCGAGGTCCTGATCGACGGCCGCGCGCGGCGCGTGCCCGGGCGCCGCTTCGTGCTGCGCGCCCCGGCTGGCGGCGCGCTCGCGCACGCCGGCCGGCGCTATCGCGGCGCCCTGGTGGCGTTCCTCAACGGCCGCGGCCGGCTCAACCTGGTCAACGAGCTGCCGCTCGAGGACTACCTGCGCGGGGTCGTGCCCTCGGAGCTCGGGCCCGACTCCTACCCCGAGCTCGAAGCGCTCAAGGCCCAGGCGGTCGCGGCGCGCAGCTACACGCTGCGCAACCTCAACGGCTTCGCCGAGGAGGGCTACGACCTGTGCGGCACCCCGAAGTGCCAGGTCTACGGCGGCCGCGGCGCCGAGCATCCGCTCTCCGACCGGGCGATCGCGGAGACCGCCGGGGAGGTCCTGGTCTGGCACGGCGCGCCGATCGACGCGCTCTACAGCGCGACCTGCGGCGGCCACACCGAGGACGTCGAGGTCGTCTTCCCGCTCAAGCGCGAGCCCTACCTGTCCGGGGTCTCCTGCATCGAGGCCGGCGCCAGCCGCCTCGCCGCGGCGGCCGGGACCCCGGCCTGGCCACGCGCGGTCACGGCGCGCGCGATCGAGGGCCTGCCGGGGCGGCTCGGCTCCGCGCGCGACCTCGAGCTCGCCGTGGCGCGCCTGGTCGCCGCGGCCGGCCTCGCCCCCCCGGCCGACCGGCTGGCATCGCTCGAGGGCGCCGAGGTGCGGCGCTTCCTCGCCTCCCAGCTCGGCGCCGCGATCTCCCCCGGTGTCTTCCTGCGCCCGGGAGCGGGGGGCGAGGCCGCCGGCGCGGAGGCGGTGCGCTGGAGCGACGCCGAGCGCGCGCTCGCCGCCTGGCTCGCCGCCGACCTGGAGGAGGGCGCTGCGCAGGGCCGTCCACTCGCCGGCGCGCGGGCCGAGGAGCTGCTGCTCCGGCTCGCCGCGGGCGCCGGCCTGGTCGAGCCCCGCCCGGCGCGCTTCGACTCCCTGCGCGGACGCGACCTGGCGGTGCGCGCCGCCGGCGGCGAGGTCGGCTATCGGCTCGAGCGCGGGGTCGCTGCGCTGCGCGACGACGGCAGCGGCCCGCGCGCGAGCGAGCTCGCGCTCGCGGCCGGCGACCCGCTCGTGCTCTGGCTCGCGGGTGGACGCCTGGCGGCGGTGGTGCAGGAGGTGGCGGCGGGCGCGCCGCTGCTGGAGCGCTCCCACTCGCGCTCGATCTGGACCCGGTACCGCAGCGACGCCGAGCTGTCGGTCACCGTCCGCCAGCGCTTCCCGGGCTTCGACTTCGCGGGCCTCGACATCCTCGCGCGCGGCATCTCGGGCCGGGTCGGCAGACTCCTGCTGCGCGGCCGCGACGGTTCCACGGTCGAGGTCTCCGGCCTCGCCGTGCGCTGGACGCTCGACCTGCCCGACACGCTCTTCTCGGTGCGGCGCGTGACGCGGGGCGGCGGCGCCTCGGGCTGGCAGTTCACGGGACGGGGCTGGGGGCACGGCGTGGGCCTGTGCCAGTTCGGCGCCTTCGCGATGGCCCGCCGCGGTCTCGGCTACCGCGACCTGCTCGCCCACTACTACCCGGGCGCCCGCTTCGAGAGGCTGGAATCCGGCGGCCGCGACCGGCTCCGGTGATACCTTTCCGAGGGCGCGCCCGGCCCGGCCGCGCCGGCGGGCGCCGCCTGCGATCGTGAGAGTGAAGTCATGCTGCGAGCCGGCATCGTCGGTCTCCCGAACGTCGGCAAGTCGACGCTCTTCAACGCCCTGACCCGCACGCGCAAGGCGGAGGCCGCGAACTACCCGTTCTGCACCATCGAGCCGAACGTCGGCGTGGTGACGGTGCCCGACGCACGGCTCGAGCCGCTCGCGCGCCTGGCCGGCAGCGCCGTCGCCGTGCCCGCGGCGATCGAGCTGGTGGACATCGCGGGCCTGGTGCGCGGCGCCTCGCGCGGCGAGGGGCTCGGCAATCGCTTCCTCGCGCACATCCGCGAGGTGGACGCCATCGTCGAGGTCGTGCGCTGCTTCGAGGACCCGGACGTCGTCCACGTCGAGGCCGAGCTGCGGCCGACCTCCGACATCGAGACGATCCAGATCGAGCTGGTGCTCGCCGACCTCGACTCGATGGCGCGCCAGAAGGAGCGGCTCGAGCGCAACGCCAAGAGCGGCGAACGGAGCGCGCGGGCCGAGGTCGAGCTCGCCGCGCGGCTGATCGCCCATCTCGACGGCGGGCGCCCGGCGCTCACGCTCGAGCTGACCCCCGAGGAGCGGGCCCGCGCGCGCTCGTTCTCCCTGCTCACCATGAAGCCGACGCTGTTCGCCTGCAACCTCGCCGAAGGCGACCTGGCGTCCGCGGCGGAGCATCCTCTGGTCGCCGAGGTCGCGCGCTGGGCCGCGGCGCATCGCGACGCCGCGACGGTGGCGGTCTCGGCGCGCATCGAGGCGGAGCTGGCGGAGCTCCCGGAGGGGGAAGCGCGCGACTACCTGGCCGCGCTCGGAGTCGAGGAGTCGGGCGTCGGCCAGCTGATCCGCGCCGTCCACGGCCTGCTCGGCCTGCGCACCTTCTTCACCGCCAACGAGAAAGAGGCGCGCGCCTGGACGATCCCCGCCGGCACCACCGCGCAGCGGGCGGCGGGCGTCGTCCACAGCGACTTCGAGCGCGGCTTCGTGCGCGCCGAGGCGGTGCCGGCGGCGGCCCTGATCCGGGCGGGGACCTGGGCCCATGCCCGCGAGCTGGGACTGACCCGCATGGAGGGCCGCGAGTACGTGGTCGGGGACGGCGACGTCCTGCACTTCAGGCACAGCGCCTGAAGGCGGACCGGCCGCCGCACGGGCTCAGGCCAGTCCCTCGCGCTCGTAGTGGAGCTCGACCAGCCCGTTGGGCCACGAGCGGCAGCGCAGCAGGCGCAGGCGCAGGTCGCCCGGACGGGGCAGGAAGAGCGGCAGTCCGGCGCCGAGCAGGAGCGGGTGCACGAAGAGCTGGAGCTCGTCGATCAGGTTCTTCTCGAAGAAGGCGCGCGCGAGCTCGCCACCGCCCACCAGCCAGACGTCCCGCCCCGGGCGCAGGCGCAGGCTGCGCACGAACTCCTCGACGTCCTCGGCGAGGAACGTGACGTTCTCGTCGATCGTGCCGGCGCGCTCGCGCGAGAAGACGAAGCCGGTCCGGTCCGGGTAGGGATAGGCGCCGAAGGAGAGCGCGGTCTCGTAGGTGCGGCGCCCCATCACCACCGTGTCGATCGA
>Ga0079037_100001069_pt1 | contig 13703 bp, 11 predicted proteins | sample Mud3Dept4metaG_FD_71479 | JGI IMG/M metagenome (GOLD analysis project Ga0079037, IMG submission 71479) | Freshwater wetland microbial communities from Ohio, USA, analyzing the effect of biotic and abiotic controls - Mud 3 Core 4 Depth 4 metaG | ecosystem: Environmental > Aquatic > Freshwater >... | reverse complement strand
CGGCAACGGAGCGGCGGCGGGGGGCTCGGATATACTCAACGGATCTGGCCGGGTCCCGATCCGCGGATCGTGGACCGCTCGCCCTCGTAGTCTAGCAGCAGCCGAACCGACACTCCTCGATGCGAGATCTCGCAGGTGCCATAGAGGCGTTCGCCCTCGGACTCGGCGGGCCCGGTCTCTTCCTCGTCGCGTTCCTCGACTCCTCGTTCCTCTCGCTGCCGCAGGCCAACGACCTCCTGGTGGTCTGGATGGTGCTCCGGCACAAGGAACGGATGCTCTACTACGCGACGATGGCCACGCTCGGCTCCGTGGCCGGCTGCCTCGTCATCTACCTGCTGGCGCGGAAGGGGGGGGAGGCCGTGCTCCGGCGCCGGGCGCCGGGTCCCCAGGTCGATCGCGTCCTGGCCGCCTTCCGGAAGTACGGCCTGCTCGCGGTCATCGTTCCTGCTCTGCTGCCGCCGCCGGCCCCCTTCAAGCTCTTCGTGCTCTCGGCCGGCGTCGCTGGCGTGCCACCGGCGACCTTCGCCCTCGCAGTCGCCATCGGCCGCGGCACCCGGTACTTCCTGGCAGGCCTCCTGACGGTCCGCTACGGCGAGGCGGCCATCGCCTTTCTCAAGGGCCACGGGGCGGCGGTGTCGGGCGGACTGGCGGCTGCCGTGGTCCTCGGGGTGTTGGGCTACCTCCTGTGGCGCCGGACACGGCGGTCCGGGGCGCGGCCCACGGTATAATCTCCCGTTTAGCCCCATGTCGCTGGACCTGTCACTCGTCATCCCCGTGTTCAACGAGGCGCCCAACCTGGCCGACCTCCATCGGGAGATTACCGAGACGCTCTCGGCGAGTGGCTACAGCTACGAGGTGCTCTTCGTCGACGACGGGAGCACCGACGGGAGTTTCGGCGTCCTGTCGAGCCTCCAGCGGCGCGATCCGCACGTCCGCGTGATCCGCTTTCGGCGCAACTTCGGCCAGACCGCTGCCTTCTCGGCCGGTTTCGCGTACGCGCGCGGCCGCGTCATCGTCACGGCCGACGGCGACCGGCAGAACGACCCCCGCGATATCCCGGCCCTGGTGGCCCGGCTCGAAGAGGGCTTCGACATCGTGTGCGGGTGGCGGCGCGATCGGAAGGACCGGTGGCTCACGCGCCGGGTGCCGTCGATCATTGCCAACAGGCTCATCTCGCGAGCCACCGGCGTCGAGCTGCACGACTACGGCTGCTCGCTGAAGGCGTTCCGCGCCGAGGTGGTCAAGCCGCTGCGGCTCTACGGGGAGATGCACCGCTTCATCCCGGCCATTGCCAGCCAGATCGGCGTGAGCGTCACCGAGATGGTGGTGAACCACCGGCCGCGCACGCAGGGTGCCTCCAAGTACGGCCTGTCGCGCACGGTACGGGTCATCTTGGACCTGATGACCGTCAAGTTCCTCCTCGGCTATTCCACCCGTCCGCTGCAGGTGTTCGGTCTGGTCGGACTTGTGATGGGTGGGCTGGGTCTGGCCATCCTGGGCTGGTTGTCGTACCTGCGGCTCTTCGGGTACCAGTCGCTCTCGGATCGGCCCGTGCTGCTGCTCGGCATCCTGCTCGTGTTCACCGGCGTTCAATTGCTGACCTCCGGACTGCTCGCCGAGTTGCAGGTGCGCACGTACCACGAGTCTCAGGACAAGCCCACCTATGTCGTGCGGGACGTGCTCGAGCCGCCAGCCCCGACGCCGCCGCCCGCGCAGGACGCACGGGTCGAGCCTCCCGTCGTTCACGCGTGATGAAACCGTCTGTCCGCCAAATCGTGCTCGTCGGGTTGGCGTCGGCCGCCGTGCTCACAGGATCGTCCTGCGGCGGGTCGAGTCCAACCTCGCCGAGCCCGCCAACCGGCCCCTCGCTCGCGGCTCCCGGCATCGACACGCCGGCCGACGGTGCCGAGGTCGCGACGACGCGACCCACGCTGACCGTCATCAATGTGTTCAATCCACCCGCGGGCTCCCGGACGTACGAGTTCCAGGTGTCGACGAGCACGGCGTTCACCCCGCTCATCGTCAACCAGGTAGGCGTGGCCGAAGGCGAGTCCAGGACGAGCTTCACGCTGACGACCGACCTCGCCGCCGAGACTCGGTACTATTGGCGGGCGCGCGCTGTGCAGTCCGGCACCGCGGGCCCGTGGTCGACGACGCCCTCGTTCCGGGTCGTGAAGGGGCAGGGGCCCGTGGTGAAGCAGCTGTCGGCAAAGGGTGCGAGGACGAACCAGCCACTCAATTTCGGAGACCTCGGCGAGACGCTCACCGTGACGGCCGTCGTGGAGGATCCGGACACCGCGGCCGACAAGCTCATTTACAGCTGGCGGGCCAACGCCGGCAGCGTCAGCGGCACGGGGCCCTCGATGAGTTGGCAGGCTCCCACGGGCATCAATACCCCCGCCACCGCGACCATCACGCTGACGGTGTCGGACGCTGCCTCGGGTACCGGCAACAGCACCACGAGCACCCTCACGATCAACGTGCACGACTCGCCGAGGGAGATCGGTGAGATGGCCCTGCAGTTCCTCAGGGATTTCTCCACGCAGGCGGCCCCGGAGACCGTGATGCGCAACTTCACGAGCAGCTGCCCGGGGCGGGCGGCCGAGCTCGCCGACGTCGTGCGCAACCAGCGGTGCTTCACCATCAACTCCTACACGCTGGGGACGCCGGCCGTGACGGTGTCCTTCGACGGAGTCTGCCCGTTTCGAGGCCGCCCCGCGGATGCCTGCACCTCGGTGGCCGTGGACTGGCGCTCCACCACCAAGTCGGCCGAGGCCGACTGCGGCGGGGGGGCCATTGGGACCCGCATCACCTCGGTCGGCACCGACTGGGTCACGGCGATCTACGAACGTGAGCGCTGGTGGCTGTGCGATAGCGACTTCGACGGCAAGACCACGTCTGGCGCCCTGTTCAAGCGGTAGCACCGCCCTGGTGCGGGCCCCCGCGCCGCGCGTCCTCTCCGCCTCCCCGGCATCCCTCGCTGCAATCCGGCAGAGTCACCCCGGTTCCTGGTTCGTGCTGCCTGGTTCCTGGTCCGTTCTGGGTGCGTGGTTCTCGGTTCGTGCGTCGCGCGGGCGGACCAGCCGGCCTGAATCTGACGGATCAGGGCTAATGTTCGACGCCCTGGGGCCGATGTACTGATTGCCAGGTGCCGGTCTGGGGATTCGTCTCCGTGGACGACGCCTGGCCCAACGGAGCCGAAGACGTCCATGTGGAACCTGCCGACTCGTCTGGCCGTGGTCACCTTCATCGCGCTCGGCGCGGCAGGCTGTGAGATCGCCAAGAGTACCAACCCGCTGAGCCCCTCGGTGGCGGGACCGATTCCGGGGGTGGCCATCACGGCGCCCCGGATGCTCGAGCCCGGGCCGGGTGCCGACATCTCGAAGGACCAGCAGCCCATTCGCCTGGTGGCCGAGAATGCCACCACGACCGGCGTGCGCCCGCTGACCTACACCTTCGAGATCGCCACCGACGCGGAGTTCGCCAACAAGCTGTTCAGCAAGAGCGAGGTGCCGCAGGGCGACGGGAGGACGGTCGTCGAAGCGCCTGTCCTCGACCCCGAGCGGACCTACTACTGGCGCGCGAGAGCAGAGGACGGTGCCAACACCGGTCCGTTCGCCGGCGCCCTGAGCTTCCGCGTCCGAACGCCCGTGGTGCTGGAGCCGCCGTGGCTCGTGGCACCGCCCAACGGCGGGACGCTGCCCGCCGGGGTGGCGCCCGTCCTGATCTTCGGAGGCGCTGGACGCAGCGGCCCCGTGTCCAACCTGCGCTACACGCTGCAGGTGTCGCTCAACACCTCCTTCACGAGCGTCGTGGCGGAGGTGACCGTTGCGGAGCAGCCAGGGCGAACGTCCTTCACCCTGTCCCAGGCGCTCGAGGGCGACACAGTCTATTACTGGCGCGCTCGAGCCGTTGACGACTCGACGACGGGTCCGTGGTCGGGTTGGTGGGCGTTCCGCACGCCAGCCCTGCCTGGCGGTGGCGGAGGGGGCGGCGGCGGTGGTGGCGTCCCGCCGGCCCGGTGCTACCTCCGCGACGGCGAGGCGCTCGTCAACTGCATCGCCGCGAAGTACCCGGAGCGTCTCGTGCCCACCGCGACACTCGGGGAACGCGATCAGAACATGGCGTTCCTGCGGGACCGGATCATCGAGAACGGCATCTGCGGCGGCCTCGACCTGGCCTGGAACCTCAAGCGCGGCGTCGGGCCGCATAGCCTCGACGCCGTGGCGTGGCGCCACGACGGCATCGTCGACGTGGTCGACATCGGCCAGGCCTACGACGACACCAGCCGGACGCTCAGGCTCCAGTGGGCGATTGTCGGCGGGACGCCCGGCTACGACGGGTACTCACCGCGTCCCGCCTGCAACTAGCCCGGATCCGTCAGAGCGGCCTGTTCCTGGTGCCTGGTTCGTGGTGCGTGGTCCGCCCGGGTTCCTCGTTCGTGAATCCCGGTGTCGGCGGCCGCGCGGGACGGGCCTCGCTATAATCGAGCGGCGCGATGGGACGTGAGATGTCCCTCCGGAGTGCTCGTGAGCGAGACCTTCTACAAGACCTACGCCGAGAAGACGCTCACCGCTCCCGGTGCGGCGCGGCGAGGTCGGATCGAGGAATCCAGGCTGGCATTCCTCCACGCCCGCCGTCGCCCGCCGGGACGGATGATCGAGATCGGGCCGGGGCAGGGCACGCTGGCCGGGCGTGCCGTGGCGAAGGGCTGGGACTACACGGCCGTTGAGCCGAGCCCGGACCTGGCCGGACTGCTCGTGCGTCAAGGGCGGAGCGTGATCCGGGCCTGGACGCCTCCCTTTCCGCTCCGCGACGCCTGCTGTGACGTGGTGTACGCCGACCAGGTGCTCGAGCACATGTCCGGCATCGACCAGGCACGAGCCTTCGTCCGGGAGATGCGCCGGGTCCTGCGCCCGGACGGCGTCGGCCTGATCGTCGTGCCCGACTGCGCCAAAGAGGGGTGGTTCTTCTGGGACATCGACTACACGCACAACTTCGTCACGACCGAGCGGCGCCTGCGGCAACTGCTCTACGACGGCGGATTCGTCGTCGAGGCGATGACGCGGACCATCGGGGCGGCCGGCGGCGTGTCGCAGGCGCTGCTGGCGGGATTGAGCGTGTTGGTGAACCTGCCGGGGACTGACGCCGTGGCCAGACTGCTCCGGCAGGAGGAGTCCCTGTTCAAGGTCCGCAAGAACCTGTTCCAGACGCTCACGTTCGTTGCGCGGAGAACGTGACCAACCCCCTCAGTTCCTCACAGGGCCGCGGCACGTGGCTGGCCGCTGCCGTCACGCTGCTGGCGCTGGTCGTCGCGGCACTGGCGATCGCGCCGGCGCCCGTCGCGTTTCCACTGCTCCTGATCGTGCTCGCCTACGCGTGGCCGGGCGTACGCGTTGCACGCCGGGTCTACGGCGATGACCCGGCCGGACGGACCGCGGCCTGGCTGGTCGGGCCCCTGTGGGGGTATCTCGTGACCAGCCTCGTGCTCTTGGTGCTCTGGCTGGCAGGGTTCCGGCACCCACTGGCGGTGCTCGTGGCCCCGGCGCTCGCGGCCGCCCTCGCGAGTCGTGTCCGGCCGGCCGCCGGGTGGGTCGCCGCCCCTGCGTTCGAGCGTGGCGAGGTTGCTGCGGCCCTGGCCGTCATCGCCCTCGTCCCCGTCATCGTCGGCGTGCCGTTTGCCCGGGTGGGCGAGGTGATGGCCGACGGTGTCGCATACCGCGCCTATTTCACCGCGGATTTCGTGTGGGCCCGGGCAGTCGTGGTGGAACTCGCGAAGGGCGACGTGCCGCCGGTGAATCCGTTCCTCCAGGGCGCGGCCCTGAACTACTACTGGCTCCCGCATTTGCTCAGCGCCGCCGAGTATCGGGCCGGGATCGAGGTGCTTTCCGCAGATCGCGTCCTGCTCGTGAACGGCCTCGCGCTCGGCGTGGTGTTCGCTGGCTTCCTCTATGGCTTCGTGCGGCACTTCGTCGGCCGTCCGCCGGCGGCTTTCGTTGCCTGTCTCTTCGCAGTGCTCTTCGTGAGCTTCGAGGGGACGTACGAGATCTGGAGGCTCTGGCAGCGTGGGATTCCGCTCGAGACGTTGCGCAACGTCAACATCGACGGGGTGACGCGCTGGCGCTTCCAGAGCGTGCTCGTCGATGGTCTCCAGCGGCTGCTCCTCTACCAGGCAACGCACCACGCCGTGGCCTACGCGGCCGGCCTCTCGGCTCTGTTGGTCGCCACGCATGCCCGTAACGTCGCCGGCTGGCGCACACCGCTCACTGCAGGGCTCCTGCTGGCCGCAAGCCTCTTGTACAGCTCGTTCTCAGCACTTCTGCTGGCCGCCTCGGTGAGCCTCGTCCTCGGGGTCAGGCTGCTGGCCGCACGGCAGTGGCTGGGGCTCCCGGTGGCCGGCGTGCTCGTCGGCGGGCCGCTCGCCGCGGCCGTGGGGCTCTCCTTCGCGCTGCAGTACGTCGACACGAGCGGCGGGCTGGTCGAGTTCGGCCTGAACCGTGTCGCTGCGCGGAACGCGTGGGTGGTATGGCTGTTGAGTTTCGGGCCGCTGCTCCCGGGCGCCCTCGTCGGGGTTTGGGCCGCCCGGCGGCTGCGCGTCCGCGTGTGGCCGCTCCTCACGCTCGCGGTGGTCTGCGGGCTCGCATACTTCTACGTCGACGTGCAGGACCACATGCACGTCTATGTGGCGTGGCGCGCTGGGCACTTGCTGATCATCGTGTTTGCGACCTTGCTCGGACTGGGGTGGCAGTGGGCCGCCGGCTTCGGCCCGGGCGTCCGCCGTGCGGTGGCGACGGTGCTGGTGGTCGGGGCGGCGCTTTCACTGCCCACAACCGTGATCGACGTGTTCAACAGCCAGGATGTCGAGAATCGGACCATGGGTCCGGGATTCCGCTGGACGGTGTTGCTCGATCCGGGTGAGGTGCGAGCGCTCGACTGGATCCGGCGGGAGACCCCACACGATGCCATCGTCCAGGTGGAGCCAGCCGTGCGCGGGCGCGACACGTGGGCGTACATCCCGGCCTTCGCCGACCGGCGAATGAGCGCGGGCCTCCCGATCTCGATGGTGCCGTTGCGGAAGTACGAACAGGCCAGTGCGCCCGTCACGGCGCTGTTCGCCGCCACGGATGCGTCGGCGGCGTGCGACGCCGCGGCGCGTCTGCGCATCGACTACCTCGTCGTCGGCGCACCCGAACGGCAGGCGTACCCCCGGTTCGAGCCGCTGCTGCAATCCCGGCCCGACCTGTTCGCGCAGGTCTTCGATGGCGAGTCGGTGGCGGTGTACCAGCTCCGCGGTGCCGCCCGCACCACTCCGACGACCGGTCCCCCACGCTAGCCCCGGTCAGCGAACGGGGGCGCCAGGCTCGCGAAGTTCCCGGCCGAGCGCGTAGGCCAGGCCGCCTGGCAGGTTCCCCAAGAGGCTGAGGAGGAGGAGCAGCGTGGCGAGCGTGAAGGCGTCGGCCCCGCTGACGCCAACTCTCCCGAAGAGGAGCATGAAGGATGCCTGGCCGGTGCCCATGCCGCCGATGCTCACGGGGAGCAGCAGGACCAGCAGCGCCAACGGAATCAACGCGAGGTAGGCCGTGTAGGGCAGGTGGAGGCCGATTGCGGTGCCGACGACGTAGGCCTGAGTGATCCGCAGCAACTGCACCAGCATCGACTCCGCGAGAACCCAGGTGACGGTGCGGTGGTCGGCGGCGTGGCGGTGGATGGCCAGCAGGAACCGCCTCGCCCGCGACAGCAGCTGGCGTGGGGTCAGCCGGCGGAGCAGGGTCCAGGCGAGGGCCACGGCGCGGCGGCTGTACAGCAGGGTGGCCGTGAGGAGTGACCCGGCGAAGACGAGCGCGAGCGGTGTCGCAATCACCGGGTCGCGCAGCAGGTGCGGCGTCAGGCCGGTACCGATGATCGCGATCAGCAGCATCGAGATCACGCCGAGCACCCGGTCCATCAGCACTGTGGCGACCACTCGCGCGCCGTCGAACCCGCGGCGGGCGAATGCCACGACGCGAAGGGCCTCCCCCCCGACGCTCGTGGGCAGCAGCGTGCCGAGGTACGAACTGACGAACGACACGTGCAGCACGTCCAGGAACGGGGGCGTCCGGCCGCTGAACGCCGGTCGGAGCAGCTCGTACCAGCGGTGCGCCATCACGACGCGATCCACCAGTACGAGTCCGAAGGCGAGGGCGAGCAGCCACGGATCGGCCTGGGTCGCGGCGGCCCAGATCTGCCGAGGGTGACTGATGAAGACGAGCGTTACGGTGAGGACGACAGCGAGGAGGGCTCGGCGCATGGACGAGAGATCCGACGACCGGCGCCCGTTCTGCGGGAGTGGGCACGCCGCGCGCCGGTGGTCGAGCGCCCGGCGCGCGCGGCTGGGGAAGCCCGGACCGGCGCGCAGCACCGGTCCGGGTCCACCCGAGGCGTTAATTCAGGTTCGCGGGCCTGGGGTTCCTCGAGATCCAGACGTTGCGCAGGATGATGCCGGGCACCGTCTGGTCCAACGGACCGCCCCGGCCCTGGGGCGACCCGAGGTAGGCCCGATGCGGATTGGGGCGGTATGTGCCCAGGTACGGCTTGCCGAAGCTGTAGATTGGCGTACCTGACGAACCGCCATCGAGAATCGACGCGTTGAAGAAGTTGCCGCGCCACTCGGTCTTCCACAGGTAGTTGCGGGAGGGGTCGAAGTTGACCGGGATTCGCTCGGCGCCCTCGGTATCGATCTCGTCGTCCAGATCGCACGGGATGAACCGCCAGGCCACCACACCCGCAGGGTCGCCACGCTTCTCGAAGGTCATGCGGCACCGGTTGGTCGTGATGTCGCCCGTCCCTTCCTGCATGCTGATGACCTTCGTCTTGCCGCCCTCGGTGTTGAACACGACGTTGGTGACGATGGCCGAGAACTCGCCCTCGACGATGGGCTCCGGCAGGTCGTAGGCGACGTAGCTGGTGAAGTCGTTGAGCTGGATGCCAACGCCCGGGATGAAGGTGGCACTGCCGTGGATGGTGCCTACCGTGACGCCGTCGGTCAGCGGGTCGAAGAGCTCGCCCGGGCGAATGTACCCCAGCTGGCGCGTCCGGAAGCTCCGGACGGCGGACCAGGGCGAGGCCTGCCCGACCTGCGTGAAGCGCGACCGCCAGTAGTACGTCGGGGCGGCCGGCAGATCCGCGGTCGGCGTGAAGCTCGTTCTACCGCCCGTCCCCTCGGCGATCCCAGTGCCGGTGACGAGGACCTTGCGCGCACCCGAGACGGGCGCCGACGAGGCCGTGAACGCCGGGTCGTCGGAGACCTGGAACTCGTAAACCTTCGGCAGTGTGCCCGGCACGTTCGACGTGCCGTTGCCGACGGTCAGCGTGGGACGCTGCGTCTCGAGCTGGGCGGCGTCGGCAGGCGAGTCGGGCGTGGGCGCGGTCAGGATCGCGTCGGCCGGTACCGTCGCGAAGCCGGATGGCGAGGTCGGCGAATCGGCTTCATCGTCTCCGCAGCCGACGGGCACGACGGCGACGGCGAGCAGAGCGGCGCAGGCGAGGAACTTGCTGATGCTCAACGGGGAACCCTCCTGGTGGCTGCCGTCCGCCACCGCCTGCCGCGCGGTGGCCGGGCCGAACGCCCCCGGTCTCTTATCGGACGCGACGGTGGGCCCGTGTAGGCCTCCGGCGCGCAAACCACAGGATTCTAACTCAGGTCTCGAGCTGGACCGTTCAATCGCGTGCGCGTGCGTGAGCCGCGGTCGGGTGCCTGAAGAGGTACAGGACGCCCCCGACGAGCGAGAACAGCATGATCAGGGCGGCGCCGAGGAACGAGACGAGGATCGCCGACTCGAGCGACAGACCGAGGCGGGTGAAGTAATACCCGAAGGTGGCCTCGCGGACGCCGAGCCCGTTCATCGAGATGGGGAGCATCTGGACGAGGAAGGACATCGGCACGATGACGGCCAGCGCTCCGGGACCGATCGGGACGAGGAGGCTGCGCGCCACCGCGAGGTAGAAGGCGACGAGGACGAGTTGGACGGCGACGGCCCCGAGGCCGCCGCTCACCAGTGCCGCAGGGTCCTCACGGAAGCGGTGCAGCGCGGCGGTCACAAGCTCGAGTCGCTGGTCCACCCAGTCGGCGTGCAGCCGGCGCAGCGGCGAGAAGAGCGCCGTGAAGGCCGCCGGAGCAAGGATGGCGAGCAGGGCGGCCCCCGTCCCGCCCAGGAAGGCCAGCCACAGCAGCGGCGCGCTCAAGGGGCCGGCAAGGCGGGCGTTCCCGAGCGTGATCCAGGTGGCTGCCGCGGCGGCGATGCCGACGAGGGCGAGCAACCCGAGACCGCGGTCGATGAGGATGACCGTGGCGGCCAGGGTTTTCGAGCCGGCCGCACCGGCCGTGTCGGCCACGCGTACCACGTCGCCGCCGATGTTGCTCGGCAGGAAGTTGTTGAAGAACGTGGCCACGACGAACGAGCGGAAGAGCGTCCCGACCGGGACGTGCACCTGCTGTGCCCGGAGCAGCACGCCCCAGCGCCAGGCGCTCAGCGCGGCCATGGCCATGTAGAGCAGCAGCGCGACGGCCAGCCAGCCGAGCGAGGCCTCGCGGGCCGTCTGCCAGAGGCGTGCGGAATCAACGCGCGAAAGGAGCAGCGCCAGTAGCGCGATGCTGACAGCGGCCTTCATCGCCCCGCCCAGCCAGCCGCGGTGGCCGGGCCGTTTCCCGGCCGGCTCGACGGCGCCGGCGGACGGGTCGGCCTGCTGCGGCGTCCTGATCATGCCGGGTGCGGCCACATCGGACCGTTCGAAGGTGGGGCTGGGCACACGGTGCGCGCGAAAGCGGGCGAGTGTACCACACCCACCGTATAATCGAGGACGGTCGGTGCCCGGCGGCGGCGCCCCGCGCCGGCCAGCCAACCGATGCACATCCTGATGATTGCCCCGCAGCCGTTCTTCGAGGCGCGGGGAACGCCCTTCAGCGAGTACCACAGGATCCGGGCCCTCGGCGACCTTGGGCACACCGTCGATCTGGTGACGTATCCCTTCGGGGAGGACGTCGAGTTGCCCGGGCTCCGCGTGTTCCGGTGTTGGCGGCCGCCGCTCATCCGGAACGTGCGCATCGGACCGTCGATGGCGAAGGTACCCCTCGACCTGTCGCTCGCGGTCACCGCCTTCCGGCGCGCGTCGGCCGGGAAGTACGACGCCGTGCACTCCCACGAGGAGGGCGGAGCCATCGGGGTGCTGATTGCCGCGACGCTGGGCGTGCCCCACCTGTACGACATGCACTCGAGCCTGCCGCAGCAGTTGGTGAACTTCGACTTCTCCCACTCCCGGGCGCTGCACGGGATCGCCCGACGCCTCGAGCGGCTGATGGTGCGGCGCTCACGTGTTGTCATCGTGATCTGCCAGGAGCTCGCCGATGTGGTCCGTGAGGTCGATCCGGGGGCGAACCCCGTTCTGATCGAGAACGCCCCGGGGTCTGGCGAGACGCCGCGCCAGGGCGACGGCGCAGCGGCGCGCGCCCGCTTGGGACTCGGGCCCGACGTGCCGGTCGTGCTGTACACGGGGACCTTCGAGGCCTACCAGGGGCTCGACCTGCTCTTCGACGCCGCGGCGATCGTCAAGGCGCAGGACCCGCGCGTACGGTTCGTCCTGGCGGGCGGGACGCCGGCGCAAGTGGACACGGCACGGCAGCGGGTCGCCCGCGACGGGACCAGCGACCTCGTCATCCTCGCGGGGCACCGGCCCGCCGAGGAGGTCCCGGCACTGCTCGACGCGGCCACCGTGCTCGCCTCGCCCCGGTCCACCGGGACGAATACGCCGTTGAAGATCTACCAGTACCTCCGGGCCGGGCGGGTGATCGTCGCTACGCGCCTGCGAACCCATACTCAGGTGCTCGACGACGAGGTGGCGATTCTCACCGAGCCCACGCCGGTGGGGTTCGCCGCGGGCATCCTGGCAGCCGTCCGGGACCCGGCGCGCGCCGCCGCCATCGGTGAGCGGGCGCGCACGCTGGCCGAGACGAAGTACAGCTACGCCGCCTATCTGGACAAGACGCGCGAGGCCTGTGACCGGCTCGCGGGGACGCCACAGGCGCAGGTCGCGAGGAATGCGGTGTGACCGAGCCACCGTCCGACCGCTCGCATTACAGCTACGAGATGTATGCGGACCCGGCGATGGCCGCGTCGTTCGACGCGGCGCGCTTCGGCGGGCCCATCGGTGCGCTGATCGCCGAGTCACAGGAGCGCGTGCTGCTCGACTTCGCGGCACCGCTCGCCGGCCGCACGTTTCTCGACGTGGGTACGGGCACCGGCCGGGCCGCCATCGTGCTCGCCCGCCGCGGTGCCACGGTCACGGGCGTCGACGCGTCGGCCGAGATGCTGGCGGTGGGGCGCGAACGCGCGGCCCACCAGGGGGTCGCCGTCACCTTCGCCGAAGGCGATGCGCACGCTCTCGCGGCGCCCGACCGGTCGTTCGACGTCTGCGTCAGCCTGCGCGTCCTGATGCACACGCCCGGGTGGCGCCAGTGCGTGGCGGAGTTGTGCCGCGTGGCACGCCGACACGTGATCCTCGACTATCCGTCCGCGGCGAGCCTGGCCGCCCTGCAGGCCGGCTGGCGCCGCACGGCCGCGGCCCTCGGCCGGCGCACCGAGGCCTACCGCGTGTTCCGCCACGGGACCATCGAAGCGGTGCTCGCGGAAAACGGCTTTCGGATCGCGCGCGTCCACCGGCAGTTCGTCCTCCCCATCGGGTTTCACAAGGCCATCGGCTCGCGGGCGGCCACCGAGCGCGTCGAGGCGGCGCTCTCCCGCACCGGGTTGTTGCGGCTGGCGGGCTCGCCCGTCACCGTCCTGGCGGAACGGTGCGGGTCCTAGTTACCGGCGCCACGGGTTTCACTGGCGGTCACCTTGCGCGCACCCTTGCCGCGGGGGGTGATGGCGTGCGCGCGTTCGTGCGCGACCCGGCGCGTGCCGGCGACCTCGCTCGGAGCGGGATCGAGTTGGCGGCCGGGGACCTCCGCGACCGTCGCGCCCTGGAGCGCGCGGCGACCGGCGTCGAGGTGGTCTACAACGTCGCGGCGATCTATCGCGATGCGGGTGGCGCCCCGGCGGAGTACCGCGCGGTGAACGCCGAGTCGGTGGCGCACCTGATCGAGGCAGCCGCCGGCGCCGGGGTGCGCCGCGTGGTCCACTGCAGCACCGTCGGCGTGCACGGCGATGTCGAGCACCCACCGGCAGGGGAGAACGCGCCGTTCAGGCCCGGCGACATCTACCAGGCCACCAAGCTCGAAGGCGAGCAATTGGCGCGGGAGGCCGGGCAGCGTGCCGGCGTCGAGGTGGTGATCGCGCGGCCGACCGGCATCTACGGCCCCGGCGATCGCCGCCTGCTGAAGCTGTTCCGCGGGGTGGCCCGCCGGCGATGGATCACGCTGGGCCGCGGCGAGATCTACTACCACCTTACGTACATCGACGACCTGGTCGAGGGGTTCCGGCTCTGTGCAACCGTGCCCGGCGCGGCCGGGCGCACCTACATCCTGGCCGGGCCGGAGGTCACGACTCTGAACGACCTCGTGGCGCTCGTCGCCGAGGTGGCCAACGTGCCCGTTCCCCGGCGTCATCTGCCCGTGTGGCCGTTCTGGATCGCGGGCGCCGCCTGCGAAGCCGTGTGCGTGCCCCTGCGTCTCGACCCGCCGCTGCACCGGCGGCGCGTGGACTTCTTCACGAAGAGCCGCGCCTTCGACA
>Ga0079037_100001068_pt1 | contig 13704 bp, 6 predicted proteins | sample Mud3Dept4metaG_FD_71479 | JGI IMG/M metagenome (GOLD analysis project Ga0079037, IMG submission 71479) | Freshwater wetland microbial communities from Ohio, USA, analyzing the effect of biotic and abiotic controls - Mud 3 Core 4 Depth 4 metaG | ecosystem: Environmental > Aquatic > Freshwater >... | reverse complement strand
ACGATGCCGACGACGTCGCAGGGCGCGCCCAGGTTCCTCACCAGGTCCATCGCCCTCGCGGTGAGCTCGTTCCTGCCCTCCACGAGCTCGATGGCCACCGAGAAGTGCTTGTCATCGCCGGCCTGCGTGCTGGCGGCCTCCTCGGTGCCGAGGAAGACCATGACGGTCGAGCGCGCCTCGGCCGTGCCGGACACTGTGAGCTGCGGCACGTTCGTGATGGACGGCAGGGGGTCGAGGACGGGCCTGTTGGGCGGCGTGACGTCCGGGATGTCGACCTTCAGGACCCTGGAGTCCGGGGACTCGTTGGGCACCTCGTCGATGGCGGTGACCATGAAGTAGTAGCTCGTCTCGCTCATGAGCCCGCGGGCCAGGAACGTCGGGTCCCTCACGCCCCGCTCGGTCGTCATGCGGCTGAACGGTCCCGCCGAGCCCGTGCCGGTCTCGTTGATGTAGACGTAGTAGCCCTCGAGGTCCAGGTCGGCGACCGGGTCCCACAGCAGCGTGCAGCTCGAGCCCGTGACGTTGACGGCCCTGAGGTCCTTCGGAGTGGAGGGCCGGACGCCGTCCACGTGCACCACGGCCCTGGCGGGCGTGCGCGGGCCCTCGAGGGGCACGACGTCCCACGCCGAGACCCTGAAGTAGTAGGTCCTCCCGTGCACCAGGCCCTCGGTGAGCTGGTAGGACACGTCGGCCGGCCCCAGCTGCGCGAGCAGCGCCCACTCGCCCGTCATGTTCGAGTAGAGCGAGTACCCGCTGATGTCGACCGCGGCCGGCGCCATCCAGTCCATGTCTATGGAGTCCGTGTCGGGGTGGTCGTAGATGCGGAAGTTCTGCGGCGCGCCGGGCGCCCAGATGTCCTCCACGGTGAAGACGAGCGTGCGCGACGCGCTCATGTCGATGTCGGGCCGGCTGTCGCTCCACGTCCCGTCGACCCTGGCGTAGGTGTGCACGGTGTGGAAGTGCTCGGTGGCCTCGCGCGAGTGCCTGTACTCCCTGTCCAGGAGCGTGACGGGGCCGATGAGCCCGTTCCGGTCCGTGACGGGGGCGGTGCCGTCGAAGTAGGGCGTCGCGTACATGGGCACGGAGTCCTGCGTGACCATGGCCTCGGCGCCCTGGAAGGGGTCGACGCCTCCCTCGGCGTACACCCTGATCCTGAGCTCGTTGGTGACCCTCAGCACCCCGCCGCCCCGCTCGATGGGGTTCACGCCCGCGGGGTCGAACGTGGTGTTGTGCGCGGTGGCCACGACGCCCCCGGTGAGCCGGAACGCGTCGACGCCGTTGGGGTTCCTCACGGTGCTGTGGGAGACGAGCGCGCCCCTGGACCCGTCGAAGAGAAGTGCGTAGGCGCCCCGGGTGCCGGTGTCGATGGTGCTCTGCGTGACCGTCAGGTTGTCGGACACCTGGGCGGTTATCCCGAGGAGGTTGTTGGTGCACCTCACGTTCTCCACGGTCACGCCGTCGGACTTGAACAGGACTATGCCGTCGCCCCCTATGACGCGGCAGTCCGCAACGAGGCCCTTCGTGCACTGGGCGATGTAGACCGCGCCCGCGTCCACGTCCCTGAGGCTCATGCTGGGGACGTTGTAGTAGTAGTAGATGGGGGAGTCGAGTATCTTGTTGCTGGTGGCGATGGTGTGGTCGTAGTGGACGTCGGAGGTGCCTATCCTGAGGGCCGGGTACGCGGTCTGCTTGAAGGTGTTGGACAGCACCTTGCCCTTGGTCGAGTTCGAGAGGCGTAGCGTCACGCCGTCCAGCGTGTTGCCCTCGAACGTGAAGTCGCGGCTGAGGTGGAACACGACCTCGCGGCCGGTCTCGAGCAGCTCGTTGTCCTTGACCAGCGTCCCCTTCACGACCTCCCTGAAGTACATGGGGTACAGGGAGGAGTTGGAGATGACGTTGCGCTCGATGTTGTTGTTCTGGCCGCGGTAGATGTAGACCCCCACGGGGTTCCTGTCCATCCTGCAGTCCGTGATGCTGTTGTAGTTGCTGTTGATGACGGCGATCGCCTCGCCCTCCTGACCGTTCTCGAGCTTCATGTTGTAGAAGTTGCAGTTCCTGATGATGTTGCTCTCCGAGGCCCAGGTGACCCTGGGCGAGTAGTAGTGGTCGCGGATGGTGATGCCCCGGTAGCAGTCCCTGAACGTGCAGTCCTCGATCAGGGCGTTGTTCGTGCCGAACAGGAACACGCCCTGGCGGCTGTTGGTGAACGTGCAACTGTGGATGTATATCCCGGAGATGGAGCCCGGGGCGTCGCCGGTGGGGATGGTGATGATGCCCGCCGCGTTCCACAGGAAGCCCGCGTTGTGCGGGTCGTTCTCCGGGTTCCAGATGTTGCTGAACGTCAGGTCCTTGATCTCCGTGCCCGAGTGGATCTCCCCAGTGGGCTCGACGGAGGCGGAGACCTCCCAAGTGGAGGTCACCACGGCCCCCGGCTCGCCGGTGATGGTCACGGGCTTGGTGATTTTCAGGGGCTCGTCGTAGACGCCCGCGGCCAGCCTTATCGTGTCGCCGGGCATCGCCGCCTCGAGCGCCGCGCTGACGGTCGCGAAGCCGCCGTCGGCCCCCACGCTCAGCACCACTGGCCCGGGCGCGGCCCCCTGTTCGGCTGGTTCGACGAACGTCATAGAGCCCGAAGCCATCAAGGCCCCTACGAGTATCGCAAATAGGAGCCCCCTCCATTTGAATATCGCACGCATCCACCCACCACCTGGACGCAAAGCGATTGGCGTTAGGCCGTATTTATGTCTTTTCATCGGGCGTCCATTATTCTTATTATTCGCGAGGAATCAATAAAAATGTCCTGGCCGCGATGGAATCGGACCGGTGCGCGGCAACCGATGGATGCCCGCACGGCCGGCGCCGTCCCCCGGCTCCGGCAGGGAGTCCCTCGCACCAGGGGCCCGCCTCCTGGGAGATCCCCAGTTCCGAAGGGCAGAGGCCGGGGCGCTATCCCCCACGGCCCAGGGGGTCAGCCCTTCCTCGCGACGATGCTCCTCTTCCCTGTCATCGTCTCCACGCGGATCGCCACGACGGCGACCTTGTCGAGGGCCTTGCCCTCGAACTCGGCCCACCTCTCCTCGGACACGTCGGACTCGAGCTGCCGCATCATGAGGCGAAGCGCGTCGCGCTTGGCGCCCTCGTCGGCGAGCACCTCGGCGCGGCCGCGGAAGTGCACGCTCCTGTAGGCGTGGTCGCACTCGCCGTCGACGTAGCCCAGGTCCTCGACCACCTGCCCCCAGACGACCGGGTTGGCGCGCAGGATGTCGAGCTTCTTGCCCTCCCGCGCGCAGTGGAAGTAGAACGTGCGCGCGCCCTCGTCGAAGCCGTAGTCGACGGTGACCAGGTAGGGCTCGCCGTCCGCGCACATGGCGAGCGTGAGCAGCCGCTGGGAGCGGACGAGCTCCAGCATCTCGGCCTCGCCCTTCATGGCCTTGTCGGCGCGCCTCATGTGGTATTCTGGCATGGCAGTCCCCCCGCGCTGCCGGGACGGGGGGCCATGCCCGTCGAGCCTTATGAAGGTGCGCGCCCGCCTCCGGAGAAACACTTAAGGCCGATGACCGATATCCTGGGGCACTCGTCAAAGGGGAGTGACAGAATGGCTGGAAAGGCGTACGCGGACTTCATAGAGCTCGTCAAGGAGTACTACGACGTGGGCTACGGCCAGGGCTGGCTGCAGTGGGACCAGGAGGTCATGATGCCCGAGGGCGGCGCGGCAGAGCGCGCGAATCAGCTGGCTACGCTGGCCAAGCTCGCCCACGGGATGCTCACCTCGGACAGGATGGGGTCGCTGCTCAAGGAGCTGGACGGCGCGCAGGACCTCTCCCCCGAGGAGGCCGCGAACGTCCGCGAGGTTAAGTGGATGTACGACCGCGCGGTCAAGATGCCGCCCGAGCTGGTCAAGGAGCTCACCAAGCACAGCTCGCTGGCCATGCAAGCATGGCAGAAGGCGCGCAAGGCGAACAGGTACAAGGACTTCGAGCCCTTCCTGCAGCACATGATAGACCTCAAGTGCCAGCAGGCCAACGCCATCGGCTACGAGGACGTGCCCTACGACGCGCTGCTGGACGAGTACGAGCCCGGCGCGCGCAGCCGTGACATCGTGAAGGTCTTCGACTCGCTGCAGTCCCGGCTCACCCCCATCGTCAAATCCCTCGTGGACTCGGACGTCAAGCCCGACGAGGGCATCCTCACGAAGGCCTTCCCCATAGACAAGCAGCGCGACTTCGGCAACTGGCTCGTCCAGGAGATCGGCTACGACTACAAGCACGGCCGCACCGACGTGTCGGCGCACCCCTTCACGACCGGCTCCATCCAAGACGTCCGGTTCACGACGCGGTTCCAGGAGAGGGACATCCGGCCGGCGCTGTTCGCCAACATCCACGAGGCGGGCCACGCCATCTACCAGCAGGGCATCGACCCCAGGAACTACGGCACGCCCATGGGCGACAGCGTGAGCCTGGGCATCCACGAGTCCCAGTCCCGGTTCTGGGAGAACGTCATCGGCCGCAGCAAGCCGTTCTGGCGGTGCTACTACCCCGACCTCAAGAAGGCCTTCCCGCGGCAGTTCAAGAACGTGCGGCTGCCGGACTTCTACGCGGCGGTCAACCTCGTGCGGCCCTCGCTCATCCGCGTGGAGGCGGACGAGGTCACGTACAGCCTGCACATCATGCTAAGGTTCGACATCGAGCGCAAGATGGTCAACGGCGAGCTGTGCGCCAAGGACGTGCCCGAGGTCTGGAACGAGAAGATGCGGCAGTACCTCGGCATAACCCCGCCCAACGACGCGGACGGGTGCATGCAGGACATCCACTGGTCGATGGGCTACCAGGGCTACTTCCCGACCTACGCGCTCGGCAACATCTACGCGGCCCAGATAACGCACAAGATGGAGCGGTCCATCAGGGGCTTCTGGGACCTCGTGGAGAGGGGCGAGTTCAAGCCCATCAAGGGCTGGCTCAACCGCAACATCCATGCCAAGGGCCGGCTGCTGCGAGCGGAGGACCTGATGAAGAGCCTCACGGGCGAGGGCCTCAACGCGGACCACTACATCAGCTACATCAAGAACAAGTTCGGGCCCATCTACGATGTCAAGCTCTGAGGGCGCGCGCAAGCCTTAAAACCCCGCGGCCCCATGGCAGGCGGGGCGTCAGGACATGCTCTACTCGGAGCTGGCGCAGTACTACGACCGCATCTACCACTGGAAGGACTACGCGGCCGACTGCGCCGTCATGGAGCGGCTGCTCAGGGCCAACAAGCGGTCCCCGGGCAATCGCCTCCTCGACATCGGCTGCGGGACGGGCGGGCACATCCAGCTTCTGCAGGGGAGGTACGAGTGCACGGGCATCGACCTGCAGGAGGAGATGCTCGCAATCGCGCGCGCCAAGGTGCCCGAGGCCCGGTTCGTGCAGGGCGACATGCGCTCGTTCGACCTTCGCGAGAAGTTCGACGTGGTCATCTGCATGTTCAGCACCATCGGCTACGCCACGACCGAGCAGGAGCTCTGGTGGACCATCTCCAACATCGCCAACCACCTCGTGCCGGGCGGCGTGGCCATCATCGAGCCCTGGCTCGTCAAGGAGGACTTCAGGGCCAACTGGATCGGCATGCACACCTACGACGGCGCGGACGCCAAGATAGCGCGCATGAACGAGAGCCGCATCGAGGACGGGCTCACGATCATGGACTTCCACTACCTCATCGGCGTGCCCGGCAGGGGGGTCTCGCACTACCAGGACAGGCACGTGATGGGCCTGTTCGACCTGGAGGTGACGCAGGCCCTGATGCGTCGCGCGGGCATGGAGCCGTCGTTCGACCCCAAGGCCTTCGCGTTGGAGAGGGGCGCGCTGGTGGGCGTGAGGACCGCCGAGTGAGCCGGCGCGCGGCAGACGGGTCGCGGCTGGAGCGGGAGGGGCCCGGACCGTCACCGCCACCGCCGCCGTCGCCGCAGCCGCCGCAGCCGGCTCAGGACCCCTTCGGGCCCCCAGGCGCGTCCGCGCCACGGCGCCGGGCCTCCGTCCGCCCCGCCGCGGAGTCCCTGGCGGGGCCAGCGGGCGCGGCGCGGCCGCCCTCGTGCGCCCGGCGGCTCGCGGCCATGGGCGCGCTTCTGACCTGGTACACCTCCTCGGTCCCCCTGCGGAGGCGCGCGCGCCCGAGGGCGAGCACCACCAGGGAGACGAAGGACTCGAGCAGCCTGGCGTCCTCGACCGTCGGGAGCCCCTGGCCCGACCTCGGGCGGATGCCGAGCACGCCCAGGATGCCCGAGTGGGACCGCATCGGCACGAAGCGCAGCGTGCCGCCCGGGAGGTTGTCCGTCCCGAGGCCCGCGGCCTCCCCGTGGTCGAGCGACCACCTGGCCACGGCCATCTCCGGGACGGTGACCTCGGCACCCTCGCTCGCCAGGGCCAGCTCGAGCGTGTCGCCCCGGGGCATGATGACCACGGCGCTGTAGCCGAAGGTGCTCTGGACGTGCGCGATGAACGAGGCGAGGATGGCGGTCTCGTCCGGCGCGACGGCGAGGTCGCGCGTGAGCGCGAACAGCGACGCCGTCACCGCCTCGCGGTGGTGCGCGCTCTCGGCCCTCTCCCGCGTGCGCGAGACCAGGAGGCTGATGACGATGCCCACCAGGAGGAGCGCGGCGAAGGTGACCAGGTGCTCGGTGTCGGCGACGTCCATGGTGTACAGCGGGGGCACGAAGAAGAAGTTGTACGCCAGGATGCTCGCGGCCGCGGTGAATATCGCCGGGAAGAGCCCCAGGTAGACCGCCGCGACCACGACCGCCAGCAGATAGAGCATCACGAGGTTCGTGAGCGAGAGGTACTGGTCGAGCAGCCAGCCCGCGCCCGTCGCGGCGAGCACGAGCAGGGACGCCCAGACGTAGTTCGCGGCCCACGACCGCTCCCACGGGGCGAGCGAGAGCAGGGGCTCCGGGGGCGGCGCCTCGTCGGTCACGACCAGCACGTCGATGGGCCCGCTGTTGCGTATCACGCTCGGTCCTATGTCGGGCCTGAGGACCTCCTCCCACAGCCGGCGGAGCCTCCACCCCAGGATGACGCGCGTGACGTTGTTGCGCGTGGCGTAGTCCAGGACGGCCCTCGCGTCGCGCGGGAGCGGCGTCGGGTTCGTGCGGCCGCCCAGGGTCTCGGCGAGATGGAGCGCCGAGCGCATGCGCTCGCGGTAGGTGGGCGGCCCGCGGTTCGGCCCAGGGTCCATGCCGACGAGGACGACCTCCCACTCCGCGTAGAGCTCGTCCGCGAGCCTCTTGCCGGCCCGCACGAGGCGCTCGCCCATCTCCTGGCGGGGGTCTATGAGCACGAGGAGCCGCTCGCGCGCGGGCCAGGGGCCAGGGATGGCGAGGCTCTCCATGTAGGTCCGCATCTGGTCGTCGAGGCGCTCGGCCACGCGCCTGAGGGTGATCTGGCGCAGCGCTATCAGGTTGCCCTCGCGGAAGAAGTTCTGGGCGGCGCGCCTGGCCTGCTCGGGGACGTAGACCTTCCCCTCCGAGAGCCGCTTGAGGAGCTCGTGCCTGGGGATGTCGACGACCTGGACCTCGGTGGCCTCCTCGAGGATGCGGTCGGGCACGGTCTCCGACACCCTCACCTGGGTGATGCGCGCGATGGTGTCGTTGAGGCTCTCGAAGTGCTGGATGTTGACGGTCGTGTATACGTTGATGCCGGCGTCGAGGAGCTCGTCCACGTCGTTCCAACGCTTGGGGTGGCGAGAGCCGGGCGCGTTCGTGTGGGCGAGCTCGTCGACGAGCACGAGCGCGGGATGCATCCTCAAGATGGCGTCGAGGTCCATCTCCGCGAGCTTGATGCCGCGGTGCTCGACCGTGCGCATCGGCACCTTCTTGAGGGGGACGAGGAGCTTCTCGGTCTCGGGGCGGCCGTGCGTCTCGGCGACGCCCACCACCACGTCGACACCCTGGTCGGAGAGGTGGCCCGCGGCCTCGAGCATCTCGTAGGTCTTCCCCACGCCCGGCGCGTAGCCGAGGTAGATGCGCAGCCGGCCCCGCGTCCTCTGGCGCTCCTCCTTCTTGATCGCCTCGAGGAGTCGGTCTGGGTCAGGGCGGAGCTCGCGTCCGGTCATGGGGGGCCCTCCGTGCAGCCGTCCCGGCCGTGGCCACCATCGCGGGGGGGCCGTGGCGCGGGATGCGTGGACATGTCCCCCTCACCCCATCAGCATTTCGGCTATGGGACCGAGCGCCAGGGCGGCGAAGAACGTGAGCGCGCCCAGGAGCATGATGTTGAAGTCGACCCACAGCACGAAGGTGGCCGTGTGCGTGGGCAGGCTGCCCGGGCTCGGGGACGCGGTCCGCCTGACGCCGAGCGTCGCCGCGAGGACCAGTGTGAGGACGCACAGCCCGTACCGGCCCACCAGCATCGCGGCGGCGAGCGTCCAGTTGTAGAACGGCGTCGACACGGTCAGCCCCGCGAAGGCGCTGCCGTTGTTGTTGGCGCACGACGAGTACGCATACAGTATCTCGGTGAACCCGTGCGGGCCCGGGTTGAGCACGCCCGCTCGGCCCTCGGGGGACATCGCGGCCCACGCGGTCCCCACGAGCAGCGTGACGGCCGGAAGCAGGAACAGCGCTATGGAGAGGCGCATCTCCTCCGCCCCCAGCTTCTTTCCGAGGTACTCCGGCATCCGCCCGATCATGAGCCCCGCCATGAACTGGGCGATGAGGACGAACACGAGCATGCCCGTCAGCCCCGTGCCCACGCCCCCGAAGACGACCTCGCCGAGCTGCATCAGGAGCAGCGGCACCATGCCCCCGAGCGGCGTGTACGAGTCGTGCATAGAGTTGACGGCCCCGCACGAGGTGCCGGTGGTGGCGGAGGCGAAGAACGTGGAGGCCCCGATGCCGAACCGGACCTCCTTGCCCTCCATGTTGCAGCCGATGTTGGTCGCGGACGGGACCTGGTCGACGCCGAGCGCGTCGAGGCGCGGGTTCCCCTGCAGCTCGGCCCAGGTGCAGACCGCCAGGAACAGGACGAACAGCACGACCATGGCGGCGAGGATGGCGTACCCCTGCCGCCGGTCCTTGACCCACTGGCCGAACGCGACGCACCCTGCGGCCGGCAGCAGGAGGAGCGCGACTATCTCGAGCGCGTTCGTGAGCGGGGTGGGGTTCTCGTAGGGGTGGGCCGAGTTGGCGTTGAAGAACCCCCCTCCGTTGGTGCCGAGCTCCTTGATGGCCTCCTGGGAGGCCACCGGCCCGAGCGGGATGGTCTGCACCGCCACCACCGAGCCGTCCGCGGCCCGCGCGGGGTCGAGGAGGGGCACGTCCGCCGGGCCCGCGAGCGTCTGTGGCACCCCCTGGGAGACGAGCACCAGGGCGAGCGCGAACGAGAGGGGGAGGAGGACGAGGGTCGAGCGCACGATGTCGGCCCAGAAGTTGCCGAGCTCCCATGTGCGCTTGCGCGAGATGCCGCGGAAGAACGCGGCCATCACCGCGAGCCCGGTCGCGGCCGACAGGAAGTTCTGTACCGTGAGAGCGAGCATCTGAGTGAGGTAGCTCATCGTCGCCTCCCCCGCGTACCATTGCCAGTTCGTGTTCGTCCCGAAGCTCACGGCGGTGTTGAACGCCCCGTCGAGCCTCAGGGAGGGCAGGTGCTGGGGATTGAGCGGGAGCGACCCCTGGAGCATCTCGATCGCCATGACGACGGCGATGCCGACCGCGTTGAACATGAGCAGGCAGAGGGCGTAGGCCCTCCAGTCCATCTCCTCGGGCTCGCGGATGCCGGCCAGGCGCAGCAACCGGTCGGCGGGCCGGTTGACCCACCGGCTCCACCGGCCCTGGTCGCCACGGAGCACGGCCGCCAGGAACAGGCCCGCCGGGACGGCGGCCACGAGGAGCACCGCGATGATCACTGCCGACTGGGCCCAGCCGTCGAGGGGGAGGCCGCCGGCGAGGGCGGCCTCGGACGGTGCCGTGCCGGCGGGCGGCGCGCTGCCACCCGAGGAGAGGTCGTCTATGGCCAGGTTGAGCACCAGGACGTTCACGCGCGGCTCGCCGAGGAAGCCCAGGTCACGACCCTCCACGTGCGCGAGGACGAGGTCCTCGACGATCGACGCGTTGAGCGAGCGCTCGCGCGCGACGCGCGGCACCTGGTACAGGGCGGCGGCGACGCTGACGTGGGGGTCCAGGCCCGAGGCCGAGGCGGTGACGAGGTCGGCCGGAACGGGGGCGTCGTTGCCGGGGTCCACGGCCCGCAGCGATGCGATGCGCTCCTCAACGGCCTGGGAGAGCGCGGGGTTGCTCGGCCCGAGGTTTGAGCCGGCGGAGAGGCTGGCGTTGTAGGGGAAGCCCGGGGTGGCGGAGGGGCGCCCCCAGAAGTAGCGCGGCGACGAGAAGGGCTGGCCGATGAGCTCGGAGCCCACGACGTCGCCGCCGCGCTCGAGCATGCTGCCGTCCGCCTGGTGCGGGAACGCGAGCTGCGCGACGCCCGTGACGAGCAGCGGGTACGCCAGCCCCGTGATGAGCATGAGCGCCCCGAAGATGAGCACCGTGCGGCGGACCTGCACCAGCACGCGCGCGCGCCGGAGGCCGCTGGCCGGGGGCAGCTGGCGCAGGATGGCCTCCCTGGGGCCCTGGCGGGCGCGACCGCCGGGAGCGGTCGTCACATGCTCACCCCCAGGGCCACCATGAGGAGGTCTATGAGCTTTATGCCGAGGAACGGGACGACGACCCCGCCCACGCCCCAGACGAGCAGGTTGCGGCGCAGCAGCTGGGTGGCCGGCAGGGGCCTGTAGCGCACGCCGCGCAGCGCGACGGGGATGAGCAGGACGATGATGACGGCGTTGAAGATGACGGCCGACATGATGGGCGAGCCCAGGCGCATGACGTTGAGCGACTCGAGCGCGGGGTAGGTCGCGGCGAACGCGGCCGGGAGGATGGCGAAGTACTTGGCCAGGTCGTTCGCCACGCTGAACGTCGTGAGCGCGCCGCGGGTCATCAGCATCTGCTTGCCCGTCTCGACGATGTCGATGAGCTTCGAGGGGTTGCTGTCGAGGTCGACCATGTTCGCGGCCTCGCGCGCCGGCTGCGTGCCCGTGTTCATGGCGACCGCGACGTCGGCCTGCGCGAGGGCAGGGGCGTCGTTCGTGCCGTCGCCGGTCATCGCGACGACCTGGCCGTCCCTCTGGTACTCGCGTATCAGACGCAGCTTGCTCTCCGGCGTCGCCTCCGCGAGGAACGTGTCCACCCCCGCCTCGGCCGCGATGGTCGCGGCGGTGAGGTGGTTGTCGCCCGTGACCATGACCGTCCGGATGCCCATCTTGCGGAGGTGGGCGAGCCTCTCCTTGATACCGCCCTTCACCACGTCCTTCAGGTGGATGACGCCGACCGCCTTGGCGTCCCGTGTCACCACGAGCGGCGTGCCGCCGTCGCGCGCGACGCGCTCGACCGCCTCCCTGAGCTGTGCCGTGACAGGGTGGCCCGCGGCCTCCACGACGCGGAACATGGTGTCGGGCGCCCCCTTGCGGATGGAGAGGCCGCCGACGTCGGCGCCGCTCATGCGCGTCTCCGCGGTGAAGGGGATGAACCGGGCCGTCGGGGCCTCGTCCCCCCCTGCGATGTCCCGCCCGCGGAGCCCGTACCTCGCCTTGGCAAGGACCATGACGCTCCGCCCCTCGGGCGTCTCGTCGGCGAGCGAGGCCAGCTGCGCGAGCTCGGCGACGACCTCGGCGCGCTCGCCGTCGACGGGGATGAACTCCACCGCCTGCCGGTTGCCGAGCGTGATGGTCCCGGTCTTGTCGAGGAGCAGCACGTCGACGTCCCCGGCCGCCTCGACGGCCTGCCCCGAGAAGGCCATCACGTTGCGGCGGACGAGCCGGTCGATGCCCGCGATGCCGATGGCGCTCTTGAGGCCGCCGATGGTGGTGGGCGCGAGGCAGACCAGCAGCGCGACGAGAACGGTCAGGCCCACCACCTCGCCGGAGCCCTGTACGTCGACGCTGTAGGACGAGTAGGTCCAGAGCGTCGAGCAGACGACGATGAAGATGGCTGTGAACCCGACGAGGAGCGTGTCCAGGGCCACCTCGTTGGGCGTGCGCTTGCGCTTGGCGCCCTCGATGAGCGCGATGACGCGGTCGATGAACCCGGAGCCCGGGTCGACCGTGACGCGCACGACGAGCCAGTCGGACAGCAGGCGGGTGCCGCCCGTGAGCGCGTCGCGGACGCCGCCCGCCTCCCGGATGACGGGCGCGCTCTCGCCGGTCATGGCGCTCTCGTCGACGGAGGCCGCGCCCTGCAGCACCTCGCCGTCGGCGGGGACGGTGTCGTTCGCCTCGACGAGGAACAGGTCGCCGCGGCGCAGCTCGGTCGAGGGGACCTCGGTCCACGCCATCTTGGTGGGGCGGACCTTCGACAGCGCCGCGCTCTCGTCCAGGCGCTTGGCGAAGGTGACCCGGCGCATCCGGCGCAGCGCCTCGGCCTGGGCCTTGCCGCGGCTCTCGGCCAGCGCCTCGGCGAAGTTGGCGAACAGGACCGTGAACCACAGCCACAGCGACACCGCGATCACGAACGCGGGCTCCTCGCCCCCGGGGACGAGCAGGACGGCGACGGCGAGCAGAGTCGTCATCGCGCTCCCCACCTCGACGACGAACATCACGGGATTGCGCAGCATGTGCAAGGGATTGAGCTTGCGCAGGGATGCCACGAAGGCCTCCTTGTAGACCTTCGGGCGTGACTCGCCGTCATGGGCCTTTGAGGGGGCCCCCTTTGGCGCCCCATGCGACCGCACGCCGCTGGTGGCATCTTCGGGCATGCCAGGTCACCCCCGGAACGATAAGCCGGCCCCGTGAGGAACCGTGGACTGGGCTGCCCGTTTCCCCGACAGGTGCACCGACAGGAGCGCGCTAGAGGTAGGGCCATATATAAACATGCCTGGGGCGTGGCCAGGGTGGCGCGCGAGCGGTCCGACAGGCAGAGGGAGGATGGTGCCGCCGAGACCCGCGGCCTGGTCGCGACGACGGACCGCTGGGATAGGGCGCAGGGCGAGCACCGCAGCAACGCTTATCTCGGGGGCGCGCGTTGCCCGGCACCATGTCCGGAAAGGCGCGCGAGTTCCAGAACATCCTGGTCATGGGCAAGTCCGGGGCGGGCAAGCAGCCGCGCATCGACGTGCTGGTCAAGGAGTTCGGCCTCAAGCAGCTCTCGACCGGGGACATGTTCCGCAACTACCTCGGGATGCTCTCGAAGTCCGGCTTCACGGGCAAGTCGGACGAGTTCTGGGACAAGCGGGCGGGTCGCATGATGACGGACGCGGCCATCAAGGAGCGGCTCGCGCCGTACGCCAGGTCGTCGGACGAGCTCGACGCTCTCGTGCTGGGCGCCAAGGCCCGCTACTACGTGGACTCGGGCCTGTTCGGGCCCGACGAGCTGGTCAACGACATGGTCGACGACGCGTTCAGGCGCATGGGCCACAGGGGCGCCGTGCTCGACGGCTACCCGCGCACGCTCGACCAGGCCAAGCACCTGGAGGCCGTGCTGCGCAGGGCGGGGACCAGGATGGACCTCGTGGTGCTGGTCGACAACGACGACGAGGCCATCGTGCGGCGCACCGTGGGCAGGCGCATCTGCCCCAAGTGCAAGCGGGTCTTCCATCTCGAGCACAAGCCCCCGCGCGACGGGAGGTTCTGCACCGAGGACGGCACCGAGGTCGTGCAGCGCTCCGACGACACCGAGGAGAAGATCCGCCGCCG
>Ga0079037_100001067_pt1 | contig 13715 bp, 10 predicted proteins | sample Mud3Dept4metaG_FD_71479 | JGI IMG/M metagenome (GOLD analysis project Ga0079037, IMG submission 71479) | Freshwater wetland microbial communities from Ohio, USA, analyzing the effect of biotic and abiotic controls - Mud 3 Core 4 Depth 4 metaG | ecosystem: Environmental > Aquatic > Freshwater >... | reverse complement strand
TGGCTCACAGCATAAAGAGGGAAAAAAGCGGCCACCGCTCCCCAGAGGATGTTGGCCGCAAAAGACATGACTGCCGGGTGAAGTGTTTTTAAATCCAAGAATAACCCGTTCCGAGCAGACTCGCTGCCAGGAGGTTGGCTAGATTTCTTCGGAAGGCGGAGTGCAAAAATGAGAGAAAGCAGGGAGAGGGCCGTGCAAAGGAGGAAAAGAGAGGGAAAGCTCATAAGGTTGATCATGTACATGCCAGCAGCAGGGGCGATTGCAAAAGCGAAATTATAGGCGGTGTAAAAATAACTGATGCTCTCCGCCCGGTGAGCCTCTGGGCTAATGTTGATTACCATGATGACTGAGGCCGTGTAAAAGAAAGCCGCACCGACTCCTTGGAGTATTCTCACAATAAAAAAGGGCCAAAAAGGAGCAGCTACGATATAACTGACTGAAGTCACTGCGTAAATAAGAGCTCCTGCGAGCAAGAACTTCCTCTCAGGAACCTTCATAAGGGCTTTTCCGACCGCAGGTCGTAGAATGACAGACGACACACTGAGTGCTCCGATGAGCACCCCGATCCTTTCCTCTCGTGATCCTAAACCGGCGAGATAGATGGGAAGCGTAGGGACAAGAAGGCAGACGGTAAAGGAGAGGGCAAGCTGAGACAAGAAAACAGAAACGAACTCAGGGGTCAGTATCTTCCGTATTGCCATCGTATCAAACCATACTCACTTGGGCATATCCTGTACATCAGGGATCAACGAGGAATCAAGGACAGATGAGAGGCAGGGATCTCTTCCATGGATGACGGGCGGACAAGAACGGATCACCAGAACCTTCTTTCGAATCCTCTTCAATTGCATCGTTAAGGTGGCGGCTTCACTCGCTCGAATAGTCCATAAAGATAGTAAGATAAGGACTTCTGCGGTTTCAAAACATTGTATTGCTACGACAGGCCGCTAAAGTACGGAAGCCTTGTATGTCAGGATGCGGCTACGTGGTCCTCCTCCGGCTTCTCTTCGCGCAGCATTTTAAATACAAGGCCGTAAAAACTGTCATCTTGAGACATATATTTCCAGCCCAATTGAGTGTAACAGTTCCGGCAGAGCTGAATTTGCCACGAATAACCCCGGAACCAGGAATACCCATTTGAGATCCTTTCAACGCCCACGCATCCCGGAGCATTGCGATAACAGCCCAGCCGGACGATGTTACCATAATAGGGAAAGTCATGGTTGTGGCGGCCCCGAAAATCAATCTTTTCAGACACCCTGGTGACAAGATGGCCGCAGGAAGCGCAAACAAGTCTCCATTCCCGGGTCTTGTCATCCTCTTCATGCTCAAAGAGAGAAGGCCTCTTCTCTAAGTAGGTCAGGTGATCGAGGTCCCCTTTCGAGGGGTATTTCCCTGAAGATCTTTCGGTGATGATGGAGCGCGATTCATCTTTTTCAAAATCTTTTGCCATGCTCATTAGATTAGATAGAAACCTTGTGCTTTTCAACCTATTTGGAATAGGTATATTCCTCACCAGGGTTTAATTTAATAACCTCCACATTAGGCGCTTCTTTCCGGGTCAACTCGATAAAATCTGAAGGGTCTTGGACCAGAATGGGGAAGGTCTTGAAGTGCATGGGAATGACTTTCTTAGGCGATATCATTTTGGTGGCCCTAGCCGCCTGGACCGGATCCATGGTGAATACGCTCCCGATGGGAAGCATGGCCACATCTATCGGATAGAGTTCTCCCAAGGTTTTCATAGACTCGAATATGCCCGTATCGCCTGCGTGGTAGAACGTCGTCCCGTCTTCCAACCGGATAATGTAACCGCAGGGGGCGCCGGTTGCCGTGGAATGGAAAGCCTGGGTCATGGTTACAGAAATTCCTTCATAAACCAGGTTGCCCCCGATGTTCATCCCATAACCAAAGTAGCACACTTTCTCCGGCGGAATTTTGGCATCGCTTTGGAGGCGCCGGGCCGTTTCTACGTTGGCCACTAGGAGGCCGCCGGTCTTCTGGACGATTTCCGTAGCCTGTCCCACGTGGTCGAAATGGTCATGAGTAACCAAAATCAGGGTAGCCTGTTTGACCTCATCCAGCTTCATGGCTGCCAGCGGGTTATCGAACCAGGGGTCGATATATATTACCTTTCCTGTTCCACTTGTAATCTGAAACCCAGCATGAGATATCCATTTAACTTTCGTCCTAGCCATTGAACCCTCCTTATCATTTGGTGGTGGATAATAAATGATAAATCTCGACTCGTGAGATCCGAGTCCAGGATTGTAAGCCCCAAGTATCAGTAAAGTCTCGTATCATCTTGATCAGAACTGAGTCAATCCCCGGGTTGGTAGATATTCTTGAAGCGGCTCGGCCGTGTATCACGCAGCCTCCTTTAAAAGGCTTGCTTGCCCGGCAACACTTCCCGTAACTTCCAAAGTTTCTCTGGGAATTGGGTAAGGAGCAGGAATTCTTGACTGCGCCACAGATCCCAGAGGGGTTCGTCAGCGAGTCTGGCCTTAACTGGCCGCTTCACTTATCGGGGATGGCAGCGGCCACGCGGGAAAGGAAATCATCCATGTCCCATGCGCCCCGCACTGAGGTTGCCCCAAACCTGACGATGACCAAGTTCTTGGATGGAATGATAACCACATACTGCTCCTGGTATCCCCTGGCAGCGAAAGCGTCCGTGGGTGCATTTGGCCACAGGCGGTCCTTCGGGTTCGGCTTTGTCCCGGCATTCAGCCAAAACAGGGCGCCGTACTGTCCCTGCGGGGCTTTAGGTGTCGGCGTGGCGCTGTATTTCGCCCATCCTTCTGGAAGAACCCTTTCTCCTTTCCAGAGTCCGTCCTGCAGATACAGGAGGCCGAATCGGGCCCAGTCCCTGGGCGTGGCGAATATATAGGAAGATCCCACAAACGTACCGGAAGGGTCAGGTTCGGCAACAGCACTGTGCATGCCGATCTTCGCAAACAGCTCCTTTCGGAGAAAATCATAGTACCTCGTATAGTCCTTCTCCGCGGCATGACGGACGATTCGCGCTATGATATTGGCTGTGCCGCTCGAGTAGACCCACTTACCCTCAGGCTCAGCATCCAGAGACTTTTCTGCCGCATAAGCAGCAAAATCATAACTGCGGTAGAGCATATCGGTCACGTCGTATAGGGGTTCGTAGGTTTCATCAAACTTCAGACCGCTGCTCATTCGCAGGAGCTGATCCAGGGTAATGTTTTTCCGAGGATCATCTGCCTTTTGCCACTCAGGAACCGGCGCCGGTTCTCGGATTCGGAGCTTCCCTTGTCTCACAAGAATCCCTACCAGGGCATTTGTCACGCTCTTGCTCATGGACCAACCCAGAAGGGGCGTGCTTTTATCAAAACCAGGCGCATACCTTTCCCCGATGAGCTTGCCGTCATAGACGACTAGCACTGCTCGCGTCAGCTTTTTCCTCTCGGGGTCAGGTTCAGCAAAGGCTGCGTCCAGCGCCCCCTTCAGCCTGTCTATGTTCGCTTCCCCTGCCAAAGGTTCGGGAGCGTCCCCTTCGCCCAGGGGCCAGGGCACATTAGGTACTATTTGCGGGGCAGGGGCCAGCTCCGGAACCATGAACTGCTGCTTTCGCAGCTCTGCCTCGGTTGTGCCGGCCACGAGCGTACATCCGCAACCTTCCCTGTACACAGCCTTTGATTTGAACAGGCCGAAGGAACTGGCCACAACCGTTTTTTGTACAGGATCTATTTTTACATCGATGATCTTAGCAAGGGGGTTTATTGGTGCCACATCTTCACGGTATGTGATCTGAGGGTCCCTGTGAGAGATGAAGACACTTGAGCAGATGTATCTGGCCGTGTACCCCGTTCCGATGGGAACGGCCATGCTCAAGTACCACCCAGCTCCGATCAAGACAAGAAGGAGGAGGGTGCCTATGCCTATCAAGAGCTTTTTCTTGAGATGCATGATCTTGCTCTCCTGCGGGTCGTGAAAAAAACGGGTTTGCCTATGGCTTGAACACCTCTCTCGCGCATGGCAGAATGGCCTTGGGAAGCTGATGACCTTTTGCATTAGTGGCCATCTCAGCCCTCCTGTAAGTTTAAAGGATCATGACATATTTTGCACCAAGTATCTCCACAGCGCGGCATAGCCGCAACCAAATCCGAAGCACGAAATCCGAAATCCGAAACAAATTCGAACGACCAAAATTCGAATGATCCAAACAAGTTGGAAAGCAAGACAAGAAATTTGCTTAAGAAAATTTTAAGAAATCGAACGTTAGTAGTACAGAGGAATAAGGCGCTATCGCGTCAGGTCTTGTTTCTTGATATTCCCCCAGAATAGCTGTAAACGCTGTTCTATGATCAGACTGCTGAGGATACCGTCAGAAGAAGATTGCACATTGTCCAGGAGCGCATTACCCAACGGTTAGCAGAATTTGGAGAAAGGCTTCCTTAGGAAAGTCCAAAAAAGACCCCACGTCGTGGGTTCAGAAGGCGCCAAGCAAAAGCGAACAAAGTCATTCAAGGTAGTCAACAACGTCCCGCGTTTCACAGCCGGAGTTCTGCATTCGCATCGCTGGAAAGAGGACTGTGGTCCCTCTGACGACCGTGTAGTGTCACTAAGCAAAAGCCTGAAAGAAGATAAGGCAGGGCTGTTATGACCCTGCCTTTTGAAAAGCTCCAAATACTGGGGTTCACCGCGTTAGGTTTGTTGCTGCATAGCCTTGAGAGTGGCAATTACCTCGTCTATGGATAGCATGGACTCGACCTTGAATTTAACATGAGGAAGGTATTGTGCAATCATGGCGAAGATCTCTTTCTCATCTGCATCACTGATAGATGTCCTAAAGGTGAAGTCGCGTTGGCTAATGGCCGGGTGCTTCGTAGACGGGGCCGTAGTCGCCGCTTTCAAAAACGGGCCTGAACTCGCAGAGCAACGCGTTGGTCGCTTGTTCGACCAGGACCACATCCCGCTCACAGACTTGGGTCATGTCCATGTTGTTGACGGCTCTTTTCAGCTGCTCAAACTGGGTCAGAAGCTTTTCGTTTTCAAAGGAGAACTGGATCCTCTTGTGAACGTCGATGATTGTACCGATGCACATTTCCACCCGCAACCGATATTTGACCCTCTGTTCCATAGGCGAGCGGACCTACGCTCTTCCGGTCTCCACAAGAGTGTCCAGGAAGATCTTGTAGAATCGTTCGTTCTCTGAAACCGCCTTTTTCAGGATCAGATGCAGTTTTTCAATGTCTTTGGAATTGATCACCACGTTCGCGCTCATGGCAAAGGACATCATGTTGTCCATGGTCTTGAAGTTGTCCGAGATGAGGGCGAGGAAAATCTTCCGGCGAACCGACATGGAAAGCCTGTTCAGGTAATTGACGATGACGCTGTGATCGAGGGGCTGGTTGTCAAACCCGTCGGCGAGAATAATGAGATCAAAATGGTGGAAACGCAATTTCCCGATCGCATCCCTGGTATTAGGCGTGGGGATGCATTTGTATCCGATGAGTTCCAGCCCGGCTCTGAGACGATCATCGGTCATGGAGCTGTTGGGCATGATCAGGGCAAGCTTCATCCCCTCTTCAAAAAAATCGAGAGCCTGATCGCTTGTGAAATCCTCATACCCGTAGGATTCTTCGGGAGGTTTCCGGTCGGCTAAAGGATTCACCATCTCCATGCGGAGCTCTCCGGACTCATCCGCCTTGGCAGGCTGCTCCAGCACCTCACCCCTAACCGATATCTTGCCCTTGCACTTCGGACAGCTCAGTTTAATGACCTTGTCTTTGGGAACCTTGTCGTCAGGAATGTTGAACCTGGTCTTGCACTTCTCGCAGGTAACTTCCATGGTCTCTGCTCCTCTTTACATTTTTCCGTACTTCTTGGTGTAGTCCTGGTCAATGCTCAGGTCTTCGATGGACGTGGTCTTTTCGCCTCTTGCCGATTTGACCGCGTCAATCGCCCTTCCCACAATCGCTTTGCGGGAGGCATAACTCAAAGCGGTCTCCTCTGTGATGAATCCTTTTTGATAGAGCTCTGTGATGCTCTGATCAAAGGTCATCATGCCGAAGGGCTGGCCTGCTTCAATGATATCATAGAACGTTTTGCCTTCTGCTTCGCCGTGCAGGACCGTGTCTTTCACTCGCAGATTCGTGCTCATGATTTCGAAGGCGGCCACACGACCCCCTCCGATCTTGGGAAGCAGTCTCTGGCAAGCGATCCACCGGATCGAATCCGCCAGGCGGATGCGGATTTGCCTCTCATCTTCCTGCTCAAACATACCGACGATTCTGTTAACCGTTTGGCCTACATCCGTCGTGTGGAGCGTGGTCAGCAGAAGGTGACCGGTCTCGGCCGCAGAGAGCCCGATCTCCACGGTTTCCCTATCCCTCATTTCACCGACCAGAACCACCTTGGGCGCCTGCCGAAGGGCGGCCCTCAGGCCGTTGGCGAAATTGTCGAAATCGATTCCCAGCTCCCGCTGATTGAACGTGGCCTTTTTCTGAGCATGGACATACTCCACAGGATCCTCCAGGGTCACCACATGAACCGATTTCTTCTCGTTGATCTCATTGAGGACTGCGGCAAGAGAAGTGGATTTGCCGCTTCCTGTAGCGCCCGTCACCAGGATCATCCCGTTCCGGTCTTCAGCCATTCTGCGAAATGCCGCAGGGAGCATCATCTCGTCCACCGTCGGCACCCGGGCTGCCAGCTGCCTCATCACCGTGGAGATATAGCCCTTCTGAGAAAAAATGTTCACCCTGAATCGGGCTTTGCCCGCGAGCTGATAGGACGTGTCACAGGAACCTTCTGACAGTAGGAATCGGGTGAGCCTCCGGTCTCCGTTAATGAGGTTGAGGGCGAGGACTTCAGCCTGAAAAGGGGTGAGCTTCGAAATAGTAGGATTGAGGGACACGGGCACCAGCTGGCCCGACGATTCAACCTGACAGGCTTTGTCCACCGTAAAATTGAGGTCCGAGACATTGTCATGGGACTCCAGCATGGCGGTTAAAATATGGTCAATCTCTTGTCGTCTCATCTCTTTCTCTCCCCCCTTTCGGGCCCAAGAGTTGCGTTCCGTTCCTACACCTCCGTAAAGTCAGAAGGAGGCTGCTTCAGAAAGGGAAGGAACTTACCCTTGTCATTGCATTTGGTATACGCATCATCGGGGCTGATGATCTTTTTCATCAGGAGTTCCAGAATAGCATCATCCAGCGACTGCATGCCGTATTTTTTGCCTGTCTGGATCATGGAAGGGATCTGATAGGACTTTCCTTCTCGGATCAGGTTTCTCACTGCCGGGTTAGCGATCATGATTTCAAGGGCCGCCACCCTGCCCCTCTTGTCCCTTCTCTTGAAAAGGGTCTGGGAAATAACCGCTCGGATTCCGTCGGCCAGGGTATTCCTGATCTGTTCCTGTTGGTTTACCGGGAAAACTTCAATGATGCGATCCACGGTCTTGGCCGCGCTGTTGGTGTGCAGGGTGGCAAAAACGAGGTGCCCTGTTTCCGAAGCTTCAATGGCGAGGGCAATGGTTTCCAGATCCCTCATTTCGCCAACCATAATGATGTCCGGGTCTTCTCTGAGAGCGCCCCTCAGGGCCGCAGCAAACGACTTGGTGTGGAGCCCCACTTCCCGGTGGTTGATGATGGCCTTTTCGCTCTGATGAACAAACTCCAGAGGATCCTCGACGGTGATAATGTGATCCTTTCGACTCATGTTGGCTTCGTGAACAACCGCAGCGAGGGTGGTTGACTTTCCGCTGCCCGTCGGTCCGGTCACCAGCACAAGACCGCGGGGCAAGCTGGCCAGCCTTTGCACCACCTTGGGAAGTCCCAGCTCATCGCAGCTCAAAATCCTCGAGGGAATTTCCCGAAAAACACCACCAATACCGTATTTTTGCTGAAAAAAATTGGCTCTATACCTGGCAAGCCCCGGAATTTCATAGGCAAAATCCACGTCACCCGTTTCTTCAAACTCCTTGACCTTGTGTTCGGGTGCGATTTCATAGAGCATGGCCTTGAGGGGATCATTCTCAAGAGGTTGATATTTGACCCGCTCGAGTTCGCCGCCTATCCGCAGAACAGGCTGCTGCCCTGATACCATGTGGAGATCCGAAGCCCCTTGATCGTGCATGAGCTTGAAGAATGCATCTATTTGCGCCATAAGTGTCCTCCAGTGGAAATCACCTTCTAATTATACATGGGTCAGATTGATTTATTCAAGTCCCAAAATCCTGTACCAGGTTTTGTCGAAAATCCCTGTTTCATTCTAACTGCATGGGATTTCTATTTTTTCCAAGCTCATTCACCATCATGAGAGCATCCTGGCCAGAGGGATAAAAGCCGTTTTTGGTCTCCACGAACCTGTATCCGTGCCTTAGGAAAAGCTTTTGCGCTGCGAGGTTCTCTTTGGCCGTGTGGAGAAAGAGTCTCGGTTCCCCCAGTTCTCCCACACTCCTTTGTGCAACCTGAAGAAGTTCTCCCCCTATTCCTCTTTGTTGGAACTCGGGAGTGACGGCGATGGCGAGAACCTCGGCGCGTGTTTCCCCCTCTCTGTCGCCAGGCAGAGCGCCGATCATCACAAAGCCCACACGTCTACCCTCAGCCATGGAAATCAGGGTCATGGTCACACCTGATTCAAACCACCGACTGACCGTGGTCCTGTAAGGCCCGTAAATGCTGAAGACTTTTGCGCTTAACCCGGCGATGAAAGCCTTGTCGGAGGGTTTTGCGGGACGAATTGTGGTTTTGTCTTTCAGGGGAGAAAAGGGGGTTTGGTCATTTGTCATTATTTCGGTTGCGGCCAAAGGCAGCCATGGCAGGATGATTTCACAGATTTTTCCAGTATTGACCGTGAACACTCTTGACCCGTGCAACCACGTTATCCACCATCTCCTGCATGACAGGAGCCATCAGATCTGTGGGATTGGCTTCGTTTAAGCCCGCCAGTTCCTTGAGCACCTCTTTCACGGAGTCTCGTTCCCCGTAGAGATCATATCCCCCTTCGAGGGTGAGGACCACCTTTCCTGCGCAGCACTGGTCCGCAATATCCATGATGGCCCGGGTCATTGCGGCAAACCCTCCAGGCGTCACGTTCATCCCTCCCAGAGGGTCACCGATGTAAATATCAAAACCTGCTGAGACGAGAATCAGTTCGGGTTTGTACTCGAGAGCAATCGGTTTCAGCACCTTCTGAAAGATGCTCAGATACTCCGCGTCCCCGTATCCAATGGTGAGGGGGACATTGACTGTGAATCCCCGACCTTTCCCTGTGCCGATTTCGCTGTAAGCTCCGGTTCCCGGATAATAGGGGTACTGATGGGTAGAGAAGTAAAGGATCGTCGGATCTTCCTCAAAGGAGTGCTGGGTGCCGTTGCCGTGATGAAGGTCCCAGTCCACAATCAGAATGCGCCCAATCCCGAGGGATTCCTGGGCATATCGGGCGCCTACGGCAATGTTGTTGAACAGGCAGAAGCCTTTTGCCTGACCTCTTTCCGCATGATGCCCCGGAGGCCTGACCAGGGCAAACGCGTTTTTCAGCTTTCCCGCGCAGACTTTGGAAATCGCCTCGCACATGCCTCCGGCGGCCAGAATCGCGGCGTCGTAAGACGCGGCACAGGTCTGGGTGTCAGGGTCCAGATAGGTGTACTCAATCCCTGAGGTGGCTGCAAGAGTGTCAATGTAGTAACCGGCATGAACAAGAAGAAGCTCGTTTTTGAGCGCCGGTCTCGGCGGAATTTCTTGAAATTTGCCTGCCATGTCTGGCTCTTCGAGCATGGCATAAATGACCTTAAGCCTCTGGGGGCATTCCGGATGGTAATCCCCCATCCAGTGATCCATGTATCGTCCGTCCTTAACAATGCCTGAGGATGCCACCTTTTTCACCTCTGAACTGTTCTTGCCCATTTGATTCCGCACCGTCTCTTAGCCGTTTGGATTTGAATATCATAATTATCGTTTTCTTAAAAGCAATTCCCTATTGACAACAGGAAAGAAAATGCAAGAGACTCGGCAAGAAAACGAGGCCAGGGCTTTTGCTGGGAGGGCCATGTTTTTTTTCATTGCAGGTATCCAGCCTAAGACGGTCGAGCTTGATGGTCCATCAAGGATGTGTCCCAAGTGTGGTCTCTATCAGGCCCAACTGAAAAGAGTGGATCACTATTTAGCCCTATTTTTCATCCCCCTTTTGCCGGTGAAGAGGGGAAGTCCATTCTTGGAATGCCGGAGCTGTGCCGGCGTTTTCACCGAATCAGGCCAACCCTGGTTTGAACCGTCCCCAAAGAAGGGTCCACACTCTTGCGCGGCCTGTGGGCGACCGATGGATGCATCCTTTCGGTATTGTCCGTCCTGCGGGCAGCCGGTTCGGTGATCGGTAACAGTTTAGCTTTTTGAAATGGATGGCTCAGGCCATGGGGGTCTCCCTCAAAACTGAACAACGAAGAAGCCACAGCGCAGTGTCGAGCTTTAGGCAATGGGTGAGGCGGGCGGAGGGCTACCGGGGAACTCGCCATCTAGAACCCTGCATGGAGATACCGGTGAAACCTCGCCGCCCGCCTTCGCTGCCTCTTATCTGTGTAGTTTTTCCCGATGACTCTTCGTTTTCTGTTTTGAGGGAGATCCCCATGGCCTTTTCCTGTGACTATTTCAAAAAGCTAAACTATATTGGTGATTGCTCTCTGCTCCGAGCCATGAAAAAGGAGGTTACTTCTTTTGGATGAACGTTCGCTTCTCGGTCAACTCGAAGAACTAGCGCGCAGCCTTGGCATCGAGGTGCGCTACGAGATGCTCAAGAGGGAGGGCGCCTTTACCCAGGGAGGATTGTGCCGGCTAAAAGGGCAGTATCTTTTGCTCATCAATTCGAAGGCACCCAACAGAGACAAAGTTGAAGCCCTGGCTCTGGCCGTGAACCGATTTGATCTCAGTCAGGTTTTCATGAAGCCAGGCCTGAGGGACTTCCTGGCGCGATTTCCCAAAGACGAAGCCACCCCTCTGGAACCTGTTCCACAAACCCTCTCTCAAGCACCATCCGACTGATTCTGTCGATGTCCTCAAAAGCCGGAGTGCTGGCTGGCCGGTAAATCTCCAATCTCAATCGCGGGCAGCTTTTTTACACCTTCCGAGACGTCTTCAAAAAGCTTGACCGGTGAGAGAAACAGTCTTTTCAGGACACCGGTAACTCCGTTTCCCAGGTTTTTGAAGGGGACATGCTCGACTTGCGGATTGAGAATAGGGCCTTTAACTTCGAAATAATAGGTGATCAGAGACTTATTGTTTCCTGTCAGGATATGGCCCAGGATGGGGATGTTGCTCACGACCGTATCGATGGTCCCGAGCGGTTGAACCCCGAGATCGAAATCGACCAAGCCTTGTGGCAGGTCAACCTTTCCAGCGCCAACCGCATTCAGGACAGGGCTTTTCATTTGCAAATTCTCTGTGCGCAGAACCCCCTGTTCGATGTTCCCGTGGCCTCCCAGGCTTTCGAAGTAAAGACCCTCTTTCGAGATATCAGGCGGCCTTTTCGTGAAAATGTTCTGAAGGCTCAAGAAGTCGAGGATCTGCAAGAAGATATTTGACTTTCTTATGACTCCTTTGTTGATCAGGACATTGGCGCCTCCGTCAAGATGGGAAATCAGATCCTTAAACAGTTTCCCCTCTGTGTAAAGTTGGGCCTCCATGGTCAAACTCCCCTCATGAAATTCTTCGATACCGAGGCGCCTTAGCAAAACCTCCACCGGTTGATCTTTGAAGTCCACATGACAGGAAAAAGCCATGGAATCCTCTTTGACATAGCCCATGAGCTCAAGAGATCCCCGGTCTATCTGAACGTCTGAATGGGTGATGTGAAGGGCTCCTTTCCCGAACAGAAGGTCCGCCCTTAACCTCTCGGAATCCAGTTTCTTCCACCGTGCCGGCTGGGCATCCAAGCTGATCCGGAGATGTGTATTTTCCGCGAAAGAAGAACGCTTCTTCTTTTCCTGACTTTCTTTCCCCGGACGAATGAAGTCCGAGAGATCGAAAGGACTCGAAGTCACAATCACGTCACCTTTGAGACCATTCCATCCTCTGAGTTCCCCCTTGCCCTTGAGAAAGCTATCTCCTGTGATCAAGGTAAACAAAGGGATCACGATCGTTTCGCCTGAAAAAAGGGCTCTGAAATCGCAGTCGCGGATCGGCCAGGGAAGAGAGGTTAGAGCGAAAGACAGCCTCTCGCCTTTCATTTCTCCGAAGACCTTTGCGGTGGAAAGATCATTTTTCAGAATTCTTGCTTGAAGCGTGCCGTTTAAAGCGCCCCGGGCGACAACACCTCCCGGCTTTAACTGAATCCCGAGGTCTTCCAGGGATAGGGCTGGAACCGAACAGTGGAGTGCGATGGCGCTCTCGGGCGCTAGAGGAAAGTCGCCAGAGAGATTCAACGAGGATTTCCCAAGCTCCCACAGGATCTGCTTGAAGCGAATCTGTTTCTCTGGAATGAGATCAAACTCAAAAGTCACCCTGTTGTCTTTGCCTGAAGGATCCATGAGAAAGAGCTCATGATCAACCGTCACAGAACCCATATCCGCCGTGCCCTTGACCGACCACAGATCCGCATCCTTTTTTATCGAACCCCGGCAAAGAGCTGAACCGTTGACTACCGCAGGACTCCAGCCTGGAGATACCACAGGCCACAGTTGGCCTGTATCGAGACGAGCAACAACCTCCATCCATTGAGGGTCAACGCTCAGCCCTTTCATCAAAAAGGCGCCTTCCGCTTCGAAGGAAGACGCGCCCCAGGAACCGGACCCTTGGAAATGACCCCTCGACTCGGGCCACGGCCCCTCTCCGTGGGCCCTCGCTCGGGATGGGGTCCCATTCTCCTGACCGATCCGGAGGCGACCTTCTTTGAGAACCAGCGAGAAAGGCCAGTGTTTCTGTTTGAGGGCCCCCTCCCTGAACAGGAAGTCTGCTTCCGTTATCTCCGGGGACTCCATCGATGCGTCGACCTTGAACCGGGCCTGCCCTTCCATGGTTCCTGACACGAACTCCGTGTTCTCAATCACCTCTTTGAATCGGGGAGGGAGGAAATCCGCTTTAAACTGATGAAGCACATCCTCCAAGTCAAAGGAGCCTCGCACCCGGGGTTCAAAACTAGGGTGCGGGTGGAAGATATCTCGTACCTTAAGAAAACCTTCCTGGATCTGGGATTTGCCGGAAACTCCCTTCAACTCAGACACAAGGAGCACTCCATCCTTCAGGGTGACTTTTGCAGACACGTCCTTTAAAGGCTCCCGAAGGCGATCTCCATGAACCGTGAAATTCTTGCAATCAAACCCCATGGCGAGTGTGCCCTGGTTTTCCGGTAATTCCAGTTTCTTGAGTTGCAGGACTTTTCCATCAATCAAAAAAGACTCCAGCAGGACATCTCCCGAGCGCAGGAGCGGAAAAAGGCCTCTTTCCACCCAGGGGGCGACGAGCGGAGCAGGAAACAAGGCCGCTACGGTGGAATAGGTCATCAGGAGGCTTTGTCCTTCCAGACGAAGATAAGGGTTTTCTTTTTCCTCAAGGTCAAGCCTCAGGTTCACGGAAAAACTGGCATCCGGCGTTTTTAACTTCAGATAGGGGACGTGGATCTTCCCTCTTTCAACAAAGGAGCGAAGGTCCAACGTCATGTGGTCGATGGAATAGTCCTTTGTTCGTCCTTTTTCTCTGATGGAAAACCGGGCAGATTCGATAAGAATCTTACCGCTGACTTTCATAGCC
>Ga0079037_100001064_pt1 | contig 13738 bp, 16 predicted proteins | sample Mud3Dept4metaG_FD_71479 | JGI IMG/M metagenome (GOLD analysis project Ga0079037, IMG submission 71479) | Freshwater wetland microbial communities from Ohio, USA, analyzing the effect of biotic and abiotic controls - Mud 3 Core 4 Depth 4 metaG | ecosystem: Environmental > Aquatic > Freshwater >... | reverse complement strand
ATGGCCTTTATTGTTAATCTTCCGGATGTGGGAGGAGAAAAGAAGTTAAAGGACAAAGGATATAGTGTTTATTGTTTAACGGAATTTGAAGGGGATTGAAAGAAATCAGATATGTATGATGCGTGATGAGATTAACTTTATTTCATTATGCGTCATACATGATCTCTTTATAACGCTCTGCAAGTATCAAACCTGAAACTGTCTTTTCTATTGCCTGTCAACAGCGGTAACCTTCTATGTTCATCAAATGACAATTATTGTCATTGCGGACATTATTTGTCTTACACATCAGCAGGTAGCTGTTTTCTGTGCATCCATATAATTTACGATTCCCTCGGGATCGCATGCAATACACATATCAATCCCCTGGATTATCTGCATGTCTTCACAAAGCATATAAGCTCTTTTTAGCTCAATGTCCTTTACCCTTTCTATGACAAGTTTTTTGGGTCTGAGATACACCTGCCCACAACTCATACAAATCCAGATGAAGTGATACTTTGCTGCCTCCAGGCAGGAATCACAAACATAAATTTTGATACCCGGCTTTACTTCAGTATGAATTGAAGTATATTCGTGTTTGCAAATAGTGCATTGCTCATGTTTTGTTTCAAGCTCCAACATAAAAAATCTCCTTTCGTTAGACCCTCTATTGTTTGAGGATAGTTGCATCTCCTTTTCTGAAAAATCTCAATCAACTATTTATGTATCTGCAATTATTATGCCTGCTCGCTAAGTCGTTTTAACTCCAGAACTGCGTATTGTATTGAGAGGGGTAAGAACAGGACCATACTGACAAGAAAAATAAACTAAATTAATAAGAAATAAATTGAAGTGATACCTGTGGATGGCAGAAAGAGATGAGCATAAGGAAAGATGTTATTGTGAGTAAGTGGTAAAATTACCCGTTCCTGTCAATCGGTTGGCATTCTATTCTTTGTGCAGACGAACGCGGCTTCCGTCTTTAAGCGAGTTGTCAGGAGGAACAAGCTTTTAACATTGGAATATATCTGCATTGGATCCCTATGTTGCTGCTGGCTTCAGCAGGGGGGGTTGACAATGTAATAAAATGAGTTAGAATAAAATTAGACATAGAGCTTGCGATACCCTGGAAGAGATTAAACCTGAGGACCAAGCAAATGGATAAGGGAGCGGGAGTAGGATGTGGTGAGCAGGCCCCTGAATTTAAGGGGAAGCCTAAAGCGTCTGCCGAAGCTCCGGCATAGAAAAAGCTCAAGGGTTTAACTTGGGCGGGGCATCGCATCAATATGATAGAGCCATCTGATGGCAATTGGTCAAACTAGCTGATGTGTATTTATTAATTCACGTATCAGTGACGGAGTTGTCCAAGGAAGCCGGCCTGAAGATGACTCTATTTTATTTGCCGATTGCTGGAGACACGACTTTCTCAGATCAGGGTGACGGTACTGGCCTGAGGCCCCTTCTCGCCTTTCCCTTCTGTATAACGCACTTTCATTCCCACTTCAAGATGATTGAAGTCGCTGTTCAACAAGCTGTTTTTGTGGAAATACATCTCGTGGTCCTCTGCTGTGGTGATAAAACCGTAGCCCTTATCCACGAAGAGAGCGCTTATCAGTGCAACAGGCGCTTCTCCATGCACCTTTATTTCACCCCGCTGGCGCCTGGAATAGTCTTCAAGTTGTCTTCGGGCTGCATCAAAACTGTCTCTGATAGCTACATAGAGGTCTTCGTGTGGGTTCCGCTTTACGACCAGCTCTGCTCCCGGCACGGTCATTACAATCTGTACATTGTACCTCTGACCCTGGTGGCTATGACGAGGAGGTGATTCCACGACAACTTTGCATCTTGTTATCCGGTTATAAAATTTATCCAGTTTTTCTGCCCGTTTCCGGATTTCAGATTCCAAGGCATCACTCAGCTTAATGTTTCGGTTTGTGATCTGTAACGGTATTTCCATAATTAAAGTCCTCCTAAAAAGATAATATCATGTCTTATTGTCATATGCAATAAGGAAATTTCCTTCTTTCGTATTTATGTTGAAGATGTTCGATCGTCAAATACAAGGCATACACTTTTTTGAAACGTCATTCCAGCCTGTCTGGAATCTATCCTTTATAAATTACAGTGCTGCAAGAGGATTCCGGACAAGCCGGAATGACACCGAGTTGCATGTTTTATACCTTAGAAGAAACTTTTTTCGTCTTTTCATCTTTTTTACGAAAGAACCGGAAATTTATTAAAAAACCATAAGAGGAAATGCGTGCAGAGGTCTTCTCGTGGGTCCTGTTTTGGTTACGGGAGGCTGCGGTAAATTTTCTATAAGGTGATTTTGGCCAGCCAGTTTCCGTGGGCACTGCAGTTACTGATAACGGTAAGTACCCCCTGGGTCACATTAGCGAAGCGGAGAGAAGCTGAAGGATGAATTTGCTCGCAATTAAAGCTGAGCCTTGAGATGCATTTCTTGTGAATATAGGGTGCATTGTAATAAAAATCAATGTGTGAAATATGGTCATCAATATTCATCTCATGATCTATCTCGCCGACTGTTATGTGAGCATTAATATATCCATTTTCCTTTAGGATTTTAATTACGGGGATATGTTTCTTTTCGAATTCGGAAAGCTCGGAAAAGTTGTCCGGTTTTTTTATGGCATCAGGGGCCTTTTCAAAGTGCTCAATTGTTGAGGTGCAGATAGGGCAATGAACAGGGGCGTGATCAAATGCAATATGGTGGCATACCCGGCAGGTATACAGTTTTATCAATTGTCCGCTGGTTTTGATCCCCTTGAGCCGTTCCCATCTGAGCGCATCAACATATTCAAGATACTCCTGGGGAGGGTTTATTATTTCCACTCCTATGGCATCATAGTTATTATCATTCTTTACTATCCTGCGGACTTTAACGGGGACCTTCAATACATTGTCCTGGAGGCTAATGTTAAGATCAAACTTTGCCTTTATGACAGGACATGAGTCTGTCTTTACGAGGAATCCGTTTTCTGACAGATTCACTATATCCCCGGCGACTACCTTATCACCCCAGGAAAATTCCGCTTTCAGATTTGCGGGGATTCTCTCGACGGCCCTTTTTTTCATAATTAAAATATTTAAAAATTTCTGGCCTGCTTAAATTCGTTCCTTCTCTTAACAATAAAGAAACCCATGCTATTTGTATATATGAAAGAATAAAATTAATCAAGGTTTTTTTTACGATTATAAAAATATTAAATCAGCATAATTGCGCATTATGGCAAAACCGGGACTGGATGTACTACCAGTCCATGGCATATGATTACCGCATATATTTGAATGCATCCAAACAGCTGAAATGGACTACGCAAAGCAGTGCCTCGGGGGACACGTTTTTTATATTTCTACCGCATTGTCATCAAACAGCAGGATTGTTTTTTGCCGGTTGTTATTAAATAAAACAGGGGCGTAAATATTCCCGGGGGTTTTCGGATATAGCTTTAAATACAAGCGTGCTTTCTATTCCTGCCTGAATCATCCGTTCCGCTGCTACCTTTATTGTCAGCGAACCTCCGAGGAGTCTGTTGTCTTCATTGCATATTCCATGTGAAGGATGCGGCATATCCGCAGCCTTCACCGAATCTGAAACAATGATGATCCTCCCGGGATTTTTTACTGAGAAGATAAAATCGATTATTTTTTTATCGAGATGGAAGGGATCAGCAATGACTTCAATATAAATGTCCTGATTCATGAGCCCAAACCCTGCAAGCCCCGGTTCTCGGTGGTGGATCCCCCTCATGGCATTGAAGATATGAGTGATGCAACGGGCGCCCGCATGGAACCCGGCTTCTGCTTCTGCATACGTAGCATCTGAATGCCCCATGCTTGCCATAATGCCTTTGTCCGAAATTTCTTTAATGATGGCAAATGATCCGTCCAGTTCGGGCGCAATAGTTATTATTTTAACAATGTCTTCGAATCCTTCAATTATTTGTTTGAGATGATGGTCTGTCGGATTAATAAATGAGTCCGGATCGAGCGCTCCGCGTTTGGAAGGATTAAGAAACGGCCCTTCAAGATGAACCCCTATGATTTTTGCTTCTGTCTTTTGCTTTTCGCCATCCGCCTTTTGAATTTCCATTGCCTCTTTAATTGCACGCATGTTTCCACGCATTGTTTCTATGGAGGATGGGTATACAGTGGGGACAATTTCAGAAACTCCATGACTTCCCTGTATTTCGGCGAACTTAAGGATATGTTCTTCAGACACTGTCCGGGTATCAAAGCAGCCGATACCGTGGGTGTGGACATCAATGATCTTCACATTGATATCTTAACACAGAGTTTTTTCTCCTATGTAACGAATTCCTCTTCCGGTTCTGACTGCTCGAGCACATAACGTACTTTCATGTCCATGTCTTTTCTCAGCGAATTATATACGGAACAGTACTTCTCATGCGATAGCGCTACTGCGCGGTCGACCTTTTTATGACTGAGGTTTCTGCCTGCAATATGCAGGACGACCTCTACAGCCTTAAAGTACTGCGGAGGTGTGGGGTTCCGTTCGGCCCTGATGTCCATTCTGAAATCGGACAATTCCACTTTCATTTTCTGCAAAAACATTACCGTGTCTATTCCCATACAGCCTGCAATGCTCAGAAGCAGAGAGTCTGTGGGTTTGCATCCCCACTGGACATGAGCGTCAAAATCAATCTCATATCCCTCCTGGGTCCTTCCGTTAAAAATCAGGTCCTTGTCCCAGGTCAGGGTCGCCTTTATTTCGGGATTGATTTTCTCCTTGTATCCCTTTAAAGACTCTGACAGCATTGTCTGTTCCTCTTCGCTCATTGAAAAAGACCTCCTTAAGATAATGAATATTATTTTCCACGTGAGTGGAAAACAGTTCTCAAGCCATAAAGATGCCTGCTGCGGCCGTGCCATGCATGCTGTAATTTTGAAATGAATAATGAAAAGCAGTTCAGGACAGTCAGTTGCTTTAAACCTGCCGCTGCTATAGAGGTTTATGGCTGAAATATTATAATTTCTCCCTGCTCCCTATGTCCAGTGCCTGTGAGTGGGAGGAGAGAGGGGACGGCACAAGGCTGTCCCCTCCCTCTCGGGAGGTCGGGATCGGTTAGTCCCGATTTAAATTATATACATCCGTGCGGCCTGGGAAGCCCCGCTACCTTATAAGCTCCTCTTACAAGACCGCAGGGGAAGAGATTGCACAATTCCTTGAGAGATATACCGCAGTCTTTTACCACCCTGACGACCTCCGGGCCCCTCTCATATTTAAGATAGTGCTCTCTGACGTACATGATGACCTTCCAGTGGTCTGCTGTAAGGCCGTCGGCTATTTTATTGTCCTTAGCAAGTACTTCGGCGATGTCCATTGACCAGAAGTTAATGTCACTCAGGAAGTCCTCGCAATGGAAGGTCCCCTTGCCGTCTCCTTTGATATCCGTTGTTTCCATCTTTATCACCTCTCTTGATTTATTTAAAGTGGTCTCATTATCGTGACTTTTTGTTACTGTGATGCGCCGGAAGACACCTCTTCTTTTTCAGCATACTTGTTCTTGTTCTCTTCTACGATATCATCAGTAACGAGCGCATTTGCCACAAGGTTTACAAGCTGAGTTACGTCCATTCCGAGCTTGTAGTGTCCGATGAGATCGGTGAGCCCGTCCACACAGTTGTGGCAGGATGTAACAACTGTTTTTGCGCCGGTGGCAGATAGCTGGTCTGCCTTGATCTTGGCTGATTTAAGACGGCTCGGCCTGTATTCCGCCATGGACATGGCACCGCCGCCGCCGGTGCAGCAATAGTTTTCAGCGCGGTTCGGGTACATTTCCCTGAAGTCTTCCACTACAAGGCTCAGGAGTTCACGGGGCTCTTCAGTCAGACCGCAGCTCCTGGCGTTGTTACACGAATCGTGAAAGGTAAAGCTGCCGGGATTTTTCGTCTTGTCGACTTTAATCTTTCCCTCTTTGATGTATCTCAGCATGGTGATGACGGAACTTTCCGCCTCAAAACCGATATCTTTTTTGGCCCAGTTCGGTCCTTCACACCGGGTCGAACGGTAGCCATGGCCGCACTCGGATATAACAAGTTTCTTTCCCCGGAGTTCTTCAACCTTGTCATACACGCGGCCCGCAACTGCTCCGCCGAGCTCGTCATCTCCGTTAAACAGTCCGAAATTCGTCATGTCCCATCCTTCGCTCGGCATGGTATAGTCTTCTCCTGCTGCGTAGAAGATCTTTGCGGCGTCCAGTATGGACCTCGGGTCATGCTTGATTTCACGCGGATTAATAACATAGACGATATTTGAGTCCGGCTTGTCAATCGGTATCTTTGCGGTCGGGTCTTCCATCTCTGACTGAAGCTCCTCTTCCTGCCATTCGATGGTCTCGATGTAGTCTTCTTTCAGGACGCCCATCTGGTTACCGATTTCCCACTGTTCCTTGGCCACGTATTCAACGCCCTCCGGCATGATACCGACATGACAGAGCAGGCCCCTGGCCATGCGATTGAAGGTGGCCAGGTCCACGCCCATCGGGCAATTGACTGTGCATCTGCGGCAGTTTGTGCATTTCCCGAACACGATGTCCTTCAGTTCATGCAGTTCCTCATCGGTAAAGACACTGCCTGCCTTCACCCACTTGGGAAACACCTTCCCTGTCCAGTCGTAATGGTGCTTGAAGAGTTTTCTGATTTTGTCCGCCTTGTACGCCGGGGCAAAGGTCGGGTCTCCCGGGTTTGAGAGGACATAGTGACAGGAATCGGTGCACATGCCGCAATGTACGCATGCGGTCAGTGAGCCTACCATCTGGCGGGTCAGTTTCTGGCCCATCCTGTCTATTACTTTTTGAGCTTTATATGATCTTTCAGTTTTTGTGCTGCTCATGTAAGCCTCCTTTTTGATTAGCTGTCAGCTTTGAGCGATCAGCTATATATTATTTATTTACTCACCTGATAAGCAGGTTTTCTTCTGATCGGGAATACACCCCTGCGTCCGAACGTTCTGCCAAGGTATGTCCGGGTAAACGGGTAATACAGGTAATGCGAGATCTTGCTGAACGGTACATATATAAGGAAGAACGCGGTCAGGAGAAAATAGGTGAGCATGACTCCTTCTCCCCCTGAAATATCATTCGGGGCTGCAAGGAACGCGAAGGCGAACCATGATGTCAGAAGTATGAGTGAGAAATGATCGTCAGGGGAGCTTATCGCCCGGATATACGGGTTTGATATCCTGCGGATGATACGCGTAACTCCCACGATAAATGCCGCCCCGGTCAGGACCTGAATGACCGAGACAAATGCAGAAGACTCGAGAAGCCCCGGCCCGTACGGGATGATGAAAGACAGGGTGATCGCAGCAACGACTCCTAAATGAAACACGACAAACTGGACGTACATAAATGGCTTTGACCGGGTGCTCTCCATTGCCCACGGCATGGCGACATTTGCGAGAGAATACCGCGCGCCTTTTTTCGGATTGGTGTCTCCCAGTCCGGTGGCGGGCTGACGTTCCTTTCCAAGGGGCCATTTCATGAACCATCTGATCCTGAGAAAATAAACCGTTGCCATAATCACAAGGGCAACTTCCTGCAACGTATGTTCTGAAAAATGTAATAAGTTACTCATAGTATCTCCTTTCTGGTCTTACGCTGCTTTTTTCAGCGCGTCTTTAAGTTTCGGCTCCAGGGCCTTGTACTCTCTTGTGTCGTTTGCACATACAACAACATCCTTAATTTCCGATCCTTTGTTCAGATAGTCAGCTATCGTATCAATCGTGATTTTCGCGCTGACGTCAATGGGTACCCCGTAGAACCCTGCGCCCATCGGGGGAAATGCGATGCTTTCCATGCCGTTTGCTTCTGCAGCCTTCAGCACATTGACAATAGTGGTCTTCAGTTTCTGTTCGATATTCTCTTCCTGGAATTTGGGGCCGCATGCATGGATGATATGTTTGGCCTTCATGTTACCGGCTGTTGTTACTACCACCTCAGTGACTTTCAGCGGGCCGAGATTTTCGAGTTCCTTCCGGATTGAGGGGCCGCCCCTTAGTGCGATCGCGTTTCCGAACCCGGAACCGAGTTTCAGGTCATTGCGGGCATAGAATACGAAGGCATCAATCTCCGTATCGGTGACATCCGCCTTCATGACGCTCAGGGTACTGTTTTTGATTTGCTTTGTCTCTTTCATATACTTCCTCCTTTCAAATTGTTTAGCTGTAAGCTATCAGCGTTAAACGGTCTGCCATCAGCAGTCAGACTATAATAGGTTTAGGTTTTTTTAAGAGAGTCAGACGGATGTAAAGCAAGTCAGATGCCAAAGCGTTTAGTGATCGGATTATGCAGGAAAATCAATGGAATAAGATTGGCGGCCCTGTCCTGTCTTTATGCAATAATTCTTTACGGGAATAAGGGGGAAAAGGCTAACGCCCTTTAAGCATACATTTTCCAGGGTGCAATAATAATTGATGTTGAAAGAAATGTTGCAGGCCTCGCCGGGGATTCAGCGACGATTGAGAAAGGTCCGGTGGTTTTGACCGTATAGCCCGCTTTGTAATCGGGGAACTTCACTTTTCCTGCTATAAGTTAACCCCTGATCCCGCTGTAATAATAGAAGAGGTTCATGAGGTCTTCTGAATTTACCCTGAGCACATGAGCGTAAATAATGCGCTCCATTGAAGCTACGGTTTCTCCGTTGACTATAATCCATGCCCTGCCGAGAGAGTCCCTTTTTGAAGTGGAGATTATTTCCCCGTGGATTTCGGCAGTGAATCCCGGCCTAAGCTTCGGCATTATAGAGGCATCTTCCACCAGGGACATGACTGCGGACAATTTGAAGTCATGGGAATAGATGACAAGCCAGCCGAGCAGCTGTGCCATGGCCTCGATATATATTACTCCCGGGACCAGTGCCTGCTTTTTGAAATGTCTCCTGAAGAACTCTTCTGAGAGGGTAAACGTCTTGGCCCCGACAATTGATCTGCCTTTTTCGATGCTGTCTATCTTGTCGTAATAAAGGAACCGCATTTTGTATACTCGAATTATATTTTTATTGTTGTCATTTCGACTGAAAGGAGAAATCTTAAGATTCCTCACTCCCGTTCGGAATGACAGCAAGACGGAATTAACACATTAGGACCTATTATAAAGTTACTACTCAACCGCTTCTATTATTAAAGAGGCACACTGTCCTTCATAGCTGCAGGAATTTATCAGCACCCGCCGGGGATGTGCCTTGACCGGCATTTTGCTTACAAGCCTGAACGTAATGGTTTCATCCTGCTGAAGGGAATTATAAACTGCCGGAATTATACCATGCTGAAGGACGTAAATTCCCAGTACCGCATCTGCCGCAGCAGCTCCCCCGAGCATGTGTCCAAGCGCACCCTTTGAGGCATACACATTAACTTTATCAATACAGTCTGAGAAGGTAGTGTGTATCGCTTCCATTTCATGTTTGTCCCCCATAAACGTGCCATCCCCATGTGCAATGATTAAATGAATGTCAGAGGGGCTGAGATTTGCCCTGGCGATCGCTTGTTCCATGGCAAGGGAAATAGCATTTGAAGTAGGGCAATGGGAATTTTCATAGAGTCCAAACGAAACACCGTAACCGGTTACCGCTGCCAAAGAACGGACACCTCGCTGTTCGGCATTGGACTGCAATTCCAGAGATATGATTCCGCAGCCTTCCCCAAGTACGGTTCCTCTTCTGTTTCTGCCGAAGGGGCTGCATCTATTTTCATTTTTATTACCGGACGTATTTAATATGCCGAACCATAACGCACGGGCGATACTCAGGGGGGAGACCTTTTCGCTCACCCCTCCAGCAAGAGAGACCTTTGTTCTTCCCGCAAGAACGCTGTCGTAAGCTTCAATTATGCTATGGAGCCCGGAATCGGAATGTGGACAGAAGGTTGCATTATCACCTTTTATCCCCAGATCGATGGCCACCTGACAGAAGTTTATATTGTTCAGCATGGAAAGGGGCCAGAGAGGATGGATATGCTGGTAGGCGCCTGAATAGAATGTATCATAATCGAACCTGCCCTTTTCATCAAGAGACTGCACGACTGCGGGAATCAGGTCTTCAATGTTATAATCCACCATTCCCATCCCTGCGAAATATCCTATGTCTTCAGGCGCAATGACCCCGCCGTTGAGGCGGGACTGTATGAATGCGTCACGGCTGCTTTTCATAAGCATATAAGAATGCTTGTCCATGATCCGGGAGTCCCGCGGATGGATGCCCAGTTCTGCAGGGCCCAGGCCGTGTACCTGTGCAGCCGAATGGCAGTCAAATCCCTGCGTATCGAAACCGTCTATTTGCTGAATCCCGCACTTGCCTGCAAGCAGGGCCTCCCACGTCTCCGTGGCGGTAGGCCCGAGAGCGGATACCAGTCCTGCACCGGAAATGACAACCCTGCTCTTCATGATTACAACATGATACAGGATGCAGGATACACGATGCAACTGTCTGATAAATGCAGAAGTCGCCTGTCAGAAATGACAGTATATTTTGGCCTGCAGAATTGCTAAACTTATTTTACGCTTCGGTTTGTTTGAACAGTTTTCAGGGGACGGCAAATAATAAATACAAGACAGCAATAGCATGAACCATAAGTCCGGGGGAGTTGACATGCCCATGTTTATATCTGCAAAGCGCATCATGTACGTTTCGTCCGGATATGCGAACAAGTCCTGGATGGGTGATGAATACGGAAAGATTCTCGTAAAGATCGAAAGGAGGTGAATAGAGAGCAGCTGGGAAAACAAACTTTAAATTATGAAAGGAGAGAATAAAAAATGAAAATTGCATTCAGGCTTTGCAGGGTTGTGCTGATTACACTTTTATTGAGTTTCATGTTAAGCGGATTAGTATTTGCCGACAGTCAGGATATGAAAGGAAAGGTCGACATCAATCAGGCCACAGTACAGGAGCTGGCAAAACTACCCGGTTTAGGTAAGAAGAAGGCAGAGGCCATTGTTGCTTACAGAAATGAAAAAGGTAATTTCAGCAGTGTGGAGGATTTATTGAAGATTGAGGGGATAGGCAAGAAAACTCTGGAAAAAATCAGGGGCTCTTTGATTGTGGCTGGGGGATAAACATTCTCTAGGCGGAGGGGGCGTGGTTGTAGTAGGGGCGTATTGCAATACGCCCCTACAATTGCCCTTGACGGCGGGGATGTTTGACAGCTGTTTCTGTTACAATATCCCATGCTGTTAAATCATGTAGGCCTGACCAATAAAAGCGAAGAGGATGCTGTCCGGTTTTACAGGGATTTTCTGGGCTTTGCATTAACAAGAAAATCTGTTGTCCCAGCCGGTCTGGCGGAGCAGCTGTTCTCTGTTTCATCCGATCTCGGTATGCTTGTCTTTGAAAAGGATGGGATAAAAATAGAGGTGTTCATTTCTCCTGCCTATACCCTGCCTGACCCTGATATTAACCACTTGGGATTCCTGCTGGATAATTTAGAGGAAATCGTAGATAAAGCACCGCAGGCCGGCGTAAAACTGATCATCGGAAAAACAATAGACAAGACGGTCTGCTTTGTCCGTGATTTTTCCGGCAACCTTATTGAGGTTAAGCAGAAATAGATACGCAAGCCCGGAAGTGTGTACGAGGGGCGCGTGGAGGTTCAATACATATTCTTATTCCGTGCTCCTGATCAAATGCAATACTTCATACGGTCCGCCCAGATGTAATTCTTTTTTGTCCAGCTTGATGATTTCAAATACATAAACATTCCCCTGATAATATCCCTTGCTCATTGTAATCTTGATGTGAGTATCATCAATAAAATCGTATGTGCCCTCTGACTGCATCGCGTAGTTATGTGTCTCCCATGGGGCTATCACCGTGCCGGTAGTTTTAAACCAGAATGATGAAGGCGAGCCGCCTACCACGGTATGCGTGAGAGACCACTTCCCTGCAATTAAACGCTCCTTTTCTGAAGAACAGGCAATCAGCATTAAGAATGAGAGAATAAACAAGCCGGCTCTGAAGTTATATTTCATCAGGTTCTCCTTGGTAACATTCTCCTAAATATCCCTGAAATGACGCACAGTCAATTTGCTCCGAATATATTGAATTATAGCATTTTGCCTGCGCCCCATTTTGCTGTGTGTTTATCTTATTCATGAATGTTGTATATTATTATGATTTACGGGAATTCAATTCATTGGAGGTGGCATGATTAACCCTGCTATTTTCAGGCAGTACGATATCAGAGGAACATGGGAAAAGGATTTGACCCCGGAGGTTGTAGAGCTTATCGGCAGGGGATATTCTTCTTATCTTCTTAAAACTATAGCCAGGGACAAGGCAAAGATAAGTGTCGGATGGGATGCGCGTTTGCATTCGCCAGTAATAAGAGACAGTTTGATAAAGGGGATAACTGGCTCCGGGATTGACGTAATGGACCTTGGAATGTGTCCGACTCCTCTTCAGTATTATTCTCTCCACGCACTCCCGCTTGACGGGGGCGTAATGATTACCGGGAGCCACAACCCTCCGGAGTTCAATGGTTTTAAATTGAGTGTGGGGAAAGGCACGATTTTCGGAGATGCGATTCAGGAAATAAAAAAGATCATAGATGCTCAGGCATTCAGAAAAGGGGCCGGTACGGTTGAACACTATCCTATAATCGAGCCATACATCGATTTTATTAAGGATAAATTTGGCAGCATGTCGGGAATAAAGGTGGTCGTGGACGCCGGTAATGGCACCGGGGGAATTGTTGCGCCCAATATCATGAGGGCCCTTGGAGCAGACGTTGTTGAACTCTACTGTGAACCTGACGGCAATTTCCCGAACCATCACCCGGATCCTACGCTGGAGGAAAGCCTTGCAGATTTAATAGCCAAGGTGAAAGAGGTAAAGGCCCATGTGGGGATCGGATATGATGGTGACGCCGACAGGATCGGCGTTGTTGACGAGGAAGGCAATGTTATCTGGGGCGACAGGCTCATGATTATTTTCTCAAGAGATATATTGAATGATAACCGCGGCGCGAAAGTCATTGGTGAGGTCAAATGTTCGCAGACCCTTTACGATGATATTGCCGCTCATGGAGGGGTGCCCATTATGTGGAAGACGGGCCATTCACTGATCAAGGAGAAAATGAAGAAAGAAGGGGCACTGCTTGCAGGGGAGATGAGCGGACATATCTTTTTTAAACACAGATATTTTGGATATGATGATGCTGTTTATGCAAGTCTGAGGCTTATGGAGATCATCAGGAAAAACGGGAGGCCATACAGCACAAAGGCGCTGTTGAATGATGTGCCTCATGTTGTAGCTACACCGGAGATAAGGTTTGACTGCACTGACGACATTAAGTTCAGGATCGTCGGGAAAGCCCAAACGGCATTTAATGAATTCGAATCAATTACGATTGACGGCATCAGGATCAAATTTGACGACGGCTGGGCGCTTATCAGGGCGTCCAACACCCAGCCGGTCCTGGTGCTTCGTTTTGAGGCACAGAGCGATTCCCGCCTCCGGGAAATACGAAGTCTGGTGGAGGAGAGGTTAAATAAGATAATGGAAGAGGTCAAAGCGGAGTAGGCGTACCTTCGCTGCCATGTAATCAGACAAATTCCTCGAAGAGTGCTTCTGGATAGTTCATTCATCACGATGTCCCCCCCGGCAATTTAATGAAATCGGCAACTACTTTCCTGCTCCTTGCCATCCCCCAGTTTGTAAGGATGGCAAGGGAGGGAAGTGTATTTGCTGACGGTAAGCAAGGGTATTGAAATGGGAG